>Ga0268299_1001834_pt1 | contig 31382 bp, 26 predicted proteins | sample NOBtaG_FD_193484 | JGI IMG/M metagenome (GOLD analysis project Ga0268299, IMG submission 193484) | Activated sludge microbial communities from bioreactor in Nijmegen, Gelderland, Netherland - NOB reactor | ecosystem: Engineered > Bioreactor > Aerobic > Activated sludge | place: Netherlands... | reverse complement strand
CCCCCCCCCCCCCGCCTTGATCTCCACCTCTCATGGCGTACATTACAAGATCAAGCAGAGTCGATTTGCCAGCGTTGTTGCGGCCCACAATCAGGTTGATTGGGCAAATCGAGTCAAAGCCCTGCCCACCCTCGAAGCACTTAAGGGAGAGCGCCTTGATGCCGTATTCCCGGATTGATTGAGCGGCCATGTCGGTCAGCCTCCATCCCCGGGTTCACGTCGTCGCGAGCAGGCCCATCCGCCGCACCAGTTCCGTACCGTTAACCAGTTCCAGGCGTGTAGGCAGGTACGGCGAGATGCCCGCGTCTGTCTCGATCCTCGGCGCGAAGTCCGAGGTCGTGGTCACGAGCCCCTTCGTCGCGGCCCGGTCGCTACCGAGGACACCCAGCAAAGCGCGAACGTCGTTCGCATCGACCAGCCGGCCGGGCTTGTACGCCTTCACCTGATCGAGAATCCGGACGCTCAGAACGCCGGTCTTGACGGCGATGACATCCCGGCCGCCGTCGCCGCTCCGATGGGTCAGCGTCACCTCATCGAAGCCGTACTCCTTGTACCAGCCGGCGATCAACTCTTCCCACTTCCGGTCGTCGATCTGGAAGATGAGCCCCGGGTCGCGGCGGATCATCTTGGCGATCTCGTGCCACGGAGCCGCGACGGCTTCGATGATCCGGCCGTCCGGGACTTTCGGCCCCAGGGTAATGACCGCCTGCAATAGGACGCCGGGCAATGCACTTACGATAAACTGTGGCGACCCCGCAGGAGCGAAGGCGATCCCCGCAGGCCCTGCCGCGGTGAAGATGACTGACCTCCGCGCCGACCCGCACTTCGGACAAGGTAGTCGGGGATCGGCCGGTTTGAGGGGCTCGCCGCAGTCGGCGCAGCATTCGGTGCTCACGGCGTCCTCGCGGCGGGCCATCGATTGGCATTTGTTCAGTATAACGGCCGCCGCGAAATGAAGCAATGGGGATGCGGGTCGTCCAAGATATCTCCGCCATCAAAGACGCGACCTTCGCACCTTGCCAAGCCCCGGCCCGCGGGGGTACGCTCGACGTGAAAGGGGGTGTCGAGATGACGGACCGGATCACTGAGAAGCGGGTTGAGGACGGGGTGGCGCGAGACGTGGAGGCCGAACAGCCGACGCAGCCCAAACCTCCGAACCGCGATCATATCTACCTGCTCGGGATGGTGCTCGGCCTGGTCGCCGGCGGCTTGCTTGGCAGCGGCTCGCTGGTCGGGCTGCTGATCGGCCTCGTCGCAGGGGCCGCGGTCGGCTTCGCCCTCTATTGGCAAGCTATTCGGGATCAGGCTCCTCGCTGACCTTTCGCGGCCGGCCGCGCGGCCGTGCGGACGTATCGGCCGGCGGCGTGGTGAATGCCTCGACCGAGACGCCGAGCCCCTCCGCCAACGCGACGACCGTCTTCCAGGCCGGGTGCGTCCGGCCCTGTTCTAAATCTCGGATCGTTCCTTCGCCGATGCCGGACCTCTCGGCGAGGTCTTCGCGGGAGATTCCCCGCTCCTCGCGCAGCTCCCGCAGCCGGAACCTGAACCACTCCGGATCGACCTTCATCCGCTCGCCCTCCTGGCGACATTCTACTCGGCCTCTCTCCCGCTCCCGAAAGAAATGCGGAATCTTCCGCATATCGATCTTGAAAATTGCGGAAGTGTCCGTATTATATCACCAGACGCACCCAACCGCAACACGAGCGACGACCGTGAAAACCCGAACCATCCGCCTCATCTCGACGCAGGACGGCGACCTGCCGGCAATCGTGCGCATCGAGGCGGGTCGCAAGGTCGCGCTCTACGCCGTGCGCGAGGTGCCGAGCCAGTTCGGCGGGCGGGGTTTCCTAGTCCGCGAGGTGAAGGACCACGCCGAGACGTACTCCGTCCACTGCGGGACGCCGCGGCTCTGCGACTGTTTCGGCCACCTTCGACACGGCCGCTGCAAACACGTTTCCGGCCTGCAAGCGCTCATCGACACCGGGAGGATCTGACCATGAAGAACGGCAACGATTCGGTCGCGACCGTGGCCTGCGCGTGCGAAGATGCCTCGGCCGTCTGTGCCGCGTGCGGTCGGCAGGTCACCGCCGTCATCCTCACCGCCCTCGCGGCAGACGGCTCCCCGGCGAAGGGACCGGCGTCGCTTTGCCGGGTCTGCGTCGCAGCGGTTCGCGCGGTGAGCGACACTCAGCCGATGGCGCTGCGGTTCGAGTATCCGCGGTGAAAACGAAAAGGCCGGGGCGGCGTTGACCGTCCCGGCCTCGGTTGCGTTACGGCGTCAACGCGAAAGGTCGATCCAGCCGCGGAGGAACGTATCCGCAGCGCCGGCGGTTTGACTCCGCTGATACGCTTGGACCGCGTCCTCGATCGCCTTCGTGTTCGAGCCAAGAGCGCGGTTGAGGTTGTCGAGCCGCTGCTGGAGCTGCTTCGCTTCGAGATCCCCCGTGTTGAGGACAGTTGTCTGGACGGACTCTTGGAAGGAGTAGGCGTCCGTGAACCGGCTCTGCGGCATTCCGCGTAGCGAGCGGAGCATGTCGTCGCCGCCCGGTTGGGCACCGGCCCGCTCGCGGAGCCCGGTCGCGAACCGCAGCGCCTCGTCGAGCTTCTGGACCTGGGCCTGGATGTTCGGCGCGACGCCGACGCCAGCACCCTGCGTCGCGGTTGGCCGGGCGATCCGGCCAGTGTACGACCCGTCGGCGATCCGCGGCGTCTGCTGCTCCGTAAGGCCTGCGTCCCGCGCCATCGCGTCGAGCTTGGCCTGGCCGCCGCGGACCAGCTCGCGGCTCCGCTTCTCGATCTCGACGACCTCCTCGCTAGCGGCGAACTTCTCGACCCCCGGCCCGCCGCGCTCGGCCTGCTCGGGCGTCTTGCCGGTGCGCTTCGTGAACCGGGCGACCGCGTCGTCGAACATCTTCGCGACCGCCTCGACCTCGCGATCGGCCGCGTCGCGGAGTCGCTGCTGGGCGGCCTGCGCCTCGCGGATCGCCTGGGGCTGCCCGGCGAGGATCTCGCCGCGCTGCTCCTGGAGCTTCGCTTCGTATTCGGCCAGGGCCTGCTTTGTGGCCTCGGGCGTCTTCGCCTCGGCGACGCGCTGGCGAACGTCGTCGGGGAGCCGCTGAAGCTCGGCAGCCGCGATCGGCCGGGGCGGCTCGCCGGGCTGCGCTGGCCCGTCGCCCACGCCGACGCGACCGGCTTCGCCCTGGGCCGTCGCCGCTTCCTTGGACGCGCTGGTGACGCTGCGCCACGCCAGGGCGAGCGCGGCCACGCTGGCTCCAAGCGCGACGACCCGCCCCACGGGGGTAGCGGTCGCCGCGACCCCCAGGTTCCGCAACGCCAGGCCGGTCGAGACGACGAGGGGGTACAGCAGCCGGAACATCGCGACCGCCCCGCCCAAGGCGACCGTCAGGGCGACCGTCCGGGCCGCTACTTGGCGCGTCTGCGGATCGATCCTCTCGTATGCCGCCGCCCATTGCTGAACCTGTTTCGAGGCGGCGTCGATGGTCGGCAGGAAGTCGCTCCCGACCGTCGAGGACAGCAACTCGACCGAGCCCGTGAACGTCGCAAAGTGGGAGGGCGATGCGGCCTCGACCAGCCCGAGGACCGCGCCCCGGCCGCGCTGGAAAGCGTCCACGAGTTTGTCGCCGATCGCCTTGGCGACGGCGTTGATCCGGTCGAGATCCTTCGCCGCCGTGCCGGTCGGCAGGTTGAGCGCCGGCGTGTCGGGCGGCGCGGCGGGTCGGCGTCGCTGCTCGCGGTCGCGCTGCTGCTGCTGTTGCGGTCGGTCGCGTTGCGACCCTGGCTTGACACCGACGACGGCGACGGCGATCTGCCGCATCGCGTCGGCCGTCCTCTGGGCCTCGCGGGACAGCGCGACGTGGATGGTGAGTAGCCGCCGGTCGGCGGCGATGAGTTCCTGGATGCGTTTATCGGCGGCCATTGATCATCTCCTCGATGAGCCAGTCGGGCAGGCCCCGGCGGAACAGGACTTCCCGAACCTGGCGCTTGTGATCGGCCGGCGGGAGCCCGCTGCCGCGGTTGGGCTTCAGGAAGGCGAAGTTGCCGTGTTCGTCTCGCTCGACAGCCAGGAGGGCGCGGACGTATCGACGGGGTAGGGCCGCGATGTCGTTCCGGCGGTAGCCGCGATCCTCCAGGATGAGGACGACGTGCCAGTCGGAAAGCTCGACCCCGCCGGCGACGCCGCCGTACTCCTCGCGGCTCGGCTTGTTGAGCGCGTCCATGCACGCCAGGACGGCGGGCAGGGCGTCATCGGACACGTCCTCGCCGCACGCGAGGACGGCGAGGTATCGCCGCCCGGCCGGCGACGCGGCGAGGATCTGGACGTGGTCGTCGGCCCACCCCCACGTCTTGCGTTCGTGGTCGGCCAGGAGCACGGCGTATTCGCGGTCGGACAGCACGCCGCGCAGGTCGTCGAGTTCGGCGCGGGCTTGCCGTTCAGCCCAGCGGCAGAAGGCGCTCTCGTGGCCGAGGGTACGCTCGGAAACGCGGAAACGACGACCCGCGGCAGAGATGAACTCGGCCGCGGGGAGCGCTGCCGCGAGTGGCAGCGCGATCATGCGGGCACCTCTCCGACCGCGCTCGTCCAGGCGGTCCAGGCGGCTTCCGACTCGTACATTCTCGCCGCTACCGACTGCGGGATCATCGCATCGAACCTGACGAGCGTGAGGTGGCAGAGGTACTGCGCTCCTGACGGCGACAGCACCGCGCGGACGCAGGTCGGCTGACCCCACTCGAACTCGCCGGCAGCCACGTCGTGACGCCACCCCGCGAGCAGCGCGTGGTATTCCGCTTCGGTGGCGAGGTTGTCAACCTTGCGGATCTCAAGCAGGGCCGCCCGCTTGAGGTGTTGGACGAAGAGGGCCTTCACCTCGTCGTCGATCGGACCGACGCGGTAGTCCTTGCCCTCGAACGTGATGGTCTTCGGGGTCGTCGTCATCGGTTCAGGCTCCCATCAGGTAGTGAAGATGCGCATACGGGTCGTTGTCCGCCTCGCGCCGCCGAACTGCGGCGGCGTATTCCTCGCGGGTGATGTGCAGGGCGTCGAGGACGGTCTGAAGCTCGATGTCTTCGCGCAGGAAGGCGGCAAGGTCGTCGATCGCCGCGGCGAGCTTCGCGATCAGAGCGGCGAGTTGACGAGTCTGGTCGGGTGTCATCTGCGGTTCTCCCTGATCCGGGTAGCGAAGCGCTTCAGTGTCGCGGCGAGCCGCGCTGCCGCGGCGAGGATGAGGTGATACTTCATACGGCGGCCTCCAGGTCGGCGACGCGGACGGCGTGCAGGTCGTGGGGGCCGATCGCGATCGACGGCGACAGCACGCCCGCCCGGTGCAGACGGGACGGGTGGACGCGCGACTTCAAGTCACGCACCCACGCCGGACAGGCCGGTGAGTCGGTGCGGCCGACGACCTGGCCGCCGAGGTAGCTCCGCTCGGGGAAGCAGTCCGGCGAGATCCACTCGCGCTGGTCGGGGTCGGCGGCGATCAGCCGGGCGAACGCCATGCACGCGCGCTCCAGCAGCGTCCCGACCCGGTCGGCGAGCAGCGACGCCTCGACGCGACAGACATCGACGGCCAGCGCCCGGCAAGCGCTGTCGGTCAGGGTGCGAAGGCCGATCCGCTCGAAGAACGCGACATAGTCGGCCGCGGTCGCGCCGGGCGGGACGGTCCAGGTCAGCGAGAGGTCGCGAAATTCGCGGTGACGCTCCAGCGCCGCGGCGAAGCGGTTCAGGGCGGTGACCGGCGCGCGGGGCCGGCCGATGGTGGTCTCGGACATGGGTCAGACCTCGAATACAGGGTGAGGGAGACGGTGACGCCGAACAGCCGCCGGCGTCGCGTAGGTGCCGGCGGGGAGACGGCGGCGGACGATTTGCTCTTCGAGCCGTCCCAGCATCGGCTCAGCCAAGTCGGAGCGAAGAGCGATCAGGCTGAACCGACCGGCGCGGATGATGACCGCGCCGGCGTGCCGTCGATCGGGGTCGATCCACGCAACGCCTGCGAGACGGCGTCGAGCTTCGTTGAGGTTCATACGTGCTCTGGTTTGATGATCGAAGGTGTCAGGCCGCGAGACGGTTGATCGCCCTGCGGAGCGATCCTTGCGACCATCCAAGCTCCGCGACGACATCGACCCAGCGGACGCCGGCCTTTCGCATCCCCGCCGCGCGAGCAATCGTTGCCGGGTCGATCGGCGACAGTCGCCCCGGACGTTCGCCGGTGAGCGCCAGCTTGACCGTCGCCTTCTGGAAGCCGACGGCCCTGGCGATCGCGCTCCACGATTTGCCGGCGTTGCGAAGGCGTGCGGCCTGGCGTACCGCGGCCCGTGGCATCCCAGGCCGCCGCTTCGACCGCCTCGCGCGATCGCGACCGTTCTCCGCGGCGGTGCCCGCCTTGAGGTGCGCCGGGTTGACGCACCTCGGGTTATCCAGCCCGTCCACGCGGTGCTCGCCGCACTTGTGGAGGATGAACTTGCCGCGCGGGATGCGGCCGTGCCGGATCAGGTATGCGACCCGATGGGCACGGACGACCGAGCCGCCGACCTTGAACCGGCCGTAACTGTCGGAGTCGGTACAGCCGCACCATAGCCAACAGGCGGTCGGCCCCCCGCTAGAATCGACGAACGACTCGAAGCGCGCGGCGTCCTCGTCGGAGATCCTCATTGGTGGTGTCCTTGATCCGGGTGGAGGTGATTTGACCGTCGCAACGCCGCCCGGAGGCGCTGCGTCGGCTGGGAAGGGGGATTGAGGACGGGGGAAGTGGCGTTGGAGGGCGTCCTACCCTGATAGTCTTCAGGAGGGCCGTATTTTGTAGTCGAACAATCCGAGAATTCTCGGGTCCGGGCGGCTTGATCGCCGGAGAGCCGGGTTGGATCGCCGTCTACTCCCTTGTTCCCGGATGGAACGACGTTCTGTGACGTGGAATCCCCGAATCTTGCCGATCGTCCCCACACACTCCCCGCCAAAACTTCCAAGGACCACGAGGGGGGAGGGGGTCGATCCTGTGCGCACAACCTTGCGCGACCCCTCGCGCCACGGCCTCCGAGCCGCCAGGCGACCAAGACCCCTAGCCCCGCGATCCGAATACGGCACGGCTCAAGCCACGATTTTTAATAACCCCTCCCACGAGGCGGCCCCTCTTGCCGCGCACGCGGTCGCCCTCTGTCGTTCGTCCGAACAACCTACAACCCTCACTCTCGCGTATTCTCTTGGAGAAGTTTTACCCCCCTCCCCCTCCCCCCAGAAGCTCCACACAAGAATAGCAAAGAGTGAGGGTATCAGTGTTTATGGATTCGTTGCTCGACCCTCCCCTGGTAGGACTTCGTCGTACCGGGGTCGGAGTGTGTGTAGAACTGCGAGCGCTTGCAACCGCACGGCGGCGAACGCGACGCCCGACGGGACCACGTTTCATTACGCTGCATTCATATTGTGCCGCATTCGGACGCCCGGGGTAGGGGATCGAGTCGCCCACGCTCTGCGGACGCTTCTGGCACGCGCCAGGAGCGCCCGGCCGCGGAGGCGATCAGGTCGCCGTTTCTTGGTTGACAATCATAGCGTTCGCGCCTAAAACAAAGTACCCTCGCAGACGACGCGCCCAGAGGGCGCAGAAAGTGAGTCAGCTTCAACACGAACCAATCGCCGATCTCATCCCGCTCCGGACCGCGTGCAAGCGGTTCCCCGCACGAAATGGCCGCACCCCGCACCTCCAGACGTTGATGAGGTGGTGCCGATCCGGAGTCAACGGTGTCAAGCTTCGCTCCGTCAAGGTCGGCTCGGTCGTCTTCACCTCCGATCGCTACATCCGCGAGTTCCTCGCCGAGACCTCGCGGCGATGAGCGACGCCGAGTACCTCGCCTGGGCGCGGACGTACGCCTTCAAGTGGTACTACGCCCGCGCATGTTCCGTCTTCGTGGAGGGTTACGCGCTAAGTGACCTCGTCAGCGAGGCGCGTGTAGCGGTCCTCCACGCGCGGGCTGCGTACCGGCTCCGACACGGCGAGGATTTGCCGGGCGACCATATCAAGAACGTGGTGACGAGGCACCTCGGTCACCTGCTGGATACGGCGATTCGGCGGCACGAACGCAAGGCGATCCAACACGCCGGTGCCGACGTTTTTAATCTGGTAGACGACACCGAGGACGTTGAGTTCGACGCGATCGACGCGGTTCGCGCCTTGCCGGATCTCCTCCCTGGACGCGAGGGCCTCGCCGTTCGCCATTACTACCTCGAAGGCAAGAGCACCGCCGAGTCTGCCGCGTTGCTCGGGGTGTCGCCTTCGACAGCCCGACAGCTGCGGTGCCGGGGCCTCAAGATGTTGAGATCGCTGCCGGCCGCGCTCCAGGCGTTCCGAAACTACAACGCGGCGGTCCAGGACGCACGGGACCGCAACCGCCTCCGACGTGCGTGGCAGAACTGGCGACTTCCGGATGACGACGAGGTCGAGCCAATCCGCCGCCCCAAGCCGAATCGATGAAAGGGGATGCGATGAGCGGGAAGCACCTGAAAGGACGGCGGGCCGGCGTGCTGTGGGCGAAGCAGGTCGCCACGCTCGCGGAACTTGAGCGCCTGACGCAGGCGCGGCTCGACTGCGGCGGTGAGGTCTGGGCTGCCGCCGTCGAGCCAGACGGCTCCTGGGAGGTCTGGCTGATCCTCGCCGCTCCGGACAAACGGACCGCAGACAGCATGAAAGCCTTCTGGCGTGACAAGGTCGGCGTCGGGCTGGACGACGCCGAAGACCCGGACTTCCTCAACGGGTTTGCGGAGGGCGCGGCCTTCGCGCTGTCCGACGCGGCCCAGACGCACGCCTTCTGCGCGGCGCGGTTCGCCGCGTGGGACGCGATGCTCGCCGGTGAGTGACGCCATCTTCCTCGGCATCGGCGAGGCGCACGCCCTCGACGCCGGACCCGAGGACGTTGAGCAGGTCAACCGCCTCGCCGCGTTGCGGGGCGACGATCCAGACCATGATGCCTTCTGGCGGCATCGCGTCCCGGCGATGCTGCGTCCGCGCCTCCGAGGGCACGCCTGCACGGCCGGGGCGGCTTCGATCATCAAAGCCTGGCACCGCGGCACCGAGTGGTACGCCTCCGCGACGCCGCGAGCCCGCCGGGTCGTCTGCCGCGCGGACGGGGATGCCACCAGGCTGTTCGCCGCGCTGCACAACGGGCCGGGGTCTTACCGCCGCGTGGACCACTTCTGGCGATCGCTCGGTTGTGCGGCTCGCTACCTGCCGGTGTCCTCGCGTCGCGTCCTGGCGTTCGTGCGGTCCGTCCGTGAGGCCGCGTGGTTCGATGCGGTCCCGGCCCTACGCCGCGCGGTTGAGGGGCGGTTCGTTGAGGCAGTCGCCGACCTCCTGGCCGACCATGTCCCGCCGTATGGCGATCGGCCGTGCGGCATGGGCTACGCCGTGGGGATGCCTCCGATCGCCTACCGCATTGTCGCCGGGCCAGACGAGATCGAGGGCGTCGGGGCGGCGGTGTGGCACGGGGACCACTGGCGGGCGGTCGTCGTTTCCCAGATTGACGCCTGTCAACTTTTCTTCGCTTCGTGACGGTTTGATCGTCAAACCGGGCCGGCGTCCTGCGTGGGACGCCGGCCCGGTTGCGTTTCAACCCATGTTCCGGGCGACCTCGATCGCCAGGGCAGTGTTCTGCTCGGCGTAGATCTCCGTCGTCCGGACGTGCGCGTGGCCGAGCGCCACCCGCGCGGCCTCCGGTCCGTGAGCCGCGCGGACCCGGGTAGCGAACGAGTGCCGCAGCTGGTTCGGGTGCCATGGCTCGACCCCGGCCCGGGCCGCCGCGCGGGCCACCGCCTTGAGGAACTGCTGGACCTCGTACCGCGCCCCCGGCTTCCGGACCGGGTTCGCCTTCTTTCGACACTGTTGGGACGGCTGTACCGGGGTCTTGCGCTTCGCCCGCTTCTCGGCGTTGATGATCTCGACCGCCAGGGCAGGGGAGAACAGGAACCCCGACCGGCCGAGGAACGGCATCAACACCTCCTGGCCCGCCTTACCGATCGCGACGACGCGGGGCTTGTTCCGATACGCCATCTTGTGTCGCCGGGGCTGGTAGAGCCACACCTCCCCGGTGCGGTCGATCTCGTCGGCCCGGATCGCACAGACCTCGCCGGGCCGGCAGCCGGTGTGCCACTGTAACAGGACCATCGCCCGGACGACCGGGTTGAGATGCGGCAGCGTCTTTTCGACGACGGCCCACGGGACCACGGTCACGGCCTCCGTCTCGCGAGCCTCGGACCGCCCTTCACCCAGGCCCTTGACCAGCGAGAGGGCAGCGAAGACAGACTCGGGCACCTCTTCCATCTCGACTGCCCACCGCCAGACGCGCTTGATCCGGCCGACGCGCTGGTTGACAACCTTCCGGCTGAGCGCGGTTTGCGGTCCGTGTTCCGGGTGTTCGTAGCCCTGGACCATCAGGTCGCGGACCTTGCGGAGATGGGACGTGCGGATCTCGGCCGCCGGGATCGCTGCGGCGAGGTACAGGAGCGGCCGGACGCTGAGGGTGAAGTCCTTGACCTCGTTCGTTTGCGTGCCGTCCGGCCGGCGGTAGTAGATCCGTGCGTGTTCGAGGAACCGATCGACGATCTCGGCGACTGTCGGCGGTGCGGTCGGGGCGACCACAGCCGGCCCGGTCCGCTTCGGCTCGGGGACATGCCCACCGATCGCGCGGGCGTAGTTCTCGCGGCTCTCCTGGCTGTCCCACGGGCCGAGGTAGACCTGGACGGACGACCCGTCGGCGCGGCGGATGCGGCAGAACGCCTGGCCGGATTTGTGACGCAGGTACGACGGGACGGGATTGGGGCGGCGCGGCATCGAGGCTGTCTCCGGCGTTTCGTGGTACGATTACCACGAAACAAGCGGCTTCAGACCTCTTGCCCCGACTTCAGGGCAGTGCCGTATCTAACGGATAGGTCACGACTTAGAGAGAGTGGGCAGAGCCGGGGTTGAACCGGCGACCTAAGGATTTTCAGTCCTTCGCTCTACCAGCTGAGCTATCTGCCCGATGGTATTACTCTAGGGGACGAAGACGCGGTCGTCAACGGGTCTTCAACCCGACGCGCCCACCTCTCCGGGCTTCTCCCACTCGCGGCGCACCTGCCCCAGGCCGTAGGCGCAAAGCTCGAACTCGGCGCTCAGACGCCGCAGCACCGGGGCCTGGTCGCGGGACCGATCGTCGTCGTCGCACAGGCTCGCGATGTAGTACGACCGCTTCCCCTGGGCGCAGTAGTCGAGGAACTGGTCCCGGCTCGCCGCGTGCTGCAGATGCCGTAACGCCTCCGGGTAGACCCCGGTCCAAAACAGCGTGAAGTCGCCGACGTGGCGGTAGATCTCCCGCCGCGTCCGGCCCTCCGGCGGCAGGGACTCCGCCGCGAGCAGCATCTCCGCCACCTCCTCCAGCCGCTTGCCCCGCGTGTTCCGGACGTGGAACACCGCGTCCATGTGCACGAACCGGCTCAGCAGTTCCGACAGGTAATCGGTCAGCGGCGGATCGGCCAGGCCGAACGTGCCGATGAAGGTCTGTTCGGTCAGGCCGGCGAACAGGCGGCGGAGGGGATGATCGGCGGGCAGGGCACCCATGACGGTAACCTCGACGCGACCGGAGACCCGCCCTCCCTGGCGAAGTCCATCTGGAATATGACGTCGCGGCCCGGTCGTGTCAACCCGGCCCTGCCGACCGGAACGTCCCGCGCAGCCAAAAAGAACGCCGCCCACCGACCGTGCGGTCGGTGGGCGGCGTGTGGACGGCCCGGCCAACCTTAGGGGGAGAACGGCCCAGTGCTTCCCGGGCCCATCGTCCCCGCCGCCGGCTTGGCGGCCTTCACGTCCTTGATCCGGGTGCGGTACTCCTCCAGCCGCTTCTTGCGCTCCGCGTCCTCGGCGTCGGTGCTCCCCTCCAGGGCGAGCAGCCGACCGTCCCCGGTACAGAGCAGCACCTCGGCACGCTGCGTGTCGCGCACCGGCGTCTTCGTCGGCTTGTCGCCCCGCAGCTCGGTCAGTTCATAGGTCAGCCCCCCGCCCGCGAAATCGACGAGCACCGCGTCATACGGGCTGGTGGCGTACGACACCGGCAGGCCGGAGACCTCCCGGTTCGTCACTTTGTCCTTCGTCTTCGGGATGATGAACGCCTCGCGCGTCTCGACCCAGATCGGCACCTCGGTCGTCACCGTCCGGCCGACGTACTCGCCCCGGCCGGCGATGACCCGCTCGCCGACGACCCACTCGCCGACGAAGATGTTCCGCCGACTCGCCGTGTCGAGCTTTTCCACCCAGCGGTGGATCTGGAACGCGATCTGGTTCGGCCGGACCGCCACCTCCGCGTTCGGGCCCTTGTAGTCCCGGCCGTCCGCGTCCTTCTGATCGACCGCGTAGTAGTGGATGTCCGGCGGGACGACCACCACCTGCGACAGCTCGAACCACGGCGACGCCGGCAGCTCCTTCCCCTCGCTGTACTTCGGGCTGGCGACGTCCGTCCGCTTGAAGTTCGGGTTCGCCATCTGCACCTGGAGGCGGTACTTGTACGCCTTGCCCGGCTGGATCTTCACGTCGACGATCCGGACCAGGCAGTGCTCCGGCGGCTGGACCTCTTTCAGCTGATACGGGCTACCGGGGTAGCCCGGGCCGGTCCCCGGCGGGCGCAGGCCACCCGGGCCTGTCGCCGAGCCGCTCCCCGGCGGGCGCAGGCCACCCGGGCCTGTCGCCGAGCCGCTCCCCGGCGGGCGCAGGCCGCCCGGGCCGCCCATCTCGTCGCCGGGGCCGCCGACGCCGCCGAAGCCGCCGGGGCTGGTTCGGCCACGGCTGAACGGGTCGAAGTCGTTCGGGTCGAGGAACGACGGCGCGGCGGCGGTCACCTTCTTCTCCTTCAGCGCCTCCAGCGACGCCTGCAGGCTCGGCAGGTCCTTCTCCACCGGCGGGTACTGCCCCTCGCGCATCTGCAACAGGCGCGGCATCACCAGCCGGTCGAAGCTGATCGCCTCCAGGGCCGGGTCTTCCGGCTCGAGTCGCTTGCCGCTCAGGACGATGTACTTCTTGTAGTCCTCGCGCAGCTCGACATCCTCCCAGGTCTTGCCCTTGAGCGGCTTGCCGTCCGCGTCGACCTCCATCCGCTGCGCCCGCACGCCGAGGAACCGGAACGACGGCAGGGTGTAGTTCGTGTTCGGATCGACCTCCAGCGACGCCTCGCCCAACACCGCCGACCGCGACGGCAGACGGAGCTTCGTCCGGAACTCGTCCAGCTGGGCCCGGTACGGGAAGCTCGCCGCCACGACGACCATGCGCACCGGCCGGATCGTCTCCGCGAGCTTGACGTTCGGCTCGGCCCCGAGCTTGTCGATCGGGAGCATCTTGCTCTTGTAGGCGGGGCCTTCCGCCAGGCCGCCGGTGTCCGGCGGCTGGAAGTTGCTCCCCGAGCCGAGGTCGCCCGGCCCGCCGCGGCCGCCGCCCGGCCCGCCGGGGGGCTGACCCGGCCCGCCGGGCGGCTGGCCGGGCCCGCCGCCCGGCGGCCGGCTCGAACTGCCGCTGTAGAAACTGCCGGCTCCCTTGTTCTCGCCGGCGTTGCCGCCGGCCCCTTCCAGGACCATGATCTGCGTCACTTCCTTGTTGAGGATGTACGACCGGAGCTGGGCGTGCGCGAACGCCCCCTTCGCCTCCTTCAGCGGCAGGACGGTCGGCTGCCGGCGGCTCGTGTCGGCCGGCGTCGCGATCGCGAATAGCTCGTCGACCCGGTACTTGGTCGGGTCCTTGACCTTCTCCTGGGCGAACTTCTCCAGGGACTCCTTCTCGATCTTCTTCGCGAAGAGCGGGTCGCCCTCGGCCGGCTTGTTCTCCGGGTCGGACAGCCGCCGCGAGACCTGTTCCGTCGCGCTGGTCAGCTTCTTCTCGAACTCCTTCGGGTTCGGGGCGAAGAACCCCTGGCCCGGCATGAACAGCTGCATGACGATCAGCAACAGGGCGACCGCCCCGGCGACGCCGACGGCGATCTTCTCGCCCTTCTCCATCAGCAGCTTTTGGAAGTTCCCTTTTTTCGCCATCGTCGTAGCCCTCGTGCCGGGCCGGGGTCGCCCCCCGGCCCGGGTGGTCGGTTCGTGGGGTCCGCTTACGGGGTGGTCGGCTTCGCCGCGTTCGGGTCGGCGGTCTCGTCCTTCGGGAGGTGGAACTTCTCGTAGAGCGTCGCGATCCCGTAGACGGTCAGCTCGACCAGGTTCGGGTCGAGCGGGTTGCCGGCCACCGGGCCGCCGGGGGTGCCGGGCACGCCGGGGGTGCCGGGGCCGGGCATACCGGGGGTGCCGGGGCCGGGAGGCCGGCCGCCTGAGACCTCGTCGCCCGGGCCCGTCCCCGATCCGGTGCCGGTCCCCGGTGCCGTCGCCGCCTCCATGATCGAGGCGACGTCGCGCACGTGGCGGACCTGGACCTGCGTTATCTGGAAGCGCAGGTGGCAGTTCGCCAACTCGGCCAGGAAGTCGTGGATGTGGGTCTGATCGACGACGACCGTCAGGCCGATCGGCATCGACCGGGCCTGGCCCGTCACGTGGACGTAGCGGTTCTTGACCAGGCCGTTGATCGCGGTCGTCACGACCGTGCCGCCGCCGGCCCCGCCGAGGCCCTCGCCGCGGCCGCCGAGCGGCGGCGTCGATGCGGACCCCGGGTTGCTGCCCGGCGTCTCGCCCGGCCCGGCCGCCGCCGGGTCGGCCGGCACCTCCGGCTCGGGGAAGTGCTTGCTCGCGATCAGGGGCAGGTTGCTCGTCCGGTGCGAGTTATACCCCAGGCGCAGGTCATCGATGCGCCGCACCGGGCTGGTCGACCAGTCGAACACCTGCGCCATCTCGACCGGCTGGTCGAGGCTGACGGACGCGACGGTGAACTGCTCGCCGATCTCGACCTGGCCCTGCGAGGCGAGCGGCTCCCCCTTCAACCGGAGCGGGTAGCGCGCGTTGCCCTGGCGCAGCTCGAAGACGAGCGGCCCGCGCGTCCGCGGGTTGGACAGGAGCAGGACGCGCGGCGACAGGTTCTTGATCGTGCTCTTCTTCGAGATGTAGTCCTTGTTCCCCTCCCGCTCCAGGTACAGGACGATCTCCCAGCGGCTGTTGCGGAAGCCGAGCGCCTTGATCGCCTTTTCCGGCAGGGGCTTCCCCTTGGTGATCTCTTCGTCCCGGGTCAGCTTCGCGACGGATTCGACCGTGCGGCGGGCGACCTGGAGTAGTTCGTACTTGACGGAGTAGTCCTCCTGGGCGAGCCAGATCTCCTCGACGGTCGGGTCCTTGGCCCACAGGGCCGTGATGCTGCCGCCCGCGGCCGCGCCGCCCGGCCCGCCCGGCCCGCTGGAACTGCCCGGGCCGCCCACCCCGAGCCGCGGGCCGCCGACCGACCCGGGGCCGACGCCGCCCGGGCCGCCCGCCACCCCGCCGGAGACGGCCCCCGTCGCCGGGGCCATGATCGTCTCGAAGCCGGCACGGCCGCCCTTGAACTCGATCGGGGCCATGTGTTTCTCGAGCTGGTAGACGTACCGCGGATCGGCCTTCTGCTCCTCCTCGATCAGCTGCGGGAAGAGGGCCGTCGGCTTGTAGACCTCCTTCGTCTTCTGGACGTAGTACTCGCCGCGGTACTCGTTGCAGACGGTCGTACTGTAGCCGCCGGTCATGTCCTCCATCTTCTTCTTCCAGTCGTCGAACGAGGCGGCCTTGTTCCAGTTCGCGGCGTAGTCGCCGCCGGTCGGCCACTTCAGGATGTGCTTCTGCGCGTCCCAGGCCTCCTGCCAGATCGTGTTCTTGTGGTCGCGGTACGTCTTGCCGTATTCCTCCCACGGCGGGAGGTAGTTCGCCTTGTTCTTCGCCTTGCCGGTCCAGCCCTCGATGCCGGTCTTCGCCGTCTCGTACTCCTTCTTCTTCGCCTCGGCCATGCTGCCGGCCGACATCTGGAGCGTGAGCAGGCCGACCAGCCACAGGAGGACGAACGCCCCCAGGCCGATCCAGAACTTGTTCTTTTGCAGGGCCTCTTTATCCATCTTCGCCATGGCGCGATTCTCCGCTGGTGGTGGTGGCACTCCCGGGCGTCACGGGTTCGTCCCGCCCGCCGGACCGCGCTGCGCGTCCGAGGGAGTCGGCTCGTACCAGACGAAAAGGATGATGAACTCGGTGCGCTGGTGCTTCGACGACGTCACCGGCGTCGCGCCGCCCGGCCCGGTGCCGGGGACGCCCGGCCCGGTGCCCGGCGGCGGCCGGAACCCGGAGCCGGCCTCGCCCGGGCCGCCGAACCCGCCGGCCCCGCCGCCGCCGGCCAGCGGCTGCCAGCTGTCGCGCGACGGGCCGGTCGCCCCGCCGGGCGTCTCGCCGCCCCCCGCCCCGGGCGTCGGCGGTTCGCCCGGGCTGCCAGGGCCCGGCATCCCCGGCCCCGGCATGCCCCCCAGGCCGCCCGCCAGGGCCGACTCGCGGACGAGCTGGTCCAGGACGCTCTGGCCGGCGAACTTCAGGTTCGCCGTGTCCCCGGTCGAGGTCGTCTCGACCTCGACGAGGACGACGTGGCTGACGCGGTTGAGGACCGGCCCCTTCTTCGCCAGTTCCGCCACCGCGTCCGCCGCCAGGGCCGGCTGCTCGCCGGCCATCGGCATCGGCATCGGCATCGGCTGACCGTCGCCCATCGGCGCGGGCGGCGACTTATCGACGTCGGGCCGGCCCATCTGGGCCAGGTTCTCCAGCAGGGTATCGACGATGAACGTCCGCTTGCCGGCGTGGAACGTGTAGCCGCGCAGCTCGACGACCCAGCCCTTGTCGGCCGCCTCGCCGGGCAGCGTCGCGAACGGGTTCTTCGGCGGGGCCTCGTACGAGGCCAACGGCCGGTAGTTGCCCTTCTGCGCCTGCCGCTGCTTGAGGGCCTTGAAGTAGTTCTCCAGGTTCGAGCAGTACCGGCAATCGACCGCCTCGATGTTGAACTGGATCAGGTCGTCGATCCCCTGGCCGAGTTCCTCCTCCGGCGTCAGCGGCTGGCCGCTCCCGGGGCCGGGGCCGGTGGGACCGACCGGGCCGACCGCGCCGGGGCCGATCGAGCCGGGGCCCATCCCGGGGCCGACCCCGGTCTCCGGCTCCTCGATGACCGGGGCGATCTGGAGCGTGCCCTGGCGCTTGAGGAAGTAGTCGAAGGCGTCCTTGCCGCTCATCGCCCCGCGGCGCGTGTTGATGTCGATCGGCTTCTGGTCGAAGTACCGCGTCCGGACCTGGGCGTTCGGCAGGTTCGACGCGTCCGGTCGCGGCGTCGCGGCGGAGATGAAGTTGAGGAGCTCCATCCAGTTGGTGTGTTCCTTCTGGCCGGAGACGATGCTCTTGACGCCCTCCTCCTCGCCCTTGGCCTTCGTCACCGCGGTGTTGATCTCGCTGTCGGCCGACGACGCGGAACTCGCCGTCGAGGTCGCCGAGGTCATCGCCCGGCCGAGGCCCGGGTCGGTGTAGACGGCGTAGTCCAGGCCGTAGCGCAGCGCCGTCGCCCCGAGGCCGACCAGCAGCAGGGCCGCCGCCGCGACCGCCCACGGCTTCTTGGCCCGGATCATCCGCTCGGTGCGCAGCTCCGGCGGCAGCAGGTTCGTGTACAGGCGGCCCTTTTCCAGCCCCTGCAGCGCCAGGCCGTACGCCGTCGCGAACGTGCCGAGGTTCTCCTGGAACGCCGGCGCGTTCAGGACCGCGTCGCCGGTGAGCCGGCTGTACTTCTGCAGCCGCTTGACCGGCAGGCCGAGCTTCTCCTCCAGGAACTTCTGCAGGCCGGGCAGCCGGAAGGCGTTGCCCATGCCGAGGACGTACTCCAACTGGGCCGACCGGTGCGAGTTCTGGAAGTAGTTCAGCGACCGCTTCAGCTCGCCCTCGAAGTCGTTGAGGACCGGCTTCAGGGCGGCGAGGATCAGCTTCAGATCCTTCGACTTCGCCGCGTTCCGCTTCGTGTGCTCGGCCTTGGCGAACGTCAGCTTGAGGTCCTTGGTCAGGGCGCGCGTGAAGTGGTTGCCGCCGGTCGAGATGACCTTCTGCCAGATGATCTTGCCGCCGTTGGTGATGACGAGGTTCGTGCTGTCCGCCCCCATGTCGAGGGCGACGACGCACCCCTGCGTCGGCGTCGATTCCTGGCCGGGCGTGACGCCGAGGGCGTCGTAGGTCAGGTAGTTGCACAGGGCCAGCGGCGCGATCTGGACGTAGTCGACCTCGACGCCGACGTCGCCGAAGTGCTGCAGGGCGGCCTGGATCGCGTCGCGCTTCATCGCGAACAGGCCGATCTCGGTGTCCATCGCGAAGCCTTCCGTCACCGCCCCCTCGCCGACCTTCTGGTAGTCCCAGATGACCTCGTCGAGGTTGAACGGGATCTGCTGCTTCGCCTCGAACTTGACGATGTCGGCGATCTTGTCCTGCTGGACCGGCGGCAGCTTGACGAAGCGCGTCAGGGCGCTCTGGCCGGGGACGCTGATCGCGACCTTGTCGCCCTTGAGGTGGTTGTTGTTGGCGAGGAACTTCTCCAGCGCCTCGCGGATGAGCGCCTCGCGGTCGGCGTCCGGCTGGCTGAGGATCTTGGCGTGCTCGACGAAGTCGAACGCCGTCGCCTGGATGACGCCGTCGACTTCCTCGAGGCGGACGGCCTTGAGGCTGCACTGGCCGAGGTCGATGCCCCAGACACCCTGCGAGCGGTTCACTTTCGGGGCCGGCTTCGGCTTCGGCTTCTTGGCCGCCTTGGCCGGCTTTTCCTTCGCGGCCGGCGCGTCGGGCGTCGCCGCCTCCTCGGGGGCCGCGTCGGTGGGGGTTTCCGGCGTCGGGGCCGGCTTCAGTTCTTTCTGCGGGGTCGGTTTCTTCTGCGCCATCGAACCTGGACCTCCACGACGGGGTGCCGGTCGATCCGTAGGGATCGTCGCGGTTATGCGGGCCGGCGTCCGTTCTCGTATCGCGAGGAAAAGCTGTCGTTACCGTACCATCCGGCCCGGAAGGCTGTCAATCAGCCGCCGGCCGGGAATGTCAAACGCCGCCGAGTCGTCTCTGAAGAGAACAACCGGCGGCGTGGGGATTCGTTGGCGCGTCCGCGTCAGCGCCCGGGCGTGACCTTGACGACCTCGACCTCGAAGACGAGCGGGGCGTTCGGCGGGATGGTCGGCGGGCTGCCGGCCCGGCCGTAGGCGAGCTGGGACGGGATCTCGAGCTTGCGCTTGCCGCCGAGCTTCACGCCGACCAGGCCGATGTCCCAGCCCTTGATGACCTGGCCGACGCCGACGGTGACCGGGAAGGCCTGCTTGCCGACGTTGCTGTCGAACTTCGTCCCGTCGGTGAGCGTCCCGGTGTAGTACACCTCGACCGTGTCGCCCTTCTTGACCGGCGCGCCGATGCCCTCCTTCAGGTCGGTGATCTTGACGTCGGCGGCGCGCTCGACCTTGACCGCCTCGACCTGGAAGACGAGGTTCGCGTTCGGCGGGATGTCGCGGCCGTGGCCGGCCTCGCCGTAGCCGAGGTGGGCCGGGATGAACAGCCGCCGCTCGCCGCGCTCCTTCATGCCGAGCAGGCCCTGCTCGAAGCCGGCGACGACCTGCTTCTCGCCGAGGGTGACCGTCAGGGTCGAGCCCTTCTCGAACGAGTCGTCGAACTTCTTCTCCGTCTCCTGGACCCAGCCGCGGTAGCGCACCTCGACCGTGTCGCCGTCCTTGACCGGGTCGCCGACGCCCTCCTTGATGTCGAGGATCTTCAGGCCCTGGGTGCCGACCGGCCTGGCCCGGCCCTCCTCGAACGTGTCGCCGCAGCCGAGCACGGCCAGGGCGAGCAGGCCGAGCGTCCCGGTGATGGCCCTTCTGAGGCAGCCGCCGCGCGTCATGGGGTGTGTCTCTCCGACGGGGCCGACAGCCGTCCGGCTCGGTAGTCGAGCCGGACGGACGGGGGAGTTACTTGGCGATCTTGAGCAGCTCGACCTCGAAGATGAGGTCCGCCTTCGGCGGGATGACCGGCGGGCGGCCCTCCTCGCCATAGGCGAGCTTGTACGGGATGATGAGCTTGCGCTTGCCGCCGACCTTCATGCCGGCGACGCCCTCGTCCCAGCCCTTGATGACCCGGCCGCCGCCGAGCGGGAACGAGAACGCCTTGTTGCGGTCGAGGCTGCTGTCGAACTTCTTGCCGTCGGTCAGCGTGCCGGTGTAGTGGACCTCGACCGTGTCGCCCGCCTTGGCCGCGTCGCCGGTGCCGACCTTCAGGTCCTGGTACTGCAAGCCGGACGGCGTCTTGACGGTGTCCTGCTTCTCCTGAGCCGGGATGGCCGTCGCCCCGAGCACGAGGCTCAGGCCGAGCACCACGGCCAGCGTCCGGATGACGTTCCGCATGTCAGGTCTCCTTGTCGAACGGGTGAAATCCATCCGCGGTAGTGTACGGCGCGGCGTCAACGGGGCCAGCCGGCCGCGACGGCTCACCGCACGAAGTAATACGCCGCCAGGGCCAGGCCGACGACGACGACGAACCAGCGCAGGAACGTCTTGTTCAGCACCCGGCCGGCCTTCGCCCCGAGGAACCCGCCGGCGATCGCCGCCAGGGCCATCACCGCGGCGAGGTGCCAGACGACGCGCCCCTCGGCGACGAAGACGACGACCGACGCGGCGTTCATCGCCATGGCAAGGAACGTCTTCAGGGCGTTGAGGCGGACGATGTCGCCGATGCCCATCAGGCCGAGCGACGCCAGCATCAGGATGCCGATCCCGGCCCCGAAGTAGCCGCCATAAATGCCGATGCCGAGCTGGAATGCCGTCACCGAGGCGACGAGCGTCGGCGACGGGCCGTCCGGCCGGTCGTGCCCGCCCAGGGCTCGGACGACGAGCGGCTGCACCAGGAAGAGCAGGGCGGCGGCGAGGATGAGCCACGGCACCAGGGCGTCGAAATACGCCGGCGGCAGGCGCGTGACGAGGAGGGTGCCGATAACGCCGCCGACGAGCGACGGCCAAAGCAAGACGCGCAGCCAGCCGGACACTTCCTTCAGCTCGCGGCGGAAGGCGAACGCCCCGGCGGCGGAGCCGGGCATCAGGGCGACGGTGCTCGTCGCGTTCGCCTCAACAAGGGGGACGACGGCCGTCAAGGCGGGGAAGGTGAGCAGGGTGCCGCCGCCGGCGAGGCTGTTGACGACGCCGGCGGCGAAGGCGGCCAGGGCGAGCAGGGCGTACAGGCCGAGCCAGCCGAGCAGGGTTTCGGGCATGCCTTCCTCATATAGCCGCCGGGCGCGCCAGACCCCCCACTCGCTCTTGAACGTCTGGATCACCTTGCCGGTGCGGTCCACCTCGGCGTAGCGCATCGCGTCGTGGCCGGCGACGAGGATCGTCCCGCCCGGCAGCCCGGTCGCCGAGCTGACGCCGCCCGCGACGGCGAACGTCCCGGTCATGTTCCCCTGGGCGTCGAACTCCGCGACGCTGTTGTCCGACGGCTGGGCGACGAGAACCCGGCCGTTCGGGAGCAGGTCGATGCCGCCGACCTCGTCGTCGTTGCGCTTGCAGCGGGCCGACTTCAGCTCCTGGCCGTTCATCCCCAGGCGGACGACCCGGTTGTCGCGCGTCAGGCAGGTGATGACGTTGTCCGGCCCCTTGACGCCGCCATCGACATCCTTGAACCGCAGCTGCCAGACCTCCTTGCCGGTCCGGTCCAGCTCATAGAACCCGTCCGTCGCCGCGACGAAGGTGTTGCCGTTCGGCAGGCGCTGGACGTTGGTCGGCGAGTCGATGTCGCGCTTCCAGATGATGTTGTTCTTGAAGTCGCGCTCGCTGACGCGGTTGCCGCCGTACTCGGCGATGAGGACGCGGTTGCCGCCGACGACGTGGGCGTCCATCGGCCCGTCGAGACCGTTGATCTCCCAGCGCTGCTTGCCGTCGGGGCCGACCTCCTGGACCCGGCCGCCGTTGCCCTGCTTCGGCGACTCGACCAGAAGCGTCAGGCCGAGCAGGGGCGACGGGGCCCCGATCTCGACGGTCGGCTCGGCGGTCTTCCACCAGGCGGCCCAGGCGTCGCGGACCTTGAGCCGGCCGGCGGCGTCCTCGGCCGCCTCCACCTCGGGAGCTTTGTCGCCGGCGAGGCGCTCCAGGAACGCCATCGCCTGGCCCTGCAACTCCGACGGCTCGGCGGCCAGGGCCTCGATCAGGGTCGGGACGGCCGTCTTGTCGCGCGCCCGGCCGAGGATCAGAGCGATGCGCAACCGAACGACCGGGTCGCGGTCCTGGAGCAGGCGGCGCACGGCCGGCTGCATCCGCTCGCCGGCGATCTGCAGAACCGCCTCCGCCGCGGCGAGGCGGCGCGTCTGGTCCTTGTCGTCGAGGGCGCGGAGCAGGATCGCGTCCGGCTCGCCGCGCCGGCCGCCGACGGTCGGCAGCCCGGTGCGCACCTCCTCGGCGAGGGCCTCGTCCTCGGCGAAGGGCAGGTAGTCGAGCAGGGCCTGGAGGGTGCCCTCCGGCTTGCGGAGGCAGAGCAGCCGGATCGCCGACCCCGGCAGCGGCTTCGCCTCCTCGACGATGCGGGCCATGCACTCGTTGGCGCGATTGGCCCGTTCGAGGTCCTTGCCCCTGGCCGCATCGCGGAGCAGCGGCAGGACGCGGGTGCTCATGGCGACGAGGTCGTCGATCGCTTTCTGGCGGGCGTCGAAGTCGTCGTCGTTGAGCTTCTCGATCCGGGCGACGGCCACCTCGCGGTCGGCGGGGGAGAGGGTGCGCTTGCGGAACTCGGTCAGCAGGGCCGGGCCGTCGGTGTGCTTCCACCAGACGGCCCACACCTCGCGGCGGATGCGGCGGGCGATCTCGTCCTCGCCTTTGAGTTCGACGGCGGGGGCCCAGGGACCGGCGAGGGCCTTGAGGGCCTCCTCGGCCTGGCCCCACGCCGGGGCGGGCAGTTCGCCGATCAGGTCGATCAGGGCCGGGACGGCGTCCGGGTCGCCGGCGTTGAGCAGGGCGAGGGCGGCCCGCAGCCGGACAGTCGGCTTCGGATCCTTGAGCAGCGGCCGGAGGACGTCGAGTTGCTCCGGGTAGTCGTGCTGGGCCAGGGCCGAGCAGGCGACGGCCCGGCGGAGAGGCAGGGCGTCCTTCAGCGCGGCGAGGAGGGCGGCCTGCGGCTTCCTGTCGGGGAAGGCGAGGATGGCGAGGGCCTTGCCGACCTCGTCGATGACGGCTTCGCTGTCGGCGGCCGGCAGGAAGGCGAGCAGGGCCTCGGTCGCGCCGACCGGCTGTCGCTTGGCGATCAGGCGGACGACTCGCGCCGCGACGGCGTCGGCCTCCGGGCCGGCGATCAGGTCGAACGCCTTGCGGGCCCGGGCGGCGCGCTTCGGCTCGCCGAGGTCGTTAATCGCGCGGCGCAGGACCGGCAGGGCGGCCGGCCCGTGCATGACGAGGCGGGCGGTCGCCCGGGTCTGGACGCGGGCGTCGTTGCTGGCGAGGTCGTCCGTCAGGCCGGTCAGGGCGGCGACATCGACGTCGAGCCGGCTGCGCTGCCGGAGGAAGTCCACCAGGGCGGGGCCGTCGGTCGGCAGGCCGAGAGCGCGGAGGCCGTCCTCGTCGGAGGCGGCGTTCGCGGCGGGGGGCACTTCCGGCGGCCCGGCGGCGAAGAGGAGGACCGGCAACAGCAGCGACACGGACATGGCGAAAACTCCCGGCCGGATGGGAATGCCACGCGGCCCGGGAGAGGGGCCGCACTCCCTCCATCTTACCGCGTCGGGAAAGCCGTGCCACCGGGGATTTGCCCCGAGCGATACCGCGGAGAAGAGGACGAACCACGAAATACACGAAACACACGAAAGTAGACAAAACCAAAACCTGTCTTTGTCTTCTTTCGTGTGTTTCGTGTATTTCGTGGTTGTTCCTGCTTCGGTCTTCTCGGTCCGTCACACCCACTTCATCGTGACGCCGAGGTACTCGTCCTTGTTCTTGAGCAGCCCCTCGTACGCCTCGCCGAGCCCCTCCGGCGCGATGCGGTGCGTGACGAGGCCGGCCAGCGACAGCCGACCCGACGCCAGCGCCGCCAGGAGCCAGTGCTGGGCCTTGTCGATGCCCCACGCCCCGGCAAGGCGCGTGTGGGCCGGCTCGAAGAGCATGTTGCCGTGCGCCCCGGTCACCTCGATGTAGCGCCGGTGCAGATCGTCGTAGAAGTTGACCGCCGCCGCCTTGCCGCGCGGCGAGCCGACGACGACGACCTGGCCGCCGTCGCAGGCGAGCGACATCGCCGTCGGGATGGCGTCCGGCACGCCGGTCGCATCGGCGACGACCTCCGCCCCGCGCGCGTGAAGGTAGTCGCTCAGGGCCTGCTTCACGTCACCCCGCGAAGCGGACGGATCAGGGGTCGGGTCGATCACATGGTCGGCCCCGGCGGCGAGGGCGGCCTGGCGGCGCATCGCGACGGCGTCGATGCCGACGACCGGGTGCGCCCCGGCCGCGATCAGGCAGCGCAGGGCGAACTGGCCGATGACGCCCAGGCCGAGGACTGCCGCCGACCGGGCGAGGGTGACGCCGACGCGCACGGACGCGCCGAGGCCGTAGCGGGCGATGCACGCCAGGCTCGCCTTCTCGTAGTCGAGGTTGTCGGGCAGCTTCCACAGCCGGCCGCGTTCGTGGCCGATGGTGAGGAGTTCGTACGCGGCGTGGTTGCCGGGGTAGCTGACCCGGTCGCCGGCCTTCCAGCCGCCGGGCACGTCCGCCCCAACGGCGACGACCTCGCCGGCGGCGCTGTAGCCGGGCTTGAACGGGAACTTCCAGTCGGTCATCTTCGGGTCTTTGAGCCACTGGTGCGACCCGGTGTAGACGGCGAGCTCCGTCCCGGCGCTGACGGCGCTGACGTGGCACTTGACCAGGATCTGGTTCGCCGCCGGGGCGGGCAGATCCACCTCGCGCGTGCCGACCTTGTACGCCTCCAGGACCACCGCTTGCTTGACGTTCATGACCGCTCCTGTTCGCCGATTCCCATGTCGCGTCGAGATTGAGGGCATCCTACGCGGCGCAAGCCCGCCTGTCGTAGGTCAGGCTTTCCAGCCTGACTCCGGCGGCGAAGAGTCAGGCTGGAAAGCCTGACCTACACCGGAGGCCGCCGGCGGGACGAAATTCCCTAGTAACTCCTCCGGCCAACTCGACTGACAAGGAGAGGGGAAACCCAGTCCAGGTCGGAGGGACGGGCATGGAATCCGACGCGGAACTCGTCCGCCAGACGCGCGCCGGGCGGGCGCAGGCCTTCGAGGAGCTGGTGCACCGCTGGGCCGGGCGCGTCGTCGCGCTGTGCCAGGCCCGGGTGCGCCAGGCCCACGTCGCCGAGGAGCTGGGCCAGGAAGCCCTCCTTCGCGGCTTCCGAAACCTGCACACGCTCAACGACCCCGAACGCTTCGGCCCCTGGCTGTGCGGCATCGCCTTGCGGGCGTGCCTCGACTGGCTAAAGTCCCCTCAGAATCGGCCGATTCGCTTCTCGGAACTCGATCCGGATCTCGACCCTGACCAGTACCTGCCGGCCTCCGCCGACGGGGCCGACGCCGCCCTCGAACGCGAGGACGACCGCCGGCGGCTCCTCCGCGAGGTGGACGCCCTGCCGGACGAATGCCGGCAGGTGCTGCTGCTCTACTACTACCAGGACCACACGTACCGCGACCTGGCCCAGATCCTCGGCGTCTCGCCGGCGACGGTGAACGCCCGCCTGACCCGGGCCCGGAAGCTGCTGCGCGCACGCCTCGAGGCGTGCCGGAGGTAACCCATGAACTGCGAACAGGCCACGGCCCTCATCTCGGCCCGGCTCGATCGCGAGATCGGCCCGGACGAGGCCCGACAACTCGACGACCACCTGGGCGAGTGCCCCGCCTGCCGGGCCACCGCCGAGGCGTTCGCCCTGCAGGACCAGGAGCTGCGCGACGCGGTCGGCCCGCGCCGCGAGGGCGCGAAGCGCGTCGCCCGCAGCGTCGCCGGCCAGGCGCGCCCGGCCGCGCCGCCGACGCCGCGCCCGTGGCTCACCCGGGCGATCATCGGCACGCTTGCGATGGCGGCTGGCGTCGCGGCGCTGTTGCTCTTCCGCAACCAACTCACCCCGGTCGTCCCGACGCCGGATGAACTGGGCAGGACCATCGCCAGCAGCACGCTCAAGCCGGCTCCCCTTGACCTTACTCAGCAGAAACGGTCGACGCCGCTCCAGGTCGGCGACGCGATCGCGACCGGCCCGGCCGAGCGGCAGCGCCGCGTCTTGCCGGACGGCTCGATCCTCTACGTCGATCGCGGCACGAAGGCGACCATCACCGGCGACCGTACCCTGACCGTCGAGCGCGGCAACGTCTATGTCGAGGTCGCCCCGAGCGAGGCGGAACGCTTCACCGTCGCGACGCCGACCCGCGAGGTCGTCGCCCACGGGACGCGCTTCGAGGTCCAGGTCGCCGACCAGGGCACCGGCGTCGTCGTCACGCAGGGCAAGGTGAAGGTCGCCGGCCTGAACGACCTGCTCGTCGCCGGGCAGCGCCTCGTCCTCGGCAAGGACGCCGTCGAGCCTGCCCCGCGGGCGTCGCACCTGCTCGACTGGACGCAGGACCTCATGGAGCAGGCCGCCGCGGCGTTCGTGCCGACGAGCCAGCACCAGGGCGGTTCGCTGATCGCCTTCGACACGAACGGCCAGGAGGCGAAGCTCAGCCTCCGCAAGTACCACATCGACGTCCACATCGAGGACGGCTTCGCCCGGACGACGATCGACCAGACCTACTTCAACCACCACCCCTGGCGGCTGGAAGGGACTTTCCACTTCCCGCTCCCGGCCGACGCGTCGCTGTCGCAGCTGACGATGTACGTCAACGGCGACCGCCAGGAGGGCGGCATGGTCGAGCGGAAGCAGGGCCGGGCGATCTACAACAAGATCGTCAGCAGCATGCGCGACCCGGCCCTGCTCGAATGGGTCGATGGCACGACGTTCAAGATGCGCGTCTTCCCGCTGGAGGGCCGCCAGGAGAAGCGCATCCTCCTGAGCTACACCCAGCGGCTGCCGAGCCTGTACGGCCGGGCGACGTACCGCTTCCCGGCCGGGCACAGCCTCCAGGTCGTCCGCGACTGGTCGTTCCAGGCCCGGGTCAAGGACGGGCAGCAGACGCGGGTCGTTTGCCCCTCGCATCCGGCGATGGCCGGCCGATTGGAAGGCAGTGACACCGTCCTGTCGGCGAGCGAGCAAAACGTCAAGGTCGACCGCGACGTGGTGCTGCACCTGGCCCAGGGGGACGGCCTGGCCCGCGGCGAGTCGCTCCAGTTCCGCCACATGGACCACGGCGGCTACCGTTACCTCATGGCCCGCTGGCGGCCGGAACTGTCGATGACGGCCAGCCGTCAGCAGCGCGACTGGGTCTTCCTCTTCGAGGCGTCGGCCGACCGCGATCCGCTCCTGGCACGGGTCCAGATCGAGGTGTTCCGCCACCTGATGAGCCAGGCGGAGCACGACGACACGTTCACCGTCCTGGCGGCGAACTCGCGCGTCCACCGCTTCGGGGCGAACACGCCGGCCAGCCCAGAGAACGTCGCCCAGGCGGCCGAGTGGCTCGGCAACGTCCACCTCGTCGGGGCGCTCGATCTCGGCCAGGCGTTCGACGCCGTCGGCGGGGCGATCGCCGGCCTCGGCAACCCGCATGTGGTCCACCTCGGCTCCGGCAACCCGGGCATGGGCCGCGGCCACGACCGGCTCCTGCCGCAGATCAAAGCGACGCACGCCAAGTACGTCGGCGTCGGCGTCGGCAAGCGCTGGGCGCGGGCGTTCTTCAAGCAGGCCGCCGAGAAGACCGGCGGACTGGTGACGCAGATCAACCCGGACGAGCCGATCGCCTGGCGGACGTTCGAACTGCTCGCGACGCTCAACACGCCGCGTCTGCTCGGCCTGACGGCGGCGTTCGAGGGGCCGGACCAGCCGGCTGTCCTGGCCGACCAGGCGATGCTCGCCCAGGGCGAGGACCTGTGCGTCGTCACCCGCGTCCCGCTCGCCGCCGGGCCGATCCGCCTGCCGGCCCAGCTGGCGATCACCGCGACGCTCGACGGCCAGCCGTACCGGCGCGTCCTGAACATCGACGAAGGGCAGGGCGGGGCCGGCTACCTGCCGCGGCAGTGGGCCCGGCTGGAGATCGACCGCCTGTTGGCCGACGGGGCCCAGAAGAACCAGGAGGCGATCATCGCCCTGTCGATGGACTCCTACGTTATGTCGCCGTTCACGTCGCTGCTCGTGCTGGAGAACGAGGCGATGTACGCCGAGTTCAAGGTCGAACGCGGCCGGAAGGACCACTGGGCGGCGTTCGCGGCCCCGGACAAGATCCCGGTCGTCTACGAGCCGGACCCGACCCAGATCGGCGACGTGGCCAACGCGCCGAAGGACCGCAAGCCGGGCAAGGCCCAGGTGCTCAACTCGGTTCTCTTCCACGTCGGGGCCCCGCTGCTCCGCCGCGAGGACGAGCGCGACGAGAACCGGCCGGTCCTCGCCGGGCTGGAGATCGAGAACCTCAGCGACCGCGCCTACTTCTTCGGTGCCAACGATGTGACGAACCTCTGGTCTCTCTCCACGGGCCGGGCCGTGGATGCCGGGAGGCTCGGCCGACTGAACGAGAACGACCTGGATGCCTACTTCGGCCTCATGACGGACGGCTCCACGAACGCGATCCGGAACAGCGACCTCGGGCTCGATTTCGGCTTCCATGCCCCGCGGTTTGCAAACCACACGAACGGCGTTCTCGCGTTCAATCCCGATGGCCGTCTTCTGACCAACGGCGAGCTGCGCGAGTCGGACTTCCTGAGCCGCGGTTACCGCTCTCGCCCACGTACCGAGGCGGCCAGTCGCAACTTCTTCGGCCGGGGCGTCGATCTTGCCGCGGCGCGGCTGCCCGCCCTGCGGGCGGGGAATGAAGTCCGCGCCGTTAAACTCTTCGACGACGTGGACGGGCTGGACAACTTCCGGACGACGCGCTTCGACCGCGAGGAAGACGCCCGGGTGAAACTCGGCGAGGCGTTCTACGCCCGCAGCCGGCTCGAAGACCGGCGGCGTTCCGGCCTGTTCGCCGAGAGCGCCACGCCGGAGAACCTGGCCGTGGCGAACGATTTCGACGGCGGCCTGCGCTACAAGCGCCTCGTCTCGACCGACGGGCCGCGCCGCCGCGACGACCTGCTCGCCTACGCCGCCGGCCTGAACACCACCCCGGCCGACGTGAAGGCCGTCCTCGAAGCCGAGGCCGAGCCGGAGCTGCGCAACGTCCCCGGCCGGATCGACCCGGAGGCCCGCGCCCTGTTCGACAAGGCGCGGCAGGGCGGCTGGCTGCGGCGCGGCCCGGCGGGAAAGGACGCCCCGGCCGAGACGTTCCTCTTCGACCCGAGCGGCCGGTACGTCCGGACGCGCACCCTGGCCGTCGGCCTGAAGGAAGAGGTCGTCTGCGACGGGGACACCGCCCTGACGCTCTACCCGGAGATCGGCCTGGCCGGCCGCCGGACCGTCACCCGGCACCATCGAAGCGAGCTGTCCGCCGGCCTGCCGCACGTCGTCCCGGCCGCCGCCGACCTGGCCCGTGGCCACGACCTGACGGTCGTCGGCGAGCGGACGGTCGCCCTCGTGCCGCATTCCGCCGGCGACAAGCCGCACCTCCAGCGCCGCTACGTCTTCGCCGAGGACGGCGCGCTCGCCGAGCGTCAGGTCGTCCACATGCCGAAGGGGGACGTGCTCCTGCGGCAGATCCTGCTGCCCGACGGCGTCCGCGTCGTCGGCGCGGACGGCAAGGAACTCGACCGGGTCAAGTACGCCCTCACCCCGGTCGAGGCCCCGAAGCTCGACCGCGACCTGGCGAGCCTCGTCGTCCTCGACCTGCCGTTCCGCAAGCGCGACGTCCTCTTCCCGAAGGTCGGCCTGACCGCCGGGACGAGCCTCGACGGCGAGAACGGCTGCTACCGCTACCTGCCGCGCGAGAAGGCCCTCCAGGTCTTCGTCGCCTGCTGCCTGGAGCGGAACGCGAACGACGCCTGGCGCGTCCTGCGCGACTGCTTCCTGGAGCGCGACGACCTGCGGCCCGGCCTGCTCGTCCTGGCGGCCAGCGCCGGGATCGATGTCGGCCGGCACGACCGGCACGAGTGGTTCAGCCGGTTCGTGGCGGCCCACCCGGAGTCGGAGGTCGTCCGCTACTTCGCCGTGCTGCACAACGCCGCCTACGCCGACGTGCGGACCTACTGGCCGCTCGACCTGACGCGCGCCGTCGGCGTCCCGGGCGGCTTCGTCCAGCGGCTGGCCCGGTTCCACGAGCTGTACGACCGCTGGCACGGCCGGACCTCGACCCTGACGTGGGACCTCACCCGCAAGGCGCACTTCGACCAGGCCCTCGCGTTCATCCGCGAGCGGCCGGGGTCGCCGCTGTCGCGGGCGCTGCTGGCCCGCGTGCAGCACCACGGCAACCTGCCGCCCGGCGGCTGGGCCGCCCTCGCCGACGCCTGGAAGGCCCTCGACCTCCCCGGCGAGCGTTACCGCGCCAAGTACGAGCGGGCGGCCTGCCTCCTGGCCGACCGCCAGATCGACGCCGCGCGGAAGGCATTCCAGGACGTGGCGGAGATGGCCCTGGCGCTGGACGTCCTGCCGCCGATCGACGACCGGTTTTACCGGGCTCTTTCCGACCCCGGCCCGAAGAACCCGTGGACGGCCTGGGTGCTGGCCACGGCGGATCGGCTCGTCCGGACGAAGAAGCCGGCGGCGGTCCTCGACCTGGCGGACCGGTGCCGCGACTTCGGCGACCCGGCCCTGGCCGACAACCTCGTCGCCTGGCTGCTCGACGCCGTCCCGACCGGCAACGACCGCACATACGCCACCGTCGCGGTGGTCGATCGGCTCCTGAACTGGGGCCAGGCCGACGCGGCCGAGCGGCACCTGGCCTTCCTGCTGAAGGACAACGAACTGCGCACCAAACCGCTGCTCTACCGCCTGGCCGCCCGCGTCGCCGAGGCCCGGGGTCAGACGGAGCGGATGTTCTCCTACCGCGAGAAGGCCCTCGACCTGGAGTACCCGAACCTGCCGGAGGTGCTCGACCTGGAGGCGTGGCGGCAGGACTACCGGCCGCTGTTCGAGCACTACCTGGCCAGGGCCCAGCTCCTCGCCGAACTCGGCGGGCAGGCGGACGCGGCGGCGCGGGACGATCTGGTTGTTCGGACCGTCCGGGCAATCGACCGCTACCGCAAGCATGACCCGGAGGCGAACGACGCTTGCCAGAAGGCGGGCGTCATCTTCCGGCTGCTTGGCGCGGACGACCTGGCGTGGGACTACCAGACCACGCCGCACGCCGGCCGGGACGAGCCGGTCAGCCTGCACGGCGAAGCGGTCGGCCTGGCCCGGCTCGGGGCGTTCGGCCTGGCGGAGCGGCACTTCCGCGTCGCCTGCGACGCCGAGCCGACGAACGCCGGCGTCTGGTGGG
>Ga0268299_1001833_pt1 | contig 31432 bp, 18 predicted proteins | sample NOBtaG_FD_193484 | JGI IMG/M metagenome (GOLD analysis project Ga0268299, IMG submission 193484) | Activated sludge microbial communities from bioreactor in Nijmegen, Gelderland, Netherland - NOB reactor | ecosystem: Engineered > Bioreactor > Aerobic > Activated sludge | place: Netherlands... | reverse complement strand
CGACGCGTTCCTCGACGGCCTCGATCCGGCGATCGCGCGCGTGCGGGGGCAATGCCTGGAGCACTACGGCGCCGGCGAGGCGTATCTCCCGTGGCTCGACGCGCTCGGGCGCCTCTGCCGCGACCCGTACCACGGCGACGCCGCGTGCGCGGTGCTCGCGGGCTCGGCGCCGAGCTGGGTCGGGAGCATTCCGGGTGTGGAACACCGCGCCGCCCACGGAACGACCGCGCCGTCACGGACGCGCATGTTGCTCGAGCTCGCCGAGAGCCTGGAAGCGATGACGGCGACGATGCCGATCGTCCTCGTGCTCGAGGACCTGCACTGGAGCGATCCGTCGACCCTCGACGTGCTGGCGCTGCTCGCGCACCGCCCCGAGCCGGCGCGCCTTCTCGTGATCGCCACCTATCGGCCCGTCGATCTCGTGGTGCGGGGTCATCCGCTCCGCGGCTTGAAGCTGGACCTCGAGCTGCGCGGCAAGGCCCGCGAGCTGGCCCTCGAGTTCCTCACCGACCACGACGTGACGGACTATGTGGCGCTCCGCCTCCGATCGGCCGACGTGCCCGACGGTCTGGGCACCTTCGTCCACCAGCGCACGGACGGGAATCCGCTCTTCGTCTCGCACGTCGTCGACTTCCTGCTCGCCCACGGGTGGCTGCGCGCGGCCGACGGGGCGTGGACGTTCGAGGCCGACCCGCGCACGGCCTCCGACCTCGTGCCGGACACGCTCCGGCAGATGATCGCCGCGACGATCGCGGATCTCGACCCCGAGACGCAACACGTGCTCGAAGCGGCGAGCGTCGCCGGTGCCGTGCCGACGGCGGCGGCAGTCGCGGCGGCGCTCGACTCACCGGTCGGCGCGGTCGAGGACACGCTGATCGACCTCGCGCACCGCGGGCAGCTCGTGACCGCGGCCGGGATCGACACGTGGCCGGACGGCACACGCACGACCCGCTTCGCGTTCATCCACGCGCTCCATCAGAACGTCCTCCAGCAGCGCCTGGCTCCGGAACGGCGCGCGCTGCTGCACGCGCGCGTCGGCCGGCGGCTCGAAGCCGCGTTCCGCGACGACACCGGCGCCATCGCGGCCGAGCTCGCGCAGCATTTCCGGATCGCGGGGGATCACGCCCGCGTCGTCGTCCACTCGCGGCACGCGGGAGAGCGGGCCATCGCCCGTCACGCGTATCGTGAAGGCGTCGACCACCTCGAGCACGCGCTCGAGGCCCTGGAACGCCTGCCCGACGACGCCGCGCGCGCCGCGACCGAGCTCGACATCCGCATGCAACTCGGGCCGGCGCTCATGATCGTGCACGGGTTCGCCGCCACCCCGGTCGAGCGCTGCTACGCGCGGGCGCGGGCGCTGTGCACCGCCGGCACGACGCCGGCGCGCTCGCGGGCGCTCCGCGGCCTCGGCATCTTCGCGCTGACGCGCGGCGAGCTGCTCGACGCTCGCGTGCTCGCCGAGGAATCGCTGGCGCATGCCGAGCGCGACGACACGCCGAGCGCGCAGGGCAAGGCCCACGTCACGCTGGGCACGATCCTCTACTACCTCGGCGAGCTCACCACGGCGACGACACACCTCGAACGCGGCCGCCGGCTGCTCGGGCGAGCGCCGGAACGGCCGGTGCGAGGCGCGGGGCAAGCTCCCGTCGTCAATTGCCTCGCCTTCCTCGCGATGACGCGCTGGTTCCGAGGCCAGCCGGATACGGCGCTCCGGCTCGCCGAGGAAGCCCGCGCCGTCGCGAACGCGCTCGACCACCCCCTCAGCCGTCTCTGGGCTTCGCACGTCACCGCGCTGTTGCATCACCTTCGGGGCGAGCCCGAGCGCGCCGCGCCGGTCGCCGAGATCGCGATCCGGGTGGCGCGCGACCTCGGGCTTCGGCAGTGGACCGCGTGGGGCAACTTCTTCCACGGCTGGATCGCGACGCTCGACGGTCGAACCGACGACGGGCTCGCCGGCATGCGCGCGGGTCTCGACGAGTACCGCGCGACCGGCGCCGAGCTCGGCCGCGCGTATCTCACGGCGACGCTCGCCGAGGCGCACGCACGCGCGGGGCAGGCCGCGGCGGCGCGGACGCTCCTCGACGACGCGCTCGCGCTCACGACGGCGCGCTCGGAGCGCTACTTCACCGCCGAGCTGCACCGTTTGCGCGCCGGGCTCCTCGCCGACCGCGCCGCCGCCGAAGCCGAGCTGCGGCTGGCGGTGACGCTCGCGAGCCGGCAAGCGAACCTCGCCCTGGCACTCCGCGCCGCGACGGATCTCGCGACCCTCCTTTCGGGTGCGGCGGGACGTCGCGTCTTGGCGCCGCTCTGTCGCCGCGTACGCGAGGGTGCCGACACGGCCGACGTCCGCGCGGCACGCGCGGCGCTCGCAACGCTCGACGGCGCGATCACGCCGTCGCGTCGTCGGCGGACGTGAGCGCGGCGAGGAAGGCCAGGAGCTCGGCCAGCGACGCGAAGCGCGTGGCGCGTCCGGTTCGCACGTGCTCGACCCGGCCGCGGAGCTCGTCTTCCGCTGGACGACAGTCGGCGCTCAACATCACCACGAACGCGCGCTCGGCCGGCAATCGCGGCCCGTCTCGGTGGTCCCCGCTCATGGGCCGGATGTACCCACCCGTCCGGCGGCAGTCCTAAGCGTTCGGTAAGTTTTCGGTAACGGGGCTAGGAGTGCGTCACGGCAGGCAAATCAGCTTGAGCGTGTCCTTGTCGCGGACGCCCGCCGCGGTCGCGACGATTCCGAGCGCGAGCGTCCCCTTGCCGTACGACGGGGCGCTGCCCCGGAGCGGGACGACGACCGGCACGGTGGGCGCGCAGAGATCCGCCGCCGGCGTTCCGACGAGCGCGGCCGGGATCCCCGCGAAGGCCGCGCGGACGGCGGCCAACGCCGGCTTCTTCGCGGCGGCCGAGATCGACGGCTTCGCGAGCGCGAACGCCGCCAGCGCCGCCGGCGGCGCGCACCCGGGGACGTCCGTGTTGTTGGCGCAGACCTGGACGTGGAAGGTGCAGCTCCCGGGCGTCCCGCCGTCGAAGTCGCAGGCGGGATCGTCGTCGACGCAGCGCTGCGTCCGCTGCATCCGGCCGCGGCCGTCGAGCAGGGGCACGTTGGTCGGGTTCGGGACGATCCACTCCGCGAAGCAATCCGTCTTGGCGGACCCGCCGCCTGGCACGCGCTCGTACGTGCACTGCGGCGCGCACCCGTCGCCGACGACGGCGTTCCCGTCGTCGCATTGATCGGCGCACCCGGGCACGAGGATGCCGTCGCCGCAGGCGAGGCCGGCGACCGGCTGGCACGCCCCGTCGCACCCGTCGCACGGCGATGCCGTCCCGTCGTCGCATCCTTCCGCGGCGTCGGCGACACCATCGCCGCAGCTCGGGAGACGACACGTGGTCCGACATGCATTCGGCGTTGCATCGTCGTTGCCGGGGCCGGCGTCGCACTCCTCGCAGCGCGGATCGAAGACGCCGTCACCGCACGTGTGGACGTCGGGCGTACAGAGCGAGACCACGTTGGCGAAGCCGCGACCGTCGCCGGGACCGCCCGCGGTGCCCCACACGTTCACGAAGCTGCCGCTCGGGAGAACCGCGGTCGCGGCGCGGAGCGCGCCGGGATCGCCGAGCACGAAGCTCGGCTCGAGCGGCGTCAAATCCGCCGCGAGCGGGACGGCGCGCGGCGCGAGGTATCCGGAAAGCTGCGTGAAGGTCGAGTCGTAGTCGGCGGTGGTGAAGACGACGAGCCAGCGCCCGAGCCCGTCGCGCGCGAGCGCCGCATGGGGGATGTCGCCGAGCGGCAGCGGCTCGACGTCGCGCTGCCGAACGACGGCGAACGCCGAATCGTACTCGACCAGACGCAGGGTCGACTGGAGGTACACGCCCGCCGCCACGAAGCCGCCGCTCGGCGTGGCGGCGATCGCTTGCACGTCGTAGGCGAGGCTCTCGATGAACACCGGGCCGGCCCGCAATCCGCCGTCCCCGTCGAACGTGCGCGCGAGCTGCGTGTGCACCGACGGATCGTGCCACACGACCGTGATGCCGCCGTCGTCGAGGGCCGTCGCGGCGAGCGGAAAGAAGAAATGCGTGTCGCCGACCAGGAACGGCTCGGCGAACGGGACGCCGTCCGGGTCGTAGCGACGGAGCCAGCACGCGGACCCCTGCTGCCACACGAGGGCGAAGCCGCTCGGGAGCCCGAGCACGTGCGGCAACGCGGCGGGGTCCGTGCTCTCGTCGACGGTGATCTCGGCGCCGACGACCGCGCCCGTCGCGTCGAGGCGTCGGGCATGCAGGTCGCCGCCCCGGAGGTACGCAACGACGTAGCCGCCGCGCGTGTCGGCGGTGAGTCGCGGCGTCGTGCCGGTCGCGAGGGTCACCGGGGGTGTCATCGCGGCGCCCGCCTGCGTGAACCGCTGCGCGAGGATCGCGCTGCCCGCCTGCCATGCCACGACCATCGTCCCGTCCGTCCCGACCGCGACCTCCGGCTGCACGACCTCGGCGCCCGGATCGACGGCGAACGTCGCGACCTCGAGCGGACGCGCGACCGCAACGCCGGCGGTGGTCAACGTCACCGCGAGGATCGTGAGGAAGCAGCGCAGGGGGTCGCGCACGGGAGCTCCTTCGGATTCGTCAGGGTATGGTCGCCGAGCGCGCCGAGAAGCGCGCGGCGTCGTTCTTGCGCACACCGGCGGCCGGATAGCGAGCGTCGAAGCACGCGCCGCTGGACGCCTCGAGCTGGACGCGAATCGGCACCGGCGCGGGCAGCGCCGGGAGACCGAGCCCGACGCCCCTCCCCTTCACGGCGACCTTCGCCTTGCCGGCGACGCCGGGCGTCAGCGTGATCCCCGTGATGCCGCCGACCGTCCCCTTCGTGTCGGTGTATCGGAACCCCTTCGCGCCGCGCGGACGGCCGAGTCCGGACCAGCAGGCCCTCCGGCCGCACGTGCCGCCGGGCGGGACCGTCGCGCCGAGGAGCAGCCGCGGCGTCGCGGTCGACTCGTCGAACACGCAGAGCGTGTACGCGTCGGTCGTGAGCGGATCGCCGAACGCGGTCGCCGGCGTCGCCGCACCCTTCGACCATCTCCAACCGATCGTGTCGCTCGTGTCCTTCGCCTTGTTCACGATGGTCAGGTCGGCGGCGTTCGTGATCGCCGGCACACGGCAGCCGGTGCGCGGACGTGCGACGCAGCCCGCGACCACGTCGCAGAGCTCGCAGGTCCCGCAGGGCTCGAGACAGCGCGGCTCGAACACGTAGACGCCGCGCGTGGCGGCGTAGAGCACGTCGGGCGCGGCCGCGTCGACCGAGATCGCGGCGACGCGCGCCGCCGGGAGTCCGCCCGCGTACGACGTCCAGGTCGCGCCGCCGTCGGTCGAGCGGAACACCCCGTCGCGCGCCGTCCCGGCGTACACGGTCATGGCCGCCGCCGGGTCGATGGCGAGCGCGGTGATCTCGAGCGACGCCAGGCCGGCATTCGCGGCGGCGAAACTACCCCCGCCGTCGGTGCTCTTGAAGACGCCGTCGAATGCGGTGCCGGCGTAGACGACCGCGGACGACGTCGGGTCGACGGCGATCGCGCGCACGGTCACCTCGCCGAGGCCCGTCGGCGCCCACGCGTCCGCGCCGTCGGTGCTCCGGAAGAGCCCGCCCGTGTCGAGCCCGGCGTACAGCACGCTCGCGTCGCTCGGATCGAGGGCGAGCGCCGTCACGTCGGTGCGGTCGAGGCCTTCGTTCCGCGGCTGCCACGTCGCGCCGCCGTCACCGCTCCGCTGCACGCCCGCGAGCGTGCTCGCCGAGTAGAGCCGCGACGGATCGGTCGGGTCGACGAGCACCACGAACGCGCCGACGTCGAAGCTCGCGGCGACGGTCGCCCACGACGCGCCGCCGTCCTCGCTCAGGAACACGCCGCCGCCGATCGCGAACACGCGCCCCGGCGTTCCCGGGTCGCGGCCGAGCGCGCCGATGCGCGACGTCGGCAAGCCGACGTTCGCCGGCGTCCACGTGACGCCCGCGTCGGCGCTCGCGAGCACGCCCCCGCCTTCGGGCGCGGCGAGGAGCGCGGTCGGCGCCTCGTCGAACGCGACCAGACTGCCCACCCGCGCGGCATCGAGACCCGCGCTGACCGCGGACCACGCGCCCCCGTCGTTCCGAAAGACGCCGGCCCCGGCCGTCCCGGCGAACAGCGGTGCCGGCGCGTCCGGGTCGATCGCGAGCGCGCCGACGTTCGTCCCGACGATGCCCGTGCTGAAGGCGCTCCAGGTCCCGGCCGCGTTCGTCGAGCGCGCGACGCCGCCGCCGAACGTCGCCGCGTAGATCGTCGCCGGCGTGGCCGGATCGAGCGCGAGCGCGAACACGCGGGTGCTCGGGAGCCCCGTATTGGCGCCCGCCCACGTCGTCCCGCCGTTCACCGTCTTGTAGACGCCGCGGCCGCCGACGGTCGCGGCGTAGACGGTCGACGGCGTCGCGGGGTCGATCGCGAGCGCCAGCACGTTCTGTCTGCCGACGCCGGTCCCGAACGCGCTCCACGAGGTACCGCCGTTCACGCTCTTGTAGACGGCATCCGACTGCGTCCCCGACGCGAGCAGTCCGGCGTAGAGGATGGACGGCTCGGTCGGATCGACGGCGAGCGCGCGTACCGTGAGGCTCGGCGGCAGCCCGGTTTCGACGGGCGCCCACGAGGCCCCGCCGTCGTCCGTGCGGAAGACACCGCCGCCGGTGTTGCCGGCGATGCCCGCGTAGACGACGTCGGGAGTCACCGGATCGACGGCGAGGGCGGTGATGCCGGTGCGCGTGATGCCGTTCCCGCGTGCCTGCCAAGTCGCGCCGGCATCCGTGCTCTTGAAGACCGTGTCGTTCGTCGCGGCCCAGACGACGTTCGCCGCCACCGGATCGGCGGCGAGCGCGTAGATCACGCCGTTGCCGAGGCCGTTCGACGCCGCCTGCCAGTGCGCGCCGCCGTCGAGACTCCGGAAGACGCCGTCGAATGCCGTGCCGGCGTAGACCGTGGTCGCGGCGCCGGGCGCGACCGCGAGCGCCGTGACGTCACCGCCGTGCGGTCCGTGCGTCGACCAGACGGCCTCGGCCGGCCGGCCCCCGCCGACGAGCGTCGCGACGACGATCGCGAAACCGACCGCGAGCCGGGCTCGCGCGCGGCGATCAGAAGTCACACGCACTCGGAGCACACTCCGTGGCACCGTCGACGGCGGTGCTGACGGGGGCACCGTCGCGCACGACGCTCACCCCGCCGCCGTCGGATCGGAAACAGTTGTTGCGGGCGCCGATGGACGCACCCGCCCCCGCGGAGCCCGCGCAGATGCCGCTGGCGTCGAGGGGAGCGCAGCTCCCGCTCGTGCAGTTGCCGACGGCGCCGTTACAGAGCTGATTCAGGCACGGACAGTCGGTGACGTTCCAGATGTCGACGTGCGAGCCGACGCCGTTCGAGCAGAAGAGGTTGCCGCCGACCGAGCACGTCCCGCCGCTCGCGCACGGAACGCGATCACCGCCGTCGTCCCCGTCCGCGAGGTCGGTATCGATCTCCTTCGGCGCGACCGCGCGTCCCTCGAAATCGCCGCCCCCGAAGTCGATGCGCGCCCGTCCGTCGTTCCGGGCGACCAGGAGCCCGACCTGGACGCTCGACAGCGTCGTGAAGCCGGCGGCGCGGGTCTTGATGCGGTTGCCGGCGCCGCGGAGCTTCCCCGCGGCACGCACGTCGAACGCGGCGACCCACGGATTCGTGATGATGTTGCCTTCCGCGTTCACGAACGCCGAGCCGTCGACGCGGACACCGAACTTGCACCCGTCGATGCGGTTCAGCGACATCGTCACGTTGGCCGGTCCGGTCACGGTGTACGACTGGCAGAGGTTGTCGTCGGTGACGCTCCCGCGGCTGACGTTGCTCAACAGCACGTGCTTTCCCGCCTGCGCGTGCACCGGCTGGCTGATGGTGTCGATCGTGTTGGCCGAGATCGTGATGCCGCCACCGTTGAGCTGGACCCCTTTGTCGGTGCCGCAGAGACCCGGGGCGTCGTTCGGAAGGAGACAGCTACGGCCGGGGTCGGCGGGCTGGTTCCCGAGGAAGGTCGAGCTGACGAGCGTGTGACCGGTGCCCGCGTTGATGTCGACGGTGACCGCGTCCTCGCAGATGCGATCGCTCGTCACCCGCGCGATGCGGTGGTCGTTTCCCTCCCGGATGTGGAGCCCTTCCGGGAAGTAGCGATAGGTGAAGTCTTCGAGCGTGTTGCCGTTGCCTTTCAGCGTGAAGAGCGCGGGCTGCGGCTTCGGGCACTCGTCGGCACACTGCCGGCAGAGCCCGGTCCCGACGTAGAGGAACGTCGCGTCCTCACCGCGGAGACGGATGCCGGAGTTCTTCAGACACACCGCGAACTCCTCCGGGTCGCTCGGGCAGGAGCTGTTCGGGTACGCGTTCGCAGCGGCCACGTCGTTCAACATGGGAACCGTGCACGCGGGCGTGCCGGCGTCGACCGTGATCGTACGGCCGGTCCACGCGGGATTGCCGAGGCAGTTGTTCGCCTTCGCCACGGCGTCTCGGAGATCGCCCTCCGTGCAGCCGATCGTGCACGCGGTCTGGGCGCAATCGGCCGTGCAGGTGCTCGCCGCGGCGGCGGAGCGCGGCGACGCGAGCGCGCAGATCACGACGACGAGGAGAGCCGAAAGGCCGCGGCGGACGCCGCGGAGCGGGGGTCGATGCACTGCCTTGATATAGCCCGTTCGGCGCGCTCCCGCCTACAGCGCGCGTCGCGCAGCACCGCACGGATCGCAGCCGGGATTGCCGCCGGTCAGAAGGGCAACGGCAGCATGTGTGCGTACCCGCCAGCTCGCGCCAGCAGGAACAGGCACGTGGCATAGACACAGCAGTCGAGCACCGAGATGAGCGTCGTCCCCCAGAACCACAGGTACCCGGGACGCCCGTACCGGGTGAAGGGGCGGACGACGAGCCGCGGCACGGCGAGCCCGACGGCGGCGACCGCCGGCAGGAACGACGACAGCAGGAGTACGCTCAAGAGCACGCTCGTCACGACCGCGAGGTCGCTGATCACCGTCGAGAGCCAGATGACGCCGATCGTCGCCGGCACGAAGAACATCCAGTTGCCGGCCGCACGGCGGATCGCGACCTCGCAGAGACTGCGATCCGGCGGCACGAGGCTCGCGTCGAGCATCTGGCTGACGCTGCGCGCGTCCTCGATCGCGTGATAGCGAAGCTCGTGACCGTGCCCGTGCAGATTGACGGACAAGCCCGGCTCGCTCGGCTTCGTCCACACGTGCGGCGCGGCCGGCTTCAGCGGTGCGCTGGGCCCCGTGCTCTGCGCGAGCGGTACGTCCGTCGTTTCCCCCGTCGCCGCGCCTACGCGGCGCGGTTCCGACACCCCCGACATGCAGTCAGGCTAGCCGTCGACATCGGCAGCGAGAACCTCGAATCGACGCTTCGTACGGTCGCCCGACGCCACGCGACCCTGCAAAGCGTCCGCCGATTCAGCGTCCGGGACCGGCTTGGATCTTCGCCCAGGTGTCGCGCAGCGTGACCGTGCGATTGAAGACGAGGCGCCCGGGCGCGGAGTCGGGATCGACGCAGAAATAGCCCTGACGTTCGAACTGGAATCGGTCCCCGGCCCTCGCCGACACGAGGCTCGGCTCGAGCTTCGCGTCCGACAGCACCGTCAGCGCGTCAGGGTTGAGCGTCGCGAGCCAATCGCCGTCTTTGCCGGCGTCGGGGTTCTCGACGGTGAAGAGCCGGTCGTAGAGCCGCACCTCGGCCCCGATCGCGTGCCGCGCCGATACCCAGTGCAGCGTCGCCTTCACCTTCTTCTGGCTCGGACCGCCGCTCCGGGTCTCGGGGTCGTAGCTGCACCGCAGCTCGACGACCTCGCCCGACGTCGGGTCCTTCACCACGCGCTCGCATTTGATGATGTACGCGTACCGCAGCCGCACCTCTCGGCCGGGCGCGAGACGGAAGAACTTGTTCGGTGGCTCCTCCATGAAATCGTCGCGCTCGATCCAGAGCTCGCGCGTGAACGGCAGGCGGCGCGTGCCGGCGGCGGGATCTTCGGGGTTGTTCACGGCCTCGAGCTCTTCGACCTGACCCTCGGGGTAGTTCTCGATCACGACCTTCAGCGGGTGCAGCACGGCCATGACCCGCGGCGCGCGCTTGTTGAGGTCTTCCCGGATGCTGTGCTCGAGCTGCGCCACGTCGACCGTGCTGTCGCGCTTGGCGACGCCGACGCTCTCGCAGAAGTCGCGAATCGCCTCGGGCGTGTAGCCGCGGCGCCGGAAGCCGGAGATCGTCGGCATGCGGGGATCGTCCCAGCCGCGCACGTGCCCACCGGTGACGAGCGAGAGCAGCTTCCGCTTGCTCATCACCGTGTAGGTGAGATTCAGCCGCGCGAACTCGATCTGCTGCGGGTGGCACGGGGTCGCGAGCTCGTCGAGCACCCAGTCGTACAGCGGCCGGTGGTTTTCGAACTCGAGCGTGCAGATCGAATGCGTGATGCCTTCGATCGAGTCGGAGAGGCAGTGCGTGAAGTCGTAGAGCGGATAGATGCACCACGCGTCGCCGGTGCGGTGATGGGACGTCCGGCGGATGCGGTAGAGCGTCGGGTCGCGCATGTTGAGGTTCGGCGACGCCATGTCGATCTTGGCCCGCAGCACGTGGGCGCCGTCCTCGAACTCGCCGGCCCGCATGCGCGCGAAGAGGTCGCGGTTCTCCGCGACGCTGCGGTCACGGTAGGGGCTCGGGCGGCCCGGCTCGGTGAACGTGCCGCGGTGCTCGCGGATCTGGTCGGCGGAGAGACTGTCGACGTACGCCTTGCCGTCGTCGATCAGCCGCATCGCGAAGGCGTAGAGCGGCTCGAAGTAGTCCGATGCGTAGAAGAGATTCGCGCCCCAATCGAACCCGAGCCAGCGCACGTCCTCCATGATGGAGTCGACGTACTCGACGTCCTCTTTCGCCGGGTTCGTATCGTCGAAGCGCAGATGACAGACGCCGCCGTATTGGAGCGCGAGCCCGAAGTTCAGACAGATGCTCTTGGCGTGGCCGATGTGCAGATAGCCGTTCGGCTCGGGCGGGAAACGGGTGACGACGCGGCCCGCGTGCTTCTGCGTGCGGAGGTCGTCCTCGATGATGTCGCGGATGAAGTGCGACGGGGTCTCGACGGCGCGCTCGGGCATGAGGCCCGCGATCCTAGCGTGTCGTGCGGAGGACGTCGAAAGGATCGGGGCGCGCCGCGCGCCGACGGTAGTACGAAGGGCTACCGTCGGCGGCGGACGCGATCGCGAAGGATCGCCGCCCCACCGGCCGCCAACGCGATCGCGTTCGCGAGGGCGCCCGGATCGATCTCGGGAGCGTCGCGCTCCGTGTTGCTCTGGGTCGTCGTCCCGCCACCGCCGCATCCGACGTTGAAGATCCGGCACCAGATGTCGTCCGCGTGCGCAGGCATCGGCGCGAGCACCGTCAACGACAAGGCGGCAAGCAGCGCCCGACTTCCCACGAGCGCTCGAATTCGAAGACGACGTCCCATGCCAACCCTCCCAGCAACCAGCGTGCCGCGCTGGGGATGCAATGCCTCATGGCGCCTGCCCTGGCAAGCACGCTCACTGCCGCGCCCACGCACGGTACCGCGGCCGTCGATTACGAAAAACGAAGCGTGGCGCGGCGCCCCAGAAACTTGACTTCCTGGGATTTTAGGGCAGCTTCTCGCGACCCGCCCCATCGGGGGGCCCCCGCGCGCCGTCGGGGGAGGCCCTGTCAAAACTGAGGAGGATTTCCCGTATGTCGGAAGCCGCGGTCAATCATTACAAGGCCGATCTCCGCGCGATCCAGTTCACGCTCTACGAGCACCTGAAGGTCCAGCAGGTCTTCGAGCTCGAGGCGTTCTCGCACATCTCTCGCGAGGAGTGCGACGCGATCATCGAGCAATGTCATCGCTTCGTGAACGAGGTGACGGGTCCGATCAACGGCACCGCGGACCGCGCGGGCTGCACGATCGAGAGCGGCCAGGTGATCACGCCGAAGGGCTTCAAGGACGCGTGGAAGAAGCTCTTCGAGCTCGGGCTCATGGGATTCCCGATGCCGGTCGACGACGGCGGCCTCGGCGGCCCGCACGCGATCGCGGTCGTCCTGGAAGAGCTCCAGAGCGGCGCCAACTGCGCGTTCAACATGTACCCCGGCTTGACGCACGGCGCCGCGGACGTGATCTCGAACTTCGCGTTGCCGGAAGATCGTGAGCGCTTCCTCCCGCCGATGGTGGAGGGACGGTTCGCGGGCACCATGTGCCTCTCGGAGCCGCACGCCGGCTCGGACGTCGGGGCCGCCAAGACGCGCGCGAAGCACGTCGAAGGCAACATCTACAAAATCACCGGCACGAAGTGCTGGATCTCCGCCGGTGACCACGACCTCGCGGAGAACATCGTCCACCTCGTGCTCGCCCGCATCGAGGGCGCGCCGGCCGGCACGCAGGGCATTTCGCTCTTCATCGTGCCCAAGATCTGGGTCAACGAGGACGGGTCGCTCGGCGGCTCGAACGACGTCACCACGGCCTCGATCGAGCACAAGCTCGGCATCAAGGCGTCCGCGACCGCCGTGCTCAACTTCGGCGAGAACGACGGCTGTCGCGGCATCCTCGTCGGCGGCAAGCCGCACATGGGCATGAAGCAGATGTTCCGCATGATGAACGGCGCACGCATTGCCGTCGGCGTGCAGGGACTCTCGGTCGCGTCGGCGGCGTACCTGAACGCGCTGAGCTACGCGCGCGAGCGCATGCAAGGCTCGTCGGTCCGCCACTTCAAGGATCCGAACGCGCCCCGCGTGCCCATCATCGAGCACTCCGACGTCCGTCGCATGCTGCTCGAGATGAAGGCGAAGGTCGAAGGCATGCGCACGCTGTGCGTGAAGCTGGCACTCCACGCCGACCTCGCGCACGCGCTCCACAAGGTCGACGAGTCGAAGGCGATCTACCATCAGGGCCAGGTCGATCTCCTCACGCCGATCGTGAAGGCCTACTGCTCCGACCAGTCGTTCCGGGTCGCGGAGCTCGCCATCCAGACGTACGGCGGCGCCGGCTACGTGCAGGACAACCCCGTCGAGCAGTACTGCCGCGACGCCAAGATCTTCTCGATCTACGAGGGCACGAACCACATCCAGGCGCTCGACCTCGTGGCCCGGAAGCTCCAGCAGCACGGCGGCGAGAACTTCACCGCGTTCCTGAACGAGATCAACGAGTTCGTCGCGGCACACTCGGAGAAGCCCGGCGTCGGCGCGGAAGTCCGTGCGCTCGGCGAGGCGACGACCGCGCTACAACGCGGCGCCGGCGCGCTCATGGAGTACTTCATGAGCGGCAAGATCGATCAGGTGACGCTGGTCGCGAATCCCTTCCTCGAGATCATGGCCGACGTGACGATCGCCCACTTGCTGCTCGGGGCGGCGGTCGTCGCCGACGAGAAGCGGGCGAGCGACGAGGACGAGCCGAACCAGCACGAGGTCGACTTCTACACGGGCAAAGTGATGGCGGCGAAGTATTACGTGAACTTCGTGCTGCCGTCCGTGCACGCGAAGGTCGGCGCGATCGTCAGCGGCGACCGCAGCGCGCTCGACATGCCCGACGGCGGGTTCTCGACCGCGTTCTAGAGGCGGGTGATCGGCGGCACTACCCGACGTTTCGCACCGCTCGGGCGACATAACCTCCGGAAGCGGCGGACGTTCGGACCTGTAGTGCCGTCGTGTGGGGGTGACGCCGCCGTCGAACTTGGTCTGTACCTTTCGCAAACAGTCGTCGAGCGTCCCCGCTTTGAGGCCGGGCCGCTGAGGCAAGGGAGCTTCGCGAGCCCCGCGTCGCGGCGGGTAATCGAGGACGAGGCTCAACTCCTGGCGCGCCGCCTGCGTCAAACCGCTCCCGGCTGCGATTTTCCTGCTGTCCCGCACCGCGGGTCTGCTAGGGTCGCAAGCCACGTCGGCGTGTCAGTGCCCCCGCCAGCGCCGAGAGCGTCGCAGAGAGACGAGGCCCCCTATGCCGATCGCCCGAACCGGAGCGCCCTTGCTCATTGCCGGCGTCCTGATCGCCTGCTGCGCGGCATCGTCCTCCCATGCTCTCGACCGACATCAGAAGTGCGCGCTGGCGATTCCGAAGGCCGCACAAAGATATCTGGCCGGACGGCTCACGCTCGAGCAGAAGTGCAAGAACGCCAATCTCGAGGACGGCAGCTGCACGACGCCCGACGTCCTCGCGGTCGGGAAGATCGAAGCCACGCTCGACGCGGCGATCGCCAAGAGCTGCTCGATCACTCCGAGCGAGCTTCGGCTCATCGGTTTCCCCGGACCGTGCAACGACCCCAACCCCGGTGACGACTTCACGCCTGCCGACCTCCGTACCTGCATCAAGGGAAGCCACGACGCGTTCCTGAGCGCGGTCCTCGCGCTCGAGTACGACCCGACCCTGATGGGTCCGCTCGGGGACGACCACAAGTGTCAGGTCGAGGTCGCGAAGCAGAGCGCGCGCATGGCAGTCTGCCTCCTGAAGAAGGTGGGCAAGTGCCGCGACGCCGTCATCAAGGGCGCATCGTTCGTGGTGCCGGATCTCTGCGCGACGATCGACCAGAAGGCGATCGCGGCCATCGGAAAATGTGCGAGCAAGGTCGCGGCCGGTATCGCCAAGAAGTGCACGGCGCAGCAGATCACCGACCTCAAGGTCTGTACGCCCGACCAGACCGATTCGATGACCGCGGCGACCTGTCTGATCGAGGCGCAGGAGCTCCTCATCGACACGCCCGCGATCGACGTGGCCGCGGATCTCATCGACTACGAGTACGCGACGCGCGGCGGCCTCTGCGGTGACGACATCGTCAACCATCCGAACGAAGAATGCGACGGTTCCGACGATTCCGCCTGCCCGGGGCAGTGCGGGACCCCGGAATTCCCGGACGGGTACTTCGCGTGCCTGTGCAAGACCCATCCCCGTATGGTCGTCGTCAATGATGCGGAGGCCGACATCGACAACGGCTGGACCGGTCAAAGCTCCGACGGCGACGTCGTGCAGGATAGCGGCTACATCGTCGATCTCTACGATTGCGACATGTCGGGCCTCTGCATCGCAGGGCCGAACTGCTCTCTCCCGCCGCATTCACCCTGCAACGTACCTTCGTCGGCCGCGTCCGGGACGACTGCCGACTCGATCTGTGCCGGCCTCGGGCAAGGCATCTGCCGGAAGGAGCGGACCGCGACCGGCCCGCGCTGCCACCTCGATCCGAACAAGAAGTGCGCGGAGAACGACCCCAACGACCCCGTCTGCAACGGCCCGGGTGACTTCTGCGAGACCAGGTTCCCCAGCCCTCCCGTTGCGCAGGGAGCGGGCGGCATCGCGGTCTGTAACGTCAGCACCCTGAGTGAAGACGTCGTCGGCACGGTCAACATCATGACCGGTGCGGGCGAACTGAACGTGCGCCAACGCGCCGTCGTCTACCAGCCCATTTCCCAGCAGAAGCCGTGTCCGGTGTGCGGGAACTTCTGCGCGGGCGACCGCGAACCCTGTGTCGTGGATGGCGATTGCGCCCCCGGGCTGGGCCCCTGCGTAACCGAAGCGATCTGTAGCGACGGGGCGCGACAGAACGAGCGATGTCGACGGACGCCACCCTTTGGTGGGGAGCTCCCCTTCTTCGGCACGACGAGCATGGACTGCCCACCGAACACGGGGCGCATCACCAATCCCACCGGTGGTCTCGACGTCTACACCAACCCGAGCGGCACGAACTCGTATTCGCTGCTCCCCGGCGTTGCCTGCACGCAGATTGGCTTCAATACCAAGACCTGTCTCGGAGGGACGAGCGAAGGTCGGCCCTGTATCGTCGATTCGGAATGCCCGAGCGGGACGTGCAGTCATCAGTGCTTCTGTAGCAACCAGCAACGTCCCAACGCGTGCGACCCGGCGTGCGTCGGGGGCGCCATGGACGGCTCGTTGTGCGGCGATGACGTCGATTGCCCGGGAGGGTTCTGTCATCCAGCGGACTGTCGCGAGGATCCGATGGACCTGGATTCGGACAACGAAGGGATTTGTACGTCAGGACCCAACGAGGGCTCCTGCTCGGTCACGACGTACAGGGCGTGCACGAACGCCACGGATTGCGCACCGCCGGCCTGCTCGTTCTGCCAACCAGCCGAGACGTGCCAGTTCAAGAAGCGCCCGTGCTTCGTGAACAGCGGTATCACGCGAACGGGAGCCGCGGGCTTCCCGAATCGCAGCACCGCTGCCGTGTACTGCGTGCCACCGAACTCGGCGGCGATCAACGCCTCGGCCGGCTTCGGCGGCCCGGGCGCGTTGATCCAACCGGAGACGCTGCTCGTCGTCCCGTGATCGGCTGACATCGGGCGGTGCTCGCCGCTCTCGCGTCAGGGTTCGTCGAGCGTCACGACCATGCGGAGCTCCAACGACATGCGAATCAACCGATGTCGGGCCTTCGCAGATGCCTCGCACCAGTCCGCACCCAGTACCTCGGGGTGATCGATGGCTTGGCGGAGCAAGACCGCCATTGCGTCGATGGCCGCACGCAGCGCTGGGGTAGTCCGAAGCTCTGCTTCGTCGCCGTCCAGCGCACGCGAGAGGCGCGTCGATTCCTCGCGATCGCCGGCTGCGCATGCGCGCTCGATGGACTCCAAGCGGCGATACAGCCGCTCGGCGATCTCCTCACCCGGCAATGTCCCCGCCCCGTGGGGCGCACTCAGCGTGTTGAACACGTACGCGGATCGGTGATCCATCTCGGAATTGAAGAACCAGCGCTGGCCGGGATGGTGCAGGAACGTCCAGATGTCGTTGATCGCGAGATCGGCGTCGTCGCGATTCAAGAACGACTCGGTCGCCAACCCGTAACGAAGCTGGTGTCGCCGTCGATCGACGCTCCGGCCGTCTGCGATCACGAGCGGCTGGGTGATCTGCTGGAGCGGAACCCAGACGTTGAGCAGCAACAGCGACCCCGCTCGGTTCTGCCCTTCCGGCGAATCGTGCACGAACATCGAAGGCGCACGGCCGCCCATGATCTGGAGGAGAGGCGTGCCGTAGACGTCCTGGTCGGCATGCACCGAGGTCGCCGCACCATGGCCGTTCATTCCATTCGACGGGCCGTCGACCATCATCATGCCGTTGGGTCCCGAGGTACGCATGATGAACCCCTCGTCGGCCAGATGCACCACACGGAGGCGGCGGCCTCCCGACGTCGACAGGACGATGCCGTCGAGCGAGCGACGGATACGGTCGGCATCGTCGGGCGCGATGCGTCCAGCAACTCGCGTCCGAGCGCACGCTCGTTGCAACTCGTCGACTCCGGAGAGATCGACGGTGTCGAACCCGTGCTCGATGAGGTCCGGTTGGAAGCCGGCTCCCAGCATGTCCGTCGCTCCGCAGGTGTGCACCTCGACGGACTCCCCTCCGTACGGACCGCCGGCGCGAGGCCCCGCGCGGAGTAGGCCCGGATGTTCCGGATCGGCCATCACGTGCACCGCTGGCATGAACCCGAGTCGGATCGGATACGCGGACGCGTTCATCACGAGGCCGGTCATGCCAGACGGTGGACGGGAAGCGCCAGTGCACCGCACTAGCCTGGCAAAGCGCCCATCTCCCAGACTAGGAGGGCCGTATGTCAGGCCCCAGAATCACGCTCGTCGGCGCCGGCGGCCTGTCCTTCGGGCCGACCATGGTGAACGACGTCATCCACACGCCGGTCCTTGCGGGCGCGCGGCTCGTCCTCCACGACGTGAACGAGGCACGCCTCCAACGCGCCGCCCGCTTCGCGGCGAAGCTCAATGCCGGGATGGGCTCCCCGGTCGTCCTCGCGTCGACGACCGATCCGGCCGCCGCCCTCGACGGCGCCGACTTCGTCCTGAGCAGCGCGGAGATGGGCCGCTTCAAATACTGGCGTCAGGACTACGAGATTCCGCGGCGCTACGGGGCGACACAGATCAACGGCGAAAACGGCGGCCCTGGCGCCGTGTTTCACTCGCTTCGCAGCATCAAGAACACCATCGGCATCTGCCGGAGCATCGAGAAGCATTGTCCCGACGCGTTCCTGATCAACCTCTCGAACCCGATGAGCCGGGTCACGCTCGCCATCAACGAAGGGACGAAGGTACGGAACGTCGGCATGTGCCACGAGATGCCGATCGGCATGGTCCGGCTCGGCCGCCTCCTCGGCATCCGATCCGCCGACATGGACGCGAAGGCGTCAGGGATCAACCACTTCACCTTCTTCACGGAGCTCCGCGACAGGAACACCGGCGAGGATCTGATTCCCCGGGTGAAGGCGCTGTTCGCAAAAAAGGTCTTCGACTTCGGCCCGCTGACCACGCGCCTTGCGCGGCTCGCGTTCCCCCGTCCCTTGCTCGGCTTTCTCACCGACCAGCTCTACACGCCGCTCGTGGTGCACATGGTGCGGACGTACGGTCTCGTGCCGTGCTCCGTCGACAGCCACATCGGCGAGTACCTACCGTTCGCGCACGAGATCGGCGCGTTCCACCCGCCGCACGTCGAGCTCTTCGCCAAGTTCGACCGGTTCGTGGAGCGACTCACCACGCGCGTCGCCGATACCCGCTTCCCTCTGCCGACGCGGCGGATGGGGCACAGCCTCGAGGAGGTCGTCCCGATCATCGCGGCGATGTGGAGCGGACAGACGAAGCGCATCCGCGCCGTCAACGTGCCGAACCGGGGGTACGTCCCCAACGTCCGCGACGGTGCGATCGTGGAGGTGGGTGCGAGTGTCGATCGCGCGGGCATTCGTCCCGATGCGACGCCACCGATCGCGGAGCCGATCGCCGGCCACATCGCCAAGCAGGTCGAGCTGCAGAGCCTGGTCGTGCGCTCGGCGCTGACGGGCGACCCCGGTCCGGCGTTGCGGGCGGTGATCGAGGATCCCGCGTCGCCCCGCGAGGAAGCCGCGTGTCGGGCGATGTTCGAAGAGATGGTGCGGCTCCAGGCTCCCGAGCTGCCGTTCTGATCGCCCCGCAGCCGCGAGCGCACGCGGCGAGCGCGAGCTGGCCGTGCCATGGCATCGTTTCGTGACTTACGACACCACCGAACGCCTCCAGAGCCGCGCGCCCTTCGCCTCCTTGGGGGACACGCCGCGCAGCGGGCGGCAGCTCTGACATAGCTACGAATAGGTGGTGGTCGGCGACCCGCCGGCTCCTTCCGATCCGCGCGGGGTGCGTCTACCGGCTGTCGGTTCGGAGCTCGCGGCGGAGCAGCTTCCCCGTCGAGCTCTTCGGCAGTGACGGCACGAACGTCACCTGGAGGGGCTTCTTGTAGCTCGCGAGGCGCGCGCGGCAGAAATCGATGAGCTCCTCCTCGTGTGCCGCCGCTGACGGCTTGCAGACGACCCAGGCCGCGACGCCGCGTCCCCACTTCGCATGCGGAATCCCGACGACGGCGGCCTCCGCGACCGCGGGATGCGCCTCGAGCACGACCTCGACCTCGCGCGGATAGACGTTGAAGCCGCCGCTGATGATGACGTCGTCGCTGCGGTCGACGAGCGTGAGGAAGCCCGCATCGTCGAGCCGCCCGAGGTCGCCCGTCCGGAGCCAGCCGTCGACGAGCGCGGCGGCCGTCGCGGCCGGGTCCTGCCAGTACTCGCGCATGAGCTGCGGGCCGCGGACCGCGATCGTGCCGACCTCGCCCGCGGGCAATGGCCGGCCGTCGGCATCGAGCACCTCGACCTCGTTGAGGGCGGTCGGAAGACCGCAGCTGCCCCGTCGCGCCGGGTCGAGGTGGTCCTCTTTCCGGAGCGTCGTGATCGGAAACGGACACTCGCTGAGACCGTAGATCTGGAGCAGCACCGGCCCCAGGGTCGCGAGCGCGCGCGTCAGCACGTCATCCGGAATCGGGGCCGCGCCGTAGACCAGCGTACGGAGACTCCGAAACACATCCTCCCCCTGCCCGCGCTCGATCAGCGACGCGATCATCGTCGGCACGAGGAACAGCATCGTGACGCGCTCGCGCGCGATCATCGCGCGGAACGCGTCCGGCTCGAACTCCCGGCACAGGATGCTGCGCGCCCCGCGCCAGAAGGCCGGAGCCAGGAGTGCCTCGCTCGCGTGGGTGAGCGGCGCGACGTGCGCGACCGTGTCCTCGGAACCGATCTCGTGCAGCTCTGCGAGCAAGTTCCGCAAGGACGCGAGCGCACAACCATGCGTGAGCACGGCCGCCTTCGGGCGACCAGTCGTGCCCGACGTGTAGCGCAGGCGCGCGATGGCGCTCGGCCCGATCGCGACGGGCGGCGGCAGCGCCGACTCCGCGGCGAGCGCGCGCTCGAGCGTCGCGTCGCCGCCGGTCACGTCGAGCACGCGCTCCGCCCCGGCGAGGCCGTCACCGTCCGCGAGCACGATTCGCACACCCGCGTGCTCGAGCATGAAGGCGACCTCGGGCGGCGCGAGCCGACGATTGATGCCGACCCACGCCGCGCCGGAACGGAGGATCGCTTGTTGAGCGACGACGTGCGGGATCGAGTTCGGCAGGAACGTCGCGACGCGGTCGCCCGGGGCGACACCGACGCGTACGAGATGACGAGCCAGCCGATTGACCCGATCATTGAGAGCGCCGAACCCGATTCCGTGCGTGCCGTCACGGAGTGCCTCGCGGTCGGGCCATCGGCGCGCCGCGCGGCGAAGAGGCTCGGTGGCGTTCATCGCGAGAGATGTGGTCCGAAAGCCGGTGTCGGTCAAGATCGCGACGGCGTCGCGCGCATCCGAAGGCGCGTCGGATCAGGGTTTCACGTTGACACTCCGAGAAGCCCGGTGCTACGGTTTTTTCGGGGCGGGGTGAGCATGGCCGAACGATGGCCGGCGTACGAGAGGTCGAGGCAAGGGCGTGCCGATCCGGCACCCGTCACGACTGACTCCGCTCCCGCCCACATCACCGTCCCCGCAGCTCGTCAGTACGCGTCACTCCTAGATGTCGCCGCGATCACCGTCCGTGATCGGGCTTCCCACTGCACATACCGCTCACTATACTTTCGCTACAGCTCTGATCGTTCGCACGTCTCGCGTGCGATGCACGCAGTGCGGGCCACCCGAGCTCCTGGTTAGTCCAGGAAGGAGCCTCTATGGAAAACGGGAAGAGCGTCTTCGAGAAGCTGATCAAAGACGACCGCGCCGTTCACGAGAACAAGACCTGGCGCGGGACCTTTCTCGAGTATCTCGAACGCGTGCGCGAGGATCCCACTCTCCCGAAGCTCGCGCACTCCCGCGTGTACGACGTCATCATGCGAATGGGGACGACGGACGTACACGACACCGACGACCCCCGCGTGAAGCGGCTCTACAAGGACGAGTCGCTCAAATCGTACGGGTTCTTCCGCGAAGAATTCTTCGGAATCGAAAAGACGATCTCGCAGATCGTTCGCTACTTTCACGCGGCGTCGCTGAAGGGTGAGGAAAGCCGTCAGGTGCTCTACCTGATGGGACCCGTCGGCTCCGGCAAGAGCTCGCTCGTGGAAAAGCTCCAGCGCGGCCTCGAGTCGAGCGATCCGATCTACGCGATCGAAGGCTGTCCGATGTTCGAGGAACCGCTGCACCTCCTGCCCCGCCATCTGCGGAAGGAGTTCGAGAAGATGCTCGGCACGCACATCGAGGGCGATCTCTGCCCGGTGTGCCGCTTCCGCCTGAAGGACGAGTTCGGCGGCCACTACGAAGAGGTGCCGGTCGTCACGAAGAACTTCTCGAAGCGGAACCGCATCGGCATCGGCGTCGTGCCGCCGGTCGACCCGAACAACCAGGACACCTCGGTCCTGATCGGCAGCGAGGACATCTCGAAGCTCGACCTCTACTCCGAGGGTGACCCGCGCGTGCTGGATCTCAATGGCGCGCTCAACGTCGGCAACCGCGGCATGGCCGAGTTCATCGAGGTGTTCAAGAACGAGACCGAGTACCTCCACGCCATGATCACCGCGACGCAGGAGAAGGTGATCCCCGCCCCGGGCCGTCACGGTCTCGTGTACGTCGACGCCGTCATCGCCGCCCACTCGAACGAGGCGGAGTGGCAGAAATTCCGCGCCGACCACACCAACGAGGCCATCCTCGACCGCATCGTGGTCGTGAAGGTGCCGTACAACCTCCGGCTCTCCGAGGAAGTGAAGATCTACCAGAAGATCATCCGCAACTCGGACTTCCGCGCCCACGTCGCGCCGCACACGCTGGAGGTAGCGTCGATGTTCGCGATCCTCTCGCGGCTCGAGCCCAACAACAAGTGCGACCTCATGACCAAGCTGAAGCTCTACAACGGCGAGGAGGTCGTCGAGAAAGGCAAGACCAAGAAGATCGACGTCCAGGAGTTGCGCGAGGACACCAAGCGCGAGGGCATGAACGGCATCTCGACCCGCTTCATCATGAAGGCCCTCGACAACGCGCTCTCCGACAACATCGACGGCAACTGCATCAACCCCATCAACGTCCGCGAGTCGCTGATCGCGATGGTGAAGGAAGCCGACATCGCCGACGACACCCGCAAGGCGCACCTCGAGTTCCTCCAGGACACGCTCCACAAGGAGTATCTCGACGTGCTCCGGAAGGAGATCACCAAGGGGTTCGTCTACGCGTACTCCGAGCAGGCCGAGGCGCTCTTCCAGAATTACCTGGACCACGCCGAGGCCTTCGTGAACAAGACGCGGGTGAAAGACCGCAACACGCGCGAGGAGCTCCAGCCGGACGAGGCGTTCCTCAAGTCCATCGAGGAACAGATCGCGATCATCGGGTCCGCAGCCGAGGGCTTCCGCCAGGAAGTGATCGCCTACCTCTGGGCGCTGTCGCGCCGCGGGGAGCGCATCACCTACAAGAGCTACGAGCCGCTCAAGGAAGCGATCGAGAAGAAGCTCACCGAGTCCGTCCGTGAGCTCTCCCGCATCATCACGACGGCGCGGACCCGCGACGAGGAGCAGAACACCAAGTACAACGCGATGGTCCGGAACCTCCTCGACAACGGCTACTGCGAGAGCTGCGTCGACGTGGTCCTCAAGTACGCCGCCAACAACCTCTGGAAGGATTGACGGTCGGCTCGAATGGTAGACACGATCTTCCGGCCCTTCAGGAGCTCCGACGCCGAGCGAAGCGACCGAAGTGCCGGAGATCGGCTGCGGCATCGCCAGAAAATTCGGGAGTCCATCCGCGAAAACATCGCGGACATCATCGCGGAAGAGTCGATCATCGGGAAAAGCCGCGATCGGGTCATCAAGGTCCCGATTCGCGGCATCCGCGAGTATCGGTTCGTCTACGGTGACAACGCACCCGGCGTCGGACAGGGCGACGGGAACTCGCAGCCCGGTCAGATCGTCGGCAAGTCCGGCCAGGAAGGCGAGGGCCAGGGCACCGAGAAGGCCGGCGACAAGGCGGGCGTCGACTACTACGAAACCGACGTCACGCTCGAAGAGCTCATCGACATCATGTTCGAAGACCTCGACCTGCCGGACCTCGAACGGAAAGCGCTTCGTCAGCTCGAAGCGCCGCGATCATCGAAGCGGCGCGGCTACCGCCAGGTCGGCATCCGTATCCGGCTCGACAAGCTCCGCACCGTGCGCTCGCGCATCAAGCGGAAGTTCTCGGTGGAACGGCGCCGGCGCGCCGAGGAGGCCAAGGGCGCCGTCACGACGTCCGCGGACGCCGCCGCGCTCGGGTCCGACGAATCGGCCGTCTTGCTCGAGGACGAAATCCTCGAGAACGGCGAGCCCGCTTCGACCGGCACTCCGAAGCGCCGCTTCCCGTTCCACACGGACGACCTCGTCTATCGCCACGTCACGACGCAGATGCGCCGCGAGTCGAACGCGGTAGTCATCTGCATCATGGACACGTCCGGCTCGATGGACACCATGAAGAAGTACCTGGCACGGAGCTTCTTCTTTCTCCTCTACCAATTCATCTGCACCAAGTACCGGAGCGTCGAGATCGTCTTCATCAGCCACCATACGGAGGCGAACGAGGTCAGCGAGGACGAGTTCTTCCACAAGGGCGAGTCCGGCGGCACGTTCATCTCGTCCGGCTACCAGAAAGCGCTCGACATCATCACCGAGCGCTACCATCCGTCGCTCTGGAACGTCTACGCGTTCCATTGCTCCGACGGCGACAACTTCGACTCCGACAACACGGCGGCGCTGAAGGCCGCGCACGAGCTCGCCGAGATCTGCAACCTCTTCGGCTACGGCGAGATCAAGCCGCTCGGCTCGCGCTACTACGAGAGCTCGATGCTCAACATCTTCCGCCGCCTCGACGCCGAGAACTTCCAGACGGTGCTGATCGAGCGCAAGGAAGACATCTGGCCGAGCTTCAAGGCCTTCCTCGCCAAAGACAAGCAGCAGGACTGAGGGAACGATGGCGACCTGGAGCCTCGACGACCTCGCGTACTGGGACGCCAAGATCCGCGAGCAGGTGGATGCACTCGGGCTCGACTGCTACCCGCAGGAGTTCGAGCTCTGCAACCACAACGACATGCTGGCGTACATGGCGTACTCCGGCATCCCGTCGCACTACCCGCACTGGTCGTACGGCAAGTCGTTCGAGAAGCTGAAGACGCTCTACGAGTACGGCCTCTCCGGCCTGCCGTACGAGATGGTCATCAACTCGAACCCGGCGCTCGCGTACCTGATGCGCGACAACTCGCTCTGCCTGCACGTCCTGACGATCGCACACGTGTACGGCCACAACGATTTCTTCAAGAACAATTTCACCTTCAAATCGACCCGTGCCGAGTTCACCATCGGGACCTTCAAGGCGCACGCCGAGCGCGTCCGCTCCTACATGGAAGATCCGTCGATCGGCGCCGACAGGGTCGAGAGCATCCTCGACGCGGCGCACGCGTTGTCGTTGCAGCGCCGGCGGAACCTGGCGGTGAAGAAGCTGTCGCCCGACGAAGAGCGCCAGCAGCTCCTCAGCAACGCCCAGCCGGCGGACGACCCGTTCAAGAGCGTCCATCGGCGCCCGGATTACGTCGAGCCCGACCTCCAGAAGGTGCCGCTCTCACCCGAGCCGGACCTCCTCCTCTTCATCCGCGATCACAATCCGTACCTCGCGAACTGGGAGCGCGACCTGCTCACGATCGTCGACGAGGAAGCACGCTATTTCATTCCGCAGATCGAGACCAAGATCATGAACGAAGGATGGGCCTCCTGGGTCCACCGCGAGATCATGAACGCGATCGAGCTGCCGCAAGAGCTGCACCTCGAATTCCTCGTCCGCCACAACCAGGTGGTGCGACCGACGCCGGGCGGCATCAACCCGTACCACCTCGGCCTCAAGATCTGGACGGACCTGAAGCGCCGCTTCGACGAGCCGACGCGCGAGGAGATCCGCGAGCACGGACAGCCGGCAAAGACCGGCATGCAAAAGCTCCTCGAGGTTCGCGAAACCGATCGCGACCAGTCCTTCCTCCGCCGCTTCCTGACGGAAGAGCTCATGCGCGAGATGGACCTCTTCGAGTACGAGCCGAAAGGCGACGATCTCGTGATCAGCAAGGTCGCCGACGAGCAAGGCTGGCGCGCCGTGAAGGAGCAGCTCATCAAGGGCGTCGGCATGGGGAGCATCCCGGTGATCCGCATCGAGGACGCCGACTTCGGCCACAAGCGCACGCTCTACCTGACGCACGACCACGACGGGCGCGACCTCCAGCTCGAGAACGGCGAGAAGACCCTCGCCTACGTCTACCGCCTCTGGGGACGCGAGGTCGTGATCGAGACGGTGCTAGCGGGGAAGCGGACGCTCCTCACGTTCAACGACCGCGGCTTTTCGGCGAAGACCCTGAAGTAGCGGGCGCCCCTAGGGCACGACCGTCGCCGATTGCAGCGCGACGGGCGGCATCCCGCTGCCGACGAGTCGGAGCTCGAGCATCGCGACCGTGCCGCTCGTCATCGGGTCCGCGCTCGCCAGCGCGACCGCGAGGACGCCCGGGGTCGCCGCATTGGCGGCAAGGAGCGCGCGCCGACCGTTCTCGGTACGCCGCGCTTTCGGACGCTCGTACGCGGCCGGGTCGAACGCGACCGACACCGCGACGCTGCCGAAGCCCGCCGGAGCGTCCACCACGACCGGGATGCGCACGCGAGTGCCGGAGACGATCGGCGAACCGAGCGTCACGACGGCCCCCGGCATGGCGACGCCGCTCGCGTCTCGATCCGCCGCGCAGTCGCCGAGCGCCACGCCCGTGAAGTCCTGGCCCGTGATCGCTCCGGCGAGCGGCGCGTACGTGATGGCGCCCCCCGTGCACAGCGCGCGCGTGACGACCGGCGGCGCGATCACCTGATTGGGAGCGGCCGCGGGCGTCGGAAGGAAGATCCAGCTTCCACCGCAGACCGTGACCGCCGGCAACTCGGGCGCGTTCCCGACCGCGCGCCCGAGGATCTGCTTCGCATCCTTCGAGGAGATCTTCCCGTCCGCCCCGGCGTCGCACGCGAGGCGCTGGAGCCCGTCGACGGTCCGTCGGCGCTTGGCCACTTGCAGCGCGACGCTGGCGTCGGACGCCGTCACTTCGGAAGGCGCCGTTCCAGCGAGCTCGGGAACGACGGTCCAATCTCCGGCGGCGAGGTTCGGCAACGTGTACGGACCGTCCGTGGTCATCGTGGGGGTCGTCGCCCCGTAGCCGGTGACGGAGACACCCGCGAGCGGACCGGCGCCGCCGAGGTGGCGGATCACGCCGCTGATCGAGAGTCCCGCTGATCCCGCGGTCGGCGTCGCCGTCGGTGTGGCCGTACGGGTCGCGGTCGGGACGGGCGTCGGCGTGCGCGTCGGGGAAGCCGTGACCGTCGCGGTCCGGCTCGGCGTCGGAGTTCGCGTCGGCGTACGCGTCGTGGTCCTCGTGGGGGTCGCGACGGGCGTCGGGGTCCGGGTCGGCGTTCCGGCAGTGCCGCTCCGCGGCAGCACGACGAGCGTGATCGACGACGCCGGGAACGTCGCCGTCATCGCGCCGCCACCGACGGGGAGCTCGGCGGCCTGGACGATCGCGTTCAACGATGCGGCGCTGTACCGGTACTGCTCGGCGGTCCCCGCCGCCGGGAACCCGACGAGCGTCACGGTCGACGTGAGCGCGCTGCCGGTCTTGTTGACGATCATCAAGGTCAGCGCGCCGTCGCTCGTCCGCTCGGCACCGTAGATCGCGAGCTGGCCCTGATCGGCGCTCGACGACTGCACGCTGACGTCGCCGAACCGACCCCCGGCGCCGTCGTAGTTCCGGTACATGCGGAACGCGTACGCGCCGGGCTGGCTCGCCGTCGGCGGCGCCCAGTGCGTCGCGAGATCGAGCCCCTCCCGGCCGAAGATGCCGAGCACGTCGGCCTGCGCGAGCGCGCCGTTGACGTGCTCGAGGCCACCCCAGTTGTACTCGGTCATCGCGATCTTGGTGCCGGGATAGTCGGTCGCCGCCCAGTCCCGCATGCGGGGGATCAGGCGGACCGGCTCGCCGATCCAGCTCTCGTCGACGTAGGTCGGGTCCCAGAGCGAGCGCGTGGAACGCAGGCGCAACGCCTGGGTCGACGCGTTCCCCGCGGACGCCAACGAGACGCCGCTCGCCTGCGGGTAGTAGTGGAGGTCGAGGTAGTCGAGGATGCGCGTACCGTTCTGCTGCTCGTACGCGCGCATCTGCTGCAGATACCAGGAGACGAACGGCACGTTGCCGTGCGCGAGCCGGTCCTGCGGATCGTTCCACCACGCACCGCCGGGCGCCGCATCGAGCGCCGACCAGAAGTACCCCGTCCAGCCCCACTCGGCGGGCCCGAGCGTCTGCGCGCCGGGATCGCTGGCCTTGATCGCGGCGCCGTACGCGTACGTCCGCGTCCGCATCTCGTCGTAGCTCGTCGGCGCCGGATGCACGTCGCGATGCGTGTCCGACCAGAGCATCGGCTCGTTGTCGAGGTTGTAGAAGCGGACGCCGCCGTTCGCGGCCGTGCCGTAGCGGCTCTGGAGGTGGGCGATCCATCCCTGCACGAACGCCGGCGTGATCGCGAGGCTCGTGTCGGTCGGGTCGTTGCCGGTGATCTCGGCGCCGCCGGGCGTGATGCCGTTGCCGCAGTTCGGCTGCCAGGGATCGGTCGACTGCTGCGCGCCGTACTTCGAGACGGCGAACCCGCAGGAGATCGCGCGCGACTTCGGCGTCCACCCGATCAGCGGCATCGTGAGGAGGCTCGCGGTGCCGGTGCGGCGGTCCTGCTCGACGAACTCGTCGGCGTCGGAACCGTTCGGGAGGAGCGCCGGATTCGGATGGTCGCTCGGGATGTTCTCGAAGTACCAGTCGGCGGCGCGATTGCTCGTGTCGTTCTGCCAGTTGTAGCGCGTGGTGGCGTTGCCGCCGAAGCGGCGAACCGGCAGGGCGAGCTCTTCCGCGAGCCCTTCGTCGGCGAAGTTCATGCCGTAGATGTACGGGCTGATGGCGCGCCGATTCGTGCTCACGTCGACGGCGAGGCTCGGTCCCGCGCCGGGCGGCGCGGGCGTCGGCGTCGGCAGGCCCGCCGACGTGAACGCGACGTCGTCGAGCGAGTACGCCGGCTGCGCGCCCGGCGTCGCGTTGAACCATTGGATGTAGTCGACCTGGCGCGGCGACCCGAGGTCGGCGAGCGGCACGTCGACGCGCGTCCACGTCCCCGCCGTCGGCATGATGGTCTGCGACACCGAGGCGCCGGTCGCGTTGCTGCCGACCGTCACCTGCACGCCCTGCCCGCCCGCGCTCCCGCCGTGCACCCAGAAGCGCAGGCTGTCGTACGGCGTGACGTCGACGGCGGACGGAGCGCCGAGCTGCAACCCGCTCCATCCGCCCGTGTACGTGACGCCGATCGCGGCACTGCCGGCGTGCACCGGCGACGTCTGGGTGAAGCTGCGCGTGACGCCGCCCCACGACCAATCCTGCCAGCCGCTGCCGATGGCGTCGCCGAACACCGTCACGTCGGCCGACGCGATCCGCGCCGACGACAACACCACGAGCACCGTGACCCCGAGACCAGACCACCGCCGCGTACGCACGATCGGAATAGCTGCCAGCGTGCCACTACGGAGGCAACCACGACGGACGCCGTCGCGTCACGAACGCGACGCCGTGCCGGCGACCGTCAGTGCGCCGACGCTCGTCCGCCACAGCGGACGCCAATCCGTACCGTCGCGCTCAGGCGCCTTCGAACCACTTGCCGCCGTTGGCGGCGATGAACTGCGCGGTGCGCGTCGCGAGCGCCATCACCGTGAGCTGTGCCGGAACCGCCACGCTGGTCGGGAACACGCTCGCGTCGCAGACGAAGAGCCCCCGGACCGCGTGCGCCTCGCCATGCGCGTCGACGACGGACTTCCGCCGATCCCTCCCCATGCGCAGCGTGCCCTGCGGCTGGTAGGAGATGAAAAGCGGGTCGTTCATGCGCACACCGCGCTCGCGGATCAGCGCATACGCGCCGCGCTTCGTGATCGTCACGACGTCGTTGTAGGGCAGGAACACTTTCTCGGCCCCCGCGGCGAAGCTGATCTCCGTCGCCTTCTCGAGCGCGTCGAGGAGCTGATCCTCGTCACTCCCGCCGAGGCGATACGTGACGCTCGGCGGACCGGTCTCCTCGAGCTCGAGCCGCCCGCGCGTGTGGTCGTGGAGCAGGACGGAGATCGCGCCGAGGCGCGGATAGCGCTGCATGAGCTCGCGATGCTCCGGACCGTAGCCCGGCAACGTGCTCGCCGCGGCGACGGGATGCGCGAACGACGGAACGAGGAGGTACCCCGTTCCGGCGGAGCGGCCGCCGACGTTCAGGAACTCGTCGACCACGTAGCCCTGCGGAATGCCCTTCCACGACTCGATCGGCTCCGGATAGAGCGCCGTCACGACGACCTGCGGTTGGAGGCGCAGGTTCCGTCCGACTTCGTTCGCCGCGTCCGGCAGCTTGCTCTGCCGCCAGATGCGGGGGGAGTTGATCGCGCCGGCCGCCAGCACGACGACCTTCGCCTGCACCTTCAACGCGTGCTGCCGACCGGTCGCCGAGCGCAAGAAGACGCCGCTCACGCCGGCGGCGCGCGCGTCGTGCGTCATGACCTGCGTCGCCTGACAGTCGGGCACGATGAGCGCGCCCGCCTTGGACGCCGCCGGCACGTAGGTCGTCAGCATGTCGCCCTTGCGATCGTACGTGCAGCCGAGCGCGCAGTAGCCGCAGCCGAGACAGTCGTGTCGATTGTGCAGCGGCAGATAGCCGCGGTACCCGAGCTTCTCGCTGCCCTGCTGGAGCTTGGCGCCGTTGCCGTTCAATTGCTCCGGGAGGATGCGACGCGCGCCGATGCGCTTCTCGACGGTGCGGAAGAACGGGTGCAACGCCTCGTGCTCGAGCCCGGGGAGCGCGAGCTGCCGCGCCCAGTATTCGAGCAACGCGCGCGGCGGCCGCACGCAGAGGCAGAAGCTCGCGACCGTCGAGCCTCCGACCGCGCGCCCCTGCGACACGAGCGCGGTGTAGTCGGCGGTCGCCTTGGTCCCGCTCTCCCGATACAGCCGCGGGTACATGATCTCCTCGCGCTGCACGAAGTCGGCGCTCCGGAGATACGGACCGTCCTCGATCAAGACCACCGAGCGTCCGGCTTCGGCGAGCTCGCAGGCCGCGACCGCGCCGCCCGCGCCCGATCCCACCACCACGACGTCCGCTTCGAGCGTGACGTCGCGGTCGACGGTCGCCGTGTCGAGGATCATCGCGCCTTCCAGGACGCGAGCGCGTCGGCGAGCGCGACCGGCTCCTCGTGCGTGAACGGCGCGCTCGCCTCGACGCGGCCGAGCCACGGCCCGTCGTATCCGACCGCCTCGAACGACGAGGTCTGCGCGTAGTATCCGAGCGCCGCCAGCGTCTTCAGCGCCCGGAAGATCACCCGGCGCGCGCCGAGCGTGCTCTCCATCCACCCGCGCAGATACGCGTCCTGCTCCGCCGGGGTGAGCCGCGTGAAGCGCCGCGGCTTGAGGTCGAACAAATGCGTGCCGTGCTCGACCACCCGGACCATGAGGCGTGCCTGTTGTTGGGTGGTCGATGGAAGCTCGGCGAGGAGCCCGTCGATGAAGCCGCCGATGTTCTCGCGGGCCTCGTCGGGAAGCCCGAGGATGCGGACCGCCGCCTGCGTGACGACGGCGTATTCCTTCCGCGTCAGGAACCGCAGCGGCCGCTCGGTCGGGGAATAGCGGGCGCAGCCGCTCGGAAGGATCGCGCCGGCGGCCAGCAGCAGCGCCCCGCCGAGGCCCGTCTGTAGCAACCGCCGGCGGGTCAGGTCCGCGCGCAACGCTTCGAGCATCGCCGCGCGATCGTCGCTCGAGCCCGCGCCTCGCATCAAGGGCGCGCATGCTACGTGTCGGGCCGCGCGGGCGTCAAGACGACCGCCTCACGCGTGTCGTCGGCCAGTGATTCTGTCCTCCCTTAAGCGGTCAGTGAAAATGTCCTCCCCCGTGACAGAGCACGGAGGATGGACCGGATGGCGGAATGGCAGTGGAAGCGGTGGGACGTCGTGCAGCGGGT
>Ga0268299_1001832_pt1 | contig 31442 bp, 27 predicted proteins | sample NOBtaG_FD_193484 | JGI IMG/M metagenome (GOLD analysis project Ga0268299, IMG submission 193484) | Activated sludge microbial communities from bioreactor in Nijmegen, Gelderland, Netherland - NOB reactor | ecosystem: Engineered > Bioreactor > Aerobic > Activated sludge | place: Netherlands... | reverse complement strand
CGAGGGCAACCGCAACCTGATGTTGCGGATCCGCGATCGCGAGCGGAAGCTGCTCGCCAAGATCGACGAGGCGATCGAGCGCATCGAGGACGGCACCTACGGCAAGTGCGAGTCCTGCGGCGGGCCGATCGGCGTCGAACGGCTCAAGGCTCGTCCCGTCACGACTCTCTGCATCGAGTGCAAGGAGAGCCAGGAGGCGGACGAGAAGCGACCGCGCGCACGGCGCTGAGCCGCCCTCCGGGCGCGGGGGCGCGCGCTCAGCGTGTCGCCGCCCGGCGCTCGAGGAACAAGCGGCGGGCGTTCTCCGTCGTCGTCGCGGCGACGGCCTCGGGCGATTCGCCGCGCACCTCGGCCAGCAGCGCCGCCGTGTGCAGCACGAAGGCGGGCTCGTTGCGCTTGCCGCGCAGCGGCACCGGCGCGAGGAAGGGCGCGTCGGTTTCCACCAGGAGCCGGTCGGCGGGCGTCATCGCGGCGGCAGCGCGCAATTCGTCGGCGTTCTTGAAGGTGACGATGCCGCTGAAGGAGAGGTGCAGGCCGAGGTCGAGGAACGTGCGCGCTGCCGCCCGGTCGCCCGAGAAGCAGTGGATGACGCCGCCGGCGCCGCCGAGCCCCTCCTCGCGTACGATCGCGGCGCAGAGCTCGTAGGCGTCGCGCACGTGGATCACCAGCGGCAGGTGCTTGCGGCGCGCCAGCTCGACGAAGCGCCGCATCGCCTCCTCCTGCCGTTCGCGCGGCGAGTTGTCGTAGTAGAAGTCGAGGCCGGTCTCGCCGATGCCGACCACGCGCTCGTCGTCGGCCAGGCGCTCGATCTCGGCGAACGCCGCCTCGTCGAGGCCGGCGGCGTCGTGCGGGTGGACGCCGACGGTGGCCCAGACGTCGGGATGCTCGTGCGCCAGGCGCACCGCTGCCCGGTTGCACTCGAAGGGGCCGCCGGCGCCGATGGTGATCATCGCCGTCAGCCCGGCGGCGCGGGCGCGCGCGATCACCTCGTCGCGATCCCCGTCGAAGCGCTCCATGTCGAGGTGACAGTGCGAATCGATCATCGCGTCGGCCGTGCGGCGCGCATCCTCATGCCGCGGTCTCGATGCGCGGGAACAGGATCTCGGACTTGCCGACCGTGTGGCCCGCCGGGAAGTGCTCGCCCCAGTGCAGATCCTCGCCCGGAACCTCGCCTGCGTCGCCGTCGCGCCCGAGCAGGGCGAGGATGCGTCGGCTCGTGTCCGGTAGCGCCGCCTGCACCAGCAGCGCGGTCGCCCGCAGGCTCTCCAGCAGATGGTGGAGGATCGCGCCGACGCGCGGCTTCTGGGCCGGGTCCTTGGCGAGGGTGAAGGGTGCGGTGACGACGACGTACTTGTTGGCGTGATCGATCGCCCGCCAGATCGCCTCGAGGGCGCGATGGAAGGCGAACTGCTCGATCAGCAGCGGCGCCTCGCGCGCGGCCGTGGCGAAGGCGGCCTCGAGCTCGCGGTCGTCGCTGCTGCGCTCGCCGAGCGGCTGCACCGCGCCGCCGAAGTAGCGCTGCTGCATCGACAGCGTCCGACTGACCAGATTGCCGAGGTTGTTGGCCAGGTCGGCGTTGATGCGGGTCACGAGCGCGTCCTCGGAGAACATCGCGTCCTGGCCGTAGGCCATCTCGCGCAGCAGGAAGTAGCGGAAGGCTTCCATGCCGTAGCGCTCGCGCACGTCGAGCGGGCGGATGACGTTGCCGAGGCTCTTCGACATCTTGCTCTCGCCGCGCGTCCAGTAGCCGTGCACGTGCAGGCCGCGGTAGAGGGGCAGGTCGGCCGCCATCAGCATCGTCGGGAAGAACACGCCGTGCGGCTTGACGATGTCCTTGCCGATGATGTGGTGCACCTGGGGCCAGAAGCGCTCGAAGGTGCCCTCGCCGGCGGCCTCGAGGCCGCTGACGTAGCCCAGCAGCGCGTCGAACCAGACGTAGGTGACGAAGTTGCGGTCGAACGGTAGCTCGATCCCCCATTCCAGGCGCGACTTCGGACGCGAGATGCAGAGGTCCCCCAGCGCCTCGGAGCGCAGCAGCGCCAGCACCTCGTTGCGGTAGCCCTCGGGGGTGATGGTCTCGGGGTGTCGCTCGAGGTGGCGCAGCAGCGCCTCCTGGTACTTCGACATGCGGAAGAAGTAGTTCTGCTCCTCGATCCGCTCGGGCGGGCGCAGGTGCTCGGGGCAGTTGCCGTCGACCAGCTCCTTCTCGGTGTAGAAGCGCTCGCAGCCGGTGCAGTAGAGTCCGCCGTAGCTGTCGAAGTAGATGTCGCCCTTGGCGTGGACGCGCGCCAGGATCTCCTGCACCACGCGCACGTGCTCGGCGTCGGTGGTGCGCACGAAGTGGTCGTAGGAGATGCCGCAGGTGTCCCAGGTGTCGCGGAAGATGCCGGCGATGCGGTCGACGAAGGCCCGCGGGGTCACGCCGTTCTCGGCCGCCGCCCGGGCGACCTTGTCGCCGTGCTCGTCGGTGCCGGTGAGGAAGCGCGTCGGCTCGCGCAGGCGCCAGTGGCGCGCCAGCGTGTCGCACACGACCATCTCGTAGAGGTGGCCGATGTGCGGCTCGGCGTTGACGTACGGCAGAGCCGTCGTGAAATACATGGCGGAGCTCCGGAGGAGGGGGCTACTCGGGCTTCTTCTCGACCAGGTCCTCGAGCGTCGCCTCGACCTCGACCCCGTCCTCGTCGCGCCGTACGGTCACGGTCTGCTTCAGCAGGTGCTGGCGGGTGACGGTGCCGTCTCCCTGGACCGAGACCACGTGCGCGCCGACCGCCGGCAGGTTGCGGCCGAGCTCGAGATAGGTGTCGTACTCGTAGCGCAGGCAGCACTTGAGGCGGCCGCACATCCCCGCCAGCTTCGACGGGTTGAGCGACAGCCCCTGGGCCTTCGCCATCTTGAGGGACACCGGCTGGAACTCGCGCAACCAGCTCGAGCAGCAGAGCTCGCGGCCGCATGGCCCGATGCCGCCGGTCATCTTGGTCTCGTCGCGCTCGCCGATCTGCTTCATCTCGACGCGCGTATGCAGCATGTGGGCGAGGTCGCGCACGAGCTGGCGGAAGTCGACGCGCTCCTGCGCGGCGAAGTAGAAGACCATCTTGGTGCCGTCGAACAGGCACTCCGACTTGATCAGCTTCATCGGCAGGCGACGCAGCTTGATCTGGTCGAGTGCGAGGCGCTGGGCGTCGCGCGCGCGCATCTGGTTGGCGTCGTCGCGCTGCAGATCGCGCGGATCGGCCCGCTTGATGACGCGCGGGTAGGGACCGGACGGCCGAGCGACCTCGCGCGGCGCGACCACGACCGTGCCGAGCGCCTGGCCGTGATCGGTCTGCACGATCACCTGGTCGCCGGCCGACAGCGGCAGGCGACCGGCGTCGTAGTCCTCGATCCGGCCGGCCGGCCGCAGCCGTACGCCGACCAGCGACGGACCCTCACGCCCCTCGTCCATCCAGCCTCTGGGCGACGCGCAGGAAGGTGGATTCGAGCAGCAACGCGCGGTTCGCGCTGCGGCGTCGCAACGCCGCCAGCGATTCGGCGACGGCGCTCGCGGCGTCGGCTGCTCGCGCCGCCTGGAGCGGCTCGCCCGCGCGGCCCAGGCGTGCCGCCTCGGCGTGGCAGGAGCGCAGCAGCGACTCCAGTCCGGTCGCTGCCTTCTCCTCGGATTCTGCAAGCGCGGCGGCAATTTGCACGAGCGCACCATAACGGGCACCCCGTACGTCTGCAAGGCGCGGCGCGGGGCTCGAAGCCATCTTCGTGGAGCGCAGGCGCAGGGCGCGACCGACACTGCCGTCGCTCTGCGCGGCGAGCGCCTTGGCCTCGTCCGCTGGCACCCCGAGGCGGGTCGCCAGCAGGTCCGCAACCACGGCCTCTTCGAGCGGAGCGAACAGCACCCGCTGGCAGCGCGAGCGGACCGTCTGCAGCAGGGCGTCGGCATTGTGCGCCACCAGGATCGCGAGCGACTCGGGCGGCGGCTCCTCCAGGCCCTTCAGCAGGGCGTTCTGCGCCGGCAGGTTCAGCAGGTGGGCGTCGTCGACGATCGCGATCTTGCGGCCGCCGCGCAGCGGCTGCAGGCGTAGGAACTGGTTCAGCTCGCGCGCCTTGTCGATCGGGATCTCGCGCTTGTCGCGCGGCAGGCCGACGACCAGGACGTCGGGGTGACTGCCGGCGGCGAGTTGGCGACACGCGCCGCATTCGCCGCAGGCGTCCTCCCCGCCGCGTTCGCACAGCAGCGTCGCGGTGAGCGCGTCGGCGATGGCGCGTTTGCCGATCCCCGGCGGCCCCGCCAGCAACAGCGCATGCGCCAGCCGACCGCCGCGTGCGATGCGGCGCAGGAGCTCGATCTGCGGGCCGTGCCCTACGATTTCGGCGAAGCGCATGGCGGTAGGATCGGCTCGATCGCAGCGCGGACGGCGCGTGCCACGTCCTCGACCGGCGCCTCGGTGTCGATCGTCACCCAGCTCCGGTCGTTCGCGGCGAGGTGCTGGAAGCCCCGTTGCACCCGGCGGTGGAACTCGAGCCGCTCGCGCTGCATGCGGTCGTCACCGGTGGCACGCGCCAGGCCGCGCTCGACCGCGCAGTCGAGCAGAAGGGTGCGGTCCGGCCACAGGCCGGCGCGCGCTACGGCGTCGAGCGACTGCACGGCGGCGAGATCGAGTCCGCGGCCGTATCCCTGGTAGGCGATGGTAGAGCCGGAGAAGCGGTCGCAGAGCACGATGGCGGCGCGCGCCAGCGCCGGGCGGATGACCTGCTCGACGTGCTGGGCGCGATCGGCGAGATAGAGGAGGAGCTCGGTCAGCGGCAGCGGCGGATCGTCCGTCGGTTGCATCACCAGCCGGCGCAGATGGGCGCCGAAGGCGGTGGCGCCGGGTTCGAAGGTCTCCACCACCTCGCGCCCTTCGCCGCGCAGCGCCGCGGCGAGGCGGGAGATGTGGCTCGACTTGCCCGCTCCCTCGATGCCCTCGAATGCGATGAAGCGTCCCGGCGCTTCACTCACCCCGCTCCCCCTGCTGGCCGAGGACCAGCCCGACGCCGTAGAGGAGTTGTCGTGTCGTGAAGGGCTTGGTGATGTAGTACTCGGCGCCGACCGCGTAGCCGCTGATGACGTCGTCGTCCTGCGTCTTGGCGGTCACCAGGATCACCGGGATCGCGGCGGTCGCGGGCGTGGCCTTGAGCTTCTCGAGAACCTCGAGGCCGCTCATGTCCGGCATCATGATGTCGAGCAGGATGACGTCGGGCGGGTCGGCGGCCACCGACTCGAGCGCCGCGGCGCCGCGCTCGGCGGTCGTCACGCTGTGACCACGCGCCTCGAGCGCGCTGCGGACGATGGCGATGGCGTCGGGATTGTCGTCGACGACCAGGATCTTGTGCCCCATAAGATGCCTCTCGGTGGCCGGCCTCATAGCATCGATCGGCCGGACGGGCGACCGTAGCGGCGGATCAGCCCAGGTATTTGTGGACGATCTCGCGGATCTCCGCCGGACGGGCCGGCTTCGGCAGGTAATCGTCGCACCCGGCCGCCCGCGCCTGCTCTTCGTCGCCCCGCATCGCGAAAGCGGTCAGTGCGACGGTGGGAATGGAGCACAGAGCCTGGTCCGCCTTGAGTTGCTTCACCACCTCCCAGCCGTTCAGGCCGGGCAGGCCGAGGTCGAGCAGGATCAGGTCGGGTCGCCAGTCGCGCGTCATCGCGAGCGCCTGGTGACCATCGACCGCCTCCGCGACCTCGTAACCGTCGAGCGTGAGGATCTTGGTCACGATGCGGCGGTTGTCCTCGTCGTCTTCGACGACCAGCACGCGCTGGGCCATTGCCGCCTTTCTACACCGCCTCCGACGCAGCGCGCAATTGCGATCGCAGAGAACGCAGACCTGTGCGGGAATGCATGCGAGGCAGCCAACTCTCAGCGCTCGCGCCAGCCGCGGCGCGCGAGCGCATCCGGCGCGACCCGTCGCAGATGCTGCTCGAGCGTGCGCGCCGCGCCGCGCGTGCCCCGGCCGGTGGACACGACCACGATCGCCTCGGCGTCGGCGCCCGCTTCGAGCGAGAGCGCGAAGCTCTGCGGCGCCGGCAGGGCCGGGCCGCAGTCGAGGGGGAACGGCGGCTGTCCGTCGTCGTCGGTGCCGGCCTGCGCGTCGGGGCCGCGCGCCAGCGCGGCGAGATCGGCGGCGGGGTCGAGGCGCGCCTGGGCGCAGGCGAGCCCGGCCTCGGCGGCGTGCAGTGCCTCGACGTCGCCGCGCAGGCTCTGCTGCGTCAGCAGGCCGACCCGCGCCTGCAGCACCGCCAGCCCCCCGAGCGGCAGGAGCAGCGACATCGCCAGCAGCACCGCCGCCAGCGCCGCGCCGCGCTGCCTGCCGCGCGACGCCCCCCGGCGCGCCAGCGGAGACGCGTGGGAGGCGGCCCGCCGGGCTCTCCGCTCACGGCACATTGCGCAACTCCACGCTCGCCGACACCGCCACCCGCACCGCCCCGTTCGCGAACGGCGCCAGCAGCGCGAAAGCGACGTCGACCCGTCGCACCCGCGCCCGCTCTTCGGCGGCGAGCCCGCCGCTGCCCGGTTCGATCCTGGCGCCCGACCCGTCGTGGTAGGCGAAGCGCAGACTGCCCGCTTCGAGCCGGTCGGCGAGCGGTTGCGCCGAGGCCGCGCCCTGCGCACGGGTCAGCGTGCGACGGGCCGCGTCCTCTTGGTAGGCGGCGCTCTCGCCGGCGTCGTCGCTGTCGCCGTCGCCGTTGAGGTCGGCGCGCACGGCGAGTCGCGCGGCCTCGGCGCGCGCCAGCGGTACGGGTCCGGTCACCCCCGGCGCGAAGCCGGCCTGACGCAGGTCGCGCGTGATCACGCTCAGGGCGAGGTGCGCGGTGTCCTGCGCCTCCGAGCGCGCCTGCTGCGCGGCCGCGGCCAGCCAGGCGCTGCGCGCGAAGCTCCACACCAGCGTGCCGAGCAGGGAGGCGAAGGCCATCGCGACCAGCAGCTCGGCGAGCGTGAAGCCGCGCCCTCCGGCGGCGCGCCTCACGGTCTCACCCAGGTCGCCAGGCGCAGCGAGTGAGCGCGCCAGCGCACGACGACCTCGACGCGGCGCAGGCCGGCGTCGCCGCTCGCCAGGCAGGAGCGGCCGTACTCGCCGATCGTCTCGGCGGCGGGGCATTCGCCGCGGCGGCCGCGCTCGAGTGCCTCGTCGGCGAGGGCGGCGGCGCGCATCCAGCGCCCGCTCTCCTGCTGCGCCCGTTGCGCCAGCAGCAGGCTGTGGCCGAGGCCGAGGGCGGCGACCGACAGCAGCGCCAGGGCGACCAGGACCTCGACCAGGGTGAAGGCGCGCATCACGACACCCGCACGCGCCCGACCATGTCGACGATCACCCGCCGCTCGCGGCCGCGTGGGTTGCGCAGGGCGAGTGAGCCGAAGCTCGAGGCGGTGCCGCGCGGGGAGAAGGCGATCGCGTCCCCGGGCGCGCTGCAGGCGGCGAGGGCGATCCCGGGCGGCAGCGACACCGCCGGCCCCGAGTCGGCGAAGACGCCGTCGACGCGCTGCTGCGGACGGTAGCTGCCGTCGGCCAGCGAGAAGGCCAGGCGCGTCGGCCGCTGCTCGGCCAGCGCTCGGCCGCGCGCGAGCCGTAGGTCGAGCACGACCTGCCGGGTCGCGGCCTCGAGGCGCTGCTCCGGCAACCACTCCGCCGCGCGCCAGGCGCCGAGAGCGGCGAGTGCGCCGATCAGTCCGGCGACGACGAGCAACTCGAGTACGGTGTAGCCGCGCGCGTCCATGCGCATCCCTCCTTGGATGGCGCCCTTCTAGGCCCGGGCGGGTGCGCCCGCAAGGGCTATTTTCGCGGGCTCGCGCTCACAGGTCGCCCAGGTACCAGCGCAGCAACTGATTGCCGAACAGCAGCGTGAGAATGGCGCCGAGCGCCAGGAACGGACCGAAGGGGATCTCCCAGCGGCGGTTCTTGCCGAGGATTGCCATGGCGGTGATGCCGATGATCGAGCCCGAGAGAGAGCCGATCAGCAGCGACAGCGGCACCGCCCGCCAGCCGAGGAAGGCGCCGATCATCGCCAGCAGCTTGACGTCGCCGAAGCCCATTCCCTCGACGCCCGTCAGCTTCTCGTAGCCGAAGGCGACCGCCCACAGGATGCCGCCGCCGAGCACGATGCCGATCGCCGACTCGAGGGGCGTCGGCATGCCTTCGATCAGGAAACTGGCGGCCAGGCCGATGCCGATGCCGGGCAGGCTGATCGCGTCCGGGATGATGAGATAGTCGATGTCGATGAAGGTGACGACGATCAGCGCCGCGGTGAAGACGAAGTAGAGGAAGAAGGCGGGCGTGAAGCCGAAGTGCCAGAGCAGGGCGGTGGTCAGCGTGCCGGTGAGCAGCTCGACCAGGAAGTAGCGCGGCGAGAAGGCGGCGCCGCAGGCGTGACAGCGGCCGCGCAGGAGGAGGTAGCTGACCAGGGGAATGTTGTCGATCGGTCGGATGGGCGTGTCGCAGGCGAAGCAGTGCGACGGCGGATCGACGATCGAGAGCCCCTTCGGCAGGCGGTAGATGCAGACGTTGAGGAAGCTGCCGACGACGGCGCCGAAGACGAAGGCGAAGGGATAGAGCAGGGGGCTGTCCAAGGAGGCTCCTGGTGGCAAACGTGCGGCGTACTCGTAGCCGGCTCCAGCCCCGGAGGCCAGAGGTCGGCGTCCGGAGATCGGCGCTTGTCTACCCTCGGGCGCGGAGCTATGGCCGGCGCGGAGGGCGGCTTTCGATGGTGTGTACGTGGATGCTGGCTGGCGGGCGAAGGCGCGGGTGATTCGCGACGCTTCGTCCTTCGCCGCCGACTCCGTCTGTGCCGTGGTGGTCGCCTACTTCCCCGACGCGGATCTGGAGCGGCGGCTCGCGCTCGTCCTGCCGCAGGTCGATGCGTTGCTGGTGGTCGACAACACGCCCGAGGGCGGCTGCTCCCGCCGTCTGGCGGCGCTCGACGCGCGCCTGCAGGTGGTCGAGAACCGCGCCAACCTGGGCGTCGGCGCGGCCCTCAACGCCGGCCTCGAGCACGCGCAGGGTCGCGGCTGCCGCTGGTTGCTGACCCTCGACCAGGACACCCAGGTCTACCCCGACATGGTCGAGACCCTGCGGCGCGCGGCCGCGGCGTGCACCCCGCCGCCGGCGATCGTGGGCGGCAACTATCTCGATCCGCGCAGCGGTGCGACCGAGGTTCCGCCGGCGGAGGAGGGGGTCGTGGAGCGGGTGACGGTGATCACCTCGGGCTCGCTGATCGACGTAGCGACGGCGCGCGCCATCGGTGGTTTCCGCGCCGACTATTTCATCGACCAGCTCGACCACGAGTTCTGCCTGCGCGCTCGCGCCCGCGGCGGCCGGGTGGCGATCTCGCGCAAACCCGTGATGGCGCACAGCGTCGGCGGTCCCGCCGGCGCCTACGTTCCCCTCTGGGGGCCGTTCCCCAACCACGGCCCGCTGCGCAAGTACTACATCACCCGTAACTCGCTGGTGACGATCGCGGCCTATGCGCGCCGGGAGCCCGACTGGTGCGCCCGGCGGCTGGCGCGCCTGCTCCTCGGCCTGGGACTCATGGCGGTGCTGGAGAAGCGCCGCTTCGAGAAGGTGCGCGCCTTCTTCGCCGGCGCGGTCGACGCCCTCCGCGGCCGCATGGGCCCGTGCCCGCGCGCGAACATCCGCCCCTGAGCAGCCGGCGCGCTCAGCGCGCCGAGGCGGGCACCCGTACGCTCCATCCCGGCGGCGCGATCCGCAACTCGTCGTAGGTCGGGTCCTGGCGGAAGCGGGCGACCTCCTCGCGCCAGGGCCAGCCGTGGAGCCGGCGCGCGGCGATGCCGTGGTAGGAGAACTCGAGGCTGCCGACGATCAGCATGCACAGGATGAGCGCCGCGAAGGCCATCGTCCGGAGGCGCTGGCGCTGGCGCTGCGCCTGCGGCGAGGCGAGCTGGTGCGCCAGGAGCGCCACCAGCAGCATGGCGGGGAAGAACGCGTAGCGTCCTCCGACGAAGGCGGACGAGAGCTGGTTGCGATCCACCGACAGGCCGAGGAACAGGAACGAGCCGGCCGCGACCAGCCAGGTGAGGAGCAGCACCGCCGTCGTCCGGTCTCGGCGAGAAGCGGCGAGGAAGACCCCCACCAGAGCGGCGCTCACCAGCGCCGCGCCGCCCGCCGCCCAGGTGAATGCCGGCGGCGAGAGGCCGAGGGCCCAGGCGCCGTAGGCGTCGACCGCGCCGTGGCCGAGGAACGGCCAGAGGAGCAACTTGGTGAGGAACAGGTGCGGCAGCGCCGCGGCGTCGCGGATGCTGCGGTCGGTCGCTCCGAAGACCGCCAGCGCGAGGATCGCCTGCAGCACGAGGTCAACCAGCAGAATGGCGAGGTAGGGGCGGTGTGCCCTCTCGCGGAGGATCGACAGCAGTAGCGCCGCGGGCACGAGGAACCAGCTCGTCGGGCTGAAGAGCGTGAACAGCGCGAAGGCGGTGAGTCCGATCGCCCGACGCCGTCCGGCGACCCGGGGGGCCTCGAGCAAGAGCAGCAGGAGAGCCAGGTCGCAGTAGAAGTGCGCCCCCAGCGTGTTCACCCAGTTCTCGTTGTGGCCCACGGCGATCAGCGGCGAGAGCGCGAGCAGGATGCGCACCGGCACCGGTTCGAGGATCCGTGCGCGCCCGAAGAGCACCACCAGCTCCATGCCGAGCAGGACGAGCGCCCAGGCCGTGGCGGTGGCGTACGGTGCCAGCTCGAGCGGCAGTGCATGCGCGGCCACCACGGTGGCCGCCGTCGGCACGAAGTGGAGGTAGGGGTTGTGGGGCGCGGCGGCGACGTTGAGGAGACCCTCGAGGACGCCGCGCTGGAGGGCCGAGCCGAAGTAGTGCGTCCCCTCCTCGGCCCACAGGCGCGGCTCGAGCCAGAGGGAAGGATCGCGCAGGAAGGCCAGGGTGGCGACGACCAGCAGCGCGACGATGGCGACGAAACGGCGATCCATCGGTTCTCTACTCGCGCGCGGTCGGGCCGGAGCGCGCTGACGAACGTCCGGCGAGGATGCGATTCATCGAGACGGTTGCTGCCATTGCAGAGCGCGGTCGTAGAAGACCGCGACGGTCACGAAGATCGCGGTGTAGAGTGCGAACACGCCGCCCAGCCCGCCGAGCCGCGCCGCCGGCACGACGCCGGCCGCGAACGCGGCGAGCGTGGCCGCCGAGACGCGCGTGCCGAGCCGCACGCCGGCCACCCCGAGACTGGCGACGAGATGACCGTAGTAGCCCGCGGCGATCGCGGCGGTGGCGGAGAGCGTCGCCAGCGCGAGGAGCCCGGGGCGGAAGGGGAAGCCGCTGAGGTAGATCTGCGCCGCGCCGGCGCCGAAGAGGAGCAGCAGCGTCACCGGCAACAGGCGCGTGAACGCGGCGCGGAAGAGGGCGGCGAAGGCGCGCGGTTCTCCCTGCACGAACAGGGGAAAGGCGAAGTTGTACAGCAGCGTGGAGATGAGCAGCGCCACGCCGAGGGTGGCGAGGTTGTAGACCTGGTAGACGCCCACCTCGGCGAAGCCCAGGATCCGCTGCACGGCAAACCGGTCTCCCTGGACGAAGGCCGTGTTGGCGGCGGCGACGAGAATGGCGAGCCGGGTGTACTCGACGACTCGCGTCGGCAGCGGTGGCGCCGTGGAAGCCCTGTCCGACGCGCAGACGCGCGCCGCTCTCTGGAAGAGCGCCCAACCCGGTGCCGAGCCGAGGAGGTAGGCCGCCAGCACCACGGTTGCGGCGACGCGCCAGTCTGCGTCCGACGACCAGAGGAGCGCGGCCGCCGGCAGCGCCAGGCCCGCGCCGAAGCCGACCTCGGCGGCGACGAAGCGCTGCCAGTTCTCCCGGCCCTGGCAGGCCGCCTTGGTGAACAGCCAGAGCGCCATGGCGAGGGCGAGCCCGGCGCCGCTCGCGAGCAGTGCCGGCGGCGCTGCGAACCAGGGGGCCAGCAGCGGCGAGAGCAGCAGCACGACCAGCGCCGGCATGGCGGTCCAGAGCAACGCCCGCCGCCGCGTGGCGCGCACCAACGGTGCCCAGGTCGCCTCGGGGGTGCCGGCGCCGTATCGCACCAACGCTCCGCCCCAGGCGCCGGCGATGGGAGACGCCAACAGCGTCGAGGTCGCGAGGACGACCGCCAGGTGCCCGAGCTCGCTCGGGCCCAGACAGCGGCCGAGGAGGAGCTGCCCCAGCGTCGAGAGCCCCTTGGCGACGATCATCCCGCCGAGGTAGGGGCCGAAGCGCTCCAGCGTCGCGCCGATCCGCTCCGAGGCGGCAGTTCCGGTCGCGGTCTCGAAGGCACGCACCAGCGCCGAGCGCCTCACCGCCACACCTCGCCAGACCCCTCAACCCCGCGCCGAGCCGGCCGGGCTCGCGCGCAGCGGGCGCGGCGAGCGGGCGCCGATCAGGTCGTGGTAGAACTCGGCGTAGCGTTCGGCGCAGGAGTCCCAGGTGAGCCCGCCGTCGCGGATGGCGGCGAGCGCGTTCGCGCCGAGGCGCCGGCGGAGGGCGGCGTCGTCGGCGACCTGCGCGAAGGCGTCGGCCAGCGCGCCGGCGTCGCCGGCGGGTGCGAGCAGGCCGGTCTCGCCCGCGGCGATCAGGTCGCGACAGCCGGGGATGTCGCTGGCGATCACGGCCAGGCCCGAGGCCTGCGCCTCGAGCACGACGTTGGGGCGCCCTTCGTAGTGGCTCGGCAGGACGAAGGCATCGGCCGCCGCCATCGTCTCGGCGACCTCGGCCAGCGAGCGCTGGCCGAGGAAGTGGACGCGCGCCGCGATACCGAGGTCGCGTGCCTGCGCCTCCAGCGCGGCCCGCTCGGAGCCCTCGCCGACCAGCAGCAGCCGCGTCGTCGCCGGCACCGCCGCGCGCGCCAGCGCGGCGATGGCGACGTCGACTCCCTTGCGCGGGATCAGACTGCCGACGAAGACGATCGCGCAGGCGTCGCTCTCGATGCCCAGGCGCGCGCGGGTGGCGCCGCGCTCGCGTGGGTGGAAGAGATCGGTGTCGACTCCCGACGGGATGAGACGCATCTCGCCGCCGCGCTTGAGCGCGCCGCCGAAGAGCGCGCGCATGTGCTCGTTGATGGCGACCACGCCGTCGGCGCCGCGCAGCAGGGCGCGGAAGGCCGGCTGCAGGCGCGGCGCGCGCTCGAACCACTCGACGTCGGTGCCCCACAGCGTCACCAGGCGCGGCCGCCGCCGTAGCCAGGCCGCCGGGATCAGCGGCAGCAGGTTGGGCAGCCAGTGCGCGTGCAGCAGGTCGCTCTCGCCGGCCGCCCGCACCGCCAGCGCGGCGGCCGCGCCGATCATGAGCGGCAACTGCAGCAGCCGCGCGGGCGAGCGCTGGAGCGCCACCGGGACGCCGCCGAACCCCATCGCCAGCGTCTGCCAGCGCTCCGGCAGGAAGCGGAAGCGCCGGATCTCGACCCCTTCCATCCGGTGCACGCCGTGCGCCCCGCCGTGGGCGGGGGCGATCACCCGCACCCGTACGCCGCGGCGCACGAGCGCGCGCGCCAGCGCGTGCACGAACGGGCCGGCGCGGTCGACCGGCGAGCTCGGGTAGGAAGTGGTGACGAAGAGGACGCGGGCCTCGGCCATCGGCCTCAGCTCCGTCCGTCGGCGGCGCGCCGCTCGGTCTCCTCGCCGCCGGCGCGCCCGCCCTCGGCATCCTCGACCTCGGGAAGCGGGCCCTGGCGGTCCATGCGCATCTGGGCGACCTGCTCCGACACCAGCCCCATCATGAAGATGATCACCCCTGTGCTCAGCAGCAGGGCGGCCATGTTGGTGAAGCGGTGCTGGGTGACGAAGGTGTAGGCGTAGTACGACAGACCCATGGCGAAGAAGGCCCCGCTGACCGGCAGGAACACGCGGAAGGGCGCGAACAGCGTGGCCACCTTCGAGATGATCAGCAGGAAGCGGGTGCCGTCGCGCCAGAGGTGGATCTTGCTGTGCCCCTGCCGCTGGCCGAACTCGACGGTGACGTACTTGAGCGCCAGGCCCGAGCGCAGCACCGCCAGGGTGAGGGTGGTGGGATAGGAGAAGGTGTTGGGCAGCAGGTCGACGAACTTGAGCGCCACCCAGCGATGCATCGCGCGGAAGCCCGAGGTCAGGTCTTCGACCGGAAATTGCGAGACGTAGCTGGCGAACCAACTGTAGAAGCGGTTCGCCAGCATCCGGTACCAGCTCGCCTCGGTGCTGCGCACGCGCGCCGCGACCACCATGTGGTAGCGGTCGAGGTGCTCGAGCAGGCGCGGAATGTCGCGCGGCGGGTGCTGGCCGTCGCCGTCGAGCAGGACGATGTGGCGACCGCGCGCCGCCCGCAACCCGGATTTCACCGCGGCGCCGTTGCCGATGTTGTACGGGTGGCGCACCACCCGCGCTCCCAGCGCCTCCGCCACGGCGGCCGAGTCGTCGCTCGAGCCGTCGTCGCCGACGATGATCTCGTAGTCCTGCAGGCCGAGGGCGTGGATCTCCTGCAGCACCCGCCGCAGGTTCTCGGCCTCGTTGTAGACCGGCATGACGATCGAGACGGCGGGGGCGCTCATCCTTCCTCGATGGCGTAGAGGCTGACGCCCTGGGCCGACGCCCGGCGCTGCAGGTGCGCGCTGGCGAAGGCCTGCCAGCGCTCGAGCGCCGGCGGGTCGAGATTGTCGAGCAGATAGCGGCCGAACAGATCGTCCGCGGCGACCAGGTGGGTGATCCCGGCGTCGCGGAAGCGCTGCAGAACCTCGGCGGAGTCGCGGCTCGATTCGACGTAGCGGCGCACGGTCATTCCCGAGAAGTAGTAGTCATAGGTGAACGGGCGGCGGCAGTAATAGCTCCGCGTGCCGAGGAATGCGAGGTGCAGTCGGGCATCGGCGGGCAGATCGCGGTTGACGATCTCGAGCACCGGGTACTCGGCGACGAAGCGGGCGATGTACTGGTCGCGGGTCTGCTCGCCGCCGAGATACGAGAGGGGGTCGAGCTCGCGCCACTTGTCGGCCACGTGCGCCAGCGCGAACGCGGCGCCGCCCGCGAGCGCCAACGCCGCCAGCGCGCGCTGGCGGCGCAGCAGGTCGGCGAGCACCGGAGCGGTGATCAGCGCCAGCGGCGGCAGCACCGGCACGATGTAGCGCGCTCGCAGCGACGTCTGGAAGAACGCGATGAGGAAGTACGAGGCGGCGAAGCCGAGCAGCAGGCGTCGCTCGCGCGGTACGCGCGCACCGAGTGCGGCGAAGATGCCCAGCAGCATCAACGGCTGGAACACGCCGTCGAAGCGCGCCGGGTCGCCCTCGCGTCCGGTGGTGAACAGGCGCACCGGGATGGCGGCCATCTCGAGCCACGACTCGTCGTAGAGCACGCGCCGCTTGGTGAGCAGGTCGACGCTCGGGGTCTGCGGCAGCGGGCGGCCGCGAAACAGCCCGTTGAACAGCGGGAACGTCGGGTTGCCGGTCTGCACCCAGTTCTTCGCCAACCAGGGCGACATCGGGACGAGCGCCAGCGCGACGTAGACGGATCCGATCAACGACAGCTTGGCGAGCGAGCGACGCCCCGGCGCCAACACCGCCCCGATCGCCAGCAGCGCGATCGCCACCAGGCCGTTGTACTTGGACGTGCCGGAGAAGCCGGCCGCCAGCGCCGACAGGGCGAGCCAGGTCCACGAGCCGTCGGCGTACCAGCGCAGCAGCGCAGCGATGGCGAGGGCGGTGTAGAAGAGCAGGCCGAGGTCGACGTAGGCGGTGCAGGCGAGCAGGGCGACCACCGGGGTGAACAGAATCAGCGCGAAGCCGATTGCCCCGGCGAGCGGGCGGTCGGGCGAACGCGCGGCGAGGCCGACGACCGCGGCCGAGGCCAGGGCGAAGAGGAGATGCAGCAGCTTGGTCGCCTGGTCGGGCAGCCAGGCGAGCAGCGGGGTGTAGAACATCTCCAGCAGCATCGGGTAGTAGGCCTGGTCGGCGAACGGCACCTCGACGACACGGCGGGCCTCGACGTAGAGCGCGGGCATCGCGAGGTGATGGGTGAGCTCGTCGCGCGCGACCGGCGGTACCAGGCTCATCGGCACCAGCAGCGCGAGCAGCAGCCCGCAGGCGCCGAGGAAGGTCCAGCGCGCGACCGCGGCGCGCGGCAGAATCTCGCGCACGCCGATCCACGTGACGGCGGCGAGCGCCATTGCGGCCGCGGCCGGAAAGACCAGGGCGGGAGCGGCGAAGGCGCTCTCGGACGCCAGGCCGAGGAGGAGCCAGGCGTCCCCCAGGACGCCCACCCCCAACCCCAGCAGTGCGCAGCGCAGAAGGGGAGGATCCCCTCGCATCAGGTGAACTCGCGGTAGCGGAAGAAGGCAGCTCCCGCGAGCAGCACGAGCGCGCCGTACGCGAAGGCATAGAGGCCGAGATTGGCGAAGTACCAGAGCGAGAAGGTCTGCTGATAGACGATCTGGTCGGCGATCCAGAAGCGGTCGAGATGGGGCAGCAGCACGTAGAGTACGGAGACCGCCGTCTGGGTCGCGGGCGAGGAGTCGGGTGTCATGAAGTAGCCGAGATGGCCCGCCGAGCGGCCGGCGATGAAGGTGGCGACGGTGAAGAGGCCGGCGAGCGCCGGGGTGACCACCACCGAGGACCAGAAGAGCGCCACCGCCAGCAGGATCGACAGCTCCATCAGGGTGCTGCCGGTGGCCAGCAGCAGGCTCCAGTCCGGCTGGCCCTGCAGGATCCAGGTCAGCCCGACGAGCGCGGCGCTCATCACCCCGACCAGGATCGTCAGGGTCGCCAGCAGTCCGAGGTACTTGCCCAACAGGAACTGCCAGCGCGCCACCGGCTTCGAGAGAATGTTGAGGATCGTCTTGCGGCCGAGCTCCTTGTGCAGCAGGTTGACGCCCAGCGTCACCGTCGTGATCACGCCGAAGAGCGAGATGCTCAGCAGGCTGAAGTCCTTGATGAACTTGGCCTCGTCGCCGATGGAGGCGGCGCCGAAGACGGCCGAGATGCCGACCATCAGGAAGGCGAAGAAGACGATCGAGTAGAGGACTTTGTTGCGGATCGCCTCGCGGGCGGTGTTCTGGGCGATGACGAGGACGGTCATGGTGCTTGCCTCCGAGTCAGGAACCCTGTGCCGCGACGTCGCCGCGGCGGAGGGCGAGGTCGAGTCCGCGGCCGGCGTCGGGCACGTCGGGATCGATGCGGCGCGCCTCCTCGAAGCGCGCGCGCGCCTCGTCGAAGCGGCCTTCGGCCAGGCGGACGAAGCCGAGGCCGGTCAGCATGCGGGCATCGTCGGGCTGGATCGCGAGGCCGTGGTTGAACGACTCCTCGGCGGCCGTCAGCCGCCCGGCGTTGAGGTGGAGGACGCCGATGTTGAGGTGGGCCTTGAGGTGACGCGGGTCGAGCGCGAGCGTCTCGCGGTACCAGCGCAGCGCGCCCGCGGTCATGCCGCGGTCGTGGTACATCTTGCCGATGCCGAACGCGGCCTCCTGGTAGCGCGGGTAGATGCGCAGGGCGGTGCGGAAGGACAGCGCGGCGTCGCGGTAGCGCTTCTCTTCGGCGGCGAGGAAACCGAGGTTGTGGTGCACCTTGGCGCTGTTGGGCGAGGTCTCGAGGGTGGCGGCGAACAGGGTGGCGTCGGAGGCCCAGTCGCGATTGCGGGTCCAGGTGCGTACCCCGTAACCCAGCAGCACGACCGCCAGCAGCAGAGCCGTCGCCCGCGGCGATCGCCGCAGCCCGGTCGCAGCCAGGCCACCGAGCGCGACGGCGAAGCCGACCGACGGCAGGTAGAGCAGGCGCTCGCCGCGGATCGTGCCGATCGGGAAGAGCAGGTTCGCCGTCAGCGAGAAGGCGCCCAGGAAGAAGAGCGCCCCGCCGATGGCGGCGGTCGCCTGGGAGCGCGTGAGCCAGAGCAGCAGCGCGAGCGCGCACAGCACCGCGAGGGCGAGCGCCAGGCGCGGATCGCCCGGCGTCTCCACCAGGGGAATCTGGCTGTACGAGTAGTCGGCCGAGAGATGCAGCGGCAGCACGAGCTGGCCGAGTGACTCGACCAGCAGGACGAGCGCCGTGCCGAGGCGCACCGGCGTCGAGGTGTGCGCCAGCGGGTTGTCGAGCGGCGAGATCTCCTCGCCCACGGTCAGCGTACCGAACAGGGACCAGCGCAGGGCGAGGTAGGCGACGCCGACGCCGAGGAACAGCGGCAACTCGCCCGACAGGTTCAGACCCACCAGCGCGGGGCGGAAGCCACGCCGGTCGGTCATCCAGGCGGCGACCAGCAGCAGCGGCAGGAAGACGAAGGCGTTCTCCTTGCAGAGCAGGCCGAGGGCGAACAGCGCCGCGCCGCCGGCGAGCCAGGCGCCGCGGCGCGCACCGGGGCGCCGCGAGCGCGCCGCGCACAGCAACGCGCCCAGGACCGCGATCGCCGAGAGCAACTCGGCGCGGCCGACGATGCTGCTGACGGCTTCGGTGTGCAGCGGGTGCACCGCGAAGATCAGACCGGCGACCCAGGCCGCGGCACGGCCGACCCGCAACGAGAGCGCGAGACGGTACACCAGCAGCGTCGCGACCAGGTGGAGCAGCAGGTTGACCAGATGGAAGCCAAAGGGCGTGAGCCCGTGGGTGCGATGATTGAGCCAGTAGCTCAGAAAGGTCAGCGGACGGTAGAGCGCGCCCGGATGGTAGGGCTGGGTGAAGGCCTCCAGCACCGGCGCCGACTCGCGCCGCACGACGGCGTTCTCGACGATCATGCCGCGGTCGTCGAAGGCGAAGCCATTTGGCAGCGAGTTCAGGTAGGGGACCGCTGCCGCCAGCAGCAGCACCCCCAGCCGGAGCGATTCAGTCGCCGACCGCACGGGCCTCCTTCATGTGGCCGATGAAGCGCTCTTCGAGGGAGCGCGTGATCGGCAGCAGCGCGTCGACCTGCCCACCGCGCGCGTAGACCTGCTCGAGCGCCGCGCGCACGCCCTGCTGGTCCGGCAGGATCAGCGTGAGCGGGCCGCCGTCCTCGTCGCCGGTGCGCAGCTCTCCCAGGCCGCGCAGGTGCGCGGCTTCGACGCCGCGGACGGCGATCTGGAAGCCCACCGGCTCGCGCGGGTCGAGCTGGCGCAGATCGATGACGTCGCGGATCGTGCCGTGCACGAGGATGCCGACGCGATCGCAGAGGGTCTCGGCATCGGGGAGGATGTGCGACGAGAAGATCACGGTGGTGCCGTCGCGCTTGAGCGCGAGGATCAGGTCGCGCATGTCCTTGCGGCCGACCGGATCGAGGCCGGACATGGGCTCGTCGAGGATGACCAGGCGCGGCCGATGGAGGATCGACTGCGCGATGCCGACCCGCTGCAGGTTGCCCTTCGAGAGCGAGCGCACGGGGGTGTCGAGCTTCGGGCCGAGCAGCAGGCGCTCGGCCAGCTCCTGGATGCGCTGGTCGCGATCGGCGCGGCGCATGCCGTAGAGACCGGCGTAGAACTGCAGCGTCTCGCGCACCGACAGATGATCGTAGAAATACGCCTGCTCGGCGAGGAAGCCGATCTGGGCCCGCGCCCAGGGGCTGGCGCTCGGCTGGCCGCGGAAGAGCGAGCGGCCGCGCGTCGGGCGCAGGAAGCCGAGCAGCAGCTTGAAGGTCGTCGTCTTGCCCGCGCCGTTGTGCCCGATCAGGCCGAAGATCTCGCCCTCGCGCAGCGAGAGGTCGATCTCGGACACGGCGCGGTAGGACCGGAAGGTCCACTGGTGCCGGAAGTCCTTCGTCAGCTTCTCGATCTCCAGAAGGGGATTCATGGTCGTCCTCGGTCACTCGTCGCGGTAGGCATCGCCGCTGAGGATCTTCTTGCGCTTGCTGCTGTCGTAGGCGCGCAGTGGCCGCCGCCCGGAGCTCGATCGCACCTCGCCCTGTTGTGCGTCCCAGACGTAGTGGTGGCCGAACGGCTCGACGGGAATGCTCTCGATCACTCCGCTGTCCACCAGCGCGGTCAGGTCGGAGGGGTCCTTGCCGAAGCGTTCGCGGTAGCGCGCCACGGCCGCTTCGAGCAGGCGCGCGTGCTCGGTCAGCTCGATGTCCTTCAGGCGCTCGTCGATGACGCCCTCCATGCCGCCGGCGCCGCCGCCGTCGCGCAGCTCCACCAGGAACTCGCGCGCGGTGTCGGTGCCGTACTTCTGCGTGTACATCATCGCCGCCATTCGCGTGACGTAGGCGTGGGCGCCGGGCAGCTCGGCCGCCCTGCGCATGTACGGCAGCGCGCCCTCGAGGTCGTCGCGGAAATAGAACTTGCTGAAGCCGAGGTAGAAGTTGAGCTGCCACGAGTCGGGGAACTGGGCGACGCCCTTCTCCAGCAGGCGGATGCCCTCGTCGGGCATCTGCGCCTCCCACGGCAGGATGAAGCCGGCGAAGCGGTAGACGTGCTCCGCCCCCGGATCCATGTCGGTGACCAGGTCGCACATGCGCGCCAGCCAGGGGTAGAGGCGGTCGCCGCGGAAGTGGGCGCCGAAGTAGTCGATCGTCCGGAACCAGAGGACGTCGGCGAGGGCGTTGTCGTAGCCGAGCGACGCGATCCGCAGAAAGCGGACGTCGGGCAGGTACACCGGGGGTTCCTCGGCCAGCGCGACGGCGTCGTCGCGGTGCAGCTCGCGATGGGCGAAGCGCGCCACGCTCACCAACCCGACCACCACCGCGAGCAGGACGGCGAGCGCGAGGGCGCTGCGCCAGCGGCCTCGGTCCAGGCCCGCCTCGGCCGCTCCGGTGGGGGGAAAGGGCTTTGCCGCCAGCGACTCCATCAATGCCATCCAACTCGTGGCGCCTCGACGCAGGTGCTCGACGATCGGCGCGCGAACCTAGCACAAAGCAAGGCGTATGCCTCGTCCCTCACGAGCCTCGCCCTCTCGGATGCGAGCCGAGTCGGCGTCGACGCGGTGGTGCGGGTCCGGCTACGCTTCGGCTTCGGTGACGGCTTCCCCGTTGAGGCCATACTTGCTGAGGCGATGGCGGAAGGAGCGGTAGTTGATGCCGAGGATCTCGGCGGCCCGCTTCTTCACGCCGCCGGCGTCCTCGAGGGCCTTGAGCAGGATGCCCTTCTCGTACTCCTCCAGATGGCTCTCGAGGTCGGCGATCGGCTTGCCGTTGCCGTTGAAGTAGCCGTTGACGTGGTGGCCGTTGCGAGGCGCTGCCGCGGCGAAGGCCGGAGGCTGGTCGCTGTGTGCGACCGACGCCGGCGACGGCGAAGGGCCGCGGGCCGGCTGCAGCACCTGCGGCGAGAGATGGTTCTCGTGCACGGTCTCGCCGTCGGCCATGGTGACGGAGTGCTCGATGATGTTGGCGAGCTCGCGCACGTTGCCGGGATAGGGATGGGCGAGCATGCGGCGGGCGGCACCGACCGAGAGCCGCACGACGTGCTTGCGGTGCAGCTCGGAGAACTGGCGCAGGAAGTGACGGATCAGCAGGGGGATGTCCTGGGGGCGCTCGCGCAGCGGCGGCAGCTCGATCGAGATCACGTTGAGCCGGTAGTACAGATCCTCGCGGAAGCGGCTCGCCTTGACCTCCTGCTCGAGGTCCTTGTTGGTGGCGGCGATGACGCGCACGTTCACCGCCACGTGGGTCTCGCTGCCGACCGGCTTGAAGACGCGTTCCTGCAGGACGCGCAGCAGCTTCACCTGCATCGGCAGCGGCAGCTCGCCGATCTCGTCGAGAAACACCGTGCCGCCGTCGGCGGCGCGGAAGAATCCGACGCGATTGGCGACCGCGCCGGTGAACGCTCCTTTGACGTGGCCGAAGAGCTCGCTCTCGATCAGGTGCTCGGGAATGGCGCCGCAGTTGATCGCGACGAACGGCTTGTCGCGCCGTGGGCTCTTGGCGTGGATGGCGCGCGCCGCGACCTCCTTGCCGGTGCCGCTCTCGCCGCACAGCAGGACGGTGGCATCCGACGGGGCGACGCGCTCGATCAGGCTGCGGATCTGCTGCATCGCCGGGCTGCGGCCGACGAAGCCGTCGATCATCGGGGCATCGTCGCCGTCGTCGGCGTAGATCTCGGTGTCGGGGGCTGGCGCGGCGTCGCTCTCGCCGCGCTGCTGGCGCTCCTCCAGGGCCCGCAGCTCGGTGACGTCCTGCAGGATGTAGAGCGCCCCGATCGGCTGGCCGTAGGTGTTCTTGAGCGGCGTCGCCGAGCAGCGCAGCAGCAGCGCCTTGCCGTCGGGCAGGGTGTGCTGGAACTCGGTCGGCGCCGTCGCGCTGGTCGACTGGAGGAACTGCAGGCGCGCCTCGCTCGTCAGGTGCAGCGGCGCGAAGAGCGCGCCGATCTCCTGCTCGGCGAGGCTGGCCGAGGGGTTGCCGGTGAAGGCGGCGGCGATCTGGTTGGCGGAGGTGACGCGGCCCTCGGGGTCGGTGGTGACCAGGCCGCTGTCGATGTTCTGCGAAAGCGCGAGCTGCAGATTCGACAGCCGCGCGGTCTCGTCGCGCTCCTCGGCGAGCTTGCGCTCGGCGTCGTGCAGGCGCTGCGTCAGCACGCCGGCGAGATAGGCCACGACGAAGAAGCTGGCGTTCTCGATCAGCAGGCGGACGACGAGCTTGACGTCGATCGCGGGCGTGGCGGCGCCGGTGACCGCCTCCAGTCCGGGGAAGGAGGCGGCGCACGCGACCAGGGTGACCCAGGCGGCGCAGGAAAGCAGGGCGGTGACCGCCGCGCCCTGGGCCGACAGCAGGATGGCGCCGTTGAGGATCGCGAGGTTGTAGAGGAAGGAGAACGGGCTGGCGGCGCCGCCGGTGACCAGCAGCGCGCCGGAGATCAGCAGCACGTCGAAGGCGAGCTGCACGTAGGTGAGCTCGACCAATCGGCCCGTGCGCTGCAGCACCAGCGCCGAGGCGATCGAGAAGACGTAGGTCGCGGCGATCGCGTTCAGCAGCCGCCCGACGTGGCCGAAGTCGTTGGCGGCGAACTGCAGCACCGCGAACGCGCCGAAGAAGCTGGTGATGATGATCACCCGCAGGAAGAGGAACCACTTCAGGTGGTTCCGGAGGGCATCCGTCTGTGCCACGCCGAGGTCGCGCATGGGCTTACCCGATGACCGATCCGAGCTTGAAGATCGGCAGGTACATGGAGATGACCAGGCCGCCGATGACGGTGCCGAGGAAGACGATCACCAGCGGCTCCATCAGCGCCGTCATGTTGGCGACCGCGTTGTCGACCTCGTCCTCGTAGAAGTCGGCGATCTTCTGCAGCATCGCGTCGAGCGCGCCGGTGGCCTCGCCGACGCCGATCATCGAGCACACCATCGGCGGGAAGACCTTCGACTCCTGCAGCGGCTCGGTGATCGTCTTGCCCTCGCTGATGCTCACGCGGGTCGCCATCACCGCCCGCTCCACCACCTTGTTGCCGGAGGTGCGGGCGGTGATCGCCAGCGCGTCGAGGATCGGCACGCCCGACGAGATCAGCGTCCCGAGAGTGCGGGTGAAGCGCGCCACCGCCGACTTGCGGATCAGATCGCCGAAGATCGGCAGTTGCAGCAGGATGCCGTCGATCGCCAGCCGGCCGTTCTCGGTGCGGTACCATTGCCGGATCACGACCGCGACGGCGATGCAGAAGGCGACCATGTAATGGATGTAGGCGACGGTGAAGTTGCTGAGGTTGATGACGAACTGCGTCGGCGCCGGCAGCGCCTGGCCGAAGCTGCCGAAGAGCTCGGCGAACACCGGGATGACCCAGATCAGCAGGATGGCGGTGACGATGACCGCCACCGACACGATCGTGATCGGGTAGATCATCGCGCCCTTGATCTTGGCCTTCAGCTTCATCGCCTTCTCCATGTAGGCGGAGAGGCGGTGCAGGATGGTGTCGAGCACGCCGGCCATCTCGCCGGCCGACACCATGTTGCTGTAGAGGTCGTCGAAGAGGCGGGGGTGCTTCTTCAGCGCGTCGGTGAAGGTCGTCCCCGACTCGACGTCGTCCTTGAGCCCGCCGATGATCTTGCGGAAGGCCTTGTTCTCGGTCTGCGTCGAAAGGATGTCGAGGCACTGCACGATCGGCAGGCCGGCGTCGATCATGGTCGCCAACTGGCGGGTGAAGATGACGACGTCCTTGCCCTTGATGCTCTCGCCGAAGCCCGGGATCTTGATGTCGGCGTCGAGACCCTTCCCCTTCTCGCGCACGCGCGACATCTTCGGCGTGATGCGCTGCGCCCGCAGCCGCACCACCACCGCGTCGCGCGTGGGAGCCTCCATTTCGCCGGCGAGCACGTCGCCTCGAGGTGAAACTCCTTCCCAACGGAACACTGGCATTTTCTCGTCCTCCCGGGACTCCGGATTCGTTCGACTTTCGGCCTCTGGGCCGGGTCTCGAGGTTCTTTCAGCACGTCATGTGCCACCTCGAGGGCGTTGACGTTTCGCGTCCATTGGCGAGTGACAGAACGCGGCCGTCAACGAATCGACGACACGAAAGTACGGCGATGCGCGGAGTTGGCGGGGGCCCGACTCAGTCGGGCATGGTGACGCGCAGGATCTCGTCGATCGTCGTCACGCCCTCGCGCATCTTGGCGATGCCGCTCTGGCGCAGGGTCGCCATGCCGGCCTCGATCGCGGCGCGCTTCAGCTCGGTGGCGGAGGCGCCGTTGAGCACCAGCTCGCGCAGGTCGTCGCCCATCGGCATGACCTCGTACAGCGCCAGCCGGCCGCGGTAGCCGGAGCCGCTGCAGGTGGGGCAGCCGAGGCCGCGGAAGCAGTGGAAGCCGGCGATCTCCTCGCGCGGCACGCCGATGTCGATCAGCGCCTGCGGCGGGATCTCGACCGGCGTCTTGCAGCCCGAACAGATGACACGCACCAGGCGTTGCGCCAGGATGAGATTGACCGACGAGGCTACCAGGAAGGGCTCGACGCCCATGTTGAGCAAGCGGTTGATCGTCGACGGCGCGTCGTTGGTGTGCAGGGTGCTGAGCACCAGGTGGCCGGTGAGCGCGGCCTTGATCGCGATCTCGGCGGTCTCGAAGTCGCGGACCTCGCCGACCATGATGATGTCGGGGTCCTGACGCAGGAAGGACCGCAGCGCATTCGCGAAGTTGAGGCCGATCTCGTCGTGGATCTGCACCTGGTTGATGCCCACCAGGTTGAACTCGACCGGGTCCTCGGCGGTGGAGATGTTGGAGGTGATCTTGTTGAGCTCGGCGAGCGCCGAGTAGAGGGTCGTGGTTTTGCCGCTGCCGGTCGGACCGGTCACCAGCACCATGCCGTAGGGCTTGTAGATCGAGTCCTTGAAGTGGTGCAGTTGGGCCTCGGAGAAGCCCAACCGGGTCATGTCGAGCTGCAGGTTCGACTTGTCCAGCAGGCGGAGCACGATCTTCTCGCCGAAGATCGTCGGCAGCACCGAGACGCGGAAGTCCATCTCCTGGCCGGGTCCGAACTTGAGCTTGATGCGGCCGTCCTGCGGCAGGCGCCGCTCGGCGATGTCCATGCTCGCCATGACCTTGACGCGCGAGGTGATGGCGTTCTTCAGCTTGAGCGGCGGCTTCATGATCTCCTCGAGCACGCCGTCGACGCGGAAGCGGACGCGGAAGACCTTCTCGAACGGCTCGAGGTGGATGTCGGAGGCGCGCCGCTTGATGGCGTTCGCCAGGATCGCGTTGACCAGCCGGACGACCGGAGCGTCCTCGGTGGCGCGCTCGAGCTCCTTGAGGTCGATCTCCTCCTCGCCCTGGACGACCTCGAGATCCTCGCTCTCGATCTCGCTCAGCACGTCGTCGTAGTTGGCGTTCGAGTCGTAATGCTGCTCGATCGCCCGGACGATGGTCGAGACCGAGGCGACGGCGACCTTGAGGTCGTAGCCGGTGAGGAACTTGAGCTCGTTGAGCGCGACCAGGTTCGAGGGGTCCGACATGGCCAGCGTCAGGGTCGAGCCGCTCAGGCTGATCGGCACGAGCTCGTGGCGGTGTACCAGGGTGGGCGGCACCAGGCGGAGGACCTCCGCCGGGATGTCCATCCCCGAGGGGTCGACGAGCGGCAGCCGGTACTCCTTCTGGATGAAGGTCGTCAGGTCGTCCTCGGAGATCGACCCGACCTGCACCAGCATCGAACAGAGGGCCTTGCCCTCGTCCTTGGCGCGTTCCAGCGCTGTCTGCAGGTGCGCTGGCGCAACGATCCCTCGCTTGACCAGGAGTTCCCCGAGCCGGCTGCTCATGATGCCGCTGTGGGTAACACTTTTCGGGCCAGTGGCCGGTGTCATGGTTTGTTGCGAGTTGGGAGGGGTCTCAGGGAGGCACGTTGTTGACGCAGTGCACCTGCCATGACATCTAGCGGCGCACTCTGGCCGGTCCAGAGTGAGAACGCCGCGGCCCCCTGATGCAGCAGCATTCCTAGGCCGTCCAGGGTCGGTCGGCCGGCCCGCCGGGCGCGCAGCAGGAAATCGGTGTCGCGACCGTAGATCAGGTCGTTGAAGAGGCAGCGCGGCGGGGTGGCGGAGTAGGCCAGGGGCGGGAACTTCTCGTCGTGCCAGCCGAGCGAGGTGGTGTTCACCACCAGGTCGACGTCGGCGAGCGCGGTCTCGTCCTCGAGGACGTCGAGGTCGGCGGTCTCGACGGTGACGAAGGCGCGGGCGAACTGGGCTGCCAGGGCGCGCCGCCGGGCGGCACTGCGGTTGGCGACCAGGATGGAGCGCGCGCCGCCGTCGTGGAGCGCCGCGATCACGGCGCGCGCCGCGCCGCCGGCGCCGACCACCAGCGCGCGCCGCTTGCGGGGGCGGAAGTCGGCGTCCTTGAGCGCGCGCAGGAAGCCGGTGGCGTCGGTGTTGTCCCCCAGCAGCATGTCGCCCCGGCGGTAGACGGTGTTGACCGCGCCGATCATCTTGGCGCGCGCGGTGGTCTCGTCGAGCATCGCCGCGATGCGCTCCTTGTGGGGCACGGTGACGTTCAGGCCGGCGAGGCCGAGGGCGCGCACGGCGCGGACGGCGTCGCGCAGCCGGGCCGGCGAGACGTGGAAGGGCACGTAGACCGCGTCCAGCCCGAGCGCCTCCAGGGCGGCGTTCTGCATCGCCGGCGAACGCGTGTGCGCGATGGGATCGCCGATGATGCCGATGACGCTCGTCCGCCCGCCGATGACCGACATGGCTCGCCCCACTAGCGGGCCGACCTCCGCCAGCGCAAGGCCGCCGCCTCTGGGGGCGCGCCGCTCCGCTGGAGTTCGGCGGGAGGCGCCGCCCTGGATCGTCGGCCAACCAGCCAGAGCGGCGCTTCACGCCGCACTCCAGACGCTTCGCGGCGTCGCTGGCGAAATGTTTCGAACACGGCCGTAGCCGCGGCAGGCGCGGACCGCTGGCATCGGCGGCCGATTGCCGCTAGCCGTCCGCCCAGAATGGGTCGAGGTAGGGTTGCGACGCTGACGGCGGCGATCGTCCTGGCGCTGCTGGGGCTTTCGCTACCGGGGTGGAACGACTTCCAGATCGGCGCCTACCAGGACGACGCCTCCTACCTCGTTCTGGCGCGTTCGATCGCGACCGGCGAGCGATTCGGCCAGATCTTCCAGCCGGGGCCGCATCTGCCGGCGAAGTTCCCGTTCGTGTTCCCCCTGTTGCTGGCGCCGTTCGCTGCCGGCGACCTGGCCATGGCGCGGCTCGTGCCCCTCGTGTTCACCGTCCTCGACGTCATCGTGCTGGTGGCCGGCTGGCCGCTGCTCGCCGGCCGATCGTCGCGCCGCTGGGCCCTGGCGGTGGCGGCGCTCTACGCCCTCTCTCCGCAGGTGGTGGCGCATTCCCGGCTCGTCATGTCCGAGCCGCCGTTTCTCTTCTTCACCCTGACCGCGTTGCTGCTGACGGAATGGTGCGCCCGCGGCCGGGGCGGCTTCGCCGCGGCCGCGGGCCTCGGCGCTTCCGTGGCGCTGGCGTACTTCACCCGGCCGGTGGGGGCGGTGCTGGCGGTTGCCTGTGGCGGCGCCCTCGCCCTCGGTATCGCACGGCGACCGGGAGCGTTGCGCGACTTCTCGCGTGTCGCCGGCGGCGCCGCCGCCGGAGTGCTCTTGGTCCTGGCGCTGGGCTTCGGGGTGGCGCGGATCGAGTTCGCGGATCTCCTCCCTCGCTACCACGTGACCGAGCTGGGGGAGGCGGCATCGCCGTGGGTGGGGCCGCCGCCGGCAGAAGAGGGCCCGCGCTGGCTGCGAACGGCGGCCGAGTACGCCTATCCCACGATCCCGGCGGCGCTCCTGCCGGCTGGGCTGGGAGGGAACACGAGAGAGCGGGCCGCCGCCGCCGGTCTCGTCTTCCTGCCGCCTCTCCTCGGAGGGCTGGTCCTGGCGCTGACGTTGCTCGGGGCATGGTACGCCTGGCGGAGGGATCGGCTCTCGTCGGCGGTGGTCCTCTTCCAGCTCTCGTACGGCGCGGTGCTGCTGGCGTGGCCCTGGGCCGTGGGCAGGTTGCTCTACCCGCTGCTGCCCTTTCTCTTCTACGAGTTCCTGATGGGGGTCGCGCTGCTCGGCCGCGCCGCCGGCGCGCTCGCCGGCCGCCGTCATCGCGCCGGTCTCCGGCGGGCAGCCGTCGGCCTGGTCTGCGGGCTGCTGCTGGCGCTCTCGATCGTGAAGGACCTGCGCAGCGGCGACAGTCGCGAGTTCACCCTCGACCTCGAAGCGGGCGCCGGCTGGCTGCGGCAGAACTCCAGACCGGGCGAGATCGTCGCGGCGGTCCACGGGACGCAGGTGTACCTCTACAGCGGCTTGCAGGTCGTTCCACTGCCGCCGCCGGGCGAGGCGGCCGAGGTCGAGCGCGATCTCGAGCGGCGCGGCGTCGACTACGTCCTGCTCGCGCCCCGGCTGGCGTGGGGGAAGGAGCGCGTCTGGCGGCCGGAGAGCGAGCGCCTGCTCGAGTTGCTGGCGCGCGCCGGCGGCGCCTACGAGCTGGTCTACGAGTCGCCGCCCCCCGATCGGGTGCGCGTCTTCCGCCGACGCTGAACGAACCCCGACGCCTCAGGCGGTGCGCGACGGGCCGCCGCCGGCGCCGAGGGCGGCATGCGCCGCCGCCAGCCGCGCCACCGGCACGCGGTAGGGCGAGCAGGAGACGTAGTCGAGCCCGATCTGGTGACAGAAGATCACCGAGGAAGGCTCGCCGCCGTGCTCGCCACAGATGCCGACCTTGAGCTTGGGTCGCGTCTGCCGACCGCGTTCGGTGCCGAGCCGCATGAGCGCGCCGACGCCTTCCTGGTCGATGGCGACGAAGGGGTCGTTGGGGAGGATCTTGCGGTCGACGTACTCCGGCAGGAAGCGCCCCGAGTCGTCGCGGCTGAGGCCGAAGGCGGTCTGCGTCAGGTCGTTGGTGCCGAAGGAGAAGAACTCCGCCTCGCGCGCGATCCGGTCGGCGGTGAGCGCGGCGCGCGGCAGCTCGATCATGGTGCCGATCGGCATCCTGGTCCTGGCGCCGACGCTGGCGATGATCTCCTCGCTCTCGCGCCGCAGGACCTCGAGCTCGCGCACGTCGCCCACCAGCGGGATCATGATCTCGGGCTCGACCGCAACCCCCTCGCGCTCGAGGTCGAGCACCGCCTCGGCGATCGCCCGCACCTGCATGGCGTAGATCTCGGGGTAGGTGATGGCGAGCCGGCAGCCGCGGTGGCCGAGCATCGGGTTGAACTCGTGCAGCGCGTCGCGCTTGCGGCGCAGGACGTCCGGCTCGACGCCGATCTTCGCCCCGAGCTCGCGGATCTCCTCGTCGCTGTGTGGCAGGAACTCGTGCAGCGGCGGGTCGAGCAGGCGGATGGTGACCGGCAACCCCTGCATGGCGCGCAGGATGCCGATGAAGTCCCCCTTCTGCATCGGCGCGATCTTGGCGAGCGCGCGTTCGCGGCCGGCGCGGTCGGCGGCGAGGATCATCTCGCGCACGGCGTCGATGCGGTTCTCCTCGAAGAACATGTGCTCGGTGCGGCAGAGGCCGATGCCCTGGGCGCCGAAGCCGCGCGCGACGTCGGCGTCGTGCGGGGTGTCGGCGTTGGCGCGCACCTTCAGCCGGCGGAACGAGTCGGCCCAGGTCATGAACTCCTCGAACTCGGCGGTCGGCTTGGGCTCCTCCGTCGGCACCTGGCCGGCGAACACCTCGCCGGTGGAGCCGTCGAGAGTGATCCAGTCGCCGCGGCGGATGACGCGGCCCTTCACCCGCATCTCCTCGGCGGTGTAGTCGATGTCGAGGTCGCCGCAGCCGGCGACGCAGCACTTGCCCATGCCGCGGGCCACCACCGCGGCGTGCGACGTCATGCCGCCGCGCGCCGTCAGGATCGCCTGGGCCGCGTGCATGCCGCCGATGTCCTCGGGCGAGGTCTCGATGCGCACCAGGATGACCTTCTTGCCCGCCTTCGCCTCTTCCTCGGCGTCGTCGGCGTGGAACACCACTTCGCCCGCCGCGGCACCGGGCGATGCCGGCAGGCCCTTGGCGAGCTGGTCCTTGGGCGCCTTCGGGTCGAGCGCCGGATGCAGCAACTGGTCGAGATCCTCCGGCTGCACCCGCAGCACCGCGGTGCGCTTGTCGATCAGCTTCTCGTGCAGCATGTCGACGGCGATCTTCACCGCCGCCTTGGCGGTGCGCTTGCCGTTGCGGGTCTGCAGCATCCACAGCTTGTTGCCCTGGATGGTGAACTCGAGATCCTGCATGTCCTTGTAGTGGCGCTCGAGACGGGCGCACACCTGGCGGAGCTGGCGGTAGCAGTCCGGCATGGCCTCCTCGAGGGAGGGGAAGCCGGCGGCGCGCTCTTCCTCGCTGCGGCCTTCGCGCCGGGCCCATTCGCGCGAGCCGGCGACGGTGATCTGCTGCGGCGTGCGGATGCCGGCGACCACGTCCTCGCCCTGCGCGTTGACCAGGAACTCGCCGTAGAAGACGTTGTCGCCGGTCGACGGGTCGCGCGTGAAGGCCACGCCGGTGGCGCAGTCGTCGCCGAGGTTGCCGAAGACCATCGCCTGGACGTTGACCGCGGTGCCCCAGTCGTCGGGGATCTTGTTGAGCTTGCGGTAGGTGATCGCGCGCTGGTTCTGCCACGAGCCGAAGACCGCGCCGATCGCGCCCCAGAGCTGCTCCTGCGGGTCGTCGGGGAAGTCGATGCCCTTGCGCTCGCGGATCGCCTGCTTGAAGGCGCCGACCAGGTACTTCATGTCCTCGGCGTCGAGCTCGGTGTCGAGCTGGACGCCGCGCTCGTGCTTGCGGCGCTCGAGGATCTCCTCGAAGGGGTCGATCTCCTGCTTCGTCTGCGGCTTCAGGTCGAGCACCACGTCGCCGTACATCTGCACGAAGCGGCGGTAGGAGTCGTAGGCGAAGCGCTCGTTGCCGGAGAGCGCGATCAGGCCCTTCACCGTCTCGTCGTTGAGGCCGAGGTTGAGGATGGTGTCCATCATCCCCGGCATCGAGGCGCGCGCACCCGAGCGCACCGACACCAGCAGCGGGCGCTTGGCGTCGCCGAAGCGGCGGTCGACCAGGCGCTCGATGCCGGCCAGGTTGCGCGCCACCTCGGCGCGCAGCGCCGGCGGGTACTGGCGGCCGTGGTCGTAGTAGTAGGTGCAGACCTCGGTGGTGATGGTGAAGCCG
>Ga0268299_1001831_pt1 | contig 31449 bp, 32 predicted proteins | sample NOBtaG_FD_193484 | JGI IMG/M metagenome (GOLD analysis project Ga0268299, IMG submission 193484) | Activated sludge microbial communities from bioreactor in Nijmegen, Gelderland, Netherland - NOB reactor | ecosystem: Engineered > Bioreactor > Aerobic > Activated sludge | place: Netherlands... | reverse complement strand
CAAGCAATGGTGTGGGGCATGGGGGGGGGGGTCATTAGCGGCGTTGTTGTCTGGCGGGTCATAGCGAGGAGAGGATCATGAGAATCTTGGCCCTCCGCGCGGCTGGCAGAAGAACCTGAGCCGCGGACAGAGACCAGAACCAACAGGATTGGTGATGGTGATCACTGACCAATCAAAATTGACTCGTGCGCATCGGTGTGGCGAAGGCTGGTCAGACCGATTGTCCCGCGAGGCCACAGCGAACAAGGGATTGAGGCGGACGCTCTTCGGTACATCGCGGGTTCGCCGGACACGAGAACGACGCTGGTCGTTTGCCGCAGCTTGTTCTCGCGCTTCACGCTTCACGAACAACGCTTCACGAGTATCGATGGACCGGCTGTTCACGCGCAAGGATGCGCTGAATAGAAGTGAAAGCTATCAGTACGATCCAGCGGGCAACGTGACGACCTTTACGGATCGCAAAGCGCAGCCTGCCACGTTCCAGTATGACGCGCTGAACCGAAGAACGCGGGCCGACTATGCGGATGGCGCCATTACGACCTTTGTGTATGACGCCGTCGGGCGGCTGACGAGAGCCACCGACTCCACCTCCGGTCCCATTGATTTCTTCTACGACACGCTCGATCGGCTGATTCTCGAAGTCACGCCGCTGGGCGCGGTGGCCTATGAGTACGATGCCATTGGAAGGCGGACGAAAATGACAGTGGCCGGCCAAGCGCCGGTGACGTATCAGTACGATGCGGCGAGTAGATTGACCCAGGTGGCGCAGGGCAGCCTCACCCTTCCGCCAGCTGTCCGATAACCTACACGGGCTACGCTTGATCTGGCAGCCTACAGACAGCCCACCGGAACGAATCCTGTGCCGAATATCCGAGCCAGCGCGTGGTAACGGGTATTGTCGTAGAAGGAGTAGCTCGGTCCCCGCTGGTTTTGTGCAGAGAGATCCCCGCCATAGGACGAATCGGAACCGAAGAAGAACCCTCCGCGCGTCTTCTGGTTCAGCTGAAGCCATTCGACGTACATGGAACAGACTTCCGCCTGCATTGATCCGGACGAGGCCACGCTGGCGTGCCAGTCCTTGGCCCAGTCGGGAGTCGTTTGGCCGCCGGTGGTACCGACCGGACTCCGATCGACATAGGCAGGAATCTCGTGTTGAGGCGCTAGGGCGGCCGCCGGTCGATACGTCGGCATGTTGTCGAGCGACGGTACGACCGACAGGGGTTTCAACTCCATTGCCGTGCAGCCGGCCTTGTTCTTGCTGTCCTTATTGGTATAGAGGACGGTGCCGTCCGGGAGCGGACAACTCCACATGGTGCCGAGGTCGACGTCGGTCTGTTCCGAGGCATTCGACATCGCCGGCATCGCCGTCCAAATCATCGCTATGGTCGCCACGACCCGGTACACATTGCGTGGCCGCATAAAGCACCTCCCCTGAATTCGTAAGACAATCGGCGTTGACACGTGGGAATCATTCGGTTGAACGATCCATATCATGCCGACAAGCTATGCCACCGGCTCGCGCAGCGTCTATTCACCATTCGAGGGGGTTACTGTGGCGCTGAGCCGTAGCGCTGAGATGGGCGCGCCGGACATGGGGGGGCGTCCCGACCGATTCCCGCGACCATGCCGATCGCCGTTGCCGGAGTGAGGCCCACGAAGCCTGCCAGCACCCCATCGGCCTCGCAAAGCTTTTCTGCGGAATAGGTCGTCGCCACGGCGAGAACCTTCATGCCGGCCTGTCGGGCTGACCGGATGCCGGCAAGAGAATCCTCGATCACGAGACAGTTCGAGGCGGACAAACGGGGTGAATGTCCGCAGTCGTTGAGGCGCGCGAGCGTCATGCGATAAATGGCCGGATCGGGCTTTCCGATCGGACAATCTTCCGCCGCGACAATGACGTCGAAGATGCGCTCGATCGGGGTTCCATGAATGGCTCGGTCGATCTGATGACGCCGGCCTCCCGACGCGATGGCCAGCCGGTATCCGGAGCGGGCGGCTTTCACGAATTCGGCCGCGCCGGGGAACAGCGGCGGCCTGTCGTCGGCGGTTCGGAGCGCGAAGAGTTCAGCCTTCCGCGCAATGATACGGTCGAGCAAGTCGTGGTCGGCGCCGTTGCCTCTCGCCTGCAACAACGATGCGGCGCAGGTCCGTTCATCCATGCCGAGGTACGTGCCGTAGTAGTCCTCCACCGTCAACGACAGACCGGACTCCGCCAGCGCTTGTTGAAAGCACAGGACATGAGGCGTCTCATCATCGGCGAGCACGCCGTTGAAGTCGAAAATGATTGCGCCGATCGCCGGCAGGGGAGGCGGCGTCATCGGAGCACTGTATCGAAAGGCCGGCGCCGGCGACAAGCTTTACCTTGTCCATTGGGCCATGCTGCTGTATTCTCCGCCTCACCATTGGTCGGAGTTCGATATGACGGATTATGGAGTGCTCGGCAATCTGTTGGTCATCTTTTCGGTGTCGATCGCCGTCGTCTTCGTTTTCCACCAATTCAGACTTCCCTCGATCGCCGGGTTTCTCGTCGCGGGGGCGCTGATCGGACCGCACGGATTGAACCTCATCTCCGACGTGGGGACGGTCCAAGTCCTGGCCGAGATCGGCGTCGTCCTGCTCCTCTTCACGATCGGCATCGAATTTTCGCTGGTACAGCTGGCGTCCCTCAAGCGGCTGTTGCTGGTTGCGGCACCCATTCAAGTCGGCGGCGTCTTGCTCATCGCCTGGCTGGCTGCTCTGCCGACCGGGCTCAGCTGGCAGGAGGGGATCTTCTGGGGCTTCATGATTTCGCTCAGCAGCACGGCCATCGTCTTGAAGACGCTGGCAAACCGCGGCGACAGCGATTCGATCCATGGTCGCGCCACGATCGGCATCCTGATCTTTCAGGATCTTGCCGTCGTTCCGATGATGCTGTTGACGCCCATTCTCGCCAGCCACGCGGAGGGAGCCGGGCTCTCGATCCTCGCGACGCTGGGAAAGTCTGCAGTCGTGGTCGGACTCGTCGTGGCCGCCGCCTGGTATGCCGTCCCGAAACTGCTCGAACATATCGTCCGAAGCCGGAGTCGGGAGCTGTTTCTTCTGACGGTCATCGTGCTTTGTCTGGGAATCGCCTGGCTGACGTCTCTGGGCGGCCTTTCCCTGGCTCTCGGTGCCTTCATCGCCGGCCTGGTCATTTCGGAGTCCGAATACAGCCATCAGGCGATGGCGGAAGTGCTCCCGTTCCGTGACAGTTTCAACAGCTTGTTCTTCGTGTCGATCGGCATTCTCATGAACTGGCGCGTATTGATCGAGCATCCGTTCCTGGTTGTCGGGCTCCTGGCGGCCATCCTGTTGGTGAAATTCGTCACCGGCGCGGCCGCCGCGTTGGCGGTGGATGCGCCGCCGCGTTCGGCGCTGATGGTCGGCGTGGCTTTGGCGCAGGTCGGCGAGTTCAGCTTCCTGCTGGCCCAACAGGGACAGGAGAGCGGGTTGTTGCGGGGGGATCCCTATCAGGTGTTCTTGGCCGTCTCGGTTCTCTCCATGATCATCACCCCGTTCCTGATGGAGTGGTCGCCGTCGATGGCCCGGCGGGTCGAAGCCATGCAACGTCTGAGGCATTGGTTCCCAAGCCGCACGACGGCGCACGCGCTGCAAACGGAAGGCAGGCACATCCGAATCAAAGACCACGTCATTATCGTCGGATACGGGCTTAACGGACGAAATCTCGCGCGCGTCCTGAGTGAAACGGAGATTCCGCACGTCGCGCTGGATCTCGACGGCGACACGGTCAGGCGGGAGGCGCAACATGGCGTGCCGGTTTATTATGGCGACGCCACCAACGCGAACGTGTTGCGCCACGTGAAGATCGAGGACGCCAAGGTGCTGGTCGTCGCCATTTCGGATCCGTTCGTCACACGGCGGACCGTTCAAGTGGCCAAGGGGCTCAATCCGAAACTGCACGTGGTCGTGCGCACGCGATACTTGCGCGAACTCGAAGAGCTGCATCAGTTGGGAGCCGACGACGTCGTGCCGGAAGAATTCGAGACGTCCATCGAGATTTTCGCGCTGGTCTTGCGCACCTATGACATGCCCCAGGAGTTCGTGACAAGGAAGGCCGAGCAGATCCGCCGGGAGGGCTATGCGCTGCTGCGGCGCAGCGAGCTACCGGAGCTGGCCCATCATTTGAGGGGCGGAACGCTCACCGACGCGGAGGTCGAAACCTGCCGGATCGAGGAGGATGCTCCCTCCGTGGGAAAGACGTTGGATGAGCTGGCCATCCGCCCCCGCACCGGGGCCTCCGTCATCGCATGGACGCGCGCCGGCATCACCGAATCCAATCCGTCGTTGAAGACGAAGCTCAAGGGCGGCGATATCGTGGTGCTGCTGGGCTCGCGGGAGCAGATCAGACGGGCGATGAGTCTGCTGGTTGAGTCGTCACAGGAATAGCGGCTCAGCGTTGCGGGCCGGCCATCGCTTGATAGGCTTCGTCCAACGTGCCCACCTCCACGACGGCCACCCGTCGAGTCTGGCTGCCGAAGTCCCCTTCTCCTACGTTGGATTGTCCACGAGGCACGAGCACCGTCCTGAACTGCTCTCGCGCCGCCGCTTCGACTTTCTGAGGGACGCTGCCGACGGCGAGAATGTCGCCGTTCGGCGCGACTTGGCCGGTCATGGCCACCTCAGGCCGTATGGTCTCACCGCGCCAGGCTGCCATGATGCCGACCGCAACTGCGCCGCTCGCGCTCATGCCGTCGGTCATGGCATTGCGGGATCGATTCTTGACGGTGACGACCCAATCGTGCCCGTCGGTCCCAAGATGTCGTAAGGCGGTCAGCACGGCCTGCCTGACGCCCGCTTTCCAATCGTCACTCACCAGCGAACCTCCACTCGGATCGATCTCGCTGAATTGAATAACCGGTCCGTCCGCTGAGGAATGGGAAGAGATTTGGATGACGATGTAATGGACCACTCCCGTCCGGCCGTCGCTCAGAACGGCCAAGGCCGGCACCGAGGCCAGGCGGAGATCGCCGAATGCGCGGGCGTGGCTAAACGCGGTGAGAACGAGGAGCGCCGTCAGAAGGAGTTGCTGTGGAAGTCGGGAGCCGCTTGGCATACTCAGCTTCTCCAGCGCAGCGTGACGCGCTCCTTCAGCGGATGCTCCAGCGGCCGTCCGGTTTGCACGGATTGGAGATGAGCCGCTTTCAGCTTGTAGTACCACTTTGCCGGTGTATCCGCGTCGTCAATCAGCATCAGCGACGGTTTGTAGCGTAGGCCGATCGCCTGCCGCTCCATGGCTTGGCGGTCTTGATTCAGAAATACCTCGGCGAAACGCCGAAATAGAGTCTTGGCGAATGGAAACCAGGTCAACGCATTCCACGCTGCGGAGAAATCGATGCGACATTGCTGGTCCGAGACCGGCGTGACGGTCGCCCTGGTCGAGACGAACATGTTGCCGCACTGAACGAACTCGAATCGTTGGTTCGGCAACACGAAGTCGATCGTCGTCGTGAGGGAGCCGCGGTAAAAAAGAGTCAGCAGCTTGTAGGGCAGGCTGTTTTTCGATGGAGCATGGGAGACCATGCGGAAGCCGTTAGGAATGGGCTCAAAAGTCTTGGCCTTCTCATGCATGCTGCGTTCGGTGCGCCACCAGACACTCCTGTGAACGAACGGACCATGCGCAGGATCCATCAGGCCGACGATGCCGTCGTCGATCGTACAGTCGAGCAGCGTGGATATCTGGATCATCCGGAAGGGAGAAGCCGGCAGCGGGAGCGGCGGTACCTCCGGGACGGGCTGCTCAGGCCGCGACGGATCGGGAATAAACACCCAGACATACCCGTCCCGTTCGCGGCATGGATAGGTCGTCACCCCGATCTTGTCCGGTTGAACGGGGGAACCCTGCACCAGGGAGGGAATCGTCCTGCATCGACCCTTCGGGTCGAATTGCCATCCATGATAGGCACATTCCACGCAATCGCCCCGCATACGGCCAAACGACAGTGGCATGCCCCGATGAGGGCAGATATCACGCATGGCGGCCACGGTGCCTTGATCGGTCTTGCACACGAGGATCGGAAGTCCGAGTAGGACGGTTCCCTTCATCGTGCCGGGTCGCAAAGAGGAAATGGGGCAGGCCGGATACCAAAATCCGAACAGGGGCGCACTCTTCGCTGGTTTGAGTGGTGCAATCGAGTCCATGTTCATGAAGCAAGAGGCAGGTAGGTATGGGCACCGCGGCCGTGGCCGCGTTCGATCTGATGAGACTATAACGAGCGGGTTTCCGAAGGTCAAGCAATGCCCACACGGCTTTTCGCCTGCTACGCGTCGCCGCATGATCTCGTCCGGTGTGACCACATTCGTCGCACTGACCGCTCGTCGGTGTCGTTTCTTGACAAGAAAAAGTTGCGGGGACTATAGTCAAAATTCTTCAGAAATGTAGATAGTTTGACTGTCAGCGTAGTCAGGGACCTCATGGCCGTCACACAACTGGACCCCACGGTCGCCTTGTCGGATCTGCAAGCTTCCAAGCCGGATCGCGTAACAATCGTCTTGCTCAGCGGAGACCTCGATCGTGCGATGGCGGCCTTCATCATCGCGACCGGAGCCGCGGCGATGGGGATGCACGTGACGATGTTCTTCACCTTCTGGGGATTGAACGCCATCCGCCGGAAGGGGGCGACGAGTTCTGCCAAGGATTGGCTCCGGCGCATGTTCGGATTGCTGAACAAGGGCGGCGCCGAGACCCTTCCGTTATCCCGTTTTCATTTCGGCGGACTTGGAACCAGCATGATGCACAAGGTGATGAGGCAGAACCGTATGCCGGGCGTACCTGAATTGATGGCCACGGCGATGGAGCTTGGAGTCCGATTCATCGCCTGCACGACGACGATGGGGCTCATGGGTATTACGAAGGATACTCTGATCGACGGGATCGACCAATTCGCGGGTATCACGACGTATTTGGCAGAGGCGAAACAGGGCAGCGTCAATCTCTTCATTTAGCCTGGACGGGCTCAGCCGGAAGGTTTCATGTCATCAAGGTCGCGATGTGCAGAGGGAGTCGGTGATGACCGCTGACGTCACGCTCGATACACTGGGTTACTTTTGTCCTATGCCGATCATCATGACCTCGAAGAAGATCAAGGAATTGGCTCTGGGACAAATCCTCGAAGTGGTTTCCGACGACGAGGGCATTAAGAAAGATATGCCGGCCTGGTGTGACACGACCGGCCACCAGATGCTGGGCCTCGAAGAAGAGCAGGCTCAGTCCGGACTTATCTACAAAGTTTTTGTGAAGAAGGCCAAGTAATCCCTCCATTACGTCTGGGCGCAAGAAGCCGGAGGCATGATCGTCATTCCTCCGGCTTTTTTATTGGAAAAGGGCGGGCCGTGGACCATCTGGTGACCTGTATACCGAACTTCAGCGAGGGACGTAACAAGACGACTGTCAGGGCCCTAATGCGGGCGGTGCAATCGGTGCCGGGGGTAGCACTGTTGGACTGGACGATGGATCCGGACCATCACCGGTCGGTTCTCACGTTCGTGGGTGAGCCGGAGGCAGCGGCCAACGCGGCGTTTCGCGCCGTTCAGGTGGCCACCAGGCTGATCGACATCCGGAAGCATCACGGGGTGCATCCACGAGTCGGTGCCACGGACGTTGTCCCCTTCGTCCCTGCCAGGGGCGTTACGGCGCACGAGTGCGCGCAATTGGCCCGCCGCCTTGGAAGCCGGATCGGTCGTCAGTTGGGAATACCCGTCTTTCTCTATGAACAGGCGGCGACCGGACCGGCCCGTGCGCCGCTGGAATCCGTACGCAGGGGTGGCTTGGAGGGGCTGGCGCGTCGCATGCGGTCTGATCGCAAGTGGCGGCCGGACTTCGGACCGACCTCGCTGCACGAGACCGCGGGAGCGATCGTCGTCGGGGCCAGACCTCCGTTGATCGCGTTCAACGTCAATTTACGATCCTCGAATCTCGAGGTCGCTCGGGCGATTGCCCAAACGGTCCGCGAGTCCAGCGGTGGTATGGCGCACGTCAAGGCAATCGGGGTCGAGCTGCGCCGTCGTCGCATGGTGCAGGTCGCTATGAACCTGACCGACTATCGTGTGACACCTGTGCATGCCGCATTCGAAGCCGTGCAGGCCTTGGCGTCTTTGCACGCCGTGACGGTCGCCGGAACCGAGATCGTGGGGTTAGTCCCGGAGGCGGCGCTTGTCGATGCCGCCGCCGATGCGCTCCGTCTTGAATCGTTCGATCGCTCGCTCGTCTTGGAGAGAAAAATTGAGGCGGCTTTCAGGGCAAGTCCGAGGTCTGTCCCAGCAGCGAATCGTCAGCCGGGTATCGACCTAGGACGCCTCTCCGTCGCGCAACTGCTGGACGCGATCGCAGCCCCGACCCCCAGCCCGGCGGGGGCTTCGGTGGCGGCGTTGACAGCGGCCTGCGCGGCTTCGTTGGGAATTATGGGCGCGCAGTTGAGCCTTTGGCCTCGTGATGCGTCACAGCTATCTTCCATTGCGAGGCGGCTGAGAAAATTGGCGCAGGCAGACGGAGTCGCGTACACGAAATACCTTCAAGCTTCGCGACTCCCGGTATCCGATCCGCGACGCCCGGTCAGACTGGCTATGGCGTTGCACCGTGCGACCGAGGTTCCTCTGCAAATTGCCGAGCTGGCGGGACAGGCAGGGAGACGGCTGCATGTCGGTCGGAAACGAGTGAAAGCAAGCGTGCAAGCGGATACGACGGTCGGGATCATCCTCTGCGCGGCTGCCGTTGAAGCGGGTCTTCATATTGTGCGTGAAAATGTAGAACATCAATTGAATCGGCAGCTTATACGATCGATGCACCACCGAATCCGTCTTGTTGCGATCTGTCTTGAGGAACTGAGGAGGCTATGCTACACTCCGCCGCCTGATCGGTCTGTCAGTAGGGGAAAATCAGCACAGGCACGGCCTGAGAAAGCACAGAAGCGACGCGAATGGAAATCAAGGTCTTCAATAACAACGTTGAAAAGGCTCTCAAAGTCGCCAAGAAGAAACTCGCGGGGGAAGGGCTTTTCCGGGAACTGAAGCGGCGCCGTTACTATGAGAAGCCGAGCGTCAGGAAGAAAGCCAAGCAGCGCGAGGCGCAACGGCGTCGGCAAAAGTGGCTGTCGAAGCGGAAGCCGGAATAGACGTTCCTCCCTATCGTCTTGATTGAGTCTGCCGTCCCGCTCCTCCCCGTTCTGGATGCGTCAGGACCAAATTCATGCGGCAATCGCCATTGTCAGGCGCGAGGTACGCCAATGGCAGGAGCCGGTTGTGGGTGTGGTGGCACGCGAATCGGACGGCGACCCTTTCCGCATTCTGATCTCCTGCCTCCTAAGTTTGCGCACCAAGGATAAAACCACGAGCGAGGCCAGCGGCCGCTTATTCGCCCTGGCTCATACGCCTCGCTCCATATTGTCCCTATCGTTGGCCAAGATCCAGAAAGCGATCTATCCGGTAGGTTTCTATCGAACAAAAGCCAAATCCATTCGTCTCATCTGCCGCCGGCTTATCGACGTTTATGGGGGAGCCGTTCCCGATTCCATCGACGAATTGCTGACCTTGCCTGGTGTGGGGCGCAAAACCGCCAATCTCGTGGTGACGGTGGGGTATCGCAAGCCGGGGATCTGCGTGGACATTCATGTTCACCGCATCACCAACCGGTGGGGCTATGTGAAGACGCGCACACCGGATGAGACGGAACAGGCTCTCCGGCGAAAGCTGCCGAAGCCATTCTGGATTACGTTCAACGACTTGCTGGTTCCCTACGGACAGAATCTCTGCCAACCGGTGTCGCCGTTCTGCAGCCGGTGCAAGCTGGTGAAGTACTGCGATCGGACCGGAGTGACCAGGAGCCGGTAGGATAGTGAGATTGGCTCGTCACGCCTATTTCTTGTGCGCGCGAGCTTTGACGCTGTTAATGTAATCCGTGATCGCACCGTCAACCTCGACCGGCGTGAGGGGCCGGTCGTGCGTTTCACTTTCATCCACCAAATAGCGATCCTGCTCCTTCTCTTGCCTGACGACCACCGTATTTTCCGGCGTGACCTCGACCAGCATGTACCACTCACGCGTTCCTTCCGTGATGACGACCTCCTTGCCGAGCCCCTTCTTCGTGATTTCGATCTGCAGGCCTTCGGGCGCGGCGGGAACGGACGTGAGTGCGAGGAAGACAGCCAGGAAACACAGCAACAGTGCGGGACGGGACCGGTGCTGGCTCTGTGCGGGCGCGATGATCGACATGCGCGAATTATAGCGCCCGTGTCGTATGCAGTAAACAGAGGGCGGTGCAGCTCGTTGGCTTGAGTGCCTGTAGGTCGCATGCTAGGATGCCGACCCCATGGATTGGCTCCTGTCGACTGTCGAACAGGTCGTCTCGACCGACACATTGATCGCCTTGACGGTCCTCTCGCTGGTGTTTTTTGTCGGCACGCTCATCGCGATCCCATTCATCCTGGTGCGCCTTCCGGCGGACTATTTCGATGTCCGTGTGCCGCGGCCCTGGATGGAAAATCATCATCCCGTGCTTCGCATGGCAGGCCATCTCATCAAGAACGTCTTGGGCGCCGTATTCGTCTTCGTGGGTTTCTTGATGTTGTTCCTGCCCGGGCAGGGCATTCTCACGATGCTGATCGGCATTTCCATGCTCGATTTTCCGGGTAAACGCAGAGTCGAAGCCAAATTGATCGGTCAGCCGACCGTCCTCGGCGCCGTCAACGGGATGCGCCGGAAGTTCGAAAAACCTCCGCTCGTGCTCGCTCCGGACGCGTAGCATGAACCCTCTCGATGCTCGTAATCTCCTGGAACGGCCGTGACGGGTGGCTGCCATCGGAATGAACGCTGAGTCTGGCCGACCATGACCTCCGAGGAACAACGACGCACACTCTATCTGATCGATGGAAGTGCCTACATCTATCGGGCGTTCTTTGCTCTTCCCCCGTTGAACACGTCAAAGGGACTTCAAACCAACGCCGTCTACGGTTTCACCACGACCTTGATGAAGATCGTCCGTGAACACCGTCCGGATTGCCTCGCCGTGGCCTTTGACGAAAAGGGGCCGACGTTCCGACATGAAGAATTCAAGGAATACAAGGCCCAGAGACCGCCGATGCCGGAAGGGATGCAGGCCCAGGTGCCCTACATTCATCGCCTTGTCGAGGCCTTTTCGATCCCTGTCGTCCGGCAAGCCGGTTACGAAGCCGATGACCTGATCGGAACGCTGTCGCGCCAAGCGGAAGCCGGGGACTACGACGTCGTGATCGTGACGGGCGACAAGGACATGTTTCAATTGCTGACCCCGCGCACGCGCATCTTCGATCCGGTCAAGAACAAGTGGTTCGGCGAAGCGGAATGCCTTGAGCGATTCGGGGTTGAGCCCTCGCGCGTGGTCGAAGTCATGGGGTTGATGGGAGACAGCACGGACAATATTCCGGGTGTGAAAGGAATTGGCGAAAAGACCGCGATCAAGCTGCTCTCGCAATTCGGCACGATCGACGAACTGCTGCGTCGTGTGGAAGAGGTGACCCCGCCTCGGGTGAAGACGTTGCTCGCCGAGCAGAGCGAGAACGCGAGACTGAGCAGGCGGCTCGCCACCATCCACGTCGACGCTCCCGTGCAGTTTGATCCCGCGAAGTATCGGTTGCAGCTTCCGCAGGCCGATCGGCTGGCCGAGTTATTCAGAGAGCTGGAGTTCACCACGTTGCTCAAGTCTCTCCAGCCGGCGCCGGATCCGGTCCGGCCGAAGGCGGCCGCGCCCGAGATCGTGTCCGATGAGGAGGCCGCGCGGCATTTTGTGGCGCAACTGCCTGAAGGCGGGGTGCTCGGGGTTCGGTGCCTTCTTGCCGGAGGCACCGGAGTGCATGCCTCGATGCAGGGCATGGCTCTGTCCTCAGGAGACATGACGGCGTTCTTTCCGATCGACGTGCAGACCTATATGAGGCCGATTACGTCGCTGCTGAACGGCACCAAGCCCAAGATCGTCCACGATTTGAAGTCGACGCTGCTGGCCTTTCACCGTGTCGGCGTCACCCTGGCCGAACCGTACGTGGACACCATGGTGGCGGACTATCTGCTCAACCCCAACCGCCGTGACCACCAACTGGAAACCGTCGCGTTCGAGGTATTGGGCCGGCAGCTCGGCTCCGTCAACTCGGCCGCGCCGCGGTCTCTGTTCGATGTGGATGTCGGATCGCGTGCGGAAACGGCCGACGCCGCCTCGGTCCTGGCGCTTCTCGGTCCCGCTTTGACCGATCGGCTGGCGGAGCAGGGGAGCTTGAAGCTGTTTCGCGATGTGGAGATGCCGCTTGTGCCGGTGCTGACCGAGATCGAACGGAACGGATTCTTGGTGGACGTGGAGGAGCTGCACGCACTCAACAAGGAGCTGGAGCTAGAATTGGACCGCATGATGGAAACCATCGTGGTGCTTGCGGGCGGCGCGTTCAACATCAACTCTCCGAAGCAACTGGCGACCGTCTTGTTCGAACAGCTCGGGCTGAAGCCGATCCGCAAGACCAAGACAGGCTATTCGACGGACGAAGATACCCTCACGCAGCTGGCGACACAGCACGAATTGCCCCAGCAGATCTTGAACTACCGGAGCCTCAGCAAGCTCAAATCCACCTATGTTGATGCGCTGCCCGAATTGATCGATCCGGAAACCAAACGGCTGCATACCTCACTCAACCAAACAGTCGCCGCCACCGGCCGATTGTCCTCGACTGATCCGAACCTCCAGAACATTCCGGTCAAGGGCGCCTATGGACTCCGGATCCGCGAGGCCTTCATTGCGCCGAAGGGCCATGAGCTGCTCTGTGCCGACTACAGCCAGATCGAGCCGCGCATTTTGGCCCATCTTTCCCAGGATCCTCGCTTGCTCGCGGTATTCGCCAAAGGCGAGGATATCCATATGGCCACCGCAATGGAGATCTTCGGGCTTCCTTCCGGACAGATCACGCGGGACATGCGGCGCGCGGCAAAAACCGTGGTCTTCGGGATCGTATACGGCATCAGTCCGTTCGGTCTTTCCCAGAACATCGGCGTGCCGCAGGCCGAGGCGAAGCGCTACATCGAGACATTTTTCGAGAAGTTTTCCGCCGTGCGGGCACTCATGGATCGGAACATTGCCGAGGGCAAGGAGAAAGGCTACACGACCACGATCCTGGGTCGCCGTCGCCCCATCCCCGAGCTGCGGAGCAGCGATCCGGTGCAACGGGGGGGTGGCGAGCGCATGGCGGTGAACAGCCCGATTCAAGGGTCCGCCGCCGACTTGATCAAGGTCGCCATGATCAACGTCCACCGGAGGCTCCACAAAGACCTCCCGCGCACGAAGATGATCCTGCAGGTTCACGATGAATTGATCTTCGAGGTCCCGGAACAGGAGGTGGTCGAGGCGCAGGCGCTGGTCAAAGAAGAGATGGAGGGAGTAGGAACGCAGCTCGGCTTGTCGGTGCCGCTCAAGGTCGATGCGGGAGTGGGGAAGAACTGGAGGGCCGCGCATCCTTGATCGAAGACGGATGGTATGAACGCGTCAGGAGCGTGACGGGGGCGTGACTGAATCACGACATTCTGATGATATCGACCGGAAACATCAGCAACAACAGGAGGAAGTCATGAATCGAGGACGTATCTCGGTAGCCGTCATGTCCCTCGCTGTCAGCCTGTGCGTGTCCGCGATCACGCTGGTCATTGCCCAGCCCTTCTTGGCGAAAGCCCAGGAAACGAAGCGGTTTCAGTATCGCATCGTCGAGGTCCTGCACGACACCGATTCTATGCAGCAGGCCTTGAACGAGTTCGGCAGCGGAGGATGGGAATTGGTTGCGGTGAGCGCCGGTAATCTCACGTCGCCTAAGTTGATCTTCAAGAAATAGCGTATGCGGGACATGCTCGACTGCCGGCCGCGTGCGGAGCGGGGCGCTCGGGCCCCGCTCCGCACGGTCTGCGAAAGGCGAAAGGATGGTGCCTCAGTCGACTAACCGCATGACCTGTTGACCTGAGGAGAACAACGACGTCGCGACTTTGCCGCCGTTCATCGAGACATGAATGTCGATCGAGACACCGCCGTTCGCGCGGAGCGCGCCGCCGTTGATCCGATCGAGGAAGTCCATCTTCTGTTCCCGATCCATCCTGGCCCAACCCTTATGATCCACTTCGACACTCAATGACGCTGTATCCGGCGCGGGTTCGGCCACCAGCATCGGGTCGGCGAAGCCGGGACCCTGCAGATAGCGCGCCGCCATGGCCAGCGCCTTGCTGCGCTCGCCGCCGTCTTTCGCCGCCCGAGCCGGCGCAGCCTGGGCCGGGTTGGTCAATGTGAGCAAAAGCGTCAAGGTGATTGCTGATTCGATGAACCGTGAAACAGTATTCGCACCGCGCATTCCCTGTCCTCCATAGAATAAAGATGAATGATACAGAATACGTGAAAGGACCGTCCTCCGAGCCTCTACGTCGATGGTCATCCTGTCATGCCTCCTCCTTTCTGGCCCGCAAAAAAGTCGGACGCGAGAGGAGCAAGCTTCGGGCCTGAGGCAACTCAGTATCGTCCCGTAAGGTTAAAAATAAATTCAACGGGTTGGAGAAGGGTTGCCGTCACGCGTCGGGATCCGGCGTGGGAGAGTTTCGAAAAATGACACACAAGGCCCGAAAATGTTCAGGGGGCGAGAGGCTGGGAGAGAGGCGGGAACAGACAAGAAGAGGCGTCGAATGTGGTTCGACTGACGCGATCAGGAGTGGTACAGCAACTCGACGATCTGAGCGGTATTAAAGAGCATCGCATTGCGACGGGTGTAGGCTGCGTGCCCGTAGTAATGATCCCGCGGATTGGTCGAGCCCGTGGAATCCTTGTAATCGATCAGCAAACACCGCCCTTCGGAAGGAAAGCGGACCGCTCGACGCGCGCATTCAAGCCACCGCTCGAACCCGTCGTACGGTTCGACGAGTTCCCAAATCGCCTTGTTGGCTGCGGCGGCCAATTCCGTCGACGGCAACGCATCGCTGCCCGCGACGGCGAGCTCCTGCACATAATCGCCTCCCCATGCGATCGGCATTTCCATGGTGATCTGGGGCAGTTCCATTTTTGAAAGCCAGCCTTTCCCGTCGGTCCGCAGATTGCGGTGATTCACCACGTGCAGGAGGCTGCCGAGGCCCGATGGGTCCCACCCGTAGCGGACCGGAGTTCCGAACGTGACAACATCCGCGACCGCGCCGTTCAACATCGAGCCTGACTCAAGATGGGACCGTATTCGGGGGATCATCGCCGCAAGATCTGCCAGCCCGGCCTGTGCGGCATAGTCGGTGAGAATCCGTAGCAATATTGGCCTCCCTGTGATGGGACTCGGGCAGAGGAAATTCGATGCCAGCGCGAGGACCAATCCGGCTTGCCCGTGAGCCTGGATCAACACGCGGTGCCCGCTGGTGAGACGCTGTCCTATCGCGAGGTGTTGCAATGAGTCGAGCAGACGGACTGCGGCGATGGCGCGGCCCAGATGATGATGTTCCGAGGCCCACAGCAGGCGCTGGCAGGAAACGGATCCCGGGGTAGACCGGTTGACGACGTTGGCGTAAAGATTGACGTCGGCTTCAGTGAAATTCCCGGCGTCTTTGACCTGGAGATCGAGCTTCTGCCTGGTCGGCGTGTCGTCACGAAAAGGCGGGGTGAGGTCGTTCGGCAGCGGGGGAATGCCGTTGCTTTCCGGTCGCATGGCGGCAAGCAAGGCATCGAGACCGGAGACGCCGCGCGAATAGCCTCGTTTGAGACCACCGACATGGTCCAATCGCTGGATGCCAAAGAGGTCCGTTCCGTGGATCGAGCCGTGCACGAACAGAACGGCTTTGACTCCTGCTTGGCCAAGGCGTGCGCCGTGTTCGGCCATCGCTTCCGTCCAGCCTGGAGATTCCGGTGTCGGCCCCGTTGTCAGCTCGGCAGTCGCCAGTCTCGTTCCTGGACTCTTGCGGGAGAGTTCGTCATGTTGGAAATTGTTCTCGACGGGCATGAGCAGCTATCTACCCGAAGAGGAGACCGGAGTGCAATGCGTGGGTTCCTCTCCCTTACCGGGTAGTGGTCTGCGAGGATTCGGAATGGGACGGAGGGGCCTGCAGGTATTTTCTCGACATGACGGCGGTGGCGGAACAGGTGTGAGAGGCCTCGTCGGTCTGCCGGTCAACGATCGTCACCCCTTGAAGATACTCTTGTACGATTTCTTCGCGGATGAGTTCGATGTCCTGCTCGGAGTCACGACCGCTCTGTTCGCGCACGCGGTCCACCATGTGTTCCTTTACCAGGATACGGATCTGTTTGGCGATCTCCGTCCGTGCGGAAAGTTCCGAAACTCGCCGGCAAACGCTCGATCCCTTGGCCATGTCACCTTGCCCAATACCGATGACGTACTGGTCAGGTGGGTAGGCGGCTGCTTGGTTATGGTGTGACGGGGCCTGGACGGTCGGCGGTGGCAGGCGGTTGAACGATTGCTCCGCGTGAGACCGGACATCTCCGGAGTCGAGCGCACTAGCTTGGACTGGCCATAAGACGGCGCAGGCTGCAATACCGAGGATCACGTGTGCAGCCGTATGTCCCATCGTGTCCTACCTTGCGCCCCCGGCGCCTCGAGCTTCAGCGGCGGTGCTCAGGGGGCAGGCCGGAACGGAAAACATCTCCGAAAATCGCCAAGCAGGCCGACGCGTTGGACAAGCGGTCATGGCGTCACCTCGATTGCGGCCGGCGCTTCTTTCTGTATGGGAGGGGAAGCCGCAGGGCCGCTCCGAACGGGTTGAGCATAACACCCGGCCGGCCGTTAGACAAAGCCGTGCCGCCGTTATCCCGGTGCCGGGCCGGCGGCTTGCCTTCCTGAAAATTCACATGCTAAGGTATCATTTTCCGATCGAAACCAGGAGCGAACCCCGCATCATGTCTTACTTGAGAATCGTCCTGATCGGTGCTGCGCTAGCGCTCTTTGTGCTTGAAACGGCCTCCGCGACCTCGAAGCCGTCTGGAGCGTCTCCGGTTCCTGGGACGCCTCCACCCGCCCCTCTCACCGAACACGTGATCCTGTTCGTGCTGGAAGGGTTCAGCCACCATTCGCTTTCCGGCGGCGCGATGCCGACCCTGAGCCGGCTGGTCAAGGAAGGCTCGGTGACGTGGTCTGCGACCTCGGTCAAACCGGCATTACGTCTGCCGACCATGGCCTCGTTGATCACCGGCATGCCAGTCGAAAAGCACGGCATTACGTGGAACGTGTTCGAGTTCAGCCGCGGCTATCCGCGGGCTCCGAGCGTCTTCGATTATCTCGACCTCAGCGGCGGCCGCGACAGCGCGATCTTTTTCATGGATGAAGCCCTCTATCAGCTCGCCAGGCCGGAGCCCTACACCGACTATCAGATGTGCGGGCCATTAAAACCGGAGTGTAATCCGGATCGAGTGGTGTCCTATATCAGGCAGTATTTCAAGAAGGCGACCAGCGGCCATGGGTACGGTCACGCGATCCTATCGTTGCCGCATTTTTTGGTTGTGCATCTTCCGGAAGCAGGCCGGGTTGGCGCGGCCCGGGGCTGGGAATCGAAGGAATATCGCGAAGCGCTGCGGACGGTAGACAAAGCGATGGCTTCCGTTCTCGACCTGTACAAGGAACAGGGACTCTTGAAGCGCACGACCATATTCGTCACGTCGTTGAGCGAGGAAGGCAGGGACGCGAGTCAAAAAGAAGCGGACGGCGCGACCCCGGTCGTCCCCTGGATCGCCTCCGGAGTCGGCATCAAGCAGGGACATGCCATCCATCAACCCGTGTCGATCATCGATACCGGAGCGACCGTGATGCGGAGCCTGGGGTTGCAAACCCATACGGAGTGGGAAAGCCGCTCGGTGGAAGAAATTTTCCAGTATGCCTTTGTCCCGGCCGAACCGAACTCAAGCGTGCCTCAATAACACGATGACAGGCTCTGCATATACGAGCGTGAAGCGCGGCTTCGGCATGGGTTGGCTGTTAGGCTTGATGGGCGCTGTACTGCTGCTGTGTCCCTGGGCTGAGGCCGGACCGCCTGCGGCCTACACGACCGAGCATCCCATTACGATCGACGCAACTTTCTTGGATCCTCCGACCTGGTGGCAGGTACCGGGCGTCACGCCTTCGATCTACAATTCTGATCCGGAATCGATGGATGCACATAAGACTACGGACAAGCGTACCTTGCCGCTGCGTCCCGGCAAGTACAAGTTCGTGAGCTTCACCTTCGACTTCCCCTTCACCGTCAATCTGGAAGGGAAAATCGAATTCGCGGCATCCCTGGACCAGTGTGTGGATGGAAGAGGCACCCAGACACTGCTCGTCCGCTGCACGCGGACCTATCCGTACGGGGGAGAACCCGATTACAAGTACTGAGACGGATCCGTCATGATTGCGCGGCGATCCGGCAGTCTCATGAAAAGCGAAACACTTCCTACACCTGTCCGATAGAGGAAATCGTCATGGCCCAGATATTGGAATTGCTCCTGGATGCGCTCGAGGACGTGGACGACGCCACGCGCGAGGAAGCGGCAAAGGCCTTGGCGGAATTGGGCGATCCCAAGAGCCTGGAGGCACTGATCGGCGCCTGCAGTGACGAATACTGGTCCGTTCGCGCTCACGCCGCCTCAGGGATCGGGAAGATCGGCGGCCCCAAAGCCCTCGAGGCTCTGGTGGGATTATTCGACGATCCCATCATGGAAGTACGCAACCAGGCCGTGGAATCGGCCGCCCGCATGGGAACCGCGGTGCTGGATCGAATGCTTGCGGCGCTGAAGGACGAGCGATGGCGTGTCCGCGAGCATGCAGCTAAGACCTGCGGTGAAGTCCAGGATTCCAGAGCCGTCGACGCCTTAATGGTAGCCTGTCGAGACCGCGACGGAGCCGTGAAGAGCGCTGCAGCGGAGGCGCTGGGAAAGATCGGCGACCCGAAAGCCGTCCCCGCCCTGATCAAACTGTTCCGAGACACATCCAAGATTGTCCGAGAGACGGCGGGAACCGCGCTCGTCTACATGGGTCCGCCGTCCGTGGATCCGCTCATTGCATGCTTCGCCGACAAAGATTTTGTCGTCCGCTGTCATGCGGCACGTGCGTTGGGCGGTATGACCACTGACTACCAAATCGGCAGGACCTGGGTACGGGAGCCCAAAGTCGTCGACGCTCTCATTGCCGCCCTCAAGGATCCGGACCGTGCCGTACGGGAGGATGCGACGATTGCGCTGGGCATGATCGGCGACCCTCGTGCGATCGATGCGCTGATCGAGGCGATGAAGGACGGGGCGGTCAAGCGGCATGCGATCGCGTCGCTGGGCATGATCGGCGATCCGAGAGCCCTTCCACCCGTCCTCGACGCGCTGAAAGGAAAAGGCATTCGGCAGGACGGTACGCCGACGCCCGGGTGCATCGTCAGCGAGGATGCGTTCATCAAAGAAGCGGCCGCCACGGCATTGGGACAATTTCGCGATCCTCGGGTCATTCCCGATTTGATCATGTTGCTGAAGGACGGAGTGCTGCGTGAGAAGGCCAGCGCGGCACTGGCCGCAATCGGCGACACCGCCATCGAACCCCTGATCGCATTCTTATACGACCCGAAGGCGTCCGAGGTGGCCTTGGAGGGTGAGCGGGTTCTTTCCTACGCGTCCGTCCGCCTGAGCGCCAAGGATGCATTGCGGCAACTGGTGATGGAGACGCTCGAGAAGCTCGGATGGACCTTGCCCCAGGAGGACTCAGCGGTCGATTCCAGCAACGTGGACAATGCGCGGGTCGATCTCCCTCTCGGCGCCGGCGGCCGCTTCGGGCCCTCCGGAGATTTTGCCAAAGGCAGCAGCTGAAGGTTGTCTCGGCCTCGTTCCAGGCTTTCTCTATGGAACGAGCGCGCGCCTCTCTACCGCCTCACGGCTATGCCGTGGGTGTCGGCTGTTTCTTTTCCGTCCTTCATGTTCGTGATCGCCGCCTGCCCTTTGTAATGGCCGGCTTTTCCCTCCGCATCGGCATGGATGACTCCAATTCCCGGAATGGTTCCCTTGGCGTTGTTGACGGTCTTGTCGTTCCCGCTCAAGGGGATCGGGCCTCGAAGTCCGACGAAGACGTATTGTGAGTCCGGCGAAATGTCCATCAAATCAGGCGCCGGGTCCTGATTGGCTTCGGTGGCGAGATCGACCGAGCCAACCGACAGCCCGCTCAACGTGTCGATGATCTCGATCGTATTGGCGGCACGGTCTGCAACCCATAGATAACGGCCGACAGCCGTCATCCCGTGGGAATCGGCAAAGCGATGGTCACGCTGCGACAGCAGCTTGGCCGATATCGACTTCGGAAGATTGGTCATGTCAAGGGCGTAGACGTCATAGGAGAGAGGCGCAATAGGCCAACCGCCTCCGGAATTGATGTACATGGTGCCGCCGGACTCGATCCCGCCGCACCCAGCCGGATGCACCTGGTTGTTGTCGAGAGTTGCGACAACCTTCATCGGGGTGGCGGTCACGTCGATGACGATCAATCCGCCGCCTCTCAGCGTGACGAACGCGTACGAGCTGGTGGATTCTGTAATCGGACAGATGGGCGCCGTATCGGGACGCTCGCCGCTTTCCATCGCGCCCAGATTGAGCACGTCCTTCTCGGGGTCAAAGCTGAACTTGTGCGCCGCATAATCCGTCCAGATCCGGATAAATTTCTTCTCGGCAATGTTGGCGGCAATGGCCATCTTTTCATTCGGCGTCGGCCAGGCCGCATGAACGTTCTTCCCCATGGACAGGCAGGCCTCCGGTTTTTTCGTGACGGCGTCCATGATCAGAACCTGGCCGCTTAGGAACGAAACCAGCGCATGATCTTGTTTGGCGTTGAAGAACAGCATGTGCGGGCGCCGGACAAGTTTCTTGGTGGCTTCCTCGCAAAACTTTCCGATATCTCCCGCGAAGTCGATCGTGTGGGCCGGTTTGGCGGAGGACGGGTTGGCCGCCAATTGTGCGCCGTCGTAGATATAGAGAAATCCTCCGCTCTCTTTTCCCGTATCCGATTGGTCGGTCAACCAGACCTCGTAGCCGTCGGCAGATGGAACTCCGGTTCCGATCATCAGACCAAGCAGCAAGATGGTGCGCAATCCGTAGGCCGGCACTGATAGGCGATGGAGATCCATAGGATGCCTCCTGTCAGAGGAACGGTGGGTGATTGATGCGGATAACCAGCAATGTTATCGGGGCGCGATTCACGGAGTCAATCCGATCGGTCCTGGGTCACGCACAGGCTGTGATAATGCCGCCATGCTTGGAGACTATTCGGACCATCGAGGGCTTGCGTTGGGGTCTGTTTCGTTGACCCTGCGAAAATGGCTGTGTTAGGCTCACTGATTCGCAAAGGGACGACCATGGCCGATGCGGTTGGGGAGCAGATAGCCGCGCTCAAGGACGAGGATTGGGCGATCCGCGAGGAGGCTGCTGCAATGCTGGGAACGTTGCGGGATCCACGCGCCGTCATGCCGTTGGTGTCGATGCTGCGGGACTCGGACCGCGCCGTGCGCGAGGCGGCGATCGGTGCGTTGACCGCCATCGGACCGGACTCGGTGCCGGCTCTCGGTCTCTGTCTGACGGATCCCCAACTGGCCGTCCAGGAAGCCGCGTCCGCCGTGCTGGCTTCCATCGCCGATGAACGGGTCCTGGACCAGCTGCTGGCCGCGCTCGGCAACAAGGATTGGATCGTCCGGATGCACGCGGCCAAGGCCTTGGGTCGCATTAAGGATCCCAAAGCCATTGAACCGTTGATCCCGCTGTTGCAAGACAAGGTGAAGGCGGTTCGTGAAGAAACGACGGCGGCCCTGGTCGCCATCGGGGATGCGGCCATCCCATCGCTGCTCGCGGCCCTGGCCGATACCGATTGGCTGGTCCGTCTCCATGCGGTGGAAGCCTTGGGAAAGATGAAGTCGGCGGCGGCGGTCGAGCCGTTGTTATCGGCGCTGTTCAACGATCGTGATGCGGCCGTTCGGGAAGATATCGTACGGGCCCTAGGTCAAATCGGCGACGGCCGAGCAGTCGAATTCCTGATAGCGGTCATGAAGGAGCCGGGGCTACGCCTCTTGGCCGTGGAATCGCTGGGTCAGATTCGAGATCCGCGTGCGGTGCCGGAGTTGATCAACGTGCTGGAAGCTGTCGATCAGCCTGCAGAATCGCGCGTCATAGCCGGCTGCGGGGACAACTGGAGCGAGGAGATGGTCACGATGGGGGCCGCCGCACGGGCACTCGGCACTCTGGGAAACGATGCCGCCATTCCCTCCCTGGTCAAGGCCTTGCGCCACACGATCACGAGGGCTGATGCCGCCGCCTCGTTGGCATGCTTCGGGACCAAAGTTATTGCCCCCTTGCTGACGATTTTGTCTCAGGAAACGGACGACAACCTTCGATTTCACGTGAACGAAACCTTGACGAAAGTCGGTTGGCGTCCGGGTCGTGTGTAGCGGCATGGCGCACTGCGCGAGATGCCCGAAAGGGATACGCGCGGCCGCCGATCGCAGCCATTCAATATGTCGAAAGAAAGCATTGAAACGCTCGTCGCCGAACTGGTTCACGAAGAAGATTGGCGACGCATGCGGGCAACGGCGGCCTGCTTGGCGGGCGGCCCGAAGGCGGTTCAGGCCTTGATCGGGGCCTTACATTCGGGCTCCCCCGCGTTAAAACAGGAGGCCGCGGCAATGCTGGCCAGGATCAAGGATCCACATGCCGGTGTCGCGCTGGTCGGTTTGCTGGAGGACGGAGAAGAAGCCGTGCGAAAGTCGGGCGCGACGGCTCTCGAACAGATGGCCGGCGTGCTCGATACGGAGACCGCGGCCGCGTTGGTTGCGCTGCTTCCCAAGATCGAGGAAGGGGAAACCAAGCGACTTGTGACCCATCTGGTCGGGGCGATTCCGACCGCCGTCATGTCCCTCTGCCAGATGATGAAACATCCCGATCCCGAGGCACAAGTGACCGCCGCGTTGATGTTGGACCACTTGCTGGATCCCCGATCGGTCGATGCCTTCATCGATGCCATGGGACAGCCGGCAGTCCGCGATATCGCGGCGGGCACGCTGAGGAAGCTCGGCGCCATCCGGGAACGGATCGACGAGACGTTCAATGCCCTGCGGAACGTCGAGGGGGCCAGCGAGCGTGAAGAGGCCCGAATGGCGACGGTGGTGGATCTGCTCGCGATCGGCCGGCCGGCCGTGGAAATTCTGATCGAGTACCTCGAAGACGAGGATTGGCTGGTGCGCGAAGCCGCCGCGGATTTGCTTGGAAAGATCGCAGACGTGCGGGCGGTGGAACCCTTGATGCGGCGGCTCCAACACGACAAGGATACGGGTGTGAAGGAACTGGCCATCAAGGCGCTCGGACTCATCGGTGACGCCCGTCCCACCGCGCTGTACCTGGAAGCCATTCCAATCAGGCCTCTGCGCGTCTACGCGATGGAGGCGCTCGCCAAAATCAAGGATGTCGAAGTCTTGCGACCTCACAAGGATCTCTTCGATCGGCTGCGGACAGATCGTGACGGACTTGTGGCGTACAATGCCGGGTTGATTGCCGACAAGCTGGAAGCGCTGACCGCCACACCGGCCGAAGCCCAGGAAGGACAGAGCCATGACTGACGGGGAACAGCCGGATCGGATCGAACAATTGATCGGCGCGCTGCGGGACGACAACGAAGCCCTCAGGGACCATGCAATCGCGAGTCTGAGTCAGATGGGAGAGGAGGCAATCGGTCCGTTGATCGGGCTGATGGCCGACGAAGACGTGTTGATTCGGGAGGCTGCCACAATCGCCGTGGTCCGGATCGGGCCCGCCGCCGTCGATCGACTGATCGAAGCGGTTGAGGATGACGAATGGGCGATTCGGGAGCAGGCTGCTTCAGGGTTGGGTAAGCTGAAAGATCCCCGCGGGGTCGAACCACTGGTCAAGGCGCTCAGGGACAAGGACGGCGCCGTTCGGACGGCCGCAGTGTGGGCGCTCGAACGCATCGGCGACTCCCGAGCCGTTCCGGGGTTAGTAGAGGCGCTTGGGGACAGTACGTTGCGGGAAGATGTCGCACGTGTTCTGAAGAAGATCGGCGATTCCAGGGCGGTGGACGCGCTCATCGAGGGATTGTTGGGCAACAATTGGATGGTACGGCGTCATGCGGCGGAAGCGTTGGGCAAGATCGGCGATCAACGCGGAATCGATCCCCTGATCGAATCGTTGAAGGATGAAGACTGGCTGGTGCGAAGGAATGCGGCGGAATCGCTTGCGCGGCTGGGAGCAAAACAGGCGATCGACCCGTTGCTTCCGCTGCTCGAAGACGAAAATACGATGGTGCAAGAAACTGTGGAAGGGGTGCTGGCAAGTCTGGGGTGGAAATCGGCTTCCTAGGCCGTGCCAACTCTCTCCGCTGCGCTGATGGGCTGGACAATCTGTGAACCTCCACTTCCGAGCAAAGGACATACATCATGGCGGATGAAGCTCCGGTGAAACTGATTCAAATCGGCCCCAAAGGTGGGGCCAAGAAGGACGGATTTAATCTTGTCACGGAACGGGTCGTTGCGGTCAATCCCGAGGCCAGACAAGTCGAAGTCGAACTCCTGGCCTATGACGGCAAGACCGTGCTCCTGGACGTGGACGAGGAGGCGCTCGAAGAACTCAAGCAGGTGAAGGTCGGGGATGGTGCCACGATCCGCGTCATCGAAGATGGCGGACGGCGTATCGCGAAGAGCTTTCGTATCCGGCCAAAAGATCCCACCGCGGCCCGTGCGGATGCCATGCTGCTCGACTTGAGGGACACCCATTGGCTCAATAGAAAATATGCGGCGGAGGTATTGGGAGAATTGAAGGAAGCACGGGCGGTCAGGCCTCTAGTGGACGCCTTGACCGACGAGGTCGGCGACGTCCGGCAGCGCGCCTATGACTCGCTCATCAAGATCGGAGGGGCGGCGGTCTCTTCGCTCGTGCCGCTGCTCGTTTCTGAGGAAGATGAACTGCGTCAGTCCGTGACGGAGATCATCCGCAAGATCGGCAAACCGGCGGTCGAGCCGCTGGCCACCGCTCTGGCAGAGGCAGACGATCGGTTGAAAACGCGCATCCTGAAGGTGTTGGATCGAATGGGATACAAGCCGAAGGCCAAGGAGGAGGAAAAGACCGAAGTCCCCCGCCTCACCTAGCCGTGATTCGCCTGGCCAGCGGGGTCCTTCGGTGCTCGCCCCACCGAAATATGGTGAAAGCCGAGGCTGGTCACCCGGTGTGATTCATAGACGTTGCGGAGATCGATGAGCACCGGTTTCCGCATGAGGGTCTTGAGCTTTACGAAGTCGAGGTTCCTGAACTCATTCCATTCGGTCATCAAGACCAACGCATCGGCTCCGGTTGCCGCATCGTAAGGATCCTTACAGGGGACCATGCCCGGCAGCGTTTGCGCCGCTTCTTCGAGCGCGGCCGGGTCGTAGCCGCGAAGGCTGGCTCCCTCTTGCATCAACGTTTGGGCAATGGCCAGCGCCGGCGCCTCGCGCAGATCATTGGTGTTCGGCTTGAAGGAAAGTCCGAGCATGGCGACGGTCGATCCCTTAACCTTGCCGACCGCAGCCCCGATTTTTTCGAGCATGCGCTCCCGCTGCTGCGAATTGACCGTGGACGCCGCTTGAGCGATCTGCATCGGATAGCCGGCTCTGTCGCCCATCTGAACCAGCGCCGCAAGGTCTTTGGGGAAGCAGGATCCTCCGAATCCCGGGCCGGCGTGCAGGAACTTTGATCCGATGCGGTGATCCAACCCCATTCCTTTCGAGACCATCTGAACGTCGGCTCCGACCCGTTCGCACAGAGCGGCAATTTCATTGATGAACGAAATTTTTGTCGCCAGAAAAGCGTTCGAAGCGTACTTGATCATCTCCGCGGTCGGAACATCGGTGACGACGAACGGGGTCTCGATCAGATAGAGCGGTCGATACAGGTCCTTCATGACGCTCGCCGCTTGTTCGCTTTCGGAACCGATGACGACCCGATTGGGGCGCATGAAATCTTCGATGGCTGATCCCTCACGGAGGAATTCCGGGTTGGAGGCCACGTCGAACAAGACCTTCTTGGGTTGATTGGCGCTGATCACCTTCTTCAGCAGCTCTCCCGTGCCGACGGGGACGGTGGATTTCGTCACGATGACCTTGTACGACGTCATGGTCCGCGCGATGCCTCGTCCGACCTCTTCGACATACGAGAGATCGGCTGATCCGTCCTTTTTGGGGGGCGTACCCACGGCGATAAAGATGACTTGCCCATGATCGACAGCTCGTGTCAGATCAGTCGTAAAACTCAATCGACTTCGGCTGATCCCCTTCGCGACGAGTTCGGTGATGCCCGGTTCATAGAAGGGCACGTCGCCCTTCTCGAGGCGAGCGATCCGTTTTGCGTCCGTGTCCATACACAGGACATTGACGCCGAATTCGGCGAAGCAGGCTCCGGTGACCAGCCCAACGTATCCCGTTCCGATGACACTGATCTGCATGTCCGCTCCTTCGTCAGCGGTGATTCTAAGGGGCAGTGGAGTATAACTTTCTTCCTGCGAGCGGGCAACGTATGCCGGAAAGTCAGCCGTCCGGCGACAGGCACGCAATTCATTGACAGCTTTGGGCGGCTCTGCGTAGTATGAACGCCCTCCATCCGAAAAGCGCCAAGAAGACTGATGCCATTCTCCTTTCGTCCGTTGAATATTCGGCATGAACTCGTCGCATAACTCCTCTCACACCCCTCGTTGGTTCCTACTACTCACCGCCTTCGTCACTGGTGCTGTCGTCATGGCGCTGGAAATACTCGGCAGCCGTTTGCTGGCACCGGTCTTCGGCAATTCGCTGTTCGTCTGGGGAGCGCTGATCGGAGTCATTCTCGCTGCCATGAGCAGTGGGTATGCTTTCGGAGGCTGGATGTCCGACCGATATCCGGGCGCGAGGGTACTGGCCTGCCTGCTATTGTTTTCCGGCGCATGGACCTTTCTGATCGCCTGGCTGAGTCAGCCGGTGTTGTTCAAAGTGGCGGCGACAATCGAGGATCCCCGCTGGGGACCCTGTGCTGCGGCTGGACTGCTGCTTGCACCTCCTGCGTTCGGACTCAGCGGGGTGCTGCCGGCGATGTTGCGATTGGCGGTGTCCGATCTCAACTATCTTGGTCGTCACACGGGCCGCATGATCGCATTGTCGACCGTAGGAAGTTTGGCGGGAACCTGGGGGACTGCCTTTTTCTTCCTGTCCTGGATCGGGAGTCATGCGCTTGTCGGGTGGCTGGGCGCCATTCAAGTCGGACTCGGGTTCTGGTGGTTGCTCAAGGGCACGGCTACGGGGTCGCTCGTCGTGGTGGCGTTGGCGCTGGCCATGGGCGGACTTGGCGTCGGCGCGATCAATCCTGTCGAGATGCTCAAATCCCCGGTGTACCAGGAGGACAGCCCCTACCAGCAGGTCCGGGTTCGAGACGACGAACTCTTCCGCTACCTGATACTCGATCGAACGTTTCACGCCGTCATGTGGAAAGCCGAACCGATCACACTGTTCCTTCCTTATAGCCAGTTGATGGTGGCCTCCTTGGCCTGGGTACCCGAGCCGAAGCGAGGCTTGATTTTCGGCCACGGTGGCGGATCCTTCGCCAAGTGGCTGGCTCATCGATGGCCCGAATTGGAACTGGACGTGGTGGAGGTCGACCCCGTCGTGGTGCGGATGGCTGAGGAGTTCTTCGCGTATCAGGCGCCGTCTCAGCATCATGTCTATGCCCGTGACGCTCGGGTGTTCCTGAACGGGACGAAGGAGGTTTACGATCTCATCTGGGTGGATGCGTTTGCCCGCCATATGATCCCCTTCCACCTGACCACCAAGGAATTTTTCTCGGAGCTGCGCGCGCATTTGAATCCCAACGGGGTACTGGCAGTGAATCTGGCCTCCTCAGGTGAGGAAGGGGATCTCCTCAGAGCCACTGCGGTGGTACAGACCATGAGAGAGTCATTTCCAACGATCCAGACCCACGCGGTCAAAGGTCCCTGGCCATCACTGAAGAAGGCCGAGAATCTCATTTTTTTTGCCGGCGGGCCTATCGAAAGTCAGTCAGCAGCGGATTTGGCCGCCAAAATCGCAGCCATGGTTGAGCACCAACGCCTTCCTGCGGAATCGATCGCCCTTCTGAGTACCCGTCGATCCGAGCCCTGGGGGCAGGGAGAAATATTCACGGACGATTATGCGCCGTATGACCTCCTGATCGGTTCGAATGTCCGAGAAAGTCGCTCTGAGTGAACAGCCAATAAGATATTGAATCTATGGCAATTGCCCTGTTGATACGTCACTCAGTCTAGCTGGTGGCCGTCCTGTCAGACTGGTTGATTAACGTTCTTGCTTCCCTTTTCCCCGCTATGATATAAGGAGCCCTCCTTGAGAGCGGCATGACGATAAGATTCAATCAAAGTACGCAGTTGAGTGGTCGTCGGAGGGGTCAAGGCTACCTGATCCGAGCGGTAGTTATTTACCAACCTAATCACATCTCTTCTTATTTTTAAGGAGGTAGGTCATGGGCAAGACGATGTTCGGGGTCTTCTTCGGCCTCGTGATGGTTATTGCTGGGGCGTCGGCGGCGTTGGCGCACCAGGCGGGCGGAGTCGAAGTCGGTGACTGGGAAACCGGCTCCGTGGTCGGTCAGCCGTTCAAAGAGTTGGATGTGGATGCAGAACTCTATTCCATCGATATTGGAAACATGAAGACGTGGTATCCTCCCACCACAGTGCTCGACTTCAAAGTCCGTCCCGGGCGTCCGGTTCTGCTCAAGGTTACCAACAACGGTACGACGGAACACGGGTTCCAATTGACCGATACGACGACGCAGGCTGCGCCGACTGCGGTGAATGCCAAGCTGGTTCTAAAGCCCGGCGAGACGAAATACATCGGAATTCCCACCAGCGATCTGTTCTACGCCACAAGGGGAAATACGCTAACGTATCGATGCCACCTCCATCCGGCTCATGTGGGCGGTACGCTGGTGATGATCAAGTAGTCGTTTGACCAATTGGTGATGACGACAACGCCCCTCGCCGTATCATGCGGCGAGGGGCGTTGTGTTTTTGCCCACGAAATGTGCTGCTCTTTAGACGGGCTGTTCCGGCCGGCATTCCGTGCCGGGTTCCAACGGAATATTCTGAGATCCCTTAAGTTCTCCTGCCACGATCAAGAGTAGGAACCGATTCAACGTTGGCTCCGGTTCTCGACGCTCGGTGACGATCGTATGAACATCGACGATCATTTCGTCGCCGTCCCATTGCGTTTCGTTGATAATCCAATAGTGGGTGGCGGCTTCTGGAAACCGCTCTGCGACGAACTTCTCAATGATGGTACCCACATCACTGGCAGCAGCCAATGACGGAGAAGGTTCGAACCATAGCGCACCCGCACTGAGCAGCGCGGCCATGATGATCCATCTTTTTGTCATGACAAACCTCCGCACGCAGGCGTTTAAGGCGGGACAATGCCACATCCCAAATTCTACTGCTGGGTCGGGGCGGAAGTCTACGAAGTACCGTGTGGTTGCTGAACCTAATGAAAGGCCCCGCCGCCCATACAGAAAGGCGGCGGGGCCTTTGGATCAGATGAAAGCTGAAAATGAAGTGAACTAGCCGTCAGTTGCGGACTCCACTCCAGACCTTCGCCGGGTCGATCGCCTTGTCCGGATTCAGCGTCTTCGCCTTGTCGAGCAATACATCCGTTGTTTCAGGATAAGTCGGATCGGAAATGCAGCAATTGTCGACCGGGCAGACCGCGGCGCATTGGGGTTCATCGAAGTGTCCAACACATTCGGTACAGCGGTCGTGCGAGATCACGTAAATATTATCGCCGACTCCCTGGCCGTCTCCCACATGGTTTCCCTTCGCTTCCGCATCACTACGGGTTTCGAAGATTGCCTCGTTCGGACATTCAGGAAGGCAAGCTCCGCAGGAGATACATTCATCGGTAATCAACAGTGCCATGACCCTCGCCTCCTTCTCGCCTCGGTGAAACAGCAAACAAACACAATTGACAAGCCCGCCACAGCACGACATAGTGGCACGACAACTGTGCGCATTCTATTCTGCCGTTCTTTTCCAAGTCAACAGAACGGAGTTGGTCAGAAGGCCTAGATAGCCTGATATTATGGGCCTTTGGGCCCAGGTTCCACGCAACGGAATTTCTTACGGAAGGAGAAGGATGGCGGTATGAGCGCCACCGTGCCCGCACCTCAGCCGCTTGATCGTGCTCAGCGCAAGTCGCGCATCATCACGCTTGTCCTGCTTGCGATCCTGCTCATGAGCCTCTCGACTTTTCTGGTACAGCGAGAGGAGGCGAAGATGATCATTGTGACGTTTCCCACCGGCACCGAGTTAGAAGCAGAAGTAGCGGATACACCGGAAAAGTTACTTTTCGGCTTGGCCTTCCAAGAGGCATTGCCCCCTAACGGAGGAATGATCTATATCTTTGAACAGCCGGGAGCGCATCGGGTCACGACAAAGGAGTACCGATTTCCTGTCGACTTGATTTGGATCGACGAACAGCATCAGGTCGTCCAACTCGTGGAGAAGGTTGAACCATGCCGGAGAGATCCTTGTCCTTGGTACGGCCCTCCACCGGTCGCGGTTCGATATTTGATCCAAGCGGAGGCCGGCTTCATCAAGGCGAAGGGTGTTGCGGTTGGTGATGAGTTGAAATATACGCTGCGAATGTAATGCCGGGAAGACGTGTGAAGGGCCGTGAGGACTGATCGGAGCCATGGCTCCACAGCTAGGGAGAATCGCAGTGACAATGGAAGGGTTTCAGTCTGCCGGCTCTGTCGAGGATATTCCGCCTGGGCGATCGAAAGTCGTTAACATCAACAATCGAGCGATCGCCCTGTTCAATGTGGATGGGCAATACTTTGCCATCTATAACATTTGCCCTCACGAAGGGGGCCCGTTGAGTGAAGGGCGCGTGAAAGGATTCGTCGTATCCTGCCCGTGGCATGACTTGGCCTTCGACATCCGGAACGGGCAGGGAACCGACGGAGGTGGCTACTGTGTCGGCAGTTATGAGGTCCGTGTGCTGGATGGAGAGATCTTCGTCGGTCCCCGTCGCAAGACATGATTGCGGCGCAAGGATCGCTAGGTTCACGGCCGTGGGAGAGCGGTGTCGCGCATGACGATCAGTCAGGATGAAGGAAGCGTCCAACCGAACGGTGGGCCGAACGGCGGGATCAAGACGATTCAGGCGGTCGTCGGCCGGCCGATCACCATCCACTTGTGGGAAGATCGGACGAGAGGGGAGCAGTGGGTGCCGACCTACGATGCAGCCGCGCTTGCATTGCTCGGAGACGACTATTTTCGCATTGCCGGGAACAATGCCGTAGATAACGGAACGCGGACCTTCGAGTTTCAGCCGATCAAGCCCGGCAACGTCCAAATCGTCTTCGAAAAGCGTATGGGATGGAAATTCACGGCGGAGGACCGGCGAGTG
>Ga0268299_1001829_pt1 | contig 31498 bp, 26 predicted proteins | sample NOBtaG_FD_193484 | JGI IMG/M metagenome (GOLD analysis project Ga0268299, IMG submission 193484) | Activated sludge microbial communities from bioreactor in Nijmegen, Gelderland, Netherland - NOB reactor | ecosystem: Engineered > Bioreactor > Aerobic > Activated sludge | place: Netherlands... | reverse complement strand
CTGAAAAGGCTGGTGTCGACAGTTCGATTCTGTCCCTCGGCACCATACATCGCGTACCTCGAGATGGTTCTACGCAGAATGGTGGCACCTCAGGCGCATTTTCTCCATTCAGAAGAGCCTCAGTGAACGACTCCAAGCGCGTCACCACATCTCGTAATCGTCCATCCCAGTTGTGAATGTAGTACTTCGCTGAACCCGGAAGCGGTTCACCTTTCAGGGTTTGAATCACAGCGTAATCCACACCGCATTGCATCAGCCAAGTCGCGAAGGTATGACGGAGATCATGAAAATGCAGATTGTGAAGTCCTGCTCGTTCACACGTTCTCATCCAACTATGCTTAAAGGAGTTCCCATTCTTCCATTGGCCGGGCCCCCCATTTGGCTCCCCAGGCGCGTCAAAGTTTGATCCCCCTGTGAACGAACTTGCCGCTGTACACTCCAATCGGTACACAAAGGCAACAAATTGGGCACCAAAATTGTTGTGCAATCTGAGGTTTGTTACGACTCAACCACAAGTTGCTCCAAAACGATTGCCAGATTGGTTGGGCATTCTGGTAAAAACACACTGACATGTCTGGTCCCTTCCATCTATCTCGCACCCAGACAAGGAATCGTGTCCATGACTCCCTTGCCTTATCGATCACGCATTCTTCTTGTTCCCCTGTTTAACCGCAGGGACACCAGGGGACGCCTGCACCCAAGACTGAACGTTGAGCGCGTTCACCGTGGGTTCGTGAAAGAACCAACTGAGATCTTTCGTCTCATTTGCATCAAAGTGCAATTTCTGCTCTCGTTCCCATTCACCCTCTGAGGTGGACAATCTAGCTTTCACTCGGATAAACCCGCCCTGCCCGACATTCTTAATGCTCGTCTTTACCAGCACACCTGCATCTGGCGCACCATCCATAACGCCGATGTCCAGCTGTTGATGGACGGTGACAATCTCACCACGCGCCTCATTCCCTGGGTCCCATCCGCCAACATAGGCCAGCCCCAGCACTGCAATGACCGCCCCGAAGATAAAGTTTCCCATGACACACCTCCATTTGTGGGTAGCGATTTGCCATCTGTTGCCCCCAAGGGGGCTCTCATCCTGATTCGTCCAAAACACTCCAAAGAATGCCCTCTCATTCATGCTGCAGCGAACGCGGCCCATGTGGATCAGAACCAATGTCGATAAGATCCAGTACCGCCAGGATGAAGATTGCTCCGCCAAGAATGAGCTCCAGCATGGTGTCCTCCTTTTTAGCGACGCGGTTCATACATGAGGTATCGCAACCCCAATGCCAGCGAGCAGCCCTCAAAAGAACAGGAGCAGGATCAGAACTAACTATCCAGAAAAACAATGAGTTAGAGAAAGGAGGGGCAGGAATGATGCGGCTGGATCACACGAAGGAAGATGAAGACGAGCCTGAGACATCCCCGCATCGCGAAGGGACAGGCCGCGCCCTGCCGGGAAGCAGGGACCCGAGAGGCACTAGCGCAGCAGAGCAATGGGAAAATCTGGAACGGTGTTGGGTTTGGTGGTCGTGGGGGTCTGCTTGCCACCGGTGAGTTGCTTCACCCGCTCGGAGAGATACAGATCCAACATGTTGATGCTGACAGCTCCCTTACCTGGGTAGTCCGCCTTGCCGCCGAGGCCTTCTACCAACGCCTTGGTAAAGGCGCCGTTCCCCCAAGCTTGATCTTCCAGCGAATATTGCTTGCCGGTGGAGGAGGCAAAGACCACGGCGCCGTTCTCCGCGCTGGCCAGTTCGTTCACCACGGCGTTGATGTCCGCGACACCCCGCCTGGCGCCCATGATGCTGCCGGAATGACAGGTATCCACGAAAAACAGCGTCTTGCCAGCGATCGAGGCCAGGGTGTTCTTGATGTCGGAAAACACCACGCCGGTCCGCAACAGCTTGTCGGGATTGGCATTCGTCGGCAAGAAGTAATAGATACCGTTGGCATCATTCACGCCGTGGCCCGCGAGAAACAGCATCGCCACGTCCTTACTCGTGGTCTCTTTCCGCAGCCAATCCAGGCCATCGAGAATATCGTCTTTCGTCGCCTCTCCGTCGGTGAGGACCTTCGCCGTCACGTCTCGATACAACCGGCCCTTCTGGCTATGCAGCACGGCCGCGAAATCCTGCGCGTCCTTGGCGGGAAATCCCAGGGTCAAATCTTTGTTCTGGTACTGACTGACTCCGATCGCCAGGACATAGAGTCTGGGTTGGATAACGAAGGCATCCGCTTGCCCAGCCCCTGGCCTAGGACCTGTCCACTTCACCCGCACCACCGCGGGCACGCTGGCGCTGTAGCGATTCTCGGCAAGAATGGCAATTTCAGCATCCCGCTCGGGAATCGTGACTTGGAGTTCCTGCACATCGGACTCCGCCTGCGCCTTCGCGGTGACTTTGAGATCCCGTGCCACGGAGACGGGCCGCCCATCCACTAAGGCCTTCACGCCGGTCACCGGTTCTCCCGAAGGCGAACGCAAGGTGAACCGCACGGTGACGTCGGATGTGGAGACCATGGCCCCCTCGCCAGGAGAAAGAATCGTGACCACCGGCGGGAGTTGTTCGGTCAAGGCCACGGCCTGGGCCTTGCGCCCGCTTTCAATGGTAGCCAGGCGAACTGCCGCGCCCTCATCTAATGTCTCCAACACCTTCGCGATCACATCGGGCCGGTAGTAGGTGTTGCGGAATTGCGCGGCAGGGAAAAAATCCCCCGCCCGGTCCCTGCCGTGGTTGATGTGCCACCCAATCAGATCATCAGCTCCTGGCGAGGCATCGTAAAATCCCGAAAGGGTCCACAGTATCCAAGCCTTGTTTTTGGCATAGAGAGCCAGTAATTCCTGACCATCGGTCATGCGATACCAGCGGATAGTGTCATCGGAGTGAGCTACCACGACCACGTTGCCATTCCCAGATACATTTACCGCCATCGCCGTATGAGGTATTCTAATTTCCCACTCCACACGGCCGGAACGGTCGAAGCAAACGACAGCCGAATCGAATCCCAGCACGAGGCGGCTTTGGTCAGGGGCGATCGCCAAGCTGCGAACCATTGCGCCGTCTGGTAAAGAGGCGGAATGTCCATTAAGTTTCGGGGTATGGGAATTCTCCCAATCCGTCACCACGAGACCAGGAGCTTTTGTAAGCGGCGGTCTGAATGTGCGGGACTCTATACTGCGTCCTGAATCTAGCGTACGTGCGTCAACCGAAAAATATTCAGGGCTCTTGGTGGACCGTTCATAACCTAAGTGAACTGTCATCCCGTCCTGAGAGATAAGGAATTCCTCACGACTGTTCATCGTATAATCGCTCTCATTCTGCCTGAAAAAGCGCACTCGCCCCAAAGGATCCAAGACACCGAAGGCAGGATCGAAGGCACCAAAGGCGAGACTCCCATCGGCAAGCGCGATGAGATCGCTGATCCGCCTCGAGGCTCCAGACAACATGTCGGTCCTTCGACCATAACCGCCATTTTCCCAACAACGGATCATTTTCGAGTGACTGACATTTTTAGTCCCCCCCCCTGCACAGATCCTTTGCCCATCAATAGACCAGGTGACCGAGCTGAGCGTCCCTTCAGAGAAGTTGCTCGTATCAGGAGCATGCTGCACCGAGAGGTCGTATCCTGAAAGCACGTTCACCGTATTGGCATCATCGAACCCCACGACAACTTTTGTGCCGTCTGGAGAGAAGCTGATGCCGAACGGTTGACTTCCACCTGGGACTCGACGCTTGGCAATAAGACGGAAGCGTTGATCATAGAGCCGAACGCCACCGTCATAGGAAGTCGTGGCTAATCGACCTGCCTTATCAAATGTTGCATACGCAGCAGTATCCGCGTATTCCCCATCTTTGGCGGCAAGACCATAGTCCGCGGTTCGATAAATCTGGATGCCGTTTTTAGCGCCCAGCGCTGCGGCCAACCATCTGCCGTCCGGACTGTAAGCTAGATGACCAATTGAATTCGAATGCCCTGTCGTTACCCGCCGGAGCAGTTTTCCGCTGACCCTATCGAAAACGTAAATCGACTCTCCGCCTTCCCAAAATATACCAGTTACACCTCCAGCCGCGATGGTACGACCGTCCGGGGAGATCGCCACTGCATTGATTCTGCCTTCGGGTCCCTCTCCAATGGGTGGTCGCAGCGTGGTAAGGAGTCTCCCCGTAGCCAATTCCCACACCCGTACTGTCTTATCATCTGAGCCAGTCACTAAATATTGATTGGCCGCATCCACGGCAATTCGATTGATCTTGGTGTGGTGCATGCCCGTTTCCACTCGCAGAATCGGATCGCTCGGCGGCTCCCCGGCCCAGACCTGGCCTATTCCATACAAGAGGGCCACAGTCGCCAGCAGGCCCAGGGACCAGCGCGATTTCATCACTTTCATCCTCATGAGTGAGCTCCTCATTGCGTGACCAGCCCTCGGGCCTTCAGGCCACGCAGGCCTTTCGTATCCGTTTCCCCCGCTTCCAGTGTCACGATGCCGGCATGGGCTTCGCTCCACTGGTTGCCTTGCGACAACAGGTCCGACCATTCCATTCGGTTGACAGCCGCTGCGTCCGAAGGCGTCAGCATGAAGTAGCCGCGGCTCACATCCATATTCTTCACCAGCGGCGTAGGCTGCTTCATGCAGATGGTCTTGATCCGTTCCGTGCCAAGCGGACGATCCACCGTGAACTCAAATTCATCCTTGATCGAATCGGGAATCGTCACCCAACCATCGGCGGCGCGCACGAACGTTTGGCGAAGATCCGAACGATATTTGTTGGGAGACAGGACGATCCAGGATCCGCTGACGCCGATGCTGATCACGGTCAAATAACAATCCTGCGTCGTGCGGAAACGAAAGCTCGCCTTCTCTCCTACTCGATACTGTGGCCGATCGGCCACCAGTTCCGTACGGAACCCGGCCGGATTGCGCAAATCCCAGAAGGCCTCGACCCATCGGTGAAACGACTCAGCCTGGCCGGACCCAAGCGACGACACCGGAGGCCGTCCGCCGGTCTTTACGCTACTCAGTTCATGCCAATCGTCTTCCGTCAACGCTGTGCGTGGGATTGTCCCTTCTGCCACCGCTTCCATGACATGGTCTCGCAATCGTACCAACTTGGCCGAGAGCCAGAGCCCCCCAGTCGCGTCGGTTTCATACACAGCAGACAACTCCGCTTGCGCTGCCCCGTCGGTGGGGGTCTTCGGCGCGGCTTCGGCCTGCACCACCCTACTATCCATCACTCGCAACACGCCGAACCGGCTCAATCCGGCGAGCAGACCGGTTTCCAATCGCGTACTGACCGACAAGCGCGTTCTCGTACGGTTTTCGAGAAACCCCTCCAGGACGGTGAGGGCGCCATCGGAATCGTTGACGTGGGATGAGAGGCGCAGCGCAAGGTCGTGCAAAGCCATCGCGAGGGGACTATTGTCTCCGGCGAGCGGCGGCGGCGTCATGGAAAACTTGACCACCTGCTCCGCGAGATGGCGCGTCAGTTGATCGCGGAGGGAAGGCGGGAGGGTGACTCCCAACTGATCGACCGCCACCTTCACCACCACCACGGCAGAGCCTTGGCCTGGCTCGACGTGGCGAACACGCGCCTCCGCCCGTCCTTGCTGGTTCGTACGGAGCACCGAATCCACTTCACCCTTGCCCGCTTCAAATGAGAAGACAACCGGCATCTCCGGCACCGGACGGTCTTGCCCCTGTAATGCCGAACGGACTTGGATCGCCAGGAGATCGGACAGGGGTTTCCCCGGCTTGGCTCGCTGTTGATCGCCCGACACCTTCTCAAGCTTCAGAGACATCAGGAGCGCGGCAAACCGCTGGCGAGTCTGTGCCAAGCGCGCCGCGCCGGCCTCGCCTCCAGCATTGTGCGGCGCGAGGGAATGAATCCGCCGATCAAGCTGCTCGGCAATCGCATCGACTTCAAGCGCCTGATGCCACAGCCTGAGCGCGTGCAGCACCTCGCCCTGCTCCTGCAATGTGGCGGCTTGCCGGGTCAACTCACCATGCTGCTCGCCCAACGCCTTCAGATCGACACCCCAGGCGTTCACGGCCTGTTCCCGGTCCAGCCGAGCCAGCGAGTAATAGTACGGTCCGCACCTGTCCGCATGCCGCTGAAGGATGTCGAGGCCGGAGATGGTGATCTGGACCGTCTCCACCACATCCGACGAGACACTGTAGGAGAATCCAGCGCCAGTCGTCTCCTGTTGACTGGTCCGATCCGATCCTTCAATCTTGACTTCGAGACTCTTGATCATCTCAAGGCGCGCGCTCTTATCAGCATCCTCTTGGCTTACGCTGGAACGCCCCACCGCCTGCAGTGGAACCGTTTGTCCCACCCACCCCGGCAGGGGTAACGATTCACACCGGCCACTCCCACTGGACACAACCCTGGTGGACTGAGCGGGAACCGGCGCAGGTTTGCCGGTTCGCAACTCCTCCTGTGCCGCATCCATATCAGCCTTAATGGCCGCTTGGTCCTCATGGGACAGCGCGCTCGTACTAGGCAGAGGCAACGGATCTTTCGCCCCTGAGTTTGGAGCCGTCGTACATCCCATGAGCAGGACAAGCCCTGTCCCCGCAAGCAAGGCGAAACCAACGATGGTGCCTCGACAATCGCCCATATGCCCCCTCCGTCTCCCCGTCTACACAAAGGATTCAGCAACACTTGTCGCCCGATACACCCTGGCTTGGACTTACCCGATCTGACCGTGTTGATCCTTTTCAGGATCGTCCGGCCCTTGACCGCCTCAACTCGATGACCCGGTGCCCGAGACTCCCAACCGGAACCCTACCTCACCAACGCCACGGGGAAATTGCTATACCCCTGGGGCGTATCTGTGATGGGATGCTGGGCGCCGTTGGTCAGCTGCGGCACGGTTTCCGATACATAGGTGTCGAGCTCTTTCATCGAAACCTTCCCATCTGGGACAAGATCGGCCTTGCCGTTCAGACCATTGAGCAACGCATAGGTGAAAGCGCCATGCCCCCACTCATCGCTCTCCTGCGACAATTCCGCTCCCCGACTGGAGGTGAAGACCACTGCGTTCATTTCCTGCAGTTCCTTCACAAACCGGTCATTATCGACGCCCCGCGTTTTCTTCTTGCTGACGCCCTCCGAGTGACAGGTGTCCGCAAGAATCAGCTTCTTGGCCGGCAGGTCAAGAATCGTCTTCAACTCTCGCCACGAAATGGCTTTCGAACGCTTCAGCGATCCGTCTGGGTTCACCACCGCATCGGTCGGCAGGAAATAGAAATCGCCGCGCTCGTCATTCAGCCCATGTCCAGCCAGGAAAAGCACCACCACATCGTTCTGTCCCGCCTGCCCGAGATAGGTCAGATTGTCGAGAATCGTATCGTAGGTCGGCTTCAAGGCGCTGTGATCGGAAATGACCAGACTATGCACCTCCCGAAACAACTTGCCCTTCTGTCGAGTGAACGCGTGGACGATCGCTTGGGCATCGGCCTCGGCATACGAAAGCCCACGAATCTGCCGTTCCTGATACGCGTTGATCCCGATCGACAACATCCAGAGATTCGGAAGGATGGTGTCGCGCAGAGGAAGCGCACTGGGTGGGAGGGATACGGTAATCGACTTGACCGATTCGCTGTAACCATTAAACGCCCGGACCTCGATGACGTTTAACGCTCCTTCCAATTCCAGCGGAATCGTTGCCGTCCAATCACGCGCGCCCGCTGGCAGCACGAGCGGTGCCGCCGACCCTGTCCCGCCGACGCTTTTGCTCGTCACGACCAAATCTCGGGCTTGGCTTGGCCAGACCTGTGCGCCATTCATTGACACCCGCACAGATCTCAGCGGGTAGGTCGCATCCGCCACATGAATGGCCAAATCCATCTGTGTCGACGAGAGAATGGCTTGATCCGCCGGTGCTGCAATCGTCACAACCGGAGGCGACACAAATCCAACGTAGCCGACACGCGTTTCTGGGCGTTGGCCCCCAAACACTTGCACCAGAGCCCGTTCTCGATCCCCCAATCGAAGCGTCTCTTCTACGACCTGCGGCCGATAGAACGTAGAGCGGAATTGATCGATGCCATATACCTGATCGCCCAGCCGAACGTTCAAATGGGTATCGCCGTCGGGCGAGGACGCGTAATACCCTTCCGGCGTGACAGACAACCATTCACCGTCCAGAAACCGGACCATCGTCATGAGCTCCTGCCCACTCTCCACATCCCAGAGGCGCAACGTGCCATCTTCTCCACCCGTCAGCGCGCGCGTTCCACCCCCGATCCATGCAAACGAAGCCAGCTTCCCGACGTGCCCTACCAGCTTTCCCTGAACTTGCCCGGACACTGCGTGACGGAGCTCAACCCCCGTGCAATTCACATTGCATCCTGAGACCACTTGCCCCCCTGGTGAGTCCGTCACCAAGCCCATCCCGTCAACTTTGGGCACAGCGGGGAACGCTGCCACCAATGATTGCCGAGCAATGTCCCAGATCTCTGCCTGTCCATTCCATCCCACTACCAATAAACGTTGTCCATCGGCGGAGAATTGGACCAGGCGGGGCTCTTGTTGTTCCCCTTTCTCATTTATCAACCCATGAGCAATGACCTTCCCATCCCCAGGTCCGTTAAAAAGGATTACCCCATGGTCCCTTTGGGACCAGGCCGTCCACTTTCCGTCTGAAGAAACGTCCACGTGGGGATAATTCCCAGCATTGATCTGATACTGCAAAACCAGCTGACCGGTTTGTAAATTCCATTGGTAGATCTCCCATGGGCCATCAGATTCACTCGCCCCTCTCCCAACGACCACTGCTTCTGAGCGACCAGGAACGATAGTACATGCTCTCATTTCCCACTTTTCATTAAACTTCCACTCTGATTCCACCTTGCCAGTCTTCATTTCGAAAATGGCAAATTTTGGCTTTCCCTCTTCTGATCCCAATACCGCGAATCGTCGCTCTCCCGCCAACGCACCCACACACCGCACGGGCCTCTTCCATTCGAGGCTCCATTCAACACGGCCATGTTCCAGGTTCCATAGGTTGATGCGATGATCCTTCCCCGTCGAAAGGGCGCGTCCTCCAGACTGAAAGGCAAATACCCGCTCTACTGCTGGAATCCCGCCTGTCAATCGCTGGACTACACGACCTGTTACCGTATCGACGATGACCAAGTCCTTGTTCGCAAACTTAAACCGATCACGGCTCTCGCTGTTTTCAATGTCCAAAGGAAATACAGGTGTGACAACGAGAAACCGCCCGTCAACAGATTGGTCATAGATAGCAGGAATTCCAACGTCAGCGATCTCAATGAGCGACCGCTGGTTGCCCGTGGGAATGTCCTTCCGAATAGGACGTGAATTTTTCAGGACCTTAAGGTCAGGTTCATAGGGCGCTAGGTAGGCATCCCGTGTGTTTCGTGAGCAGACGCCAGTGGGGCGCGAGAGAAAAGCGAGCCCGACATCCTTCCACTTTTTGACCACCTTTCCTGTCTGCCAATCCAGCGCCACAAGCTCGTCTTTGCCGTGGTACAGAAGCCACCGGTCACATATGGCGAAGCCGGGACGATAGTCGATCCAGAAAGATTCCTCGTTCTGGCCTGTATCAAATGTTTGGGGCACCCCACCGACCTTGGGATTCCAGATGATGATCTTCGTCACTGTGCGGGATGCAATCCTCCCGTCAGGGATAAAGGCAACCTCCTCCAATTTGTCCCCCTCAAACCGTTGCACCACACCTCCCGAGGATAGTGAATACAGAACAAGGCCGGGATTGTTTCCATATGCGACCGCCACCGTCGAGAAATCCGGAGACACGTCCAGATCTTTGACTTTGCTCTCCTTCATGTCATTGTGATCGAGCCAAATTTCCCGAAGGATTTCCCCACTCGCTACACTCACAATCGTGAGAAGGTCCCTCTCGCCTTTCACCCCTCGAACGGCAACTTGTTTCCCGTCCCGATTCACAAATAGACATTTTCTGCTTTCCAACTTCCCATCGAGATGATCGCTAGCCATGATCAGATACAGTTCTCTGCTCGTTTGCCGATCCCAAACCCTGAGCACGCCATCTCCCCCCAACGAGATGACGCGACGCCCATCTGGGATAAGCTTTGCGTCCAACGGCAAGTCACTATGCCCTAACTGCGGGTAGATCATCGGCCTCTGGGTCTCCGTTGATTGCGAGCTATTAGACCCGGCAGAAGCAGCGTTCACTTCAGCAATCACAGTAAGCATGGTCAGGAGGACGAGCCCGCCCACCGTCACGTTGTTCCATTGGGAAAGCGATGCCCTCCGGTTGATCATCCGTTGTTTTAGCCATCCCAGCATCATCGTGGATTCAGGCATGGTGAACACTCCTTAGTAGGCACGGTTGTTGAGAATGTGACGGGGCGCACAACCGGCTCATTTCTGCCCTGTGCTCAATCGAAGCGGCATGCTCGTATCACACCTCCGATGAGGCCGCAATCCCGAACAAATTGCGCGACGTTGTTGGGCTGGCATGATGCAAACGCTATTCCCTGACGCCCAGCATTTACATGTATTTCACGCTCGTGGGTTTTCCTTGAGAGTCTGTCCGACCATTGAACTCTGACGTTGCCTGGCCACGTCGGATTCCCCTTCGACTTTCCCCACAGCTCGCGGGGAACCCCACACTGCACTCCCAGATGCCTTCGCCCTATCGTCCCCGGCCTGATCGCCATTATTCTTTTCATAACAGCGACTTAGATGATCACTCTGAACTGACCCGCAATGGCATTTCTCTTGCTCAACTCCTCGCTAGAAATTCCACACGGTTGATCGATGTTCGTTATGACCATTTGTAATCATTCACAAGGAGGGTGCCATGTTGATACGAGCCATTGCCCTGTCTGTTTCCCTTGCGATCTTGCTGTTACCGCTGGCCGCTCAGGCTGCCGACTATCGCTTCGTCGATCGGGGCGACACGTACTATCTGGACCACCTCTTCGAGAATCAGTTGGTCGTCGTCCTGGGCAAAGAAAACGGGTGGGTCAAAGTGCGGTATCTGAACGGAGCTGTGGAGTGGGTGGCTCCAAACCGGCTCATGACTCAGAGTCAGTCCCGCGCCAACGATACGGCTGAGCAGGTTGTTGGAACCGGTGTGTTTTTGCTGGCGCTCTACTGCTTGGCCAACCCTGCGGCCTGTTCGGATTCTCCATCCACGCGTTAGAGAGAGCCACCTGTGCATGAAAGGGCGGCCAAACTCGTTGCTTGTCCGGAGGGCCTGTGTGAGGAATGCATTTCCCACAGGCCCTCCCTCGGGCGACCAGCTCAGTGATCGTCCCTTTGGTCAGTCGATCTTCTAGACGGCTCGGAGGTAACAACCCGACACCATCGTGACCTTCACGCCGCTGGCCCCATCAGTCATGCCCCTCCCGTTCCAGTCGGTCACGAATCTCCGGCGCCACCACATCCCCCGCCTTCATGAGTGGAATCACGACGGCCAATGTCTGGACCAGGAATCGCCTCCGGCCTTCGAATTTATCCTCGGGGTGAACGCACGATGCGACCGTCTTGACACGGGCTTCAAGCGCCATCAGTTTCGCCACGAGATTGAGGGCCTGCGCCTCAAACTCGACGCTGGTCAGCTTCTTCTGAAAATATTTGTGGTGCGTATTCATGTAGGAGGTCAGCGTCATCGCCGCACTCAGGAACTCCGATTTCCATTTCTCGCAACCGCCGGCCTGGGCTGATGGAGCAGAGAACACCCCCAACACGTACAGGATGCAGCACACCGTGAAACCAGTCACGGACCGTGCAGGAGTCATCGGTTCCTCCTTCTTCGCCCGCTCCAGCCTACTCACCGACCGCCTACCCGCCACCCTCCATATTGAAGCGGACCAGCGTCGCCAGCGCCTCCTGGTAACGCTCCGGCAGATTCTTAAACCGTTTGCGGCATCCGATCAGTGCAGCTTCTTGTGAGGGATATGTGGCTACAACCTTCCTCAGATGCTCGACATACTCCTTGAGCTTGACCTCCACCAGTCTGGTCAATCCCGGTTCGCCCGCCAGACTCGCCGCCGCCGCTCGTTGATCCCCCGCCGTCTGCACTAAGGCTTGGAAGCACATTCCCTTCAGCCGCTGCATCACCGTGCTGCGGTCCCATCCTAACGTCGTTGCGGTGGCTTGCAGGTCGAAGCTATGTTCACGAATGGTCTTCAGCAACGCGGGATCACTCTTTTTAGGATCGCCCTCTCCTTCTGAAGCATCGGTCACCGGTACCGCCGAAGCAGTCGTGGCCGCTGCTGACCCCGCTAACCGCAAGTCCTCCACCTGAATCGTTGCGCCTTCCGCGAGCATCACCGCATTCTCAACGCATCGTTTCAATTCCCGCACATTGCCTTTCCAGGGCCAACTCTGAAGACGATCGGCCGCGCCCTGGGAAAGCGCAACCGGTCCTCGGCCCGCCTTGGCGACAAACTGATCGATAAAGGCCTGCGCCAGCGCCGGCACATCAGTTTGGCGTTCGCGCAACGGTGGAAGACGCAGTTCAATGCCATGCAACCGATAATAGAGATCCTCGCGAAACCATCCCTCGGCAATCCCCTGTAAAAGATTCCGGTTAGTGGCCGACACCACCCGCACGTCCACTTTCATGGCTTTCTTGTCGCCGACCCGCATGACCATGCCATCTTGCAGCACGCGAAGCAGCTTGGCTTGGAGGTCGGATCGAAGGTCGCCGATTTCATCGAGGAAAATCGTACCCTTGTCGGCTTGCTGGAAATAGCCTTCGTGGTCACGGACTGCCCCGGTGAAAGATCCTCGCAAATGCCCGAACAGCTCGCTTTCGAAAAGGTCAGCAGGCACGGCTGCCATGTTCACAGGCACGAAGGCGTAGGACGCCCGCTCGCTCAACCGATGCCCGGCTTGGGCGAACAATTCCTTTCCCGTACCCGGCTCGCCAAGGATCAGAATGGGCACATGGCTCTTGGCAACCTTCTTCAGGTCTTTCCACGTTCGGAGCAACACAGCATCCCGCGTCAAAATACCGAATTGCGCACAGTCTTGCCGCAAAACGTCCAGTTCCCCTTCCAGGAGAGGAGACCGATTGGCCTGTGCCCTCTGCATCTTGTCCAATCGAGATTGGAGATCGTTCACGGCATCTCGGGCTTGGGAAACTTGCGCCTGGGCAGTCTGGAGGTCACGTTGGAGAGTGGCGACCAAGGCTTGGAGTTCCGTGCCTTCTGTCTGTCCCACGCGCGCGTCGGCCTGCGCTTGATTGAGATCTTCTTCGAGTTGCTCCGCCCGAGTCTCACGCTCGACCAGTGCCCGTTGTGTGTCCGCCAATCGACGATAATACTCGACGCGTTCGTCCTCCAACTGACGAATGTGTCGGGCACCGAGCCAACGCGTCCAGACCAGCGTGCTGCCTGTGGCCAAAGCAAGCGCCATGAAAGGGAGGACCACCGGCAGGACGAGACCACTCCAGGCAAATCCAGCGAACGACACGAGGAGATAGGCCGCGCCGATTAGACCGGCGGCGACCAGTCCACCCCAGAGTGAGAAAGCCAACAGGCACCACGCGGTCCCTGTGCCTATCCCCATGATCAACACCCAGTGGAGCCAGACGGGGACGGTCCATAAGGCACTTTCTGTCAGAATGGTGTTGAAAATGTTGGCCAAGATGAAGCCGCCTGGAGCGGTAAGTTCAAGAGGCGTCTGCCGCTTATCCGACCCCAGAGCGGCGTGCACGATCAAAATAGCCTTCCCCGCAACCTGCTCACGGAGTTCTGCATCACGCCCTTCCTCGATCGCATCCCACACATCCACAAACGATAAATAGGGGAAAGGGCCCTCTGTCCAGCGCCCCGCATAGCTGATCAGGATGTCGCCCTGTTCATCCACAGGAATGGAGAGATTTCTCTTCGTACCGTCGGAGAATGTCGCTTCCTGAAAGGTCAAAGAGCGGCCTGGAGAGAGCGTCATCCGATCCGGAGGAATGTGGAGATACGCAGCCGCCAGCGCGACCCCCAGCGATGGGATCGCCTGCCCCCCGGCATTCACAAACGACGGAACTCGCCGGTAGACGCCATCCGCATCCGAAATCGCACCGATGTGCCCTACGCCGCGTGCGACATGTAGCAGACCTGACAACGGCCCGGCAATATGATCCGTAGTGGGAAGCGCGTGGAGGACCGCCGGTTCAAAGGAAGGGAGGGATCGTGCCATGCCGTTTCTGAGTGGGAGCGGCACAGTCGGGGCTTCTCCGGCATGGTCGCTCAGATTCACAGGGAGCGGAAATAGGACATTGCCAGCTCGAGTCGCAGCCTCCACCAAGGCACGATCACTGCCTGCTCCGCCACGCTCCGCAGGGCTCTCTTCGCCGAAGTGAAAATCCAGGCCCACGACCTGAGCACCGGCGCGATGCAACCCGGAGATCATGGTGGCAAATACCGCACGATCCCAGATCCCCACACCGAATCGAGCATCACTCTCGGCATCACGGCCAATGAGGAGAAGGCGGCCGCTGTCGGGTATAGCCCGATGCCACTGTGAGCGAAGGTCGAAAGTCTTCGCTTCCCACGATTCAGTCAGACCGGGGACAAGCAGCATCAACAGGGCAAGAAGGATAGTGCCAGCGAATCCGATGAGAAGACTGACAGACCTCGAAGCTTTCATATGCCGCACACTCGGTCACGGCTCGCTAGGACATCAGAACGCAGGGCAGAGAGTCGACACTTCGGCAGAAACATTTCTGCAATCCTTTTCTAAACAGTCGATTCACCTGACTCTATCTACTTCCTTACCCCCTGAAACATCATCTCACCTCAGCAGTGCCACGGGAAAATTGCGATAGCCGCCGGGGGTGTCGGTGATCGGATGCTGCGCGCCGTTGGTGAGATTCGGCACCCGTTCCGAGACATAGCCATCCAGCTCCTTCATCGATACAATGCCATCTTTGGTAATGAGATCTGCCTTACCGCTGAGTCCCTCCAGGAGCGCGTAGGTGAAGGCGCCGTGTTTCCAGTCATCGCCCTCTTGGGAGAGCTCATTGCCGGCACTCGACGTCAAGATCACCGCGTCCATCGCTTGCAGTTCTTTGATGAACCGATTGTTGTCGACCCCGCGCGTCTTCTTCTTGCTGACGCCTTCGGAATGGCACGCGTCCAAGAAGACTATCTTCTTCGCCGGCAGATCCAGCACCTTCTTGATCTCGTCGTTCGCGATGGCGCGGGATCGCTTGATCGACCCGTCAGACTGAATCGCCGCATCGCTCGGCAAGAAGTAGAACTCGCCACGGTCATCGTTGATACCATGCCCTGCGAGGAACAATAGGACGACGTCATTCTGCCCGGCCTGCTGGAGATACCCGAGGTTGTCCAGAATCGTGTCGTAGGTCGGCTTCATTGTGCTCGAATCCGAAATGATGAGACTGCGCACATCCCGGAAGAGCTTGCCGCGCTGCTGAGTAAACGCCTGCACGATTGTCTGGGCATCGGCTTCGGCATAGGACAGCGCGCGAATCTGTCGATCCTGATAGGCATTGATTCCAATCGAGAGAATCCAGAGGTTCGGCTTGATCACGTCCTCGTGGGGGACGAGAGCAGCCGGTAGCGACACGGTAATGGCCTTGACAGTCTCGCTATGCCCATTAAAGGCCTTCACTTCAATCACATTCTCGCCCTCTTCCAAATCCAGCGGGATGGTGGTCGTCCATTCGCGGACACCGGCAGGAACGGTCACTGGAACCACCGGTGCCTTCTCAACGCCGGATTTGGCGGTCACGACCAAGTCCCGAGTCTGAAGCGGCCATACCTGAGCGCCGTTACGAGAAACCCGCACAGACTGAATGGGGTAACTCCTGTCTGTAATCGTGACCGCCAGATCGAGTCTCGGTGTTGCCAGAACAGAACGATCTTCCGGCGAGGAAATCGCCACGGTCGGCGGTGCAATAAAATCGCCTGCCCCGCCTGCCGCCCGCTGATCACCTTCACCCAAGATCTCGGCAATGGCCTGTTTGCGATTGCCAAGCCGCAAGGTCGCCTCGACAATCTGGGGGCGATAGAACGTAGACCGAAATTGATCGATGCCATACACCTGATTGCCCAACCGGACATTGAGATAGATATCGCCCTTCGGGGAGGCAGTGTAATAGCCTTCCGGGGTCAGGCTAATCCATTCCCTGTCACCCAACAGCACCGTGGTGAGTAACTCTTCCCCGCTTCCCACTCGCCAGACATCCATCCCCATCCCCCCAGATACGGCAAGGCTGCCATCCGGCGAGAACGCCACGGACCTCACAGCATTTCCGTGCCCTACGAAGCTCCGCACTTCCCGGCCGGTCGCCACTTCCCAGAGCTTCAATTCCCCACCCAGGCTACCCGAGAGGATCCAGCGCTCATCCGGCGAAAACGCCGCAGACCATACATCAGAACTGTGCCCCGTGAAGGTCCGCACCTCCCGACCCGTCGCCACCTCCCAGAGTTTTATCGTCTGATCCCCACTCCCTGAAAGCGCCCACTGGCCATCCGGCGAAAATGCGACAGAGTGCACCGCTTCTGTGTGCCCCATGAAGCTTCGCACTTCCCGCCCCGTCGCCACCTCCCAGAGCTTCACCGTTCCGCTCCCGCCAGAAAGCACCCACTGGCCATCCGAGGAAAAGGCCACAGAACCTGCATCAGCAAGGTGCCCCGTCTGCACAAACACCTCTGGATGGCCTTCCGCATAAACCCGTCCGACGACGTTGAGTAGAAACATGCATGCCAAAACCAAGAGCCGTGACTTCATAGACCTCATCCTAGCGAAAGCCCCACGGGCCGTTGCACCATATCTACTCGGCGCCACTCCTGCCGGACTCCTTACTCAACAGTTCCGTCCGGGATCTGGCTGCGCTCCCGGCGCTCCTAACATATCCGGCGGCTTACAAGGCGCAGCTGGCTTGAGCGGTTTGCCGATCGGGTCGAGGTGTTCCACCTTTTCGGCTAATGCCTTGACCGAGGCTTCTACTTCCGGCGGGACAGATAAGTCTTTGCGCTTTCTCCCAAGCGCTTCGTCCATCTCATCCCCTGAGGCCTTGGCGCGCTGCCGTGTCGCCGCAAACAGCTTTTCTTCCATTTCCTTGGTTTCTTTATACAGCGCTTCGATCTCCTTCAATCGCGCTTCATATTCGGCCTTATCGACCAAACCCGCATTGTAGCGATTACAGAGTTCGACATAGCGTGCGATGGTCCCATGGACGACCTTGTCCCATGCGACCCCCGTCGTGCGGCTGAACCCGATCGACGGAATGATGTTGAATACAAACTGCGCGACGGTGAAAGCCGCGGACACGTTCATGGATTTGGTTTCGTAGACGGAACAATCTAACTTGGTGGCCGGCGGCTCGACGGCCTTGGTGGTCGCCACCCCTGAGCCGACCGTCATGAGTAGCGCCAAGACGACCACGCAGCAGGCCCGACCTCTTTCTCGCATCCATCTTCTCACCGTTCTTGGTGTCACCTGCTTCATGATTGCTCCTTACCGGCGCTTACGAATTTCTTCCTGCATCTGGTCCATCTGTGATTCCAGATCTTCGCTCACCTGCGCCAACCCGCGCATGAGCCGATCCAGACTGAACGGACGGACCGGCGGCAGGCCTGGTCCCGTTTCGGGTTTGGCCTCCGGTTGATTCTCGAGCACCTTGGGAGGCTGGGGCTTGGCACTCGGAAGTGCCTGTCTGGGGCCGGAATCCGTCGGTGGGGCAGTACCTCCAACTTGCGGCGCGGCACTGTCCTTTCCTTGCCCAGCAGGAGGGAATGATTTCGCATAGGCAACCTGCACGCCCTGCTTGGCCAGCCATTCCTTGGCTACACTGGACTTCACGGCGAAACTGATGCTGGTGATCGCCAGGCCGTCTTTCGCCTTTCTCGCCATCGAGGTGTTGACCCCAATCTGCTGCCCGTTCTCATCGATGAGCGGCCCGCCGGAGTTGCCACGATTCAGGCCGGTTTCTGTTTGAAAGACATGCTTGCCTGGGACTTGGGTGAAGTTCTCCCACTCAGCACTGATCACTCCCGTCGTCAAACTCCAGAGTCCGCCCTGCTCTGGATGCCCGATCGCGAGCACGCGTGACCCGATTGCAATCGTCGCGGGATCCCCCATCGGCAGAACTGGAAGCGCCTTGGATAGGCCTGTCACTTTCAGCAAAGCCAAGTCCAACTCAGGGTCGTGCGCCACAAGCGTCGCTTGGAGGCGAAGGGCGAGGTCCGTTTTTTCATTTCCCGTGACTCGATCTGGGCGCAAGAAAACCCACATGCTACGGTAGGGAGCCTTCGCATCCTTGTCGAAAATCACATGCGAATTCGTGAGGACGAGTCCTGTTGGACCGATGATAGAGCCGGTCCCGGACATGACGTCGCTCCCTGAACTCGCCACGACTAATACCACCGCCGGAGCGGCCGCCGCATAGATCTGAGCCGGAGTCGAAGCTCGTGCCGGTGCATCAGGCCATGGTGCCGGCCCCACCACGGCCCACACGAGAGATAGACAGAGCAAGACGTATCTGCCCACATACCGATTCGTGTCGGTTTCGCCCCTCATATCCTTCTCCATTGTGACTTCCTCCCCGCCCCCCGTTCATCGACGGCTTATTTACAGGACTTCGAACTCAATCTCCTTCACGCTTCTGGCCCCATCCGTATCCGCCACACTGATACGTACGATGTGCTTGCCGGCCGGGATCTTTGCTTCCTTCATCTGAATGCCCGCTGACGTGGCGTAGTCGCGCACCCGATCGGTGATGTCGAATGGAAACAACTTCACCACCGTGACCTTAAGACTGGTCAAATCCACTGCTCCTGTTTTGGGCACAAAGTTGATCTGAATTTCGATCGGAGCCGACGCCCTGCCGCCGTCATTGGGCTTCAAGACTTCGATCGTTGGTCCGAGATTGCTTTCCTGCCGTCCTACATCGAGCAGTGCCCCGCCTGGAGCGTCAGCCGCAGGCGCCAATGCTGCTTCCTGCGGGGTGATGAGCCACCCGTCTGTCGGCGAGGTGGTTCCGGCCCCAGCGCCGCAGATCATCAGGAATGACAGAACAACCCCTGCCGCGCCGAGTTTTGCTTTTAGGAAACGCTCACAGTTCATGATAGTCATGGTGCCCCCTCCTTAAATTCACTACAGGAGCCTCAGCATGCTGGTGTGTCATGGTCTGCACTGTTTAAATCCGTGATTCGCCCGGTTGGGAAAAACAAACTCACGCCTTCTTCCGCATGGTGGCGGCAGGCTGCGGGCCCAAATGGGAATGCTTCTTCTACAAGGGCCCGCAGCACCCGCGACCGATCGCCGTCCTTCTCTACGGCACCTGTTAGCTTGCGCCGTGTTTTCTTCGCTCCAACTCCTGGTTCAGCTCGTCGTGCGCCTTGTCGGCATTCTTCCTCACAAACTCGCGCAAGTTGGCATCCAATTCTTTGAACTGTCCGCTGGCCGCAGCATAGCTTTTCATGATGTCCATAAATTGTTCGATGTCGAGCCGTGCCAAGGCATAGGCTTCGTTTCGCAGAGGATTTTCCCAATATTGCACAACCTGCGCACCGACCAAGGTCGCTTCGGTCACCTGTTTGAACGTGTCTTGAATATGCTGCTCCACACTCGACTTATCCATACTGCCCGCTGTCGTTTCGGCCATGTATTGTTTCTGGAGCCCCGCGACGTAGACCTGCAAGGTGGCCGCAAGGTCGTTTCTGGATTGACCCTCCGCCGCCTTCCGACGCAACGCAGGGTTATAGATGCCCGCACTGTTGCCGACCCCATACAATACCCGACGCTCGCCGCTGAACGCCGCCCCCTTCTCGGTGACCCACTTCGGCAGATCCTTGACCTCCTGAATCGGCGTATCCGTCCTGGCCAGAGGGCCACCTTGCTGCGGCTTTTGTCCCGCACATCCCACAACCAAGGTCGCCACCGCGAGTGTCCCTGTAATCACTACCGTTTGTAATCGTCTCATGTCTCGCCTCCTCCTGTAAGAATGATTGCCCGGTCCCCGACTTTCCTGTATTCGATTACCCATCGCATGATGCAACCACACTTGAGCAACCTTCGTTCCCGCTCATATCTCTGAGTTAACATATTGAATTTGAATGAATCCGATGGATTGAGCGAATACACATCCCGCGTCTGCCCCCACTCTCTTCCCCGCACCATTCGGGGACCGCTCCCTCTGCCCTGTGAGAATACCGCCTAAGTAACAAGCCCCTGCCCCCTCCGCCTCTTTGATGACGGTCCAACGAGTATCCAATTCCCATCCGCTTCTAAGGCGCCGCAACTGTCGGCGCATTGATTCGATTGAGAAACAGTTCATCATAGGGTTGGCTTTCATTGTCCAGTACACTCGCCTCACTGGCGATCAGCGCAAGATTGGATTTCAGGAGCGAAGCATCCACCACGATTTGTTTTGTGCGCGCCATCGCAAGATTGCCCCCACTTTGGGCGATCCGCAGCAGTTCTTGCCTGATATTGAGCGTGGCTTTCGGCAGATGCACGGTTGCGATCACCACCAGGAAGCGAGTCCCACCCAAGAGCCCCCGCGCGGTATCGACCACGGCTTGCACCTTGACGGCCAATTCCCGTTGCTCCGGAGTGAACGCGCCATTCTGACCTTTGATTTGCCCCAAGGCCACACTCAGTTGTTGAAGGGACATCTGGTACGCGTTGACAGCATCCTCATATTCCTTCTTCTCCTTCTCAAACTGCGCCTCCAACTCTTGCAGCCCCTTCGCGGAATCGCTGTCATCGCTCCGTTTCGCCACTTCGTCCGGCGTCGTCGCATCCCCAAAGGTTTGAGCCTTGAGCTGGCGAATTCGTTGCGCGGACTCCTCCACGTCCCGAGAAGCCTTTTCGCACATCTCCTCTCCCTGCAGAACAGCGTCTCGAAACTGCTTGAGATCTTCTCGGTTTTCGGCCAGAGCCAACACCGCCTCCATCACGTTCGGATGGAATTCAGCCGCTTTTCCCTCAAACTGCGCAGCAAACAACTCTCGCTTGGGCTCAAAGCCCGGATGATAGCGAAGCAGTCGAAAAAAATTCTGATCGAAGCCTGGGTCATACCCCTTCCCCAACACCTTCTCCCCAAACGCGCGGACGTCTTCGGGCGAGGGGGTTTTCGATCGATAGGTCCGCTCGTAGTGGAGATCTGGTGGCGAGCTAAAGAGTCGCTGTTGAAGGTCCAGCGCGCGCCCTGTCCAGGGCGACGGCTGGAATCCCAGCCCCGCAGCATACAGCGCCCCTTGGCGATAGTGTTCCTGGAAGAATCGACTGAAATTTTGCGCATTCAGCGTAAGCGTGCCCTTCATCTCCTGAGGCCACAGCGAGCCTGCGGAGAGCGGAATTCCCTGCAGCATCAGTTCCCCAAGTTCAATCAAACGGGCAGCGGTGTTGACTCGCTCCAAGGAAGCCTCCACGGTCGGAACCTCTTGGCTCGCCCGCCAGGCTTCCTCCCAGCAGGGCATTCCACATTTATGAACATCCCAGGGTTTCATCTTGATAAACATCGAGGTGCTTTCACACCCCACCAAGCTACTGAACAAGGCGAGCGCCAACACACCCGATATGCTTATTCGTCTGATCCTCGACCATCTGACGCCCATCGTCATCCCTCCTTTCTATTGGATCGAGGGCAGCCGCCAACTGCGGCGCCCTCAATCCATCATCTCCAAATCCTTCTTTAATGTCTTTTGCACCTCCTTGCGGCAAGCTTCCGCCGCTGCGCGATCGATCATTTGAATATCTGCTCTGGCCTCGGCTGTGGCTTTGCACGTGACGTCGAACGAGGACACCTGCCGCTCTTGAAAACGCAGGCCGCCTTTGACGCGAAACCTGCGCTGGCGCAATTGCCCATCCCCCGAGACGGCCTCCTTGTCCAGTGACACCGTAATCGCCCCGAAGATCGTGTTGGCGCGATCTTGGCATTCAGATTTCGCACTATCGGCCACGCACCCCTCTAATCGCGCATCCGCCGGCACAACAGCCAAATCATCACGCAACACCCGTTCAAGATGTCCCACCAAAAGTCCTGCTATCTCGAGTGAGGGAGGCGACAGGTTGAACATCATCACCCGTCGCATCTCAACTTTGTCTCGAGGTAACGTCACCAGCACCCAGACCATGCAGCTGCCTTGATCGAGCCATCGGTGCTGGACCTTGGCCCCTTTAAGAGTTTGTCTGGTTTTTGATTCGGCCTTGAGAAGAATTTTTGATTGCTCCTCCTCTCCACACTGTCCTTCGCAGAGATTCTGGATCAACTGTTCTCGAATCTTCACGCTGACTTCTGAGGCAAGGTTGCTCCGAGCACCATCCTCTGCAGCACGAATCTGCTTCTCAGGACTCTCACTCGACCCAGCCTGCCCCACCCCGACATAGTCTTCCGTGTCTGGACGGGTGGTTACCCACGCAGGTCTCGGGTTCTCCGGCATAAAGGCGCACCTCACTGCGGCGGGTGCCGTCCTGACCGCGGAGTCTGACCCATTAGTCGCGCAACCCAGCACACCGCCTAACGCGAGCACCATCAAGATTTGCAGCGTCAGGACAGGTCGGATCTTGCGTCCCAGAGACCCCATCCGTATACGCGAAGGTCTAGGTATCGGCATCATGTCTCACTCCCCGTGCTTCTTGCGTTCATCAATTTGCTTCCGAGATTGCATTTCCTTGTCCACTCGGGCGAGCGCCTCGACATACTGTTCAGACTGCTTGAGTTCGATGGCCTTCCGAAGGTCTTTCATCGCCAACTCGTACCGGCCGGTCGCTTCATAGGCGATTCCCCGGTTGTACCAGGCTCGATGTTCGTTGGGCTTCTCCTTGATCTGTTTGCCGAAACTGTCGATAGCCAACGACCAGTTTCCATTTGATGCCGCACCCATGCCGGCATCGCCATCTCCATCGATAGGATAAAACTTACGGATTTCTTTTCGCTTGAGCGGAAGAATGGGCTTCGCCATGCGAATCGTGACGCGGTCGACCAAGACATCACGGACTTCATTGGAAGGGGCACCCGGCCGATTCGTGTGCTCCTCGACCACTGCCTGATGGACTTGCTCGCCCATATACCAGGCTGACAGGACTGTATTGAGCGTGCCGGATCCCAGGCTCAGAGCACAGGTGCTCACGCTTCCCCTGAGCGTGAGCGTCTCCGACGGTTCCGAGAGGCCTGGGACTGCAGGCTTATAGATTCCTGACTCGGTCACCTTCGTGACGAGTTTCTGTTTGAGGTGTTTCGCACACTCGGCAGGGCCTTGGAATTCTTCAACATCTATATCTGTTACCTCGGCTGGGACCGGGACGCTCGGCGGATGCATCATGTCTACCAATACCTGCTTTCCTGAGTGGCAGGCCCCCAATATCAGCACTACCCCAGCTGCTCCGAAGACAGCCGACAGAGCCCTGGCGACACGAGCCCTGCTGCGCCTCCTCCCCTGCGTTTGTCCTGAACCTGTCCGCATCTTCACTTCCCTCCCTTCTCAAACTCTGCCCACACTCAATGCATCACCGGCATACAGACGAGCGTGTAAACGGTGCCTGGCTCTCCGTGACGAATGTCTTTCCCACTCTGCACCCATTGTTCACGAACCTGGGCTTGCTTCAGCACCACATCGCTGCCGAATCCCGCCGTCTCGTTCAGCCTGATGTCAAAGCCGCCACTACTCCCCTCGCTATTGAGCACCATATTGGCCTTCACCCGTACCTCAATCGTCCTCGCCAACTCCGCCATGGCTGACGCCTGACTCCGAGCGCGTGCATCTTCCGGATAATAAGTGGGACCACTGACCCCAATGGCGCAGAGTTCTTGAGTCGAAGCAGGCATCGTATTCAGCCACACCGGTGCCTTCTGCTCTCCTGCACAACCAGCGGCGAGAAGCACAAGAGCCACCAACATCCGACACATAACGTCCCTCCTGGAGGACCACATCAAGAACGCTTCACCGAAAGACCCGCTGGCCTGATCAGCACCGATCGAGGCAGCTGCATAGATCTGCTCAAGCCTTGTTAAGGCTTAACCCGATACACCTTAAGTAAAAGCAAGGCCCATTCCCACACCGTCGGCAGGTGGGAATTAACCGTCTTGTGTGGATCTATCGTGTATCGCCCTGATTTTTGGTGCCCCCGCTGGCAGTCCATTCCCCACATCATGCGGGGAGGCTCCCCGCACAGTGCTTGCAGCGGAACCAAGTGAATTCTGTATGAAGTGCGCCAGGCAAATGTTCCCAGCGATGGGCGAATACCACAATCAAAGAGGAGTGTCGTGAGATTGGTGGCGAGTAGGAGGAGAAATGTGTGGCACGCCCATTTATGGATCACCATTTCTGGACTCACACATCCTCCTGAGGTAGGCGGGATAATACGGCTGTGAATGCTTGAAACTCAAGGCTTTACGACTGGTCATAATGAAAATTACTAAATATTTTCTCTCATCAGGGGGCTGCATGCATAGAAGACAGGGCATCATGGAAGCGGCAAGAGGAGGGAATTAAAATACAACCATTTGGTAACTTCTTGAGAATGCTAGGAAGACACACCCGTAGTAAATATTGACTGGATCTTACTTATCATCATCTATCTATTCGATCACAAGACAGGCGCACCCGGTAGCATTCCAAGAGGATTTAGGCGATGGCGCGGCCCATATGTGCCCGTCCAAGCTCACACGGAAATCACACCGCCATAATGTTTGGGAATTCGATGGGGCAACGTGTGGCAAATTGAGCCTAACCCAGTGACTACTCGCGCTGCGATACTGGGCTCTCCCTCTGGAGACATCAGAACAACGGTGGGCTCCTCATTGTGGCCAAAGTGCTAAGACCAACATCTTCTTCATAGTTCTCCCGTAGGCGAAAAGGTCGAGAGAAGCCGTTCACCTCAACGTTGGAGGATAACGCACAAACTCACCCACTGACGGCAGGAATGCAATCCGACCGGACCAGGCAACAGCCTCCCCCGTGGTTAATCGGTCCGGTAGCACACGGGCCAGTCAGGAATCGCACGAACGGTTGGCATCATACACATAAACTGTATGACCACCGCAGAGTCGACTCAAGCCGATTGAGTGCAGGGTCAATTCCTCACGTCCAATTGGCTTGCTCGTGCAAGACAGATCAACTGAATTCGCTGCCAATACAACATCTCGAATTGGAGCAGACGAGGAAGAACTCACAGCGATCATGGGGAAATGATCAGTTGTCCATTTGGTTGTCCAAACATGCCGCAACGACAAACCAGAAACGATTTCAATCTATTGCAAACAAAGAGCATGTCCTGAAAAGGCTGGTGTCGACAGTTCGATTCTGTCCCTCGGCACCATACATCGCGTACCTCGAGATGGTTCTACGCAGAATGGTGGCACCTCAGGCGCATTTTCTCCATTCAGAAGAGCCTCAGTGAAACGACTCCACCCGACGGCCAGCGCCTGGCGAATGAAGATCAGGCGCGCGCTGAATAGTTGTCATCACATTATCATGACACTGCAGAATTGTTGAGTTAGCTCGAACAGTATCGAGAGGCGCCCCATGGCAGTCCCTGCACTCCGTACTGAGAAACTAGACCTTCCGGTCAGCTCCTCGGCCAAGCGCAGACTGGAAGCTGCCGTTGCCGTTTCTCATCGCTCAGTGAGCGCGCTTGTTCTTGAAATCTTTCGCCATGCTCCAGAGCCGGTGAAGAAGGGCTGGGCAAACATTCCATTCCTATCATGCTGCTTGCACGACTGGCTGTAGATCTCCGCTGGCAGACACAAGGAGTCGATGCCGCGTTGTTGAAAGATGCCACCCTGCGGACTCTTCAGGCTGCCGAGATTGCCGGAATTCGCGCCCTGGTCGTTCACGCGAAGGATGAACGTGCGAGAGAGTGATATGAACGCTTCGATTTCCGCCCCTCACCGACCGATCCGCTGCATCTGTTCCTTCTTCTCAAAGACATTCGGAAGAGAGAGGCTCGGTCAAAGCCGTCGCACACGTCACAAAGCCAGGCAACACCAATGGCGGGCATGTTTCTGCCATTCGCGCAAAAGCGAGGATTGCCTCAGCTCCGCACATGCTCACGAAGCTCCTGCTCTGTGAGGACAACGAGCTGACTCGCCATTCCTACGACCGGGGACAGCGAGCCGATGGCCCGACCACAATACGGTAGGCGTCCGAACGGTAAAAGTCAGGCAGGATGAACGAGATCTCGCTCTCCGAGACCGGCAGCGCGTGATTGAGCGTGACCACGGGCGTCTCCAGCGGAGCGGAGCCCACATCAGGGATACGTTCTGCACAGACATGCAGCATCTCGTTCTGTGCAGACCACAGCCGTCCTCGGCTGTGTCTAATGACCACTCTGGTCTCCTCCGTTGAGGAGTCCTCATATTTCCCCAAGAGCAACCGGAGCGTGTTGGTTGTGTGTTCCCACGCCGCAAGGGCGTGAAGGGTCGGACTGTCTGTCATCGTTGATACCCGCATACCACGCATGTCCGCATACGTGTGATAGATGTGCCAGCTTGGCCGCTTGGACCGGCGGTCGACATACAACAATCCGTCCAGCGTCGGGTTATCACAGGTATTCTCCACGGAACTCCGGCTCATGTCCTGAGGATCAGGCCAACAGGCGCGCATCGCGCTGAGAATGTTTGCCCGCTCATAGGCGGCAATCACCCCCGCCGTATACCCGGCAATCGTCCATGATTCCTGCCCCAATATCTCGTTCACCGAAATCGGTCTCTCCAGGCCCTGCGCGCGCAAATAGCTGCGCAGATCGTCCACATACCCTAAGGCACTGCCGGGATCGCCATATTCATGGTAGGCCACCACATCGGGAAACACATCCTGCGAGCGACTCCATTCCAAGAATGGTTTGAGGAGACGGTATCGGCTGACACTCGGCCCCACGATCTGGGCGCCGGGAATACGTTCCTTGATGCGACGATAGGCGAGGCGCCAGCCCTCCTTGAGACGCGCATTGTCATTGAGCGGAAGCACAGCGAGGTCCGGTTCATTGTAAATATCCCATAACACATGGAGACGACGTTCCAGAACTTGATCGATGACACGGTCGACATGGGCCAACCAGGGCGCATAGTTCCCATCGAGTCCGATCCGGTTGATATCGAATATGTGAAGGGCGAGATGGTGAAATACCAAGCCGAGCGTGAGTTGAAACTCCGTCACGCCGACTTGGGCGAGACGCTCGTAATTGCTGAACACATACCCTGCATTTCCCCTGAAACTCGTAGGCTTCAGCGGAGCGATCAGGCTCGTCGGAGGCTCCGTCGGTTCGATACTGACGAGATACCCGTTGGCCCGATGATTCATCGGCCCTTGTTCGACGCTGAGATCCACCACGATCGTGCCGGCCTGGCTCCGCACAATCAGAAGCATCCAGAGCCCAATGATCACGAGACAGATCAACAGGAGACGGCGAACCATAGTGCCTCGGGTAGCGGAAGTGACACAACGTGGTTGTACTGCGGGGGAGGCTGCTCGGTCAAGCCAGCGGAGATGCGATCAGGCGGCAGCGCACAGCTCGCGCCAACCGGCAAGACGGGGAAGGCACTGCTCACGGGCCAGATAGGCTTGATCCACACCGGCCAAATTCGGTGTACCAAGCTCGCCGCGCGCTTGTTGCTCGGCGATGACATCTGTCAACGTGGACCGCGGTCACAGAAGTAAACCCTGACGCCTGACACTCGCCGGGATGCTGGTGGAAGGCCACGGCCTCGATAATCCCGTCGCCGAGCCCCCAAATAAACGCCTCATCGATCACCTGCTGGTTGGCGCCGGCGTCCTTGGCGATACGACGCGCGCAGGTGCCGGTCGACATCGCATGACGCCAGAGATCTTCCAGGGAAAAGGAGGGAAGCCGACTCTGATCAACTTGCGCAAACACCTGACTGGAGAGCACCAACGACTTGATGGTATCAAAGCCGAGCAGAGCCACGGCTTGCTCGGGATCGGACACGTGGGTCCTGAGTCCAAAAAACGAGAAGTTCACGAGCTGAAGGATCTTGGTCATCAGGCCGAGGTCTTTAGCCACAATACGGGTGGCCTTCTGTAACGACGCCTGTGGCGACTGCATTTCCTGCATAAGGCTTTGATAGATCGACGGCAGGCTCGGGAGCACCTTGATCTCCCCCACCAGGCGCCGGAGGGCAGGGTTCATCAACACCGTTCGCAACACCTCCGCCTGCGCGATGGTGGCTTTCAAGCGGCTCACTTCCACCGGCTTCTGCAGAACACGGTGGGCGGCGGCAGCGGACCGCAGATACGTGACAGGGCTTTGGTCTGCGGAGAGGACAATCCGGATCGTCTCCGGCGAGAGCGTGCGGACCTCGCTGAGAAATGGCGCTCCGTCCATCATCGGCATCGTCATGTCGGATACCACGACATCACAACCTCCCTCGCGGATCACGGGCAACGCGGCGGCGGCCGAGGAGAAAAACTGCATGTCCCACTCAGATTGCATGGGAACGAAGATCCGTCGAAGATGCTGGAGAATCTCCGGTGCATCGTCCACAAAGATCACTCGACGCGTCACCCGTTCCTCCTGAAGGAATGCCTCCTCTCTTCATCGGACAACCGGAGGGTGATCTCGAGGTGTTGCGAGTCGGCTCTCGGAATGGAGCCATCACATCGGAGTGGGCGGCGAGAAGTGACAACGCCGGTACAGGTCGAGTCGCTAGTTTCGGTCCAAATCCCAGCTGACGATATCGGCATTTTTGCCGTCGCCGCCGGCGGTCCCATCGGCGCCGAACGAAAGCACTTCAAATTCTGCGCCCTGCGGCGAGGGAACGGTGTATTTGTAGGGAGCGCCCCACGGATCCACCGGCACCTTCGGAAGATACCCGCCCGCCTTCCAATTTGACGCGGCAGGACCCGAGGCGGGCCGTTCAACCAGAGCCTTCAACCCTTGCTCGGTTGAGGGGAAATTGCCGTTATCCAGCTTATACAGTTGCAGCGCGCTTTCGATATTGGAAATCTGTGCTTTGGCAGCCGCCCGCTTCGCGTCTTCCGTCCGGCCCATGACTTTCGGAATCAACAGCGTGGCCAGGATCGCCAGGATGACGACGACGATCATCACCTCGATGAACGAAAATCCCTCACAGCCTCTGAATCGCTCTATCTGACCGCAGCGGAGAGCAGCCACCGGACGAATACGCCGGCCCGCTGCCCTACTGACCTTGCACTCCCATCCCATGTGCCTTCCGCTCCTTCTCGGCCGGTTGCGGCTTCCCTGTCTCACGCGTTTCTCATGAGCCGGAATTGTAACAGGAACTGGTATCGGACTGTAGCTGATTTCCCTGAGGTCAATCACCACTGATCGTCGCCGGATCTGACAGCAGGCGGTCCTCACAGCCTCATTACTTGATACAACAGAACTCCCGGCTTCAGTTGGGCGCGCGGCAACACACTTTGGTGCATGCGAAATGTCGACAGCGACGCCACGGGCATCATGGCCTGCAGCTGCAATCCAACCATTCGGCATCCATCACCCACCGACGCCGGGCCCACAACGAACGCCACCGCCCCGGCAGCGAGCCGACTCGACAACCGCTGCATGCGATGTGCAATCGCCTGAGGATCGTCGTAGAGCCTGAACGGAGTCCAATCATACGCGAGTTGATAGACCTGCCCTTCCTCGCCGTCATCCTCAACCAGAGGCCGCATCGAGACGTGATGCAGCCAATCCAATCGCTGTGCGCGAGCCAGTACATTCCATAACTGTTGGGCCTGCCGCTGCGCGAAGGCCGGATGTTCGTACCACACCGTGTAGACGCGCGGGCGATCATGGCCGATACAGGTCACGATCGCGCTATCGAATCCGGTGATGCAAACCCTCCCCGCCCCTGCCACTCGAGCCGCCAGCACGCGATCCTGTTCGAGGAGATCCTGCAGATAATCGGCTACAAACGGCTGCGTGGCCAATTCCCCGATCTCCTCCTGATCGTCAGGGTAGAACAGCGCCGCACCGAACGCCTCCGCCGGACTGACCCGAGGGACTGCCCCTTTGAAGACGGACACCCAATCGGACCCCGGCTGCACTGACGGGGGCATCGGCGGACCGGTCACGGTTCCCCATTGAGCCGGTAGCGGAATCGCGCTGCTGGTCGCCTGATCGATCAGCAGCAACCGATCCCCCTCCACCGCCAACCCGCGCCGGCACGGCGCAAATCCCTGACGATCGAACGACTGATAGGACAGGCCTGCCGGATCATCCGAGCACGTGGCCTTCAGCACACGGGTACCTTGAATCGTGACGCAGAGCTTCTGCTCGCGTTCGACGTGTCGCCTGGGGGGATCAGGCACCGGCATCCAGCTCACCAGGTGCGAGCGCGGCGCATCCATAAACACCGGGAACGGATCTCCCCCTCCGGGGAGTTGCGGGGAGAAGAAGTTGCTGAAGAGGCGATAGGCTGCTTCGGACGGATAGGTGGGAATCCCACGATAGTGCAACGCACGAGGTGTCGATGCCCCACGATTTTGATCGTCATAGAGCCCGCGAATCAGTTCGAACAGAGCGGAGCCGGTGCCGGGCAACAGCGAGAGAAACAGTTCGACGACCGGCAGAAAATCGATCGCGCCCCAATGCATGGCGCCCATACAGGCCATGAAGACCTTGCTGTCGAAGGTACCGTCCGGCAAATAGTAAATCGCGTCCTTGCGATGCCGGATCGTGGCGGTTCCCCTCGCATCGATCGTCATATCCTGATCGCTGTAGAAGCACCGCACTTCGTCGAGCGGAACCCGCAGTGACTGGGCCGCCATGTTTCGAAGGTCGTCGGCCCGCAACCGCTGCCAGCCCGGCTTTCTGGACAAGTCCAGCGTCATTCTGTTGATGAGTCCGCCGGGAGTCAGCCCGACCCAGGCCCCCCAGTCAAGATGAACCCTGGCACGCAGAAGGGACAAACTCCCATCGACCATGCCCCATTCACATTCATGCAACGGGTAGCCGTCCGGGTCGGTCAGGAGGATGCGGCGACCGTGACTCCCGTACAGGATGAGATGGCCGCTCGGCCTGCGTACGGCGGAATCGGCGGACGCCGAGAACTGCGGCTCGTCGGCAAGATTGGCGGGAAAGGTGAGGGTACCGGGACGCCTCAGAATAGCGTGTAGTAAGAACTCCGGCGGCATTTATTCTCGGATCTGGCCGCTCCCCAGCACCACAAACTTTGAACAGGTCAGTTCCTCAAGCCCCATCGGGCCACGCGCATGGAGACGGGACGTACTGATACCGATTTCCGCCCCCAACCCGAACTGATACCCGTCGTTCAGCCTGGTCGAGGCATTCACCAACACCGCGCCGGCATCCACCTCACGCAAGAAGCGCATCGCCCGGCCATAGTCTTTGGTCACGATCGCTTCGGTATGCCGGGATCCGAACGTGGCGATGTGCTCCAGGGCTTCATCCATATTCTTCACCACCTTGACGGCGAGGATGAGATCGAGGAATTCCCGGCCGAAGTCATCCTCAGCCGCGGGCTTGACCTCCGGACAGAGTTGAATGGTCTTCGGGCACCCACGAACTTCGACCTTCGAGGCCGTCAGTCGGGCCACGAGATGCGGCAACCAGGTGCGCGC
>Ga0268299_1001828_pt1 | contig 31507 bp, 23 predicted proteins | sample NOBtaG_FD_193484 | JGI IMG/M metagenome (GOLD analysis project Ga0268299, IMG submission 193484) | Activated sludge microbial communities from bioreactor in Nijmegen, Gelderland, Netherland - NOB reactor | ecosystem: Engineered > Bioreactor > Aerobic > Activated sludge | place: Netherlands... | reverse complement strand
CCCGCCCGCCCCCGTCGCACCTGCCCGCACCCGCCCGCACCCGCCGCACCTGCCCGCACCCGCACCTGCCCGCACCTATCAGCACCCGTCCGCACCTGTCTGCACCCGTGCGTGACGTTCATTGACAAACCGCGTAGCCCTTCAGTACGTTAAATGTCCGATCGTCCCCTCGGAAAACCCGGCTTCCGCCGGCTCGAAGGAGTTCCCATGACGTCTCGCATGCCCCGGTTCGGTTGGGGTCTCTCGGTCGGTCTGGCTGTCGTTGGGCTCGGCGTGATCGGCCTCGTGGCGCCGCCGGAGATTCGCGCGCAGCAGGCGGCGCCCGCCGCCGCGCCCGCGGTGACCTTCAGCAAGGACATCGCGCCCATCCTGCAGCGGAGCTGTCAGAACTGCCATCGGCCGGGGCAGGTGGCGCCGATGTCGCTCATCACCTACGAAGAGGTGCGGCCCTGGGCGCGGGCCATCCGCCAGCGGACCAGCATCCGCGACAAGGCCGGCGCCATGCCGCCCTGGTACATCGAGAAGAACATCGGCATCCAGCAGTACAAGCACGACCCGTCGCTGTCCGACGAGGAAGTCGCGAAGATCGCACGATGGGGGGAGGCGGGTGCGCCGCGCGGCAACCCCGGCGACATGCCGCCGCCGCTGAAGTGGGCCGACGATGCCATCTGGACCATCGGCGAGCCCGACCTGATCGTGGACGGTCCGGAGATCATGGTGAAGGCGAACTCGCCGGACTGGTGGGGTGAGTTCGAACCGGTGAAGATTCCGCTGGCGGAGGATCGCTTCGTCGCTGCCATCGAGATCAAGGAAGTCAACGACGTGCCGAGCGGCGATCAGGGCCGCGAGACCGTCGGCGCGCGCTACGTGTTCCATCACCTCATCTGGTCCGCCCAGGTCATCGATGAGAGTGGCGAGATGCCGGAGAGCCAGGGCCTCGGCCTCTGGCCCGTGCACGAGGTCGGCCGCAACGCCGACATCCTCGATCCCAGGGCCGGGCGCCTGCTCAGGGCCAACTCCAGCATCGTCTTCGAGTCCGCCCACCTGCACTCGAACGGCCGCGACACGAAGTCGCGCCTGCGGTTCGGCTTCAAGCTGCATCCGAAGGGCTACAAGCCGGAATACCGCAGCACGCTGCGAGCGCTGGGCAACGGACTGGACATCGACATCAAGCCGGGCGAGGCGAACCAGCAGCTGCACGCCTACCTGGTGCTCGAGCGCCCGATGAAGATCGTCACCTTCGAGCCGCACCTGCACGCGCCCGGTGCGCGCATGTGCCTGGAGTACATCTGGGGGATCAACATCCAGACGCTCACGTGCGCGGGCTACGACCACAACTGGGTACGGCAGTACGAGTACGACGACGACCACGCGCCGCTGCTGCCCAAGGGTACCATCCTGCACATCACCGGCTACATGGACAACACGGAGAAGAACAAGAACATTCCCGACCCGCGCAACTGGCAGGGCTCGGGCAACCGGTCCATCGCCAACATGTTCATCGACCTCGGGCAGAGCATCTCGCTCACCGAAGAACAGTTCCAGGAAGAGATGGCCGCCCGCCGCGAGAAGCGGAAGATGAAGAAGAACGACTACTTCATCGACTGCCCGCTCTGCGGCGTCCCGCCGCCGCCGAAGACGACGACGAACGAGGCACGGCAGCAGGGACAGCAGTAGGGAGCCGTCTCCGGAGACGGGGCGCAGGAGCCAGGCGGATAGAACGAGACCACGAAGAACGAAGGACACGAGGAACGCACGAAGTTCTCCATTTCAAGAGCTTCGTGCCGGCTTTCGTGGTCGTCGTGCCTTCGTGGTTTCTTTTTTGACAGGTGACGGTGATGACGAGACGGATGTGGGCAGTGGTCGCGGTGCTGGGACTCGCGGTGGTGGCGACGCGGGTGGGAACCGGCGCGCAGACGCTGTCGTACCTGAAGGGGCAGAGCGTCTCGCCCGCGTTCGAGGGCTGGGAGCAGAACGACGATGGCTCGTTCAACATGCTCTTCGGCTACATGAACCGGAACTGGGAGGAGGAGCTCGACATCCCGATCGGGCCGAACAACAACATCGCTCCGGGCCAGACCGACCAGGGGCAGCCCACGCACTTCTACCCGCGCCGTAACCGGTTCGTCTTCAAGGTGAAGGTGCCGAAGGACTGGGGCAACAAGGAGCTGGTCTGGACGCTCACCGCCAATGGCCGGACCGAGAAGGCCTTCGCCACGCTGCGCCCGGACTCCTTCGTGGACGACCTCGTGCAGGCGTCCGAGCAGGGGGCCCTTGGCGCCGGCGTCAGCTCGCCCGCGATGCGCAAGAACGTGGCGCCGACGCTCAAGGTCGACAGCGGCCCGCAGCGCAGCGTCAAGGTGGGCGAACCGGTGCAGCTCGCCGCCTACGCTATCGACGACGGCGTGCCGGCGCCGCGGTACGGCCCGGGCTCCCGGAGCGAGCAGTTCTTCGATCGCCCGGTCGGTGGCGTGCATCCCTCGCAGCGCGCCCCGGTGGCACTGACGGTTGGCAGCCAGACCGGCCTCCGCGTGTCGTGGTTCGTCTACCGCGGCCCCAACAAGGTCACCTTCACGCCCGAGCAGACCAAGGTGTGGGAGGACACGCGCGCCGGCGCCAACTCGCCCTGGGCGCCCCGCTGGGTGGCTCCGAAGATCCCCGCCGACGGCCGCATCGACACGACGGTGGTCTTCCACGAGCCGGGCACCTACGTGCTCCGCTGCATGGCCTCGGACGGCGCCATCCACAACGTCCACGACGTCACCTTCACGGTGACGAAGTAGGAGGCAGGAAATAGGAGACAGGAGACAGGAGACAGGAGACAGGAGATAGGAGACAGGAGATAGGAGATAGGAGTGAGGCGGTTCACGCTGCCTCCTGCCTCCTGCCTCCTGCCTCCTCCCTCCTGCCTCCTCCTTCCTGCCTCCTCCCTCCTACCTCCTCCCTCCTGTCTGGTGGCATACTTCCGGGGTATGGGCTCCCGGGTCTTTCGTGCTTCGGTGTGGGCGCCGGTCGTGCTGGGTGCCGGCGTGTTGGCGGCCGTGCTGACGGTGACGGCCCGCCCGGTCGAGACGCACCCGCGCATCACCACCACGCTGCTCTGGGGCAAGGACATGGCGCCCATCCTGCAGCGGCGCTGCTTCACCTGCCACTCGCCCGATAACGTCGCGATGTCGCTCGTCACCTACGCCGAAGCGCGGCCCTGGGCCGCCGCCATTCGCGAAGAGGTGCTGACCCGCCACATGCCGCCCTGGAGCGCCGTGGCCGGGTACGGTCGCTTCCAGAACGACCCGAGCCTCACCCAGGGCGAATGGGACCTGCTGGTGGCCTGGGTTGATGGGGGTGCGCCGAGTGGCGTCACCCTCCAGGAAGAGCAGCAGCCGACGGTGTTCGTGCCCGGCTACGCGACGTGGCAGCACGGGGAGCCGGACGCGGTGGCCAGGCCGGCCACCGAGCACGCGGTGGCGGCGGGGGCGCCCGACCAGGTGCAGCGCTTCGAGGTGGCCACGGGCTTCACGAGCGACCAGCGCGTGCACGGCATCGGCTTCAAGCCCGGTGACCGCCGCGTGGTGCGCTACGCGTCGATCTTCGAGGCGGGCACGAACCGCTGGTTGTTCACGTGGACCCCATGGTTCGGCACGATGCACCTGCCCGAGGGCGTGGCGTACACGCTGAAGGCCGGCGCGACGCTCACGGTGGAGATCGGGTACCGCGGGACCGAGCAGGCCACGACCGACACGAGCGAGGTGGGCTTCTACTTCGACAAGGCGTCCTCCGGCGGTCCCGCCGGTGCGCTGTCGATGCAGGCGGCTGCCGCGGACGTGGCACCGGGCGGCGCACCGCTGCGCCAGCGGGCCGAGCTGGTCTGGGACGAGAACGCGGCGCTGCAGGCGGTGTATCCCGAGGTGGCGCCTGGCACCACGTCGCTCGAGCTCACTGCGGTCCTGCCCGATGGCGGCGTGCGGCCGTTGCTCTGGCTCCGCGACTATCGCAGCGACTGGCCGTCACCCTACGTGTTCACGGACCCCGTGCCTCTTCCGCGCGGCGCGAAGCTGGTGATGACGACCTACGCCGCCAACGCCGGCGAGGCGGCCATCGCGTCGCGGCCGCGCCTGCACCTGCTGCGCGTGCCCACGCCGGCCGCCACGTACTGAGTTCCGCATGCCCAACCGCCGGGAGTTCCTCGCGGGCCTTGCCGCCGCCAGTGCGGGCGCGGCGTGTGCCCGGGCCGGTGTCCTGCACGCGGCGGCGCGACAGGATCGCCTGAAGTCGTACGAGGTGTTCCACGCCGGCGCGGAGCTCGTGCCCACGGCCGTGACGGTACGCGACGGCGAGGGACGGCTCGTCACGTCGCTCGAGCGTGAGGACTTCAGTGTCGCCGAGTCCGGCGTCGAGCAGCCCATCACGCAGTTCACCAAGGAGCGCGTGCCCGTCAACGTGGCGCTCGTGCTGGACGTGAGCGACAGCATGCGCGGCCCGCGCATGGACGACGCGCGCCAGGCCGTACGGACGTTTCTCGAGGACCTGCTGAAGCCGGAGGACGAGGCGGCGCTGATCGTCTTCAACCATGCGACGCGCGTGCTCTCGAACTGGACCACCGACCGCGAGCCGCTGCTGACGGCGCTGGCCGAGCTGAAGCCCACCGGCGGGACGGCCATCTACGACGCCGTCAATACAGTCCTGCCGCTCTTCGCGGATCGTCGCCAGCCCCGCGCGGCCATCGTCCTGGTGTCCGACGGCGCCGACACGGCCAGCGATACCACGGTGATCGACCTCAAGCAGCGGCTGGGGCGGGGTGAAGTGTTCCTGTACTCGGTGGCGGTGGACACGCCGAACGCGCGGTCGTCGCAGCGGATCAACCCGCAGGTGTTCCGCGAGCTGTCCTCACAGAGTGGCGGGTACGCGGAGGTCGTGGGCTCGACGGCGGAGATCGGCCCGGCCATGGCGCGCATCGCCGAGGAGCTGAACGCGCAGTACATGCTGGGGTACACGCCCGCCACGCCGGGCAACGGGCGCTACCACGCCATTCGCGTGACGGCCGGTCCGCAGCGCGCCTTCAACATCCGCGCACGCCGCGGTGTGGTGCGCTGACGCGCGTGTCGGCGGGGGGTGGTGAGGCCTGTCCATTGGCGATTGCTGAATTGCCGTATCCGGCGATTCATTGGGCGATCGCCGAGTGAGGCATTGCGGATTCAATTGCGCAATCGAATCGTCAATGGCCCAATCCGCCTTCACCCGATGAATCGCCGGATACGGCAATTCAGCAATCGGCAATGGACAGGCCTCACCGTCCGCCGGTGATGTTTTCGCCGGGCCGCAGCACGCGGAACGTGAAGGAGACCGTCGACAGCTTGCCGCCCCGCTGGAACTGAATCCACGCCTTGTAGCGGCCGCCCTTCGGGAAGAGCGTGTGAAAGACGACGTCAGGGCCGCCGCCGCTCTTGATGTCGGTGCCCTCGAGCATCTCCTCGGGGTGGGCGTGGATGTACTCCGTCAGCTCCTCGTTGACGATGAGCGCGTGCGCGAAGGCGCCGAGGTAGCGTTCGAGATCCTTCACGGGCTCTCCCGACGCGGCAATCGAGAAGTGCACTGGCAGGTCGAGATCTTCGGAGGCGACGAGCGCCGTCGGCGCGATGCGCAGGTCCACGTTGGTGCCGGCCTCGCGCTTGCTCCATGACTCGTCCAGGGCCAGCGTCGGGATGGCGGCGAACACGTCGCCGTCGTAGCCGGCCGTCACGATGGGCGTCGTCAGCACCTGGCCGCTGCCGCCGACCGGGAAGAAGTCGGAGATGAGCACGTAGTGCCCGGGCTGCGGGAGCGTGACCTCGAGGGCGAACACGCCGTCGGCTTCGCGCACCGGGTGCTCGTGCATGAACACCTTCGTGTCGCGGCTCAGCACGAACAGGTGGTACGGCATGTCGTGGACGATGGCGAAGTCCTTCACGGGCTTGCGCGTGACCGGGTCCTCCACGTGGAAGCGGAACTTGACCTTCTGGCCGGCCTTCACCACCTTCGGGACGGTCTCCACGCTGAGGCGGTAGTTGGCGGTGCCGAGGGGGTTGCCGGGCACCAGGTCCATGCCGCAGCGCGGGCACTTGCCCGGCTCGCCTTCGACCACGTCCGGGTGCATCGGGCAGATGTAGCCGGTGACCGCGGGCTGCTGGGCGGCAGATGAGGCAGGGGCCGGCGCGGATTGCGCAGTGGGCGCAGAGGCCGCGGAGAGGGCTGTTGCCAGCGACACCGAGAAGAGCGTTGCGACGATGACGAAGGCGGTCCGACGCATGGGTACAGGATAGCTCGGACGGGTGCCGACGGGTGCCGACGGGTGCGAATGGGTGCGGGCGGGTGCAGGTGCGGGCAGGTGCCGACAGGTGCCGACAGGTGTGGACGGGCCCTTCACGGCCGCTTCAGTCCCAGTTCCCTTGGCGGCCTGGGCGAGGCCATCCGCGCCTCGCGGTTCTCTCATCGATCCAGCGGAGGCCTCATTGAAGCCGTTCCCACGTGGGCGGGGCCGTGAGCGTACCTCCCGTCTCCTCCGCTGAAGAGCGAAGACCTCATCAAGGCAGGATCGGCACGATGTTGACCCAGGCCGCGATAGGCGACGGCCGCCCGATGCTCGTGCGGCACAGCCCGAGGGACCTGGCAAACACGCCAGCATTCTGACGGTAAATCTGCTGGCGACCCGTACAGAAGATTCAGCCAGCCCCAGTTGGGTGGACAGCCTCCGCCGCTGTCCGGACCGGCCAGCCGCTCGTCCCAGTCTTCGTCACGGCCGTCAACCGCCCTGAGAGTCGCGGGTTACCCAACAGACACGCGGCTATGGCACACTCTCCCGGTTCCGGCCGCGCCGGCAGGGACGCACAGGAGAAGCCCGATGACCGCTGTTCTCGGACGACCGCTCTGGTACGAACTGATGACCACCGACATGGCCGCCGCCGAGGCGTTCTACAACCCCGTCGTGGGATGGACGACGACGCCCTTCGACGGTGCGGGGATGCCCTACAAGATGTGGACGCGACCCGATGGCGCGCCGATGGGGGGCGTCATGACACTGCCCGACGAGCTGCAGGCCGGTCACGTGCCCCCGCACTGGATGATGTACATCGGCGTGGACGGCCTGGAGGCCGCCGTGGCGCATGCCACGCGGCTCGGCGGCGGCGCGCTGTCGCCGGTGATCGACGTCCCCGACGTGGGCCGGATGCAGGTGCTGAAGGACCCGCAGGGCGCGGCGTTCGCCGTCTACCAGCCGGCCACCGCACCCCAGGGGCCGGAAGGCCCCGCCCCCATCGGCGATGTGTCCTGGCTCGAGCTCTACACCACGGACAACGTCGCGGCTATGGCGTTCTACGGTGAGCTGTTCGGGTGGATCGCCACCGAGTCGATGGACATGGGCCCGATGGGCGTCTACCGCATGTTCGGCCGCACCGCCGGCCACTCGCTGGGCGGCATGATGACGAAGACACCGGACATGGCGCAGGTGCCCAACGCCTGGCTGCCGTACTTCCGCGTCCCCGACGTGCACGCCGCCGCCGAACGCGTGAAAGCGAACGGCGGCGCAGTGATGATGGGCCCCATGGAAGTGCCGGGCGGCAGCTGGATTGTGCAGGCGCGCGACCCGCAAGGCGGCGTGTTCGCGCTGCACCACGACAAGGCGTAGGTGCAGCGCCTGTCCATTGCCGATTGCCCATTGGGGATTGGCGATTCATCGGGGGATTGCGGATTGGGGCATTGGGGCATTCCATTGGCCCAATCGAATGAGCGATGCGTCGGTCCGCCTTCGCGCAATGAATCGGCCGATTTGGCAATGGGCAATTGTCAATGGGCAGGCGGCCCGAACCGGCGTGCGCTGCGCTCGCGGGCGCGCGCCGATTCCACCAGCCGATCTTTCGGCGGCGCGGCGGTTTCGAGCGAGTCGATCAGCTCACGCGCCACCGCGAAGACCGCCTCCACGGCCCGCTCGAAGGCGGGTTCGTTCGCCTTCGACGGGTGCGTGAACCCGCTCAGCTTCCGGACGAACTGCAGCGACGCCGCCCGGACCTCCTCGTCCGTGGCCGGGGGGTCGAAGTTGAACAGCGTCTTGATGTTGCGGCACATGGATAGATAGTAGATCCGCGCCATCGTCGGCCCATCCGCGGCTCAACTTTCTCCGCGTCACTTCCGTCCAATCCCAGCATGCGCAACCTGCGACTGGCCGTGCGGACCCTGGCCCGGACCCCGTTCGTGAGCCTGGTGGCCATCCTCTCCCTCGCGCTCGGCCTGGGCGCCAACTCGGCCATCTTCTCGCTCTTCAACCAGATCCTGCTGCGGCCCCTGCCGGTCGCCGCACCCGCGGAGCTGGTCAACCTCGGCGCGCCGGGCCCCAAGCCAGGTTCGACGTCCTGTAACCAGTCCGGGGACTGCGACCAGATCTTCAGCTACCCCATGTTCCGGGACCTGGAGCGCCTGCAGACGAGCTTCACCGGCATCGCCGCGCACCGCACCTTTGGCGCCAACGTGGCCTTTGGCGGGCAGACCGAGTCCGGTCGCGGCATTCTCGTATCGGGCAGCTACTTCCAGGTCCTGGGCCTCCAGCCGGCGGTGGGCCGCCTGTTCAGCCCCGACGACGACAAGACGCCCGGCGCACACCAGGTGGCGGTGCTCAGCCACGACTACTGGCGCCGGCGCTTCCAGGAAGACCCCTCGGTCCTTGGCCAGACCCTGCTGGTCAACGGTCACGGGCTCACCATCATCGGCGTGGCGCCCCGCGGATTCGAGGGCACCACGCTCGGCGTCCGGCCCACCGTCTTCGTGCCCCTCGTCATGCGCACGGAGATGCAGCCGGGCCCGATGGGCCCCGGCTTCGAGAACCGACGCGCCTACTGGGCCTACCTGTTCGCACGGCTCAGGCCGGGCACTACCGCGGAGGGCGCGCGCGTTGCCCTGAACGGCATCTACCGCAACATCATCAACGACGTCGAGGCGCCGCTCCAGAAGGGCATGAGCGACCAGACGATGGCGCGCTTCCGCGAGAAGATGGTGACGGTGGAGCCCGGCGCGCGCGGGCAGAGCGACGTGCACCGGGAAGCGCGGGCGCCGTTGCTGATCCTCTTCGCGGTGACGGGCACCGTGCTGCTGATCGCGTGTGCGAACATCGCGAACCTGCTCCTGGCGCGCGCTGCGGGCCGCTCCGCGGAAATGGCCGTGCGCCTGTCCGTCGGCGCCAGTCGCGGACAGTTGATCCGGCAGCTGCTGACCGAGTCGGTGGTGCTGGCGCTGCTCGGCGCCGCTTTCGGTGTGCTGGTCGCGAAGTGGACGCTCGACGTCATCGCCTCCATCGTGCCGCCCGAGGCGGCGGCGCTGGTGGCGTTCCGGCTCGATCCCGCGATGCTCGGCTTCGCCGGCGTGATGGCGATCGTCACCGGTGTGCTGTTCGGGCTGTTCCCCGCGCTCCACAGCACGAGCCCGGAGCTGGCGGCCGCCCTCAAGAACCAGGCAGGGCAGCCCTCCGGCGCGAAGGCGGCCAAGCGGTTCCGCGCGTCCCTCGCCACCGTGCAGATCGCGATGTCCATGGCGCTGCTCGTGCCGGCGGGCCTCTTCGCCAAGAGCCTGCTCAACGTCAGCCAGGTGGATCTCGGGCTGAAGGCCGATCACCTGGTCACCTTTGCGCTGAACCCCATCCTCAACGGCTACGATGGCCCCCGCAGCCTCGCGCTGTTCGAGCAGCTCGAGGATCGCCTCTCCGCGTTACCGGGCGTGACGAGCGCGGTGTTCTCGATGGTGCCGCTGCTGGCGGGCGACAACTGGAACAACGGCGTCAGCGTGGAAGGCTTCCAGGCAGGACCGGACACCAACACGTCGGCCGCCTTCAACAGCGTGGGGCCCGGCTTCTTCCGGACGATGGGGATGCCGCTGATGCAGGGGCGCGAGTTCACGCGCGCCGACGCAGCAGGCGCGCCCAAGGTGGTGATCGTCAACCAGGCGTTCACGCGGAAGTTCAACCTGGGCACCGATGCCGTCGGCAAGCGGATGAAGCAGTCGCAGGGGGACGGCCCCCTCGACATGGAGATCGTCGCCGTCGTCCAGGACGCGAAGTACAGCGACGTGAAGCGCCCGGTCGTGGCGCAGTACTTCACCCCCTACCGCCAGTCCGAGGCGCTCGGCTTCGGCTACTTCTACCTGCGGACCGCACTCGCGCCGGAGCAGCTGCTGACGGCGGTCCCGGGGGTGGTGAAGGCGCTCGATCCGAACCTGCCGGTGGACGAGCTGAAGACAATGGAGACACAGATCCGGGAGAACGTCTTCCTGGACCGGATGATCAGCGTGCTGTCGACCGCGTTCGCGCTGCTGGCGACGCTGCTGGCCGCGGTGGGGCTCTACGGCGTGCTGGCCTACACGGTGGCGCAGCGTACACGGGAGTTCGGGCTGCGCATGGCCCTCGGCGCCGACGGCGCCAGCGTGCGAGGTCTCGTGCTCAGGCAGGTGGCGGTCATGGCGGCCATCGGCGGGTTCGTGGGGCTCGCCGCCGCGGTCGGCATCGGCCGGGCCGCGCAGTCGATGCTGTTCGAGATCGCGGGCTACGACCCCACGGTGCTCGCAGTGTCGACGACCCTGCTCGCGCTGGTCACCCTGGCGGCGGGCTACCTGCCGGCGCTCCGGGCCTCGCGGATCGACCCGATGAAGGCGCTGCGGTACGAATAAAATGGTCGTACCGCGATGGAGAAGATCATCGTCCATGCGAAGTTCCACACCGGGCACCGGCAGATCGGCTACCCGGGGGAATGCCGGTTCGTCCACGGCCACACGTGGCGCGGGACCCTCGCCATCTCGTGCGAGGCGTTCCCGCGTGACGCGCTCGACATGTCGCTGGACTTCGGCCACCTGAAGAAGATCATGCGCGACCTGGATCACAAGATCCTGGTCACCGAGTCGGACCGCACCTTCCTGAACCCGGATCTCTTCGAGCCCGAGGGCATCGTCGTCCTGCAGGGGAAGGGCCCGAGCGTCGAGAACGTCGCCCTCTACGTCTGGGAGCGCGCGGTGGCGGAGATCCAGCGGAAGTTCCCGGACCGCGGGATCGAATACCGGATCGAAGTCACGATCCAGGAGACCGAGAACAACGTCTTCGTGGTGGACAAGGCCGCGCGCGTCTGAGCAGTCGAGTCAGAACTTCACGGCCAGCGTCAGGTTCGCGGACCGCCCCGCGGCCAGCACGGTGCGCACGTCCTGGCTGGCGTAGTAGGTTTCGTCGAACAGATTCCGCAGCTGCACGCGCACTTCCAGCGGGCTCGCGATCTTCACGCCGCCGGCAAGATCCACCAGCGTATAGCCCGGTACGGCCCGCTCGGTGGGCCCGAAGTGATCGTCGTCCGAGAACCACGCCACGCGTGCCTGCCCGAAGCCCCGCGTGCCGAAGGCCTTGCGCAGCACCGTGGTGAGCGTGATGGGCGCGATGTCGTCGAGGTAGGCGTTGTCGTCGAGGGCACGCCCTTCGGCGACCTGGAAGGCCAGGTCGAACGTGAGGCCTCGACCGAGGTCGGCCTGGCCCTCAACTTCGAACCCGCGTACCCGCGCCCGCCCCCGGTTCCGGAAGAAGAAATTGTCGATCGTCGTCTGGTACCGCTCGATGAGGTCGTCGATGCGGTAGTGATAGGCGAACGCCGCCAGCCGATAGCGCGGCGCCGTGTAGCGGAGCGTCCAGTCGTACTGGAGGCTGGTTTCGGGATCGAGGTCGGGGTTGCCCGTGATGAAGCCACGCGCCGTCGGCCCACGGTAATAGCGATCCGACAGGGTGGGGTCGCGGAAGCCCCGCGCCACCTGCACCGTGGTGCTGAAGCCCCCGAAATTGCCGGCGGTGAGCGCGAGGTAGCCCGAGGCCCCGCCGTTGTCCGTCGAGAGGTCGCCGAAGTACCCGCCCTCGTTCTGCGTGACCACGTAGTCGCCCCGCAGGCCGGCGCCGAGCGACAGCAACGGCGTGAGGGCGGTGTCGAGATTGGCGTAGAGCCCCGTGTCGGTGCGGTGCGCCGACTCGATCGAGACGTTCGGGCGCGTGCTGGACACGTCGCCCGACAGGTCGTAGGTGATGAGGTCGTCGAGGGCGTTGAGCCCGAAGCGCCCGTTGAGATCCAGGCCCACCTCCAGCCGCGCGCGTCCCAGGAGGCGCTCCCCGAAGGCGCGCACGCCGTAGTCCTTGGCGAAGACGTCTGCGCGCTCGATGCTTCGCGGCGTGGTGGCCGTCGCAAAGCGGTCCTGGTCCGTGCGCTGGTCGGAGGTGCCGAAGAACCCGGTCAGGCTGAGGCGTTCGAAGCCACCGAGGTCCGACCGCTCGAAGCTGGAGGTGAGTCGATGCGAGTCTTCGTACGGGTAGTAGAACCGCACGATGCGTGAGTTGTTCCGCGGTCGCTCGATGTCGCGGCCGAAGTCGCTCTGCCAGCCGACGCTGAGCGTGCCCTGACCGACCCGCTGCTCGACGCGGGTCAGGAAGCCCCGATCGCGGTACCCGGAGTTGAAGACCTCGCCGTCGGGGCTGTCCCAGTCATCGGCTTCGCGGGCATGCGCGGCGACGAAGACACTGCCCGCGGGCAGGCCCTTGGAGACCTCGCCGTAGAGACGGGCCTCCGGCACACCTGTGCCTGCCGTGCCCGAGAACCTGAACCCCCAGGGTGAAGCGTGCGCCACGCGGCGCGTGCGAATGGAGATGACGCCGCCGAAGGCGTCGGACCCGTAGGCGACCGAGCCCGGCCCGCGCGCGACGTCGACACCTTCGATCACCGCCGGATCGAGGTACGTCGCGCTCGGTCCCGCCCGCCGCTCCGAGGTGACGCGCGCTCCGTCGATGAGGACCAGCGTGCGACCGCGCGCCAGCCCTCGCACCGCGGGCACCGCCGCCTGTCCCTCGGACACCTGGTTCACGCCGGCCACGTTCTCGATGGCCTGCATCAGGTTCACCGGCTGGCGAACGTCCACGTCGCGGCCGCTCAGCGTGGTCGTGCCCGCCGCCGGCGTGGATTCGATGCTCGGCGCGGACCCGGTGACCGTGACCGCTTCGCTCAGCAGCGGATAGACGACGATCTCGAGCGTGCCATCGCCGAGGCGCTCCACCGTGACGGGCTTCATGTAGGTGCCGTCGGGCAGCACCACGAGCATCTCGAAGGGCGGCGCGGGGTCGGGCCGCCACCGGAAACGCCCATCGCCGTCGGTGACGGCCTCACCGGGCCGGCCGAGGATCGACACCGCAGCCCCGGTGATCGGCTGGCCGTTCTCCGTGATGAGGCGCGCCTCCCAGGCGAATGCCGGTGCCGCGATGACGAGGACGAGGCAGAGCGCTGCGAGAATCTGCGTACGCATGTCACGAACTGCAACAGGGGACTGTCCCCTCAGTCTCCCCACTATGCCGGAGGTCGAGAACTACTACCACGGCTCGTAGGAGCGGCGCCGATATAATTCCCGATGGTGAAAGACCCGCTGCACGCGTCCGCCGGCCTGGCCGCCGCCCTCGGTCCGCTCGAGTTGCGCGTGATCGAGGAGCTCTGGGCGCGGCGCGCACCCACCACGGTGCGTGATCTCGTGGAAGCCTTCCCGGGCGTGGCGTACACCACTTTGATGACGACGGCCGACCGGCTGTTCCGGAAGGGTTTGCTCGCCCGCGAGCGAGACGGGCGCGCGTTCCGGTATCACCCGCGCTGGAGCCGCGCCGAACTGGACCTCCACCTGGCCAGCGCCGCCATCACGACGTGGCTGGCCGACGATCCCCGCACACTGAGGCCGCTGGTGTCGCTGTTCGTGGACGAGGTGACGCGCCGCGACGAGTCGATGCTCGACGAGCTCGAACGGCTCATTCGCCAGAAGAAGGGCGGTGACCGATGACGCTCGGCTTCGTGGCACGCGCGCTGGTCCAGGCGGCGGCAGCCCACCTGATCGTCAGCACGCTGGCCTCCCTCACGGTCGCCACGGCGTGGCCGATGGTCGCCACCGGGCGCGGCTCTGCCAGCGTCGTGGCTCGGCGGCTGTTCCGCGCGCGCATGGCGCCGTCGGTTGCGGGCCTCGCCGCCGCGATGCTCGTCCTGGCGGCCTACGCGCGGTGGGAGCCTCGCGTGGACGCGGAGCCCGTGGGCCGGCTCGCGTTGGCCACGGCCACTGCCGGTGTCGTCCTGGTCGGCGCCGCGCTGGTGCGCGCAGCTCGCGCCCTTCGGTACAGCCGAGACGTGCAGCGCGCGCTGGTGAGGGCGTCCGGGGTCACGCTTCCCGCGTTGCCCCTGCCGGCGTTCCTGATCGAGAGCCGCTTCCCGATCGTGGCGGTCGTCGGCCTCCTGATGTCCAGGCTGTTCGTCGCGCGCCGGGTGATCGAGGTCTGCACGCCCGAGGAGTTCGACGCTGTCGTGGCGCACGAGCACGCGCATGCCCGCGCCCACGACAACCTGCGGCGCCTGGCGATGACGGCCGCACCCGACCTGCTGGCCCTGCTCCCCGCGGGGCGGCGCCTGCAGGACGCGTGGACGGCGGCCGCCGAGCTCGCGGCCGACGAGTGGGCCGCACGGCGCACGTCGGGTGGGCTGCACCTGGCGGCGGCGCTGGTCAAGGTGGCCCGCCTGGCGGTCACGCCGGCCCCCCCGCTCACGGCCAGCACGTTGTTCGAGGGCCAGCCGATCACCGAACGCGTCCGTCGCCTCCTGGACCCGCCGGCCACGCCCGTCCACGCCCAGGGCCCCACCGGCCTGCGCGCGATCGCGGCCCTGCTGCTGCTGCTGGCCGCCGCAGTGGCCGCCCTGCCCGCGGTCTACGCGGCCTCCGAACAGCTCCTCAAGCTGGGACTCTGAGCAGCCCACCAGAGAGATCACCAGCCCACCAGAGAGATCACCAGCTCACCAGAGAGATCACCAGATCGCCAGATAGATCACCAGATCCCCAGATCCCCAGATCGCCAGCTCGATCACAAGATCACCACATCACAAGATCTCCAGATTCTCCGATGCTGACTACACTTTTCCTCGATGCCGGCGGCGTGCTGGTGCACCCGGAATGGACGCGCGTGAGCGCCGCGCTCGCCGACGCGGGTATCGACGTACCGGCCGCCCGGCTGGCGGCGGCCGAGCCCCACGCCATGCGCAGGCTGGACGAAGCCACCATCGTCGGTGCAACCGACGACCAGAAGCGTGGCTGGCTGTACTTCAACCTGATCCTCGAGGAAGTCGGTGTGCCGCTGTCCGACGCCACGGACCGGGCACTCGCGGAGCTTCGGGCGTACCACCAGGCGCACAACCTGTGGGAGCACGTCGAGCCGGATGTCGTGCCCGTCCTGGCCTCGCTGCGCGAGCGCGGCCTGCGTCTGGTGGTCGTGTCGAACGCTAACGGCCGGCTACGCCACCTGTTCGACCGGCTGGACCTCTCGCGCTGGTTCGATGCGCTCCTCGACTCGCACGAGTGGGGCGTGGAGAAGCCGGATCCACGCCTGTTCCACCTGGCGCTGGCCGAGTCGGGCGCCGAGGCGGCACACACCGCGCACGTGGGCGACCTGTACCACGTGGACATCGCGGGGGCCCGCCAGGCCGGGCTCGCCCAGGCCGTGCTGTACGACGCCGCCAATCTCTACGAGCACGCCGACTGCCCGCGCATCAGCCGGCTCGCGGAGCTGCCGCACTGGCTGGACGCGACTGCCGGCCGGGCATGAGCGAGAGCCACACGCGGAAGCGCGTGCCCTGACCCGGCGCGGACGTCACCCGCAGCGCCGCCTGATGGCTGCGGACGATGCCGCGCACCGCCGCCAGCCCCAGCCCGCGGCCCGTCTCCTTGGTCGAGAAGAACGGATCGAACATGCGGGCCATCGTCTCGTCGGTCATGCCGTGCCCGTTGTCGACGACGTCCATGAAGACGTAGGGGCCGGGCTCCACGTCGCCGCCGAAGGTCATGCGCGACAGCATCTGCCGGTCCAGCGCCTCCTGGCCCGTCGCCACCGTCACCAGGCCCCCGTCGTCCACCGCCTCGGTCGCGTTGATGATCAGGTTGAGCACGACCTGCCGGATCTGAGTGGGGTCGGCGTCCACCATGGGGAGCGGGCCCGGGCTGTTGTAGACGAGCGTGCAGTGCTTGGACACCGACGCCGAGAGCACGTCCACCATCTCGCGCACCAGGGCGTCCAGATCCACGCGCTCCGAGACGACACGCCCCTCGCCGGCGTAGGCGAGCATCTTCGAGACGAGGTCCGCGGCCCGCTGCGATCCAATCACGATGGCTTCCGCGGTGCGACGCTGGGTGGAGTCCGGCGGCGCCTGCATCGCCAACAGGTCGGCGTTACCCAGGATGCCCGTCAGCAGGTTGTTGAAGTCGTGCGCCACGCCGGCCGCGAACACGGTGAGGCTGTCGGACTTCTGCTGCTCCTGTACTCGGCGCTCCAGCGCGTAGCGCTCGGCCTCGGCCTGCCGCCTGGCCGTGATGTCGCGCACGGTGACCAGCCAGCCGTTGAACCGGCGCGTGCGATCCCGGACGGGTGTTACCCTCACCTCGAAGTACCGCGGGCCGGGCTCGGTCCTGACCACCGCGGGCCTCTGGATGGAGCCGCGCCCCTCGGCCGTCGCCTCGTGCCACCAGGGCACGACGGCGCCGATGTCACGCCCGACGGCCGCCGGCGTCGCGCCCGTGTATCGCTCGGCGGCGGCGTTGAGGTCCACGAGCCGGCGCTCGCCGTCCAGCACGAGCACGCCGTCCTCCATACTGTCCACCACCATGTCTCGCGCGACCGGCACCAGGCCGAAGAGCTTGTGGTGATACAGCCCCCACGTGAAGCAGAGGCCCGACAAGGCAAACGCCAGCGGCGTGATGTCGAAGCCGCCAATCCATCGAAGGCGCGTCAGGTAGATGAGGTTGCCGGCGAGCGGCAGCAGCGTGCCCACCACGATGGCCCAGTACTGCGGTCGATATGGGGGCGGGAACGTTCGCAGGCCCACGACGAGCATGGCGGTCCCGATCGCCATCAACGCGTAGGTGTAGGCCAGCTGTATCCAGTACATCGGGCCCTGCGTGTAGACGAGTCCCCGGCCCCACCACGCCTCGATTGGGATGACCTCCCCCCACATGAGACCGTGCTGCTCGTTGGTGAGCGCCGCGGCGAGCGAGGCCGCGGGGAGTACCCAGAGCGCCAGGCGGACATCGGCGCGCGAGGGCCAGGCCACGCGCGCGTAGCCGCTGGCAAAGAGCAGCCACAGCACGCCCACCGTCGCGATCGAGAGGTAGCGGACCTTCGCGATGACCATGCGCGCCTCGACGTCTGGCACCAGCGCGTGCAGGCCGGTGGTGAGGCAGAAGTGCGCGACGATCAGCATGAGCCAGGCGAAGGCGGGGCTGCCAGGGGCGGATCGCCGGCTGCGGGCGACGACGGCGGACCAGATAGAGAGGCCGGTCGCCACGAAGAGCGCGACGACGTAGGTGGGGAACGCCCAGGGCATCCGCTGGCCATTGTAGCCCTGGGTAGGCGCTCGCTACGCGAGCGGAGGCCTTTGGTAGGCAGCGCTTCGCGCTGTAGGCCTGTCGGTAGGCCTCGCTTCGCTCGGTAGGCGCTCGCTATCGCTCGCGTCGGAGGCATGTCCGGCGCCGCTCGCTGGCGCTCGCGCTGGGCGGGTCTTCCCTACGCGCCCGAAGGGCGCGCCTACAGCGCGAAGCGCTGCTTACCGGAGGCCTACGCTCGCGACGCGAGCGCCTGCCCGGCCTACGCTCGCGACGCGAGCGCCTACCGTGTCACCGTCCACTCGACGAGATCGTCGGGGCTGGCGCCATGGCCGTCGGACCGATCGACGTCGCGCCACCGCAGCCGTCCGTGCACGCCGTACGGGCGGATCAGCAGCCGGTCCGGCTCGACACGCACCTCGACGAAGCTCTGAAAGAACGGCGCCGTGTTGTAGTCGAACACCGCAGAAAGCCATTCCGCGGAGAACGGCCACGCGTCGAAGCTCCGTGTCCACCACCACGCCGGGCGCTTCCACCACGGCGTGTAGGTCTCGATCTTGCCGACCACGGCTGCCGTCGAGGGATAGTAGGCCCAGGCTGGCACCGCGGGTTCGGCGGGCCACGCCAGGGCCGTGCCGAAGCTGAGGTACGCGCCGCCGCCGCCGTTGACGAAGTGCTGCATCGCCTGGCCGGTCGCGTCGGCCGGCTCGGCGTAGTGCTCCAGATCGTGGGTGTCTCCGGCCATCGCCACGGTCACACCGGCCGCCTTCAGCCGGTCGTAGAGCCGCTGGAAGTCCTCGTAGCCCTGGCGTTGATCGACGCCGCCCGCGTAGAACGGGTGGCCGAGCACCGCCAGGATCAGCTTCCCCCGGGCGCGTGTCAGCGCGGCGTCGAGCCACAGCTGTTGCTCGGCGTCCACGCGCTTGACGATGCCCGTGTCTATGGCCAGCAGCGCGAAGCGCTCGGTCTGCAGGTCGAAGAAGGGCGCCCGCTGGAAGCCCGTCGGCACACCGTACTCCCCGCGCAGGCGGGCGGCCTCGGCGACCAGATGGTCGATGCGGTCGGCCGTCGTCGTGCTGATGTTCAGGTCCGCGTCCACGCGCGCGCTGATGGCGGCGCGCGCCGCACGCGGTGTCAGAAACGTGGCGTTGAACCCTTCGAGCGCGTCGTACCAGTCGTGGTTGCCGGGAATGGCGTACACCGGCCGCGTCACGCCCTTGAAGGGGAGCCAGAACTTGTGCTCGTAGTCGCGCATCGCCCCCGTGGGATACACCACGTCCGACGACACGACCACGAACCGCACGTCGTCGCGCGACGCCACCGCGAGCAGCTGATCGCGCAGGACGTGCTGCGATGCGTCGCCCTCACCCGTGTCGCCGATCACGATGAACGAGAAGGGCGTCTCGGCGGACACGCCCGGGGGCGACACCGAGAAATCCGTGGCCGCGCGGCCCTCCCGCGCCTCCGCGGTCCGGACCGCCCGCACCATCGCCGCGCGCCAATCGTCGGTCCGGGCCTCGGCCCACGAGTTGTAGATGCCTGCCGCCCAGTTCTCGGTATCGAAGTACCAGCTCATCCCCCACACCGGGACCGTGGCGGCGATGATCGCCGCCACAGGGAGGCCGAGGCGGACCCCGCGGCCCAGGGCACCTGGAATGGAGAGCCGCGCCACCTGCCACTGCATCTCGGACCGGAGCCGTGAAAGCAGCAGTGCGTGGACGCCGCCGTGCGCGATGTGGGCGACCCTCGTCGTGGGCGTCGTGCGTGCCCACCAGCGCCAGGTCCGGCGCTCGAGCGGCTGACTGATGCGCTGGACGAGCAGGTGCACGGGCAGCATCGCGCCCATCGTGAAGAGAATCGCGACGATGACGTCGCCCAGCACGGCTGCCGCCGGGCCCGTCACGCCCGCGAGGGACCAGTCGCCGCCCATCCTGCCGGCGTGGATGGCGAAGAGCGTCACGAGGAACGCCAAGACCCATCCCCGGTCGATGGGGGCGCGCAGCGCGGCCTCGACCTCCAACTGGTCCCCGGTGGCCCTGGCCCCGGGGACGTCCATCAACTGGAGGTCCTCGATCAGCGAATCGCCGGCCACCTCGGCAGTGACCACGCGGGCGGTGGCGATGCGGCGGGCCACTTCGAGGAGCCTCAGCGCGCCGCCGATGGCGACCGTCCACGTGACGGCGGCATTCGCCCGCAGGAGCAGCAGCATGCCCAGGCCGGCCAGGATGTCGAGGCCGCCGACGGCCAGGCGGCGCCGCCGCATGGCCGGGTCCGGCCTGGCCCAGGCGTGCCACAGGCGTCGCGCCCCTTCCCAGAGGAATTGCGCGGCCAGGAAGATGACGAGCGCGCTCCCGCTGAGGAGCGGCGACAGCAGCAGCAGCCCCCCCATCAGGAGCGTGACCGCACCCTCGCGCCACGCCGCCATCCGCTCGCGCAGGGTCGGGCGCCGTTGACCGTGCAGCCATTCGAGGACGGCACCGAGGGCGAGGAGGAGGCCGACCGAGGCTTCGGGCGTGACCGCCGGCCGCAAGGGCGCCACCGCCGCCAGGGCCGCCATGGCCGTCACGAACGCGGCCATGCCGCGACGTCGTCGGATCTCCTCCCAGGCCAGCATCGCCGGAGATGGTACCGCAGGGCTCGGTGGCATTTGCGGCGGGATCAGTGCTAACGTAGGAGGAAAGCAAGTCGAGACACCGGAAAAGGGGGGCCCTCATTTCTGGGCCCCCCTTTTTCATTGGGAGCTGCCGGTGTGACAGTGTGGGAGTAGCGATGGGACGCAAGCTGTTTGTGGGGAACCTGCCGTTTCAGACGACAGAGGACGAGTTGCACGACCTGTTCAGCCAGGTCGATGCCGTGGAAACGGTCACCGTGATGCGGGATCAGATGACGGGCCGCGCACGCGGCTTCGCGTTCGTCGAAATGTCCACCGATGAGGGCGCGCAGAAGGCCATTGACCAGCTGAACAACACGCAGCTGGGAGGCCGCACCCTGGCCATCAACGAAGCGCGCCCGAAGGCGCCGCGTAGCGGCGGCTTCGGGGATGGCGGCGGTGAGCGCCGTGGCGGCGGCGGCGGGTACGGCGGTGGCGGCGGCGGTAACCGCCGGCGCGAGCCCCGCTGGTAGCGGAAAGTTGAAAGAGAGAAGAGAAAAGAGAAAAGGTAAGCGGAAAGCCTGAAAGCTCACTTTTCACTTTTCACTTTTCTCTTTTCTCTTCAGGCCGCGTGAGCGGCCTGTGTGGAGGAACATGGCGGTACGAGGACCGATGGGCCGTGGCAAGCGCGAGCGTGAGCGCGCGCGGGCCGAACGGCAGAAGGAAAAGGCGGCTCGCCGCGAGGAAGCCAAGGTCCGGCGAGCCAACGCTCCCGGGCACGGTGGCGGCGAAGACCCGGACATCGCAGGCATCGTGCCGGGCCCGCAGGCCAACCCCTGGGGCGACGAGAGCCTCCCTGACGACTCCGATCAAGAAGACAGCGGCCAGGCCTGACGCTGTGTCAGGCCCGGCAGGCCCATTCCCCGAGCTCGTCGAGCGTCGGGCCTGTTACGTCCACGAGCGGAGACAATAGAAATGCGCGTGCACCTGGTCAACCCCAGCCACCTGGCCTTCGGGGTGGCCGTGATCACCCCTCGCTGGCTCTACGTGCTCGCTGCGGCCACCCCGTCGGAGTACGGCGATCCCATCATCACGGACGAGACGCTCGATCCGCTCGATATCGAGACGATTGCCGCCGGCGACGTGGTCGGCATCGGCATCCATACGGGCAACGCCCTCCAGGGCTACGCGCTGGGGCGTAAGCTGCGGGCGCGCGGGGCGCACGTGGTGTTCGGCGGCATCCACGCCACGCTGTTCCCGGAGGAAGTCCACGAACTGGGCGGTGCCACCGCGGTCGTCCGGGGCGATGGGGACAGGGTCTGGGGCCAGGTGGTCCGCGACTGCGTCGCCGGGACGCCGCAGCGGATCTACGAGGGCGGCAAGGTCGAGGGCGAACACCTCTCGAAGGCGCGGTGGGACCTGTTGCCCAGGAACCGCTACATGTGGGCCTCGGTGCAGACCGTCCGTGGGTGTCCGAAGCACTGCTCGTTCTGCTCGGTCTGGCGCACCGATGGCACGAAGCCCCGCGTGCGGGCCACTGACGCCATCGTCGAGGAGATCGTCGAGTTGCGGCGCCTCGGCTTCCGCTTCATCGCGCTCGCCGACGACAACTTCTACCCGATCGGCTTCAACGATCTGAAGATGGCGGACCGGCGCGAGGACAAGTCGAGCTACCTGCGGCTGAAGGCCATCCGCGACGAGCGCTTCGAGTTGATGGCGCGCCTCGAGAAGCTGCCCGGGGACATGGTGTTCTTCACCCAGATCACCATGGAGGCCGCCGAGGATCCCGAGTTCCTGGACGCGATGCGCCGCGCGAACATCAAGGGCGCGCTCGTCGGGGTGGAGTCGGTCACGCCCGAAGGGCTCAAGCACATCTACAAGGACTTCAACTACGCGGGCGAGGAACTGGCCGCGCGCCTGCAGGTGTTCAAGAAGCACGGCGTGCATGTCCTGGGCTCGTTCATCTTCGGCCTGCCGAGCGACAAGCCGGAGACCTTCGCGGCCACGGCCGCGCTCGCCGAGAAGGCCGACATCACCTTCGCGCAGTTCGTGATGCTGATGCCCTATCCCGGCACGGTGGACTTCGAGAAGTGGGAGAAGCAGCCGGAGCCGCAGGAAACCATCATCAACGGTATCCCGCTGGCCCGGCACTGGCTCATCCCGCCGGCTGTGCGACCCAAGATCTACTCGCCGCACCCGCACATGAGCGCGGACGAGATCCGCGCCCGCACGCAGGGCGTGTGGGACGACTTCTACAGCCTGCCGAAGATCTGGAAGCGCTCCAAGGTGGCCACGAGCCTCAGGGCGCGACTGGCGTTCGTGCTCGTCTCGAAGCTCTATCGGCAGATGTACGCCAACACAGGCATCTCCACCGACAGCGCCCGGGTCTCGCGCGCCGAGCGCTGGGCCCGGCTCCTCGCCGAGCCGACGCGCCGGCTGTTCGCCGCGGAGCCGATGCCCGACCTGCAGGTGCCCAACTAGGAATCAGGAAGCAGGAATCAGGAAGTAGGACGCCTCCTACCTCCTGCCTCCTGCCTCCTGATCAGAAGCGGGTGCGCACGCCCACCAGGAACGGAAGCGTCCACCGCGCGCTCTTGTCGTTGATGGTCTCGAGGCCGGTGCCCTGGAGGCCGTCGACCTCCGACATCCCCGACACCCAGCGCACGCCGACCTGGCCGAAGAGGCCGACACGGTCCTTGACCTGCCACAGCACGCCGGCGTTGCCGCCGAGGGTGAACGCCGAAGTGCGGTCGTAGAAGTCCGTGGCATTGCCCGCGAGATTGATTGAGGGCGCGACCAGCTCCACGTCGGTCTCATCGACGAACGCGAGGCCGGCGGTAGCTTCGACATAGGGCCGGACGTCGCTGTCCTGCCCCTTGGCGTACAGCCGGAAGCCCACGTCCAGCCCGAAGCTCTGGTAGTCCTGATACTGCCCGTAGAGCCGCGACGCGCCGATGTCCCCCATGGGCGTGAGGTCCGCGTCCAGCGACTGGAACGTGAAGGTGGCCCGCACCTCGGAGATCTCGTCGATCAGATACCCGCCCCCGAAGCGGAGGTGCAGCCCCGTGCCGTAGACATCCTCGTAGGTGTTCTTGAGGATCACCACGTTCTGGTTGTTGATGCGGCCGATGCCGCTGGAGTTGATGTTGCCGCTGATGCTGTTGTCCCAGCCGATGCCGAACTCGACGCTCCAGGGACGGTCCACGCCGGCGGCCGTGTCCTGCGCAAAGGCGGACTGGGCCACCACCATCAGGGTTGACGCGAGCATGGCACGCAGCACGCGGCCGGAAAGGACCTGTAGACTCATCGCAGACACCTCGATTCACAATAAGTGCAAATTATGGCGCTCAGATCCAGGCTTCAGGCTTGAGGCTCCAGGCTTCAGGCTTCAGGCTTCAGGTTTGGGGAACCTGAGCCCTGCCTCCTGACTTCTGCCTCCTGCTTCCTACCTCCTGATTCCTGATTCCTAGAAATACAGTCCAATGCCGACGATCGGGCCGTGCAGGGTCTGCTTCACCGTGAGCGGTCGGTTCACCACTTCGTCCTCGATCTTGAAGTAGAGGAACTGGTAGCCGCCAGTCAGGCCAAAGTGCCGGAACGGCTTCCAATCGGCGCGGAACGACCCTGCGTACTCGATATCGGTCCCCACGCCGAACCCTCCGGCCTCGAGGCCCGCGTGGATCTCGTACTTGTCCCGTGCGGTGTGCCAGCCGAGGCCGACGAGCGGGTCCCACACGCCGGGCTTGCGTTCGAACCGGTACTGGTCGAGCGCCAGGATGTCGTACTTGAGCGCCAGCCGTCGGACGCCCGCCGTCGCGTAGAGGTCCTTGACGATCTTCCGACCGCCGGTGACGTGGAAGTAGAACACGTCCACGTCCACCGTGAACTTCGGCAACTGAGGCCGGTCGCCGCCGACAGCGGCCCAGAGACCACCGGCATCGATGCGCCAGACGTTGTTGGTGGCCGAGAACCCGCCGAAGAACGCGCCATCGAACCGGGACTCGGCAATCTCGCCGGCGATGCCGGCATCGCCGCCTCCACCGCCCCCGACGGGCGGCAGGTCCAGGTTCAGCTCGAAGCCGGAGGGCACCCACGCCAGCACGGGGTAGATGGTCACGTTCCAGCCGGAATCGGAGGCGGTGGAGGCGGTCTGCGCGACGACCGGCGGCGCCGCGAGCAGGACGAGGGCAGCGGCAGTCAGGATGGCCTGTGTGCGGATGGACATCCAGCTATTGTCGATCACCTCCGGGGCGTCATACCAGTTGTCCTTTGGGCCCCTTTCTCGGCCGGTGCAACCGTGCAAGGATCGACAGGATGTCTCCCTCTTCCTTCTTGCTCACAGGACGCCTGACGCTGGTTGCCAGCCTGGTGATCAGCGCCGTCCCGGCTCAGGCGCAGGCGCCCGCGACCGGGCGTCCGAAGGTCGGCGTGGCCTTCGGCGGCGGCGCGGCCAAGGGGTTCGCGCACATCGGCGTGCTCCGCTGGTTCGACGAGCATCGCATCCCCGTGGACGTCGCCGCCGGCACCAGCATGGGGGGGCTGATCGGCGGCGCGTTCGCCGTGGGCCTGTCCCCCGACCAGGTGCAGACCTTCGCCGAGAACATCGACTGGGACCTCGTGTTCCTCAACGACACGCCGTTCAAGAGCAAGTTCTGGCGCCGGAAGGAAGACGCGCGCCGCTTCCCGGCCCAGATCGAGTTCGGCCTGAAGAAAGGGCTGATCTCGCCTACAGGGCTCAATTCGGGCCGTGTGGTGGACCAGGTGATTGATGGCCTCACCTTCCCGTACGGCCTCGTCACTGATTTCGACCAGCTGCCGACGCCGATGCGCCTCGTGGCAGCGGACACGCGCAAGGCCGACGTGGTGGTGCTCGGGTCCGGCAATCTGTCCGACGCGATGCGGGCGACGATGTCGCTGCCCGGCATCTTCCCGCCGGTGGTCATCGGCGACATGTTGCTGGTGGACGGAGGGACGCTCAACAACGTCCCGGCGGACGTGGTCCGGGCGATGGGCGCCGATGTCGTCGTCTCCATCGACGTCGGCGGTGGCGCCGAAGCCGTGGCCGAGACCAGCAACGAGGCCCAGCGGGCCCCCACTATCTTCAGCGTGATGGGCGCGGCCATCGACACGATGATGCGCAACGCCACCAACCGCGCACTGAAGGAGACCGACATCCTGATCGTGCCGAAGATCCTGCCCTACGGCGGCATGAGCTGGAAGGCGAGCCGCGACCTGGCGCAGCGGGGATACGAGGCGGCCGAGGCCCACCGTGACGAACTGCTGAAGTACCAGCTGGACGAGACGGCCTACACGGCGTGGCAGTCCGCGCGCCAGTCGCGGCGACGCAGCACCGCCATCACGCCGGCGTTCGTGGACGTGGTGGGCGGCGAGCCGTCCCGCAGGCATCTGATCGACGAGGCCATCGCGCACCTGCGCGGCCAGCCGCTGGATCCGGTCCAGGTCGGCATCGCACTGGACAACCTGATCGGCACGGACCGCTACGAGACGGTCCGCTACGGCCTGGTCGAACGCGATGGCCAGACAGGCCTGCAGATCGAGCTCGTCGCCAAGGGCTGGGGGCCCCCGTTCCTCGAGCTGGGCTTCGAGTTGAACAACCTGTCCACCACGACCTTCGCCGCGGACCTGTCCGGGCGGGCGACCTTCGACGGGTTCCTGGGCGGTGGCTCCGAGTTCCGTTTCGACTTCAGCGTGGGCACCACGCAGACGCTGGCGGCCGAGAACTTCCGGCCGCTCTGGGGCACACGCTTCTTCGTCGCGCCCCGGGCCTTCTGGGTACAGACGCCGCGGTACTTCGTGGATGACGGCGACATCGCCGCTGAGTATCAGCTCAGCCGCCTCGGGTGGGGGGCCGATATCGGGGTGCTGCTCGGCAACAAGGCGCAGGTTCGCGTCGGGTACGAGCAGGCCGACGCCGAGGTGACGCTGGACATCGGGAGCCCGCTGCTGCCGACGCGCAACGGCATGGAGGCCCTGGTGCGGCTCGACGTGCAGGTGGACACGCAGACCAGCCCGATGGTGCCGACGCGCGGCGTCTTCCTGCGCGGCCGCGTCGATCGCTACCTGGACGTCGCCGACGTCGTGCCGGCCGTGGGCGAGCCGTTCGACGAAGTCGGGGACTTCACGCGACTGGAGCTGAAGGGGTCGTGGTTCAAGAGCGTGGGACCCGGGCGGATCCTCGCGGGGGGCGGCTTCGGCACGACCTTCGACGCGACGCCGGGACAGCCGTACAACTTCTCGCTCGGCGGGCCGTTCACGCAGGGCGCGCTCGTGCCGGGCACGCTGGTCGGCCCGAACTACATCCAGTCGACCGCGGGATACCTGCACGAGATAGGCCGCCTGCCGTCCCTGCTCGGCGGGCCCGTGCTGGCCGGCGGATGGTTCGAGACCGGAGGCGTCTACGACGACTTCGACGACCGGACGTGGAACAACAACCTCAGCGGCGGCATCATCGTCGAGTCCATCCTCGGCCCCCTCTTCGGGGGCGTCAGCATCGACCTGGACGGCGGGTGGCGCTACTACATCTCGATCGGGCGCCTCTTCCGGTAGCCAGCATGTCGGCGTCCATTGCCGATTGCCCATTGCCGAATCGGGCGATTCACTGGGCGATTGAATGATTGTCGCAGCGTCGCATTCCTATTCAGCGATTGACCGATTCCTCAATCACCCGATCCGGATGAACCGATGCCCCAATCCGCAGTCGCCCAATGAATCGCCCGATTCGGCAATGGGCAATCGGCAATGGACACCTATCGGAATATCCTGCCGACGCCGAAGTAGGTGCGCCACCGGCCGTCGAACCCCGCGGACCCGGCCACGATGACGGGACCGAGCAGCGTGTCCATCACCACGCCGACGCTGGCGTTGGTGCGCCAGGTGGCCTCCGAGAAGTCGTTGAATGCGTCGCCGTTCTCCAGCCATCCGCCCGCGAAGACCGGACCGCCGAGGAAGTCCGGCAAGCGGCCGAACTGCCGCAAGTACCCGCCCGTGGCGATCCACGCATGGTCGCCCCGCAGGTCGCCCGGGCTGTGCGCGCCAAGGCGGAACGCGGACCCGAGCGCAAACTGGTGGATGGGGAGCGGGCTCGCGTCGAACGACGTGCTGAACGAACCGAGGGCGAACACGCGGTCCTTGTCCGTCAGGCTCCAGAAGCGGTTGGCGGTGAGCGACAGCTGGGTGAGATCCTCGCTCGAACGCAGCACGGGCTGTGGCAGCTCGACCCCCGGGTCGAGATTCACGTTCGGGCCGTCGAAGACGTAGCGCACCGAGGCGCGCGACAGGAGGCCGCGCGACGGAATCACCGGGCTGTCCTGGCCGTCGAAGCGCCACGCGGCCTCGGCCACGGACTCCTTGCCCTCGATGGAAGGCAGCCCGGGGTCGCCGATCGCCACGTCGGCGTCCACGCGTCCGATATACGCCCCCACGCGAACATCGCTCTGGCGGCCGAGATTCGACCCGAGGTTGAGACCCACGCGGCTGAAGGTGCTGCCGTAGCGGGCCGCCACGGCGTCGTCGACCACGAAGTCCAGGGAGGACTTGCCGACCGCCGCGTACGGAGCGACGAAGAACGGGCTGCGTCGAATCGGCCGGTAGAACTCGAACGCGGCACTGGGGTCGGACCCGATCGTGCCATCGACGCGCAGTTCCGAGCCGGACCCGAGCAGGTCGAACGCCAGATAGCGGGCCGTGAGGGTGATGCGGAAGTCGCTCGATGTCGTGTTCTCGAGGTTGACGCCCAGCATCATGAAGGGCGGGGCGTACGGCTTCTGCCGCGCGCGGATCAGCAGCCCGCGATCGCCGGCCTCGTTGGGGACGATGCGCCACGTGATGGTCTCGTATCGGTCGAGCCCCGAGAGCTCGGCGAGATCCAGCTGGAGCGCTTCCACGTCGAACGGCACGCCGACGTGGCGGGCGAGCAGTCGATCGAGGCGACGGGCGTCCTCGGCCGCGAAGCCCTCGACGGTCACGTAGGCCGGCTGCGGCAGCGACGTTCGGCGGCGGGCCTGGCGTGCGACCCGGTGCTGTTCGTAGTCCGCCTCGCTCACCGCCAGTGGCAGCAGCTGATCGCGCATCGCCTCTGCGGCCGCGTAACCTTCCCGGATCAAGTCGGCGCTGCGCCTCCAGTCGAGTGAGCCGTACCCTTTCAGGGGTACGTTGATAACGACGTCGGCTCCGGCGATCGAGTACTTCGTCGAGGCGCGCATCATCGCGTCCAGTGTCGCGCCAGCCAGGCCCAGGAGCGTGTAGCTGACACCTTCCGCATTGCCCAGCTCGCCGACATTGACGGCCACGACGCGATCGGCGCCCATGGCCTTCACGACGTCGGCCGGCACGTTGTTCATGGCGCCGCCGTCCACCAGCACGCGACCGTCCACCTCCACCGGAGGGAAGATCAGCGGCAGGGACATCGTGGCACGCATCGCCTGCGGCAGCGAGCCACGGTTGAGCACGACCTCCGTCGCGGTGATCAGATCCACGGCGACGGCGCGGAACGGCGTCGGCAGCTGATCGAAGTCCTCCACGTCGTAGTAGGGCGCCGCGATGCGTCCGAGCAGCAGCTCCACCTGCTCGCCGTTGTTGAGCGAGGTGGGCGGGACGATGCCGCGCTTGAGGCCGAACTCGAGGCGGGAGGGGTAGGCGCGGTTGTCGGTCTTGCGCCGGATGTTCTTGAAGGCGAAGCTCGACGAGCCGAACATCTCGTCCCAGTTGATGCCCGTGAGCATGGCCTCGAGCTCGTCGGCGTCCATGCCCGTGGCAAACGAGCCGCCGATGAGGCCGCCCATGCTGGTGCCGGCCGCCAGATCGATCGGGATGCGGTGTTCCTCGAACCACCGGATGACGCCGACGTGGGCGATCCCCCGCGCGCTGCCGCCGCCGAACGCCACGCCCACCTGCGGACGCGTCCCGCCGGGTGCCCTCGGCACGGGCTTCTGGACCGCCAGGCCGGCGTCGGGGAAGGGCTGGCTCCGGGCTGCCTGCTGAAGAGGGGCGGCGCATGCCCCCGCAACGAGCGCCAGGGTGACACCAAGCGCCGTGGCACGCCATCTCGTGCACATGACACCGATGGTAGTGCAGGGGGAAGACCACGTCGAGTGCAGGGTGCAGGGGTGCCGGGTGCAGGGTGCGGTGCGGTGTGCCGCGTGCCGGGTGCAGGGTGCGTACGGGGTGCCGGGTGCGGCGTTCCGGGTGCCGGGTGCCGGGTGCCGGGTGCTTGGTGCCGGGTGCTTGGTGCCGGGTGCTTGGTGCCGGGTGCCGCGCTCAGCGCCTTTCGTTCCGCACTCCGCACTCCGCACTCCGCACCCCGCACCCTGCACTCTGCACTCTGCACCCGGCACTCCGCACCCGGCACGCCGCACTCCGCACTCCGCACTCCGAACTGAGCACTCCGCACCGCACTCTGCACCCGGCACGCGGCACACCGCACCGCACTCTGCACCCGGCACCCCGGCACCATGCACCCGTCGTCAGGGAGCACTCGCTGGCGGCACGCGACGCTTCGTGGCCTGCTCGAACGCGTACGCCAGCTCGATCAGCCGCGGCTCGCTGCAGGCGGTGCCCGAGAAGCTGACACCGTACGGTGCAGGCTTCGGGTCGAAGCCGGCCGGGAACGTCGCGTTCGGCGGCGCGTTGGGCACGGTGGCGAACGGTACGATCACCGTGGGGTAGCCGGGCTTCGCCGCGATGCCGGCGCCGCTCGCGCCCGGGAAGAGAATCGCGTCGAGCGTGTGCGCCTTCAGCATCTCGTCGATGCCGTGCGTTGCACCCAGGTGGACGTCCTTCTTGCGATCCGCCTCCCACTTCGCGCGGTCGCGCTCGAGGTCGACTTCGTCCGAGACGTCGAGCTGCGCCTGCCCGTACTTGATGGCGCCCATGTTGGCGTGTGCCAGGTTCCATTGCCGCAGATCGGTCAGCGTCTTCACTGGCGCCCGTGCACCGAGTGATGAGAGGTACGCGTTGAAGTCGCGCTTCATGCCGTACTTGAGCGACGAGGAGCAGTTCGCGTCCTTGCCCCGCACGTCGTTCGGGCCCGCACACGTGCCCCAGAGCAGGAAGTTGTTCTTCGGGTCCGGGTCCACGATGCTCGGGATGTCCGCCTCGACGATCTCGGCGCCGGCCTGCTTCAGCACCGCGATGGCCTCGTCCATGGCCGTGCGCTGGGCGGGGTTCAACCCGCCGCGCGGTTCCTTTTCACCCGGCGGCGTGACCGGGTCGAAGAAGAACGCCTTCGGGATGCCGATGCGCGCGCCCTTCAGCGCGTCCGCCTTCAGGTGCACCGTGTAGTCGCGGTTGGGCGGTACCGGGCACGCGCTGGTCGCGGGGTCGTTGGGATCTGGCGCGGGACTCTCGAGCGCGCCGAGCATCACGGCGGCGTCGGCCACGGTCCGTGCCATGGGTCCTGCCGTGTCCTGGTCCGCGGTGATGGGAATCACGCCGTACCGGCTGATCCGGCCCACCGTCGGTTTGATCCCGACCAGCAGGTTCTGGTTCGACGGGCTCAGGATCGACCCCGACGTTTCCGTGCCCACGTTGCCGGCCCAGAAGTTCGCCGCTGTGCCGGTGCCGGAGCTCGATCCGCCCGTCCCCAGCACGGGCCGGCCGTCGTCGAACCGGGTGGGACCGGCGCCCGGCCGCCCGGCCCCGCCCCGCCGTGCACCGGCCGGAGCAGGCCCCCGCGGATCGCGCCGCGGGTCGTACGGGTTGAAGCCGTACCCCCGCAGCGCGTTGTAGTTCCCCGGCATGCCGTTGGCTACCCAGTTGGCCAGCTCCGTCATCTGGGTCTTGGCGATGATCACCGCGCCGGCGTCGAGGAGGTTCTTCGTCAGCGTGGCATCGTAGGGCGGCACCAGGCCGTCGAACGCGAGCGCGCCACCCGTCGTGGGCATGAAGCTGGTGTTGACGTTGTCCTTGAGCGCGATGGGGATGCCGTGCAGCGGGCCTCGGACCGTGCCCTGCGCCCGCTCGCGATCGCGGGCGTCTGCGTCCTCCAGCGCCTTCGGATTCACCTGGATCACCGCGTTGATGGCGTCCTCGTACATCGCGATGCGCGTGAGGTACTGCGTGACGATCTCCCTCGACGTCGTCCGTCCCTCGCGCATGGCCGCCTGCATGTCGGCGATGGAGGCTTCGACGACGGAGAAGGGGGCCTTCGGCGTCGGCGCCGGCGCGGGCGGCTGACCGCAGGCGGACAGGGTCAACAGGCACAAGGCAAAAGGCACAAGGCGGAATCGTGAGGCGAATCGCATGGCCGGGGATGCTAGCACGCGCCTTCGCCCGGGGGGCTCCCCGAGCGCCGGGCGGCGCGAGCGCGAGGAGCCGGACCGGGCCAGTGCGCCGGGCCTCCACACGGCGTGCGCGACGCAGCCCGGCCCGGCCGCACCCTGCACCCTGCACCCTGCACCCCTGCACCCTGCACCCCTGCACCCCTGCACCCCTGCACCATGCACCCCTGCACCCTGCACCCTGCACCCTGCACCCCTGCACCCCTGC
>Ga0268299_1001827_pt1 | contig 31523 bp, 20 predicted proteins | sample NOBtaG_FD_193484 | JGI IMG/M metagenome (GOLD analysis project Ga0268299, IMG submission 193484) | Activated sludge microbial communities from bioreactor in Nijmegen, Gelderland, Netherland - NOB reactor | ecosystem: Engineered > Bioreactor > Aerobic > Activated sludge | place: Netherlands... | reverse complement strand
AAATAATGGTTTTTTCTGAGTTACTTAAGCAGATAGTTAATAAAGTTGAAGGTGCTGTCGGGGTTCTAATTATGGGCCTCGACGGCATTGCTATTGAACAACAAATAGAAAACACCGCTAATTATGATGGGCAGCTTTCAATTATTGCGGCTGCCTATGCTACTTTACTACGCAATTCTATGCGTACTTCTTCAGATGTTGGTGTAGGATCACTTCAAGAAATGACCGTAATTTCAGGTAATTTAACGCTGGTAATTAAGCTTATTAACCCTGAATATTTTCTTTTAGTAGCCCTTGGGCCAAATGGAAATGTAGGCCGTGCGCGCTTTGAACTACGCAAGGCCCAGCTTTTGCTTGAAGAAGAATTTGCATTTTAATCAAATTAAATAACGTCGTCTTACCAAATCTAAAGCTGCATTACTAGCTAACCAACGAACTCTTTCTCTATCACCTGGGAGTTGCAGTTTTCTATGTGTTACTTCCACATCACTAGCAAGCCCAATATAAACTAGTCCAACAGGTCTTTCTGGGGTTGCACCATCTGGCCCAGCCAATCCTGTAACACTAACTCCTATGGTAGCACCAGATTTCTTTTTTATTCCTATTGCCATAGCTTCTGCAACTTCAGCACTAACAACATTTTTTTCTACAATAAGCTCCATAGGAATATCTAGTAAATCTACTTTTGCTTGACTACTATAAGTTACAAGTCCTTGCAAAAAATATTTTGAACTCCCTGCAACATCTGTTAAACGTGTAGCTATCAAGCCACCTGTGCAGCTTTCTGCTGTAGCAATGGTATAATTTTTTACTGTTAGCCAACGCCCAACAATTTCTTCCATAGATTCACCTTGAACAGAAAAAACATTAATACCTAATTTTTCTTCTATTTTTTCAGATAATTCTTCTAGTAATTTTTCTGCTTCTATATCTGTAGAAGCAGTAGCAGTTAAATGAATTTGCACTTCTGCCCGGTTAAAAAGTATTGTTGTAGTTGGATTTTTATACTTAGAGTAAATTGGAGCTATTTGTCCATCTACAGCAGATTCTCCTAATCCAGAAACCTTAATAACTTTTCTATGTACTCGTAAACCATGAGAAAGTTTTTGTAGATTAGGTAAAACTTGCTGCTCAAAAATAGGTTTCATTTCCCTTGGTGGCCCGGGTAACATAACAATTCTACGATCATTATCTAATGTTACAAGCATACCTGGTGCTGTTCCATTAGCATTATGTAAAACTTGGGCATCCTGCAAAATTAAAGCTTGACGTTCATTATTTAGAGACATTTGTAATCCACGAGTCTCAAAAAGCTTTCTAATGTTGGCAAGAATATCTTCATGTAAGATTAAAGGTCTTTTTAATACACGAGAAAATATTTTCCGGGTTATATCATCTTCTGTTGGGCCTAAGCCACCAGTAGAAATAACAATTTGTGACCGTTGTAAAGCATCTTTAAGCACCTCCTCCATACGAGACTCATCATCCCCAACTATAGTTTTTAATTTTACTTCTATACCAACACTGTTAAGTTTTTCTGTTAACCAAAGAGAATTAGTATCTGTATGAAAAGGGGTTAATAACTCTGAACCTATAGCTATAATTTCTGCTACTAACATTTTTGCTCCTTATTGTTTGAAAGTTTCTGACTCTTTTAATTCTTCTGTAGGGCTAATTAAATTTGACAACCAAGTAAATACACCTAAAGGAGATCTTTTTTCAATCATTAACCCTTCATCTAAAAAATAACCAACACTAATACTTGCAGGTGTTTGAGCTAATAAAGATTTTATAGGTTCTGTGCTTAAAATTTCTCTTGCTCCATCAGTTGTACGAAGTAAACGAGAAAGATTAAGAAAAAATTCTCCTACTTTCTGATTTTCTAATTTATGTGATAGGAATATTGCGCTAGGATTATTTTTTACTAATTCTAAATTATATGCCTGTGTTTTCTGTTCTTGTTGCCAAATATCGATAAATTTTATTAGTTGGGAACGAGTACCAACAACTAAATATTCTTCTAAAAAAGCTATTGCTTGCATTTCTTTATCTGGGCTAGTAACAATTTCCAGTGATTTATATTCTTCACTATTTACTTTTTCAGTGCTTCCTTTTCGCAAATACCGCCCCACTGTAGGAAGTAATTTAAGTTTATCTTTAACCTTTAATAAAAAAAGAAATTTATCATTGTTTGGTAATTTAATTAGAGCGTTTTCATTAGAAATTAAATTACCAATAGGCTCAGTTGGTTCAATACCATATTGCTTACCCAAATTTATTACTAACTGTCGTAGAGCAAAACTTACTACAACATTTGTATGTGCTGAAATAGCTGTAATTAACTCTTCTATAAGTTGAGCAGGCTCTTGTAGAAAAAAAACTGTAAAATCTAAAGATTTTGGCATCAATTTATTAGTTAAAGTTAAATCTTGATTAGCTATTGGTTTAACAATAGAGCTAATTTTTGAAGCTAAATCAGGTTTTACTAAAGTAAAATATTTTTCTACAACTTCTTTATTATCAAAACTAACACTATAAGCAATACCATCTATAAGCTGTTCAGAAATTATACTTGGTAACCCTTGTTCATTATTTTTTACTAAGGATTCTGGAAGGATATTTGTACTAATTTGTAAAATACTTGCTACAGTTTTTCCTGTAACAAAACCAAATATAGCTGAATCCTTACTTAGTTTTTCTCTAGCTAACTTTAGATAAGGGTCTTGCTTAAAACTAGCTTTTTGACCTAATAAAACAGCTAAGCAATTCTCAACCGTATTTTTGGAGTTGCCTATAATCATTACACTTCCCTTTTGAGCCGTAACAATTTGGCGTTCTGTATTTGGAACTTGAAAAATTTTAATTTTTATATTTTGAAAAGTTTCTTCTCTACTTGTTATATTGTCTCCATAAATACGTTTAGCAAGTAAATTAACCCGATTAGATAAATATTCTTCTACCTTATTGGAGTGTGTTTCAATTACTAAAGCTAGTTGAGGGATAACTTCTAATTCTCCTGTTTCTGATTCCTTTGATTCCTTTGACTCTTTTGGCTCTTCCAAAACTTGTTTTTTATCAGACGTATTTACTAATTTGGTTTCTATTTTTAATCCATCTAATACAACTACATATTGAGCGCGAGCTAACAATGTAGCTTCATTAAGACCTAAGCCAGTAAAACTAACAATGTTGGCTGCATCAGCTAGATATTCTACCTGATTAGAAATACTGAAATTATGAGCAAATTGTTGCCAAGCTTTTGTTTTAGTAAGTTCCGTAAATAAGTTTGATAAGCTATTTACTTCTAAAAAAGCAGCAGCAGAATTAGGAACATATTCCGCCATATCTTTTTTTGTAATAAGAGTGATGTACTTATAATAAATAAAACCTGATGTTAGTAATCCAACTAATAAAACTAAGACAATAAGCTTAGATTTTGAAAAAAACTTCACTTTTTACCCCATTAAAATACTGTCTTTTATCAATTAAGAAGAAAGATAAAGCATATTAGTAAGGTAAATCCATCAAATATAGTGGCTATTTTACCTGCTTTGCCAAGTGAACTAGTCACTATTTACAAACGTAGTGGTTATTTCGGCTGAATTACTCTATTTTGTTAGTTTAATAGTTTAGAATTTATTTTTTGTTAATCTATAAATCAAAATAAGATTTATCAAATAAAGGTAAAACCCGTGAACTTAATAGAAGCAAACAAACTCGCATTTGACGCAATTTGGGCTAATAAGCTACGTTCTTTTCTAACTTTATTAGGTGTAATTTTTGGAGTCGCTACAGTAATTATAGTAGTTTCGCTAATAGAAGGTTTTAATAAATATATTGATGAAAAGATTGCTGATATTGGAACTAATGCTTTTCGTATCCAGAGATTTTCTATTGATGATTTTTCTAGTGTAAAATCTTATGAAGACGCATTAAGACGTAATAAACGCATTTCTATGGAAGATCTTGATGCTCTACGCGAGTTAAAAGGCTCAATAAAACAAGTAGGTGCAAAAGTTTATAATCAAGCAGAAGTTAAACATGAAGCTAATTCCCTTTATGAAGTATTAGTGACAGGTGTAACAGCTAATTTAATAGACATTGACCGAATAGATGTAGCTCAAGGTCGTTATTTTACTCAAAGTGAAGAAGGCCGTGGACAATATGTTTGTTTTATAGGGGCTGATGTGGCTAGTAAGCTTTTTCCTACCACTAATCCATTAGAACAATCCATTAAAGTTGATGGCCGTCCTTTTAGAGTTATTGGAATAGCTAAAACACTTGGATCAGTTTTTGGTCAATCAAGAGACAAATTTGTTTCCATTCCACTAACAACTTTTATGAATATTTATGGCTCAAGACGATCTATTCTAATAAGTGTTACTTCTACTACAGAGTCAAACTATCAAGCAGCAATTGATGAAGCACGTGTTGCTATGCGTATTCGTAGAAAGCTATCACCAAATGAGCCAGACAATTTTGGTGTGTTAACCCCTTCAGCCGTTAATAACTTACGAGAAAAAATTTTTGGTACAATTCAAGTTGCTGCTGTTGGAGTTACATCTATTGCTTTAGTAGTTGGTGGCATTGTGATTATGAACATAATGCTTGTTTCTGTAACAGAACGAACCCGCGAAATAGGTATTCGTAAAAGCTTAGGCGCACGTCGTGTTGATATTATGAAACAGTTCTTAGCAGAATCCACTATTTTATCTTTGTTTGGTGGTGCAATTGGAGTTTTAATTGCTTATACTTTAAGTAAATTAGTTTCTACATTTACTCCTATTCCTACATCTTTACCATTATTTGCTATTTTTACAGCTTTAGTAGTTTCTGGTGGAATAGGAATAATTTCTGGTGCTTACCCAGCCTGGCGTGCAGCAAAGCTTGATCCAATAGTTGCACTAAGAGCAGAATAGAATTATCTTAAAAAATCTTTAATATACTTGTTGAAAGATTTTTTTAATGTGTTTTTACAATTATTTTCAGATAATAAGTTAGAAATAGCATTACTTACACTTAAACTTGTTGAATCAACTATTTTTACAATATCTGGAAATTTAACTATTGGAAACAATACGTTATCTGTTTGAGTGCGAACTAATATAGCAATATAAGCTTTTTTTGATGTAGCAGCTTTAGCCAGTTTATTTGCAGCATCAAAAATAGTTTCATCTGCCTTTTGAACTCTTATAGGTACTAAAAAACCAAAGTTATTTTTTATAAAAGCATCAATACCGTTATTTCTTTGAACTGGAATAACTTCTAAACCTGATAAAATAGATAAAGCATCTTTACTAACATTCAAATATGAATCCCGTCCTTTTTGTAAGAGCGCAGATTCTGTTTTAGTTGGAGAAGCTAATCTTTTTTTAGACAAAGCAATTGCTTCTGGTGAAATATCTATTCCTAAAGCTTGTCTTCCTAATAGCTTAGCGGCTACAAGCGTAGTACCACTACCACAAAAAGGATCAAGAACTAAGTCTGAAGAATCCGTTGATATTTCAATAATTCGTTCAAGTAATAAAATAGGCTTTTGTGTTGGATAACCTACACGCTCTTTAGCTTTTGGATTTAGGAAAGGTATCTCCCAAACATCACTTAAGGGAACTCCTTTTTTTTCTGATGAAAATACTATATTTCCATCATCATCAGTAGCATATTTAGATACTCCATGCTCGTCTCTAGCACGAAGTTGTAAGATTTGATCAATGTTTGTTGTTTCAGAGTAAGAATTATAGACCTGATTAAACTTAAAATTCTTTGTTTTTGAGTAAAAAAAGATAGTTTGGTGTGCAGGCATTAAGCCTTTTGCAGAATTTGACCAGCGTTTGTATGTCCATATAATTTCTGATCTAAATTGTTCTGGCCCAAAAATATTATCTAACAATGCCCTAATTATAAAATTTGCACTTGTATCACAATGAACAAAGATTGAGCCAGTATCTTTAAGAACCTGATAAAGTTTATAAAGCCTCTTTTCCATAAACTCAGCATATTCTTCAAATCCCGCCCAAACATCAGCAAAACTAAACTTTTTTGTCCTATCACGATTAATTGAGGAATGTTTTTTATTAGTAAAAAATGGAGGATCCAGATAAACCATATCAACAGAAGATTTATCAACTTTATCTAATATACTTAAGCAGTCACCTTGAATTACTTTTTCTAATAATTCAACCATTAGATGTCCTTTTTATCTGCAATTGTTTCCATGGTTATACTTCGCAACAAATACACAAAAGGCGCAAAAACAAATTTTGCGCCTTTTTAGCTTAATTATTTAACTAGATAATTAGTTTAAGGTGTTATTAATCTTTCCAATGAAATAGTACCATCAGGATTACGTACCCTTACTTTTATTTGTTGTCCTGCTAAATTTCTATCTACTTTTTTACCTATTAAGCTAGTAGCAGACTTAAATTTAGTGCTAGGAATAGCTGCACCATTAACTTCAATCACTGCACCTGATTGGAACATTGTACCAGTAATTTTTAGCTTAATACTGCTTGTTACAGTTGGAGCAACATTAGTAATAGTTGGAGCAGGTAAGATACGGAAATTCCCGTCGCTTGTATCAGATGTAACAGCACCATTTTCTATTACACTAATTCGGATACGTGCATTAGTTGTATTAATACCTGGTGGGACAGCAAACTCAAAAGATGTTTCTGTAGCATCTAAATTATCCATAATCATTGTGCTAAATGTTTGTCCACCATCAGTAGAAAGCTCTAATCGTTGTGTAGCACTTGCACCACTCATCACCATCCAATTAATTGTAAATGCTGCGCCACCAGAACTAAGAACCTCTCCTCCATTTGGACTAAGTAGCTGCACCATTCCACCTACAGGTTCTCCAACAAAGGTAAAGCCACCTGGTAGAGTGCTAACTTGACCATCTGGGTTAGTAACAACAACATTTACTGTTCCAGGGTTATTTGGTTGAGTAATAGCAGTAATTTGAGTTTCAGTAATATTAACCATTGTAGCTTGACGCGACCCAACAACTACACTAGCACCAGCCGCAAAGTTAGTACCCATTATTGTCACCATAGTGCCGCCAGAGGTTGGCCCCATATTTGGACTAATATTAGAAATAGAAGGTGCAGGAAGTTGAACAGCTTCATAAGTAAAACTATTACGTAGTCTTGCAACTTGACCATCTGGATTAGTAACTATTATATCTACTGTACCAGGTGCATGAGGTGGAGTTACTACCCTTAAGTTTCTAGCATTATCAAATGTTGCATTAACTCTAGTAGTATCAATAGTAACAGTTGCGCCTGTAACAAAGTTAGTACCTGTTAAAGTTATTTCTGTACCACCAGCAGCCGGGCCACTAATAGGATTAAGGCTAGTCAAAGTAGGTGCAGGGACATTGCTACCTGCCATAATTGCAACATTAGCTAAATAAATATTATCATTGCCAGATGAACCATCATTATTTGCAGCATTTCCAGCAACAAAGAAAGTAATTCGGCCTACATCACTAGTAGGAGCAACCCAATCAAACTTAAAGCTTGCTGTATCGCGTTTGCCTCGTTGAGTTCCATTAGGACTGTGTTGTATATACATTCTGCTTCTACCACCAGGCGACCCGCTAGACATTTGTGTCATACTAGAATCAGTAATCATAAATGTACCTGCGGCAGAACCATCATCTCTAATAGCTGTAATTTGAAATCCCCAGCGTTGTTTACCTGTTTCAGAAACAGTAACCGTTAAGTTATAACGAGTTCCTGCTACATATGCTTGTGGAAGACCTTCAATTCTTACATTCCCCGTAGGGTTTGATCCACGATGACAGCTACTACAATTAGACTCTCCTGGTGCGCCAGTATTAGAGGGCGGCGGCCCAGAAGAAAAGGCGTAAACTAAGCTTACCCAACATAAAAGAATAGAAAATAAAGCTATTAATTTTATTTTTCTTTTGCCCATGCTTTACCCCCGAAAAAGTTGGTTACTAGCAATCAAGATATAAGATATATTAAAAGCTAGTGGCTAATTAAAAATTAAAATACATTGAAGAATAAAAATATTCGTGTGAGTTTCAAACTTAGACGCAAGAAGCAAAAGGAAAGTCAGAAAAATTTTGCTGCTTATGTATAAGTTTTACCGATTTGTAAAATTTCTAAACATAGAAAATTAACATCATTTACCGATATCTGCAAAGAGGCTTGTCCTTTAGAATACTAAAGAATACTAGGAAAAAACTTTTTAAGTTATTAATTTATGAGAATACCTTGGTTTAAGAAGAAAAAAAGACAACATATTGCTATTACTAAAATAGAAGGCATTATTGCCGATGGTTCAGCGGCTTCTTCTAGCCGTGAAGAAGTTATAGAGTCTATAAAAATGGCTGAAGACTATGAAGTTAAAGCCTTAATTGTAAGGATTAATAGCCCTGGCGGTACAGTTGGAGCATCACAGGAGATCTATCAAGCACTTAAAAAAGTCAGGGAAAAAGGAATCCCTGTAATAGCTTCTTTTGGTGATGTGGCGGCTTCTGGTGGGGTTTATGTAGCAATGGCAGCTAATAAGATAATATCTAACCCAGGTACAATTACTGGATCTATTGGCGTTATTATTAAATCCAATAATTTGACAGAATTATATAACAAAATAGGTGTAAGTGCTGAAGTAATAAAATCAGGTGAATATAAAGATATTTTAGCTAGTTATCGTTCTTTAACTCCTGAAGAACGCGAGCTTTTACAAGAAACCATTGACGATACTTATTTACAATTTGTTGAGGCTGTTGCAGAAGGACGAGGGCTTTCTATTGAGCAAGTAAAACAGTTTGCTGATGGACGGATTTTTTCAGGTCGTCAAGCAAAAAACTTTAAGTTAGTTGATGAATTAGGCGATCTTCAAACTGCAATTAATGTAGCAAAACAATTAGCAGGTATTGAAGGAGAACCTAAATTAGTACATCTTGAACCAGAAAAAAGTTGGCGAGAAATTATATTTGGCTCATTTTCACAAGTTGCACAAGTTGTTGATTCTTGGCAACTAAGCAATCAATTACAAGGTATTCCTCTTTGGCTAATGCCTAAACCTTAATAAACATGCTTTTTTCAGGATTTAACCAAAAAACATTTTTATTTCTTAAAGAACTAGCCAACAATAACAATAAAGATTGGTTTACTAACAACCGATCAACTTTTATTAAATACCTAGATAAACCCTTACGTGCTTTAATTACAGAGCTTACACCATTTTTGATTGCTCGTTCGCCAGATTTAGAAACAGCAGCTAAAACAAATAAAACATTGTCGAGAATTAATAAAAATATTTTTGGTCGTCCAAAACAAGGTCTTTATAATACTTGCTACTGGGCAGCGTTTTATCGAAAATCTTTTACCAAACAAACTGATCTACAATTATTTTTAGGTATTTCTGCAAATGGCCTTCAAGTAGGGCTTTATTGCTCATATCGTGCCAAAAATATACTTAATAACCTAAGAAATTATATCAACAGTAACCAACTAAGATTTTTAACTTTGCTAACAAGTTTAAGGTTCCCAATAAAAATCTATAACAAAGAAGAATTATTAGAACCTCTAACTATTAACATTCAGAAAGATTTAGCACAAGTTAATCAAGGAAACTGTTTAGCAATACTGCGTGAATTTACTCTTACTGATTCTTCAATATATTCTTCTAAATTACTTATAGAAATAGAAGAAACGTTTGATATGTTGTTGCCACTTTACCAACAAGCTATTTTAGAAAAAGCTGAAGAATTAGAAATTGACCAAGTAATTGATTTTATTGGAGATGATGAAATAGAAATAAACTATGATATTGAAGACTTAAAACAAGAAACTTACCTTACAACAGAATTTATTAAACAAATACATAGTTTACTTATACATAAAAAACAAATTATTTTTTCTGGCCCTTCAGGAACAGGAAAAACCTTTCTAGCCAAACGTTTTGCAAATTATTTCATTAATGGTAAAGGTGAAAGTAAAATCATACAGTTTCATCCATCTTATTCTTATGAAGATTTTATTGAAGGGATCAGACCAGAAACTTTACTTAATAATAGTGGACAGCCTACACTGTCTTATCAGGTTCAAGATGGGATTTTTAAGAAATTTTGTGAGCAAGCTCAAAATGCAAGCAAAGATAGTATTTTTCTACTAATTATTGATGAAATTAACCGAGGTAATTTAACAAGAATTTTTGGAGAACTACTTTATTTACTTGAGTATAGAAATAGTACAATAGAGCTTCCCTACTCTAAAAAACCTTTTAATATTCCTTCTAATCTTTATATTATTGGCACAATGAACACGGCTGATCGTTCTACGGCTCTTTTAGACCACGCCTTGCGCCGACGATTTCACTTTGTTTCTTTTAATCCTAGCATAGAAATATTAAGCAAATTCCTGGCAGAATATTGCCCTGATTACCTATGGATAGGTGAATTATTAGCAAGACTTAACCAGCAATTAACTAAGCATGGAATTAATCAACAATACCATATTGGTCATAGCCATTTTATGTCACGTTCAATTAATTTTAATGAGTTGCGCTTAATCTGGGATTTTTCCATCCTTCCTACAATTGAAGAATATTTTTTTAATCAGCCAGAACTATTAGCAAAATATTCACTAGCAGAATTAACTAGAGGTTTAGTTAATGAAAAACTTTTATCAACTTCCAGAACATAGCGACTTATTATCTATAGACTTATCAGACGAAGATTTAAGAATATTATTATCTTCATTTATTGGAAAACTAGATGTTACTACTAATATATATTCGCCTAGTCAATATAATTTGCGCTCCCATCAATATGTAGGAATTATTAGACTTAGCGAAACAGAAATTATTATTGAGCCAAAAACAACTACTAATAATTTATCTTATATTTTATCAACTGTTTACAAGTTGATTGATTGGCAAAATAAGATAAGTAGTTGTAGCAGTATTAAAGAACTAAGCCTATTAGTTTTACTAGCTTTTTTGGACTCGCTAAAAGTTTTAATTAATCAAGGTCTTAACCAAAATTATCAGGAAATAAAGGAGAGTTCTCAAACCATAAGAGGACGAATTGATTTTGCTAATCAATTTAAGGAAAATCCAGTTCATTTAATTCAACATTCTTGTGAATATACAGAAATTTCCATAGACAGTTTAGAAAACCAGGTATTGAAATTAGCATTAACAGAAATTTCTGCTATTTGTAAGCAAGAAAAAGAACTTATCAACTTATTTAGCCAAATTTATCCATATTTTAATTTAGTAAAGTCAATTAGTTTTACTAAAATTAATTTTGAGCAATTAATTTTTAATCGTCTAAACGCTCATTACAAATTACCTTTAGCTTTAGCTAAAATGATTTTAGAATTCTCTTCGCCTAACTTAAAAGATGGCCTTAAACAATTTCCAACTTTTCTTATTGATATGAATAAGCTGTTTGAACGTTACATAGCAGAAGAATTAAAAGGTTTTTGTCAACATGATCTACAACTAGATTATCAGACAAGCAATTATCTAGATATTAACCAACAACTTAAAATTATTCCTGATTTAATTTTAAGGCGAGCAGATCAAGTATTAGCAATAATAGATACTAAATATCAGATACACGAAGTTAATAATAATTATTATCAAATTTTGGCTTATTGTCTTGCTTATCAAAGTTGTCAAGGAATATTGATTTATCCTAATTGGGAAAAAGAAAATAATATAATTTATATTAAAAATAGTAGTGTATCAATAAGTTGTGTTGGAATCGTTTTAGATAAATCCATTAAAGAATTAAAGAGTAGTATTGAGCAAATTATAAATTCAATATTGAAATAAGAGAAGATTTAGAATTAGCTTAATAATTAAATCGTAAAATATTTACTCACTCATACAAACTCGGTTACGACCAGAAGATTTAGCTTTATAAAGTGCTTCATCAGCTTTTTTAATTACTTCCTCAACATCAGTACCATCACCTAAATATTCAGCAACACCAATACTTATAGTAACATTATGGCGACAACCTGCTGAGTTAAAATCAACATTTTCAACCGCCGTTCTTATACGTTCAGCAACCACAACAGCACCACCCAAACTAGTTTCAGGCAGTAGCATTACAAATTCTTCTCCACCAAAACGGGCAGCAACATCATGTGTTCGTACATGTCGCATTAAAATTTCTGCTACACTTTTTAAGACATTATCTCCAACATCATGTCCATATGTATCATTAATTTTCTTAAAGAAATCTATATCAAGCATTATCACTGATAATGCTCGATTATAACGAGCAGATAAAGAAACAAATTTTTTTAGTTCATTACGAAAATAGTTGCGGTTTGAAAGTCCTGTAAGCGGGTCACGTGTTGCTTGTTGATAAAGTTTATCGTGATAAGAAACATCTAAGCGATCTTTAATTTCAAACTTTAAGATTGTGTCACCAACTTTTATTTTATCACCGCTTCTTAAGTCCTCTTCATAAGTACGAATACCATTAACAAAGATACCATTTTTGCTATTTAGGTCTACAACTTTAGCGCGTGATTCACCTTTATGATTTTTAACCATACAAAGTTTTAGATGTTTACGAGAAACTTTTTCATCATCTACTTGGATGTCTGCCTCATCGCTACGACCTAAAACCATTTCAGGTTTTTCTAACAAAAAAACACGCCCAAAATCTGTGCCTTCAATAACCGTAAAATAGAAACCTTCTGAACCAGCAAAGCTTGTCCATTCAGACATTTGGAATTCTATTGTTTGATCTCCAAAAGCTTTTGTATCTTTTTTTTCCATCTTTGCAGAAGTTGGCTCCCAATTTTTTAGAATAAACAAAATATAAAGTAAAAATTTTGTTAATAAAAATTTTATTGATAAATAATATTACTTGACTGGCAGTCAGAGTTTATCACAACAATTAATAATGAGCAATGAAAGCCATTGCTAGCAAAAAAGTTTTCTTCTTTAACTTAGATAAAATCTTTAATAAAGAAAAACTAGAAATTTATATAGCAATTTTAGATAGCTAATTTTAGTTTCAAAATTTATTTTTTATCAAATAATTTCTTGTTAAATATATAGTTAGTCGCCCTAGTAGCAAATTATTATTTTAGACTAAACTTTCATTAAATAGATTATTAATTTAATCTTTTTTACCTTGACTAGAAAAGCTTATGCTATGATAAGGGGCTTGAGCATCTAACATATTTGGGCATAAGTCATGGGAAAAACCCTATCACAAGTACTAACAACTCATCGTAATCTGTTGCAAGAGCAAATCTTAGCCAGTGCTAATTATAATAAAACAGATAAACCATCTGTGGCTGATGCTAATTTAACTATACTAATTCAACATATTTTAGATTTAGTAATTGAACAAATCCCAACAGTTAATGAAGGCTTATTTGGTCATAAATTAATAGAACTTACTCGTAATGATGAACAAATTTGTTTGCCAGGCCTAGGGCCAGCACTCTCAAACTTACGTAATTCTGTCTTTTCACTCCTAGCTAAAGAACTACCTCAAAATTATTGGTCTACCTTTTATTTACACTTATCTAGTGGTATAGATGCCTGTTTACTTAGTGATAATACATTAGCTGAAGTCTCGGCTAACCCTATTAAAACCGTAAATCGACTACTAGCTGCTGAAGCACAAACAAAAAGAGAAATAAGCATAAACACTATTAACCGAGCAATTAACAGCAGTTTAGAGTTATCAGAAATTATTAAATCTGTAGCTTATGAATTAAGTCAAATGCTTGGTGTTGCTCATTTAGCTGTTTATCGAGCTACTAGTGAAAAACTTCTTACTTTAGAACATGAATTTATTCGCCAAAAATCTAATAGCCGAGTACATGACTTACTTATTTCTACCGAAAATCCTTTAATTAAACCCTCTATTGAAAATAAAGCTACTTTTGCTGTCTCTAATATTGAAGCAGAACTATTAAGTAGTTCTTTAGGATCAAATCCTAAATGGTTAAAATCTCGTGCTAAAGTTATGGCGTGTTTAACACAAGCAATTTTTATTAATAATAAGTTTTGGGGTGTGCTTTATTTAACAGAACAAAGCAAACGTGATTGGACAAGCGAAGATATTTCATTAGTAGAAACCATAGCAGATCAATTAACAATCGCAATCAGACAAGCAGAACTTTTTGCAACCATAGCTAGAACTAATCAAGAATGGACAAGCACTTTTGATGCTATATCTGATGCTATTTTTATTCTTGACCGTGTAAAGTTTCTACACCGAGCAAATAAGGCTGCTAGCCAACTTTTAGGAAAACCTCTTTTAGAAATTATGGGTTCAGATTCTGCTGATTTACACCCTATTTTTCGTGATACACAAAATTTGTTGTCCCAAGTTATTTCTTCTAACCAATCACAAACATTTGAACAAACTTATGGTGATCCTCCTCGCTCTTTATTACTTAAGGCAGACCCTATTAAATTTACCCAAGGAGAAAGCTTTGGTGTGGTTTGCGTACTAAGAGATATTACTAGCAACCGTCCTGCTCCAGAACAAGTAATTCACACAGATAAACTACATTCATTAGGTCAAATGGCTTCAGGTGTAGCACATGATTTTAATAATGTACTAGCAACTATCTTAGGTAGGACTCAGCTACTAAAACGTCTAGCAGAAAGTGACCAGATCCGTCGAGGATTAGAAATCATTGAAACTGCTGCATTGGACGGCGCAGCAACAGCCCGTAGGATACAAAATTTTGCTCGACTAAACCCTACTAATGTTGATTTTAATTATATCGATCTTAATCAGCTAATTACTGACTCCCTTGAATTTACTACTACTCGTTGGAATAGTGATGCTCACGCTAAAGGAATTAATTTTGAAGTAACTACTTCTTTAACTCCAAATATTGGAACTTTAGGCGATGCTTCTGAACTTAGAGAAGTGTTTGTTAATTTAATTTTTAATGCCGTAGATGCAATGCCTAAGGGAGGTAAGCTACATATTAGTTCTGCTATAGATTCAAATTATGCAGTAATAAAAGTATCTGATAATGGCATTGGAATGTCATCAGAAATTAAAAATAAAATATTTGAGCCTTTTTTTACTACTAAAGGATCTTCTGGTACTGGTTTAGGCCTTTCTGTTTCTTTAAGTATTATTGCTCATCATAATGGTACAATTGAAATTGATAGCGAGCCAGGAAAAGGAACTACATTTTTTATTCGCTTACCACTAGTAGAAAATGAACCTGCTGCCATTACATCATCTCTACCAACTACTGAGTCTATGCCCTGTGCAAAAATTTTGATTGTTGATGATGAAGATTCTGTTCGTGAAGTTCTAGCTGATATTTTAGATATATTTGGTCATACAATTGTTAGTTGTGCCTCTGCTCAAGAAGGTCTAAATACTTTAGAAACAACAAATTTTGATATTATTTTTACTGATCTAGCCATGCCTGATATGGATGGTTGGGCATTGGCAGAAAAAGTCCGTCAAAAATTCCAACAAATTAAAATAGTTTTAATGACTGGTTATGGTGCTGACACTAATCCTGAAAATCAAAATAAAGTAGATGCTATTGTTTCTAAACCTTTTGAAATTGAACAACTACGAGTAACCCTTGTTAATTTATTACGTCATTAGCCTAGGGTATAATTATCTGTTTTAAGCTTTGAAGGTTTGATTAAATTTGCAAAGTAACTTATTCTATCTTTCAAAATAGTAGCTTTTAATTTTTAAAATAAAAAACTTTAGTTCTTCTAGCATCTTACTTGCGTGGCTCTATTGCCTAAGGTTAAAATTTAGCTAAAAGATTTTTTGCTTGAGAGGAAGTTATGCTTTACCGTAACTTATTTATTTTCTTACTTTTATCTACTTTAGTACTAATTAGTGGATTGCCTTCTAGCACTTTAGCTCAAGGTGGTTTACAACAACAACAATTAGATCTACCTCGTGATCCAGCATTAGAAAAAGAAGCTAAACATAATTTAGACGTTGCGAAATTTTACCTAAAAAGAAAAGCCTATAAAGCTGTAACTGACCGTTTATTAGAAATTATTTATACTTATCCAAAATTTTCTCGCTTAGATGAAGTTCTCTTTATTTTGGCAGATTCTTTTCTAAAGTTAGATGAAAAAAGTGAAGCAGCAAAATTTTATCAACAATTAGTACAAGACTTTCCAGATAGTGAATATAGTAAAGATGCTAAGAAAAAATTAGAAGAACTTGGTCAAGTGCCTAATTCAAAATTTTAGATACTAATTAATATTTTTAAGGAGTAATTTTAGCTAATGTCCATTTTAGTTGTCGGTTCTGTGGCTTTTGATGCAGTAAAAACACCATTTGGTGAGAGAGAAGAAATTTTAGGAGGTTCAGCCACCCACTTTGCCATTGCTGCTTCCTTTTTTACAAATGTTAGTATTGTTGCTGTAGTAGGAGAAGATTTTTCAGAAAATTATAAAGATGTTTTCCGCACTCGTAACATTGATATTACTGGTTTGGAACAAGCACAAGGAAAAACTTTTCGTTGGAAAGGCGAGTATGGTTATGACCTAAACACTCGTCAAACTATTTACACCCACCTAAATGTTTTTGCAGATTTTAAGCCTAAATTACCAGAAAGTTCTAGTTATTGCCCTTTCCTTTTCCTAGGTAATATTAGCCCTGATTTACAATTAGAAGTTCGTAAGCATGTAGATGCTCGATTAGTTGCTTTAGATACAATGAATTACTGGATTGAAAAATCCCCTCAAGAACTTAAAGAAGTGCTTAAAGTAGTAGATATCTTAATTATTAATGATGAAGAAGCTAGGGAATTAGCACAGGAGCCAAATTTAATTAAAGCTAGCAAAAAAATCTTGCAAATGGGGCCAAAACGTATAGTTGTTAAGCGTGGTGAGTATGGCGCAGTAATGTTTTCTCAAAATTCTTATTTTGCTATGCCAGCTTTCCCCCAAGAAGAGGTTTATGACCCAACTGGTGCAGGCGACACGTTTGCAGGTGGCTTTGTTGGCTATCTAGCAGCTACTAATCAAATTGATGAAGCTGCTATGCGTCGAGCAATGATTTATGGCTCGGTTATGGCTTCTTTTAATGTAGAAGCTTTTGGTTGTGAGCGACTAGAACAGCTTTCTTATCAAACAATTAACGAGCGTTTTCGACAATTCAAAGAAATTACTCATTTTGATGAATTAGTTTTTGAAAAAAAACTTAGCTAATAGGAAACTCCCTTGTCAATGATAGATTTTCATAAAGTACATGGTCTTGCCAATGATTTTATTATCATAGATGCCACGGCTGTCCCAAATCGTGATTATGCAAGTTTGGCTACCTCTATTTGCAGTCGTCACACAGGCGTTGGTGCAGATGGAATGCTAGTAATTGTTCATGTTTCTGGAGATGAAGCTGATTTTTCCTTACGTTTTTTTAATGCTGATGGAACAGAAGCAGAAATGTCTGGTAATGGCATTCGTTGTGCGGCTGCTGTTTTGTATGATAGCAACCGTATTTACAATAAAGAACTAAATATTCGTACTCGCTCAGGTATTAAAACCTTAAAACTACGTAGTCAATCAATGTCTCTTTTTGAATTTGAAGTAATAATGGGGAAACCAATATTTTCTTCAAAAGATATTCCAATGCAGCTAGATGAAAATTTATCTCAAGTTATTAACTACCCTTTAACTTTATCTGAGCAAACGCTTTCTATCACAGCATTATCAACAGGCAATCCTCATTGCTCAGTTTTTGTTGATGATTTTGATGCTTTGGATTGGCGCAAAATAGGTGCAGAAATTTCTGTTCATCCACTTTTTCCTAATAAAGTAAATGTTGAATTTATTAAAGTTCTATCCAGACAAGAAATTGCTGTTAGGTTTTGGGAAAGAGGCGTAGGAGAAACTTCATCATCTGGCACAGGAGCTTGTGCAGCTTCAATTGCTTCAATAATCAATAACTTAACAGATCGTCAAGTTCAAGTTAGCACTTCTTCAGGTGATCTACAAGTCAATTGGCGTGCAGATGAAACAGTCACATTAACCGGGCCATCTGAAATTATTTGCCAAGGTCGATATAGATTAAAGTAATTTTTATTGAGTAAAATTCTAATTAAATAAAAGGCGGGCTAGATGGCCCGCTTTTTTGCTGCTATGATTAAGGCTTATTTGACTAAAGGTTTATTTCTGTTCCAATATTAATTAGAGGAAAACATGTCTGAAAATCTGATAAATACACAAAATAACTTACAAATAATCCATGCTGTTTGCCCACACGACTGCCCCGACACTTGTTCAATGAATGTCACAATCCAAGACGGCAAAGCAATTAAAATTGCAGGAAACCCTGATCACCGATTTACTGATGGTTTTCTTTGTTCTAAAGTCTCCAAATATTTAGATCGTGTTTATCATTCAGGCCGTGTCCTTTATCCACAACGTAGAGTAGGAAAAAAAGGCTCTGGTCAATTTACCCGTATTAGCTGGGATGAAGCTTTAACAGAAATTACTACACGCTTTCAACAGATCGCCAAAGAATATAGCCCACAATCAATCCTTCCTTATAGTTATGCTGGAACAATGGGACTACTTAATTATGGAAGTATGGATCGTCGTTTCTTTAACCGACTAGGAGCATCTCTTTTAGATCGAACTATTTGTGCAACTGCTGGTGCAACAGGCTATCGCTACAGCATAGGTGCGTCATTAGGCTATGACCCTGAAGCAATTAAATTTGCAAAATTAATTGTAATTATGGGTAGCAATATCTTAACTGCTAATGTCCATATGTGGCCCTTTATTACCGAAGCTAGAAAATCAGGCGCAAAAGTTATTGTAATCGACCCTTACTATAACCGGACGGCGGCTGTTTGTGATGAATATATTGCTATTAGACCTGGTACGGATGGAGCCTTAGCTCTAGGTTTAATGAATGTTATTATTAATGAAAATCTTTATGATAAAGATTATGTAAATAATTATACTTTAGGTTTTGAACAGCTTAAAGAACGATTAAAAGAATATCCTCCTGATCGAGTATCAAAAATTACAAGTATTCCTGTAGATAAAATCATTGAACTTGCTCGCGCTTTGGCAACTGAGCAACCAGCAGCAATCCGAATTAGTTACGGACTCCAACGTCATCGCGGCGGTGGAATGGCAGTAAGAAATTTAGCCTGCATTCCTGCTTTAACCGGAGCTTGGCGACACACAGGCGGAGGAATTTTACTTTCAACTAGTGGAGCTTTCCCAATAAATATCAATGCTTTAGAGCGTCCTGATTTAGTGCCTAAAGGGACTAGAACAATTAACATGTCTCGTTTAGGTGAAGCTTTAACTAGTAATCTTGAGCCACCTGTAAAAGCAATTTATGTTTATAATTCTAATCCCGTAGCAGTAGCACCTAATAGCAAAGCCGTAATAACTGGATTTGAGCGAGAAGACCTTTTTACAGTTGTTCATGAACAATTCCAAACCGATACGGCTGATTATGCAGATATTTTACTGCCAGCTACCACTCAACTAGAGCATTTTGACTTACATAAAGCTTACGGACATTTTTACCTAATGCTTAACAAACCAGCTATTGCCCCTCTTGGCGAAGCTAAATCAAATACAACAGTTTTTCGAGAGCTAGCCCAAAGAATGGGATTTAAGGAAGATTGCTTTTTTGATTCAGATGAACAAATGGCCGAGCAGGTGCTAAATTCTACACATCCAGCTTTAGAAGGAATTACGTTAGAAAGATTAAAGTCTGAAAATACTATAAGACTTAATCTTCCTAGTCCATATCTACCTTTTGCTGAGGGCAATTTCCTTACTCCTTCTGGAAAATGTGAATTTTATTCTGAAAGTATGTTACAAGCTGGACTAGATCCATTACCTACTTATATTCCACCTATTGAAAGTGCTGAAGCTAGCCCAGAACTATTTGCCCGTTATCCTATAGCCTTAATTTCGCCGCCTGCACATAGTTTTCTTAACTCAACATTTGCAAATGTTCCAAAACTACTAAAAAATGAACGTGAGCCAATGATTGAAATTAATCCAGACGATGCTGCCAGTCGAGGAATTGAAAATGAAATGTTGGTAAAAGTTTTTAATGATCGTGGAGAACTACAACTTAAAGCTATAATTTCTCAAAAAGTAAAGCCTGGGATTGCTGTCTCGCCTTCGGTTTGGTGGCATAAACTTAGCCCCTATAAACGTAATGCTAACTTTACAACTTCAGAAACTATTACGGATATGGGTGGTGGTGCGACTTTTTATGATAATCTAGTAGAAATTGAGCCTGTTTAATTATAGAAATTTATGGAGGCGGTGCTAAGGAAAATTCTTAGTACAAATTATTTAATAAATGAATAATTATCGTATAGCAAAAATAACAACTAATCATCAAAACAAAAAAAATATAAAAACTAGTAAACTTACTGATACACCTTTACAATCCAGATTATTTTTGGGTGTTAAATTCTCTGAACTAGGCCAAGAGTCAGAAGATATCTCTTCTATTACCGCGCTAGAAGTGCGTCCATCTTATAAGGTTGCACGGGCAAGTATTCCAACACTTCCAGCTAAACAAGTTATTGCCCCTCCAATAGTCCAACAAACACAAAACAATGAACTTAGCTGGCGAGTTGTAAGTCTTATATTATTGATTGCTGCGGCTGCAACAACAGGTCTTTATTTTGGTAGACAATATTTTACGGCCCCACCTCCAGCACTTTCCGCCGCTGAACAAGTAATGAGCCTAAACAGCACTATTTTTACAGGAACAATTAAACCTGTAAGCGAAATAAAGATCGCTGCTACTACACCAGCCATTGTTCAAGATATTTTAGTACGTGTAGGAGATAAAGTTACTGAAGGACAAGCCTTAATGACAATAGATGATCGTGAAGCTAATTTAGCACTCTCTCAAGCAGAGATTGAAAAAAAGGGAGCAGACCAGCAAATCGCCCAGCTAAACTCAAGTATTTCATCACTTAATAAGCAAGTTAGCGATCTACGTTCTAAAGTTACAGCCGCTAGTGGAAATCTTTCCCTAGCTCAACGGCGAGCAGAACAAGTTCCTTTAAGACAACGCCAAGACTCTCCAGAACGCGCTCAGGCTGTCTATGAACAAGCTTTAGCCCGTTTTCAACGTAATGAAAACCTTTTTCGTCAAGGCTTATTGTCTGCTCAAGAACTTGATGAAATTAAAAGCCAATTAAAAATTGCTGAAGCAGATCTTAAAGTTGCTCAAACGGCTGAAACGGCTGCAAAAGAATTGTCCAATGCTCAAGAATCCCAATCAGAACTTCAAAATCAATTAGTAAAAAAAGAACAACAGCAACAACTTGTTGACCTTCAAAATCAGCTAGAAAGCGCGAAATTACGCCAACAAAGAGCTATTCAAAACTTAAAACTTGCCAAACAGCGCACTAGCGAAACAACTGTCAAAGCTACTCGTAGCGGAATTGTTGTAGAAATACCTGTAAAAATTGGAGATCAAGTTATTGTTGGAACTACGCTAGGACGATTAGCACAGCTTGACCAATTAATTGTTGCTGTTCCAGTAAGTGCTAGATTAATCAATTCTTTAGAACTAAATCAAAATGCTACCATTAAATTACCTATTAATAATCAAACTGTGACAGGTAAAATTATTACCATCAATCCCTTACCAGCAGAAAATTTAACTCATATGGTAGAAATAGAATTTGAAAATACTACAAATTCCTTATTGGCTGGTCAATCTGCAGAAGTTAAATTTTTATCAAAATAATGGCTGATTTTTCTGTTTTACTTGCTACAGAAGGAACTTACCCTTTTCATAAAGGAGGAGTAAGCACTTGGTGTGATGTTCTGCTACGCAATTTACCTAACATTGATTTTACTTTGCTAACAGTAATGATGCACCCTTACTTAAAGCAACATTATGAATTACCACCCAATGTACAACAATTATTAAAAGTTCCGCTTTGGGGGATTAGCGACCCTGTAGAATATTCTTGGCACTTCCCTTTTTCCCGTGCAATAAAAATTAAATTTAGCACTGTTGAACAAGTAATTTATAAAGAATTTATCCCTATTTTAGAAAACTTCCTTGACCTAATTTTTAGCCCTGAGTTTGACCGAAACAAGCTAGGTAAAACACTTTTAATATTACATAACTATTTCCAAAACCATGATTACCATCAAACAATGAAATCCTGTGCTGTTTGGCAAAGCTTTTCTGAAATAGCAACAATCAAATGGGAAGAAAAATTTAGTAATACTCCTGCTCCAAGTGTTAGTGAATTAACTGAAGCATTAAGACTACTTTATCATTTTTTGCTAGTGCTACATTTTCCTATTCCAACTACTGATCTTACTCATTCTGCTGCTGCTGCCTTTTGTGGTTTGCCTTGTGTTATTGCTAAATTATCCAGAGGTACACCATATTTATTAACAGAACATGGAACTTATTTAAGAGAACAATACTTAAATCTAAGCCGATATATTCCATCTTTTTTTGTTCGCTGGTTTCTTTATCAATTAATAGGTGCTGTAGTTGCAGTTAATTATCACTTTGCAGATCAAATTTCCCCAGTTTGTAAATATAACACTCGTTGGGAAAAATGGTGGGGAGTTGCTGAAAATAAAATTAAAGTAATTTATAACGGAGTTGACCCTAAAAAATTTTACCCTATTGAATGCTCTCCTAATCCTAGGCCAACCGTAGCTAACATAGGACTAATTTTTCCCTTAAAAGGAACGCTAGATTTAATCACAGCAGCAAATTTAGTAAGAAAAGAGGTTCCTGAAGTAGAATTTCGTCTTTATGGTTCGGCAAGTGATCAAAATTATTTTGCTGAATGCCAAAACCAAGTCAAAATCAATAACTTAGAAAACACTGTAATATTTGCTGGGCCTACGGACAAACCTAGCCAAGTTTATAGCCAAGCTGATATTGTTGTTATGGCTAGTATTTCAGAAGGTTTTCCTTATGTAGTAATTGAAGCTATGTTATGCGGAGCAGCAATTGTTTCAACTGCTGTTGGCGGTGTACCAGAAGCCTTAGAAGGTGTTGGGCTACTTGCACAACCTCACCAACCAACAGAACTAGCAAAAGCTATTACTCAGTTATTAAAATCACCTGAAGAGCGACAGAAATTAGGGCAGCTTGCTAAAGAGCGAGCATTAAATCTTTTTACACAAGAAAAATTTTTAAATGAATATCAAGAAAGTTATAAAAATTTATACAGCCTTACAGTCACTAAAAAGACATCTCCAGCCTATCAAGGATTTCCAGCGTTACTTAAAAAATAGAAGTTAAGTTTATTTCAATAGCTTAGGTTAATTTCTATAGTCTACATATTGGCAATTTATCTTAATTAATTGTAGTAGAAATAGCAGCATAAACTAAAGCTAAAGATATAGGCACAGAAATTATACCTATTAAGCGAAATTTATTTCTAAACTTATTAGCTGACCAAACTGCAAATTCTTTATGAAATTTAGGTGGTGTAATTGATAAACCTATTCCTACAACTATTAATATATATCCAATAGCATTAAATATTGATGGGTAAAGCGTTTCTTTTGAATAAATAACAAAAATTATTCCTGCAATAATTCGGCTACAAATTTCAAACAAATGGAAGTACCTTTTTTCGCTAAATGAAATTATACCTTTAGAAAAATAAGATGGATTAATTACCATTATTGTACTAAGCAACATCATCAGTATTCCAAAACTTGCAATAAAATACATATTTTTCCTTAATTTGCTTTTTCAATAGAAGGATTTGCCCCTTCAATAGAAGGTATTGAACGGCTAATTGTTGGTGTATCATCATCAAGTTCACTTAAAAATACCGAAGTATCTTCACTAGAATCTATAAGCGTTTCTAAAACTGATTTAAGAACTTGAGCAACTTCTTGAGCAGTTGGACGCTCATTTTGGTCTTTTTCCAACATTTTAAGAATAATTTCATGGATTGTTTTTGGTACTCTTACATTAAATTTCTCTAATGAGGGTGGTGTTTCTGTTAAATGTTTTAGGATTATTGTTGAAAGGTTATTTTCCTGTGTTGAAAAAGGCAAGTGTCCAGAAAGCATTTGGTAAAATGTAACTCCTAGACTATAAACATCAGATCGTCCATCATAAGGCTGACTAGTTAGTCTTTCAGGAGACATATAAGCAGGTGTTCCTATTAAACCACCTGTATTAGTTAAATTTCCACTAATATCAATCATATCAACTATTTTGGCAATTCCAAAATCTACTACTTTAATAATTTCACACTTTTCATCTTTATGAAGAAAAATGTTGTCAGGTTTTATATCTCTATGAACTACCCCTGCTTGGTGTGCTACTTCTAAAACCTCACATACAGGTAGTAATATTTCTATAGTACGTTTAAGGGGAATCCGTCTTTTCCTTACTATTTCACCTTTAAGAGTTTCCCCTTTTAATAATTCCATAACTAAATAAGCAATTCCATCTTCTGAAGTACCAGAATCAAGTATAGCAACAGAATTTGGATGATTTATACGGCAAGAAGAAATAGCTTCAAGCTGAAAGCGTTCTAAAGCTTCAACAGAATCATTTCCTGGCGCAGGACGAAATATTTTTATTGCAACAGCTTTTTTAAGCGATAAATGAGTAGCACGATAAACAGCACCAAAACCCCCTGAGCCAATTTTTTCTTCCAACTTGTATTTTTCATCTAGCACCGTTCCAGGTAAAGCTTGGGCCAGTGCCGAAAATATTCGGTCAGCACGTTTATGAGACTCAATTAATTCAACATTTTTATCAGCTAATTCAGCATTTTTCTTATCAAGCTCTAGATTTTTTAGTAAAAGTTCTTGATTTTTTTCTTCAGTTTGCTTTTGAGAAACTTTTATTTGTTCTAATGCGACAAAAAGCTCTTTGTTAGTTTGTCCTAATTGATCTGTTCGTTCAGCAACCTTAGCTTCTAACAACATATTTTGTTTAGCTAGTCTTTTTAGCTGGTAGTTATGAAGCTGGTAAATAATTGTACTTATTACAATTAAATAAAATAAATAAGCTCCCCAACTATGCCAAGGAGCAGGTTTTATATAAAATTTAACTATAATTGGCCCAGAAATATTGCCTAAATAATCTTTTGCCCAAACATTAAAAGTATATTCTCCTGAACTTAGATTTTGATACTCTTTTTTTGGCTCGTTTGTCCATTCAGAAAGAGTTTTATCATACCCAATTAATTGAAATCTATAGCGGGAATCTGATTCCCGAAAATAGCTAAGTAGTGCATATTCAAAAGATATATTATTTTGGTTGTAAGAAAGATTACCAAGATCAGTTGTTAAGCTATCAAATTTTTGAGCTTTTCCAGCAACCAGCAATTTTTCCAAATAAAATGGTTTAGAAACATTGTCTAATGTCTCTTTAGATGGATCAAAAAGTGCTGCACCTCCAATTGTTCCTACCCAGATACGACCAAGGCTATCTACTAAAGAAGCCCCACTGTTGCACTCATTATTAGGAAGTCCATCTTTAATTGTAAAATTATAAATACTGTAGTTATCCCTAGTCGCCTTATTAGGATTTATTTTAGTTAACCTTACAACTCCTTTATTTGTTGAAAGATAAATTCTACTTTCCTTATCAGACATAACTTGATAAATAGTATTATTAGGTATAGCAGGAGTAGTTGAATCAGAAAGCCATTGCCAATCAGAAAAACTATCTTTTATTTCTGTCCAAAAAACTCCTCCATCTGTTCCAACCCAAAGCCAATCTTTATTTACGTCTTTAACCTTCAGTAATGTTCTGATTCTTTGATCAGGTAAGTTATTAGCAAGCCATTCACCAGATTTTAAGCAAGCAAGGCCGCTTTCCGTACCAATCCAAATTTTTTCTTTACCATCTTTGTCATAAGTTATGGCTAGAGATCTAACAATGTTATTAGGAAGTTTGGAATTAGTTATGTTGTAGTTGTGCCAAATTCCATTTTCAAAACGGGCTAAACCTTCGCGTGTACCTGCCCAAAGAACTAATTCCCCTTTTAGATTTATGGTAGAGAGTAAGCAGTAAATTCGATTGCTAGGCAGCCCTGAATTAACATCAAAGACCCTCCAAACACCTTTATCAATTTTTACTAGGCCGCCTTCGGTCGCTATCCAAATTATTTTTCTACCATCTGTTTCTCTCGTTTCTAGTAAAGCTCTAACAGTATTATTTGGCAATCCTGATTTAACATTGTAAATTGTCCAAGTGCCATTTTCCCAATAACCTAATCCCCCATCTGTGCCTATCCAAAAAGAGCTAGAATCTTCACTATTTTTACTCTCCATTATGCTAAATACAGCATTATTAGGTAGTCCTGATTCTGTATTAAAAGAAATCCATTTACCTGTTTCTAATTTTGCTAGCCCTCCTCGGCTTGCCATTCCAATCCAAAGAGTCCTAATTCCAGCAGTAGAAGTAGTTTCCAGTAAACTCCAAACCGAGTCATCGGGGAGACCTGATTTTGTGGTGTAAGTTATCCAATGGCCTTTTTCAAAACGAGAAAGTCCAAATCCACCTGTCCCAACCCAAAGAATAGGCTCTCCTTCAGCAGAAGTAGTTTCCAGCACACATCTTACTTCATTGCTAGCTAAACCATCTTTATCTTGATAAATTGTCCAAGTGCCATTATCAAAATGTCCAACACCGCCTTCTGTTCCTACCCAAAGCGAATGCCCAATGCTACTTTGGCTTTTGCTAAGTCCTCTAATTACATTATTTGGAAGACCTGATGATGTGGTGTAAACAGTCCATTTTTCTTCTTCAAACCGGGCTAGCCCCCCATCCGTGCCTACCCAGATCGCTTTTTTACCATTGTTGTCCGTAGTTTCAATTAAATGTCTTATAACATTGTTAGGAAGACCTGATGATGTGGTGTAGACAGTCCATTTTCCTTCTTCAAACCGAGCCAGTCCATTTGATGTCCCTATCCAAAGAACTTCTTTACCATTAAGGTTTGTAGTTTCTAAAACGCTACGAACTTGGTCATTAGGCAGCCCCGATTTTGTATCATAAGTTTTCCAAATCCCATCTTTGTAAGAAGATAGCCCAGCACCATTAGTGCAAAAGAGAACGCTCCCATCTTTAGCAATATAAATTTGGTAAACCCAATTTGAAAGCGTTCGATTAGGCATATTAACGCTCAACCAGCTTTGACCATTGTAGTAAGCTGCCCCATCTTGAGTCCCAACCCAGATATAACCTTTTTTATCTGTAGTAACTGTGTTTATAGTATTTTGAGGTATCCCATGAGAATCATCAAAAAACCGAAAAACTATCCTACCTGTTTCAGCAATTTCTTTTGTTGATTTATTTAATAGAGTTTTCTTTGCTGGTTCAAAAGTTCTAGCTGTAGATATTAAGATAGATAAATTACTAACACTTAAAAGTGCTATAACCAAAATTAACTTAACTAATTTAGCGTAAGAAAAAGTAAACATTTCTCGAAAAATAAACTTAGAAAAGAGTGAAAAACAAACTTTTATGATAACAGTTTTTAGCAAAACAGACGACTTTTGTTTTTAGAAACACTCAGCCTTTTTATTTGATAAATTTCTATTCTCGCCCAACATGCTTCCAGTCTATAACCCCAAATTGCCAAGGGCTAGCAAGATAATTCTTTAGATAAAATTCTACAGAAAACTTATCACTATTATTTAGATTTGCTAAATTAAAATACTTATGTGACTCCAAAACACTTTCTTTAGAAATACTTAAACCACATGGAGGAGCAACAAGCCTTGCACTTTCTTCATTAGTATTAATATTTAATACTAAAGCAAGTGCCTTTTCGCTAATATCTTTATACTCGCTTTTTACATCTCTTACCTTTTCATCATAGTAAGTTGTGCTTCTAGTTTTACCTACTGTAGTAGTACGTGATCTTCTAACAGTTTTTTCTGTAACTATATATTCAGTAATTGGTATTACATCAAACTGCTCTAATTCTAAAGTAGCATTAATAGTTAGTTGATCCCCTACAACTGGGGTATATCCACATAGAGAAATAAACCCAAATATTACGTCTTTGTAATATTCTTTAAACTTGCTACTAAGATCATTTGGAAAGTTTAAAGTCACACCTAACTTACCATTTATAGCCACTTTATCAGCTAGGTCAATAAATTCGTCTCTTGCGGTTAAAGCATTTCCCAAAGTAGTAAAGTAATTATAATTACTGTAATCTGCTTGTTTAGAAGTTATTTTAGCCCAAGTTATAAGTAAATTAGATTTATCAGACTGAGAAGCTAAACCATAGTATTTACTTAGGATATAAATAAGTGCAAAAGCTTCTTGTTTTTCTAGTTTATCTTGGGAGTTTAATATTTTTTGTACTAAGCTTTTTGCTTTTTCTGGGCTAATTACTCCTAAATTAAGGTATTGTGAAGGCTTAGGAGTAATTTTTTCTTTTAACCAGCTAGCTTCTGACCACCAAACAGGCGGATGTATTTCTGCGGCTATTAGCCCTAAAATTATTTTTTTACCTTGTTCTTTATCTAAAATTTGATCATCGCTTAAACCTTGAAGTTTCAAACCTAAATAGCATAAAAGCCACTCTTGACGACTATCTAAAACATCTCCAAGCCGCCAATAATTACCTTTTAACTCTGTCAGCTTATTTTCTACAACTACAGGTTGATAAAGAAGTGTTGGCCCAAGGTCTTTATTATAAAGATCTACCCAGCTTGCTAATCCAAAACCTCCGGTATATTTATTAATGCTATATTGCCAATAATGATCTTTTAGAGTAAGTTGTTTTTTTAGAAGTACTGCAAAGGGAAATAGTAAAACTACTAAAGCACTAACAAAACAAGTTGAAGTAGCGATAAAAGAACATATCTTCTTAAAATTAGAAAGGTTTGTTTTTTGCTGCTCATTTTTAATAGTGATTTTACTAATAGCTAGCAAAATCACCACTAAAATTGCTAGAGGAAAAGCTACTTTAGCTCTATAGCCAAGGTTTGAATCTAAAAAATAATATGGAACTAAAACAATAAAAGAAACTATTAAGCTAAAAAATACTGCTATACGTCTTAAGTAAATATTCATAAAAACTGCCTCAAATTTTTGAGATAGCTTAAGTACTCTGTAAATTAAATATTCTGATATTTTAATCTTAAGCCCCAACGGGGCGGCATATTTGTAGCATAAGGTTTCAACCCTACGCTACAATTATTTCGTCACGCGCGTGACTTAAGAAATTGAAAAAATATTAACTTACTTTGTTTACGCTGTATTAAGTTTAAGGCAAAAAAATTAGTGTGGCAAAGCTACCACACTAATTAGTTTACTTAAAAAATTTTAACTAGAAATTAACCAGGTAAGAAGTAAAATGCTATTCCTAAAATGATATAAACAGCTAGCATTTGAACTCCTTCCATCCAATTAGATTCACCATCAGAGGACACAACATTTAGTACAACTACAGAAATTATTATGGCAATAACTTCCATTGGCGTAAAAAGCAGATCCATAGGTTTACCAAACAAATAACTAGCAAAAACCAAAACTGGAGCAACAAACATTGCTATTTGCAGTGATGAACCTATTGCAATATTCATAGACAAATCCATTTTATTTTTCATTGCCATTAATATTGCTGTGCTATGTTCAGCAGCATTACCAATAATTGCTACTAAAATCACACCAATAAACACATCAGAAAGCTTAAATTGCTTTGCTGTTTCTTCAATAGAACCTACTAAGAATTCACTCATAATAGCAATTAATACAGTAGCAACTACTAAAACAATCAAAGAAGTAGTTCTTGACCAATGCGCTCCACCAGCATCTTCTGCCTTGTCTTCTGCACCCTCAGAGCCATCATATAAGTGTTTATGGGTTTTAAGAGAAAAAATTAAGCTTAAAACATAGGTAATAAATAAAACAATAGCAATTTCTAAACTTAATTCTTGCTCAACAGCTTGTGGATGTCCTTGATTAAGAGAGTGAAAAATCACAGGAATGATTAAAGCAACAGCACTTAAAGTCATAAGTGTTGAGCCTAAACTAGAGGCGGTACGGTTAAAAGTTTGAGTTGGAAACTTTAAGCCACCAGCTAAAATACTTGCTCCTAGCACCAATAAAACATTACCAATCATAGATCCTGTTAAAGAAGCTTTAACAACCTCATATTTACCAGCTTTTAAGGCTATTAAGGCTATAATTAGCTCTGCGGCATTACCAAAAGTAGCATTAAGTAGTCCTCCTACGCCTTCGCCTACTTCCTCAGCCAAAGCTTCTGTTGCATGTCCCATAAGCCCTGCTAATGGAACAATTGCAAGTGCTGAAGCAATAAAAACCCAAGTTCCAGAAGCATGCATAAAGTGTAATGCAATTCCAATAGGAATAAATATCAAGAACCAGTTTAGGAAATTAGCTGGCTTAAACATATCTTTGATGTTCACTAGATTACCTCCTAAAATTAACGAGCAGTTTATATTGTCTTAAATCTTGTAAAGAAACTTTCTTCATATTTGTTTTATTTTTTATCTTTTAGCATAATAAGAACAAATTTTTTATAAATATGGGCCTAAAAACCGTTCTCCATTAAAATGAATCATATGAGTTGGGGCTTCCGCTACCCACACTTCCGTTTCCCAAGATATTTCACCCAAATATTTAACCATTGTTCTTCTATTGGGAGAGGCGGAAACAAAAACTAATCCTGCCTTTGATTTTTCAAAGAGCTTTTTAAGCTCGGCGTGTCTTTTGGCATTAACTGGGCCGTGACTGGTAACGGCTTCTATTAAAACAAGCCATCCCTTATTTTCATAGTAAACGACAACATCAGGCATTTTTCCGTGTACATCAAACACCACTCCTAAAGATCCTAAAAGTTCCTTGTCAAAATAAGCCCATTTTTCATCTGCATCACCAACATAAACCAACTTCCCATTAGGTGTATAACGAGGGCAAAACTCCTCTATAATCTGCTTTATAAGAATATTTTGACCGCCTGGGGAAAGTTCGATGCTTTGACCAGATGAAGTTTTAACTGGAATACGCACCATTGCTCTTTCTCTAGCATAACGCTGTTGCAGAGTCTCAACAGAGGTTAAATATTCTCTTAAGTTATTATCCCATTGTTCTGTACCAAAGGTTTGCAATAAAGCTAAAGCTGGTTCTCCAACCTGGTAAACTGCTTTAGGACTATTGACTGGTCGGCTTGGGTTGTCAGGGTTTAGCAAAACTAAACCAGCATCTAAAAATTGGTGAACGGTTTGCCGTCTTACCGTTTCGCGGGTATTGGGGGTATATGTTTTGCCATAGTGTTTAGTAAAGTAATTCATCATTTCCGTAATACCACAAAGCGGGTTTTTAGATTCTGCCCAAAACATATCAGGCCGCAAATCAAGCAAAGCGAGTAAAGTTAAAGCTGACCGTTCGTTTTGTTGCTCTCGCGGAAAACCAAGATCTTTAAGAATGCTTAAAGCTTCATCGATTTTTTTCTTGGCTTGGATTGGATCTGGGGTAGTTTCGTTATTTGTCATACTAAAGAAGTAAGTGCTTATAAGATTATCAATTTCATTCTGGTTTG
>Ga0268299_1001826_pt1 | contig 31524 bp, 32 predicted proteins | sample NOBtaG_FD_193484 | JGI IMG/M metagenome (GOLD analysis project Ga0268299, IMG submission 193484) | Activated sludge microbial communities from bioreactor in Nijmegen, Gelderland, Netherland - NOB reactor | ecosystem: Engineered > Bioreactor > Aerobic > Activated sludge | place: Netherlands... | reverse complement strand
GGTCCGTGCGCGGTGTACTCAGGGACGGGCTGATCAGCCCAGCGAACGATCAGGCTGCACGGTCCGGTCCGCAGGCCTTCCGACCCACAAACTCTACCGCGCTGGTCGGAACCCAAGATACAAGCGAGCGAGGGGAGTCCCGCCGGCGATTCACGCGCGCCATTGCCCGCCGGCGACGCACGTGCGGTCAGGCAGGCGGGAGCGGTTGCCCCGCGCGCCAGCCCTCGCGTCGCAGCCGCTCCAGGAGCGCGAGCGCATGGGCGCGCCCGTCGCGCGAGTGCAGCGGCAGCACCAGCACGTCGCCCGGGCGCGCCCAGCCGAGCGCCAGGCGCACGGCCTGGTCCTCGTCCGCGGCGTCGCCGACCCGCGCGCCCGCGATACCGGCGCGGGCCAGCGCCGCGCGCAGGAGCGCCGGGATCTCGCCGCCGGTGCGCCCGCGCAGGTAACCCGCGAGTTCCTTGACCACGACGAAATCCGGCCGCGCCCTGGCGGCGACGGCGGCGAGCCGGTCGATGTCGGCGTCCTCGCGATTGCCGGCCTGGCCGAGCAGCAGCGCGAGGCGGCCGCCGCCGCGCAGGTGCTGGGCGAAATCGGCGAGACCCGCGAGTGCCGCGGGATTGTGGGCGAAATCGACGATCAGGTTGAGCCCGCCGAGCTCGTAGCGCATCAGGCGCCCGGCATTGTCCGCGGGGTCGGCGCCGAAGCGCGCGAACACGCCGGCGATCACCGCGGGGTCGATGCCGAGGCCGGCGGCGCCGAGCGCCGCGGTCGAAAGGTTGACGACGTTGAAGTGCGAATGCCCGCCCGCCGCGAGCGGCATGGCGGCGATCTCGCCGAGGTCGTGCTCCCGACCGCGCCAGGCGAGGGCGAGTCGACCGGCGCGCGGCGCCGCGGTGGCGCCGCCGTCACGGCGATGCGCGGCCAGCAGCGCGTGGTCCGCATCGCGCGCGAACCAGCCGAGCGGCTTGCCGGCCGTCGCTGCCAGCCGCGCGAGCAGCGGGTCGTCCGCATTCGCGACCAGCAGGCCGTGCCCGTCGAGTGCGCGCGCCACCGCGAGCTTCACCTGCGCCAGCGCCTCGAGGTCGTGCACGCCGTACTCGCCGAAATGGTCGGCCGAGATGCTGGTGATCACGGCGACGTCCGCGCGCGCGACGGCGAGCCCGCGGCGCAGGATTCCGCCCCGGGCGGTTTCCAGCACCGCCGCCTGCACGCGCGCGTCGCGCAGTACGCGGCGTGCCCCGGCCGGCCCCGAGTAGTCGCCCGTGCCGAGCGCGTCGCCGGCGACGAACACGCCGTCCGTGCAGCAGTAACCGACGGTCTTGCCCTGGGCGGCGGCGCAGGCGGCGAGCAGGCGCACGACCGTGGTCTTGCCGTTGGTCCCGGTCACCAGCGCCGTCGGGATGCCGCCGAGCGCCGACCAGTCGACCGATGCGGGATCGGGCAGCTCGGTGGCCGGCCAGCTGCGCGACCCGGCGCCGGCGCCGAGCGTCAGTGCCTCGTCGTCCGCGAGCCAGGGCAGGCCGCGTTTGTCGGCCGCCGCGAGCAGCGCCCTGAGGCGCGGCGCCGCCTCGCGCGCGGCACGGCGTCGCAGGCGCAACAGCGCGCCTGGCGACTCCAGCGTCGGTGGCTCCGGCTCATCGGGCTGCTCGGCGGCGAGGGCGGCGATCAGGGCGGGCGCGCGTGCGGGCTCGCGCTCGGCGATCGCGGCGGCGAGCGCCCACTCGTTGACTTCGGTGGCGGTGAACAACTGGTCGGCGGGCGCCGCCAGCGCGAGCGATGCGCCGCTCGCGTGGGTGAGCGCGGCGAGCGGCGCCTCCGGCCAGCGCAGTTCCCGTCGCGCGAGCTGCACGCGTTCCGTCCAGCCGGCGAGGGTGCCCGGATCCTTCACGCCGGTCTCGAGCACGGCGCCGGGGCCGTCGAAGAACCGGTTGTGGCCGGTCAGGCGGCGCGATTCGTCCCAGGGCGTTGTCTCGACCCCGGTCAGTCGGAAGCCTCCGGCGCGTAGCGGATGCCGCGCTCGTCGCGGATCAGCCCTTCGAGCGACAGCGGCGCCGCGGCCTCGGCGGGCGCCTCCACGACGGGAGCCGGCGCCGGCGCCGGCGCGGGTGCGTGCGCCGTGGCCTGTCCGTCGCCGCCTTCCGGCCGGAAATAGATGATCTGCTTCCAGGAGCGCACCAGCGAGTCGGCAAAGATCAGCAACAGGTCGCCGGGCTGGCCCATGCGCAGCGCCGCTTCGATCGCGGCCTGCTCGTCCGGGATCACCGAGATCGCCTCCTGCGGCACGCCGGCGGCGAGCAGCTCCGCCGCCATGATGCGCGGCACCTCTTCGGGGGCACGGTCGCGCAGGTTGTCGTCGCGCCGGCAGATGTAATGGTCGAAGCGCCCGGCGACCGCGCGCGCGATCGCGCGCAGGTCCTCGTCACGCCGGTCGCCCGGGCCCGCCAGCACGACGATGCGCCGGCCGGCGACCTCGAGCCTCCCGGCGAGGTCCGCGAGCATGCCGACCGCATGCGCATTGTGGCCGTAGTCGAACAGCACCTTGAACGGGTGCTCGTCGTACACGTTCATGCGCCCGGGCGCCTGGAAGAAGGTCGTGTCGAAGGTGCGCAGGCCCTGGCGGATCGCGTCGAGCTTGACGCCCAGAGAGAAGGCGACGGATGCGGCGAACATCGCGTTCTGCACGTTGTGCGTCGCGCGGCCCTCGAGGGTCGCCGGGATCAGGTGCGTCCAGAGCAGCGGGATGTGGCTGCCCCGGTCGTAGAGCGTGATCATCTGGCCGTTGATGCCTGCCTCGAGCGCGCAGGCCCGGCCGCCAGCGCGGATGTGCTCGCGCACCAGCGCGTGCTGCGGGTTCATCGTCACGTAGCAGATGTTCTCGGCGTCGGTGTGCGCCGACATCTTGAGCACCAGCGGGTCGTCCGCGTTCAGCACGGCGCAACGCTTCGCCACCTCGACGACCACGCGCTTGACCTCGGCGAGCTGCTCGAGCGTGTCCACGCCTTTCATGCCGAGGTGGTCGGCCTGCACGTTCAGCACCGCGCCGACGTCCACCTCGGGGACGCCCATGCCGGCGCGCAAGAGGCCCCCGCGCGCGGTTTCGAGCACCGCGGCGTCGATGTGCGGGTCGGAGAGCACCATGCGCGCCGACACCGGCCCCGTCATGTCGCCGGAGACCGTGCGCTGGCCGTCGATGTACACGCCGTCGGTGGTCGTGAGTCCCGGCGTGTAGCCGGACATCTTGAGGACGTGCGCGAGCATGCGCGCCGTGGTCGTCTTGCCGTTGGTGCCGGTGATCGCGGCGATCGGCACGCGCGAGGGCGTGCCCGGCGGGAACAGCATGTCGATCACCGGCCCGGCCGCGTCGCGCGGCGTTCCTTCGGAAGGCGCGACGTGCATGCGGAAGCCCGGCGCCGCGTTCAGCTCGCAGATGCCGCCGCCGATCTCCTTGTAGGAGAGGGTGATGTCCTTCGACAGGAAGTCGACGCCGCCGACGTCGAGGCCGATCGCCTTCACGGCGCGCACCGCCATGTCGCGGTTGTCCGGGTGGATCACGTCGGTGACGTCGGTCGCCGTGCCGCCGGTCGAGAGGTTCGCCGTCGAGCGCAGGTAGACCTTGCGGCCGGACTCCGGCACCGATTCCGCGGTGAGTTCCTGCCGCTTCAGCATCATCTCGGCCTGGGCGTCGATTTCCAGGCGCGTCAGCACCTTTTCGTGGCCGACGCCGCGGCGCGGGTCCTGGTTCACGATCTCGACCAGCTGCGCCACGGTGTGCTCGCCGTCGCCGGTCACGTGGCCCGGCGTGCGGCGCGTGGCGGCGATCAGCTCGCCGTTCACGACCAGCAGCCGATGGTCGTCGCCCTCGAGGTAGGTCTCGACGATGACCGAGCGCGAGTGCTCGCGCGCGCGCTGGAAGCCGATCACCACCTCGGCGTCGCTGGCCAGCCGGATCGAGATGCCGCGGCCGTGGTTGCCGTTGTAGGGCTTGGTGACGACCGGGTAGCCGAGCCGGTTCGCGGCGCGCACCGCCTCGCGCTCGCTCTGCACCAGTTCCTGGCGCGGTACCGGCAGGCCGAGAGCGGCGAGGATGCGGTTCGTCTCCTCCTTGTCGCTCGCCAGTTCGACCGAGATGTGCGGCGTGCGGCCGGTGACGGTCGCCTGCAGCCGCTGCTGGTACTTGCCGTGCCCGAGCTGGACCAGCGACTGGTCGTTGAGCCGCAGCCACGGGATGCCGCGCTTCTCGGCGGCGTGCACCAGCGAGGCGGTCGAGGGTCCGAGTGCGCGGCGCTGGGCGAAGCGGATGTACTCGTCGCGCGCGGTCGGCCAGTCCCAGCCCGCGGGCACGGAGCCTGCCGGGCGGATGTCCTCGGGCAGCAGCGAGCAGAGCAGGCGCAGCGCGAGCTCGCCCGCGGCCACGCCTTCCTCGCGCTCGGCGTATTCATAGACGACCGAGTAGAGCCCCGGCTTGTCGAGGCTGCGCGTCTTGCCGAAGGTCACGTCCTCGCCGGCGACGTTCTGCAGCTCGAGCGCCACGTGCTCCAGCACGTGGCCGAGCCAGGTGCCTTCGTCCTCGTTCATGCGGCGGATGAAGCCGCCCGGCTCGCGGTACGAGCAGCCGTGCTCGGCGAGGCCGGGCAGGGCCTCGACCAGTGCGTTCACGAAGCCCTTGCCGAGCTTGCCGGTCGGCCAGGCCTCGAGTGCGCCGAGGTCCAGCTCCAGCCGGATGACCGGGAAACGGGCGTAATGGGAAGGGCCGACGTAGATGGAGCGGTCGAGGATGCGCATGCCGGCCGGCCGTTTCCTGCCGAGGAATGGGGCCGAACATGATGGCACAGGCTCGCGGGGGCGTCCCCCCTCATGCCTTGCCCCTTGACGCATCCGGGGGCGGCAAAGCCTGCCGCCCCCGGATTGGAGGTCAAATCGCCTGGATCAGGCGGCCTTGCCCTGGGCGAGGGCGTGCACGTCCGCGGCTTTCAGGGACTTGCCGCCGATGGCCCAGTCGCCCTGCTCGAACTCCTGAACGCGGACCCAGGTGACGCCGCGCATCGCTTCGCCTTCGACCTCGATCATCGCCGCGGTGACCTTGGCGATGAGTTCCTGCTTCTGCTTCGGGGTGAAGACGTCCTTGATGACGTCGATGGTGACCAGTGGCATGTCGAGGCTCCTTGAAGGGTTGGGTGGAAAACGCTACGGGCGGCACTTTCGCAGGGCTGCCCCTCCCAGGCTTGGAGAAGACATGGAGAATTCGTGGATTCTTCGTGGGCTCCGGGGTGCGCCTCGTCTATGCTCGGGGCGGTGATTTACCGGTTCGGCGAATTCGAGCTCGACCTGGCGCGAGCCGAGTTGCGCGCGCACGGGGTGCCCGTCGCGCTGGAGCCGCAGGTTTTCGCGCTCCTGACCCACCTGGTCGAGAACCGCGAGCGGCTCGTGTCGCGCGACGAGCTCCTCGAGAAGGTCTGGGACGGGCGGATCGTTTCCGATGCCGCCATTTCCAGTCGCATCAAGTCCGCCCGCCAGGCCCTCGGCGATGACGGCTCCGCGCAACGTTTCATCCGCACGGTGCACCGTCAGGGCTTCCGCTTCGTGACGCCCGTGAAGGCGGTCCGCGCGCCGCACGGCGCCGACCCGGGCGCGCCGGCCGCGGCGCCGGATGCCCCGGGTCCCGAGGGCTCGAAACCGTCGATCGCGGTCCTGCCATTTCGCCTGCTGGGCGACGCCGGGCCGTATGCGGCGATCGCTGTGGCGCTTCCCGACGAACTCATCGTCGACCTGGCGCGACTGCGCTGGCTGTTCGTGACCGCGCGCGGCTCGTCGTTCCGGTTGCGCGATTCGGACGCGGACCTCGGGGAAATCGGCCGCCTGCTCGGCGTGCGCTATTGCCTCACGGGCGTCGTGGAAGTCCTCGGCCGGACGCTGGCCGTCAGCGTCGAGCTCGCGGACACGCGCGACGCCGGCATCGTCTGGGCGGAGCGCTTCACGGGATCGCTCGACGACGTGCACCGGATGCGCGAGGACATCCGGCGCAGCGTCCTCGGTGCGCTGGAACTCGCCATCCCGCGGCACGAGGCCGGGCTCGCGCGGCTGAACGTGACCGAGAACCTCGACGCCTGGTCGGCCTACCACCTGGGCCTGCAGCACGTGTACCGCTTCAACCGGAAAGACAACGCGGCCGCGGCCGGGCTGTTCGGGCGTGCGATCGCGCGCGATCCCGGATTCGCTCGCGCGCACGCGGGCCTGTCCTTCGTGCACTTCCAGACCGCGTTCCTGCGCCACACGGACGACCTGGCCGGAGAGGTGGACGCGGCGCGTCGCTGCGCGTCGCGCGCGGTCGAGCTGGACGCCATGGACCCGTTCGTGAACTTCACGATGGGGCGCACGCACTGGCTGTCGGGCGACCTGGACGGCGCGTTGCCCTGGCTCGAGCGTTCGACGGCGCTTTCGCCGAACTACGCCCAGGGCATCTACGCGCGCGCTTGGACCGAGACGCTGGCCGGACGGGCGGCGGAAGGCCGCGGCCACGTCGACCTCGCGATGCGGCTCTCCCCGCTGGACCCGCTCTATTACGCGATGCTGGGAACGCGGGCCTTCACGCACCTGGTCGAGGGCGAGGACGCACTGGCGGCCGGATGGGCGGAGCGCGCGGCGCGGGCGCCGGGCGCGCACGTCCTGATCGCGATGATCGCGAGCGCGACCCAGGCGCTGGCGGGCGACGAATCGGCGTCGCGCGCCTGGGCGGCCAACGTGCGCGAGCGCAACCCGGCGCTTACGCGCGAGGATTTCTTCCGGTCCTTCCCGATGAATCCCGCGGAGGTACGGGATCGTGTCTCCGGCGCCCTGCAGGCGCGCGGCTTCTAGCGACTATTCCTTGCCATGGACAAGCGAGGCCGCGCTCGCCTGCCGCGTGTGCAGGTTGAACGTGGCGCCGGCCGTCAGCACGTGCACGACGAGGCCGAGGATGCAGATCGGCTGGCCTTCGGTGGCGTTGTCGACCGATGAAAAGCTCACTTTCGAGGCGTCGGCCACCGTCACGCCGCCCGAGCCCTCGACCTCGAGCGTCTCGTCCGGGCCGATAAAGGCGGCGGTGTCCTCGTCGAGGCCGAGGCCGACCGCGAACGGGTTGTAGGCGAGCGCGGTGATGAGGCGGCCGAGCCGGTCGCGCTCGCGGAAGTGCTGGTCGATGATGAACCGGTTCGTGAGCCCGAGTCCGGGTGCGAGGCGGACGCTGCCCGCGATCGCCGTCGCGCCGTCGTCCCCGTAGGCGATCATGTGCTCGGAGAGGATCGAGGCGCCCGCGCTGGTGCCGCCGACCGTCACGCCGGCGGCATTCTGCGCCCGGATGAGTTTCGCGACCGGCGTCCCGCCGAGCAGCGTGGTGAGCCGGAGCTGGTTGCCGCCGGTGAAGAAGATGCCGGTCGCCTCGCGCAGGCGCTCGAGCCGGCCCTGCTCCTGGCAGTCGCGGCGCGTGTCGAAGTCCATGACGTCGACACGGCTGGCGCCGAGGTCGCGGAACAGCTTCTCGTAGCGGCCGCCGGTCTCGTGAGCGCGGCTCGCGGTCGGGATCACGACGATGTCGGCGTCGCGCCCGCCCGAGACCTGCACGAAGCGCGCGAGGATCCTCGGGTCGTTTTCCTTGTTCTCGGCGCCGCCGATCGGGACGATGTGCCCGCGGGTTCCGCCATCGGGTACGCGGCTCGGGGCCATGGCGTCGTCAGCCCCCGAGCGCCGACTTGATGCGCGCGGAGAGCGCGCCCATGTCGGTGCGGCCCTGGACCTTCGGCTTCAGTGCGGCCATGACCTTGCCCATGTCCTTCATGGAGGATGCGCCGGTCGAGGCCACGGCTTCCCGGATCAATGTCGCAAGTTCGGCATCGCCGAGCTGGGCGGGCAGGTAGGCCGAGAGGACGCCGATCTCGGCGGATTCCTTGGCCACCAGGTCGGCGCGGTTGCCGGCCTGGAACTGGGCGACGGATTCCTTGCGCTGCTTGATCATCTTGTCGATGACCGCGAGGACCTGGGCATCGTCGAGTTCGATGCGCTCGTCGACCTCGCGCTGCTTGATGCCGGCCTGGAGCATGCGGATGCAGGAGAGCCGGTCCTTCTCCCCTGACCGCATCGCCGCCTTCATGTCTTCGGTGATGCGCGCCTTCAGGCTCATCCGGGGCTCAGCGCGTGGCGCTGCGGCCGCCGTCGCGGGAGGCGCGCTTGAGGTGCCGCTTGATCGCGGCCGCCTTCTTGCGTTTCCGTTCCTGGGTGGGCTTCTCGTAGAATTCCCGCCGGCGCAATTCGGTCAGCACGCCGGCCTTTTCGCAGGCGCGTTTGAAGCGACGCAGGGCTGCGTCGAAATATTCGTTCTCGCGGATACGGACGCTCGGCATTCTGACCTCGACGCTTCCCAAGACTGCCCCGGCATCCCCGGGGAAAGGGCGGGAATTGTAGTGATCCGCCCCCGGAAAATCAAAGACCTGGCCCCATACTAGTCCCATGCTGGTCCTCGGCATCGAAACCTCCTGCGATGAGACCGCCGTCGCCCTGTATGAGGGCGGGCGCGGCCTGCTGGCAAACCGTGTGTACAGCCAGGTGGAACTGCACCGGCCGCACGGCGGCGTGGTGCCGGAACTCGCTTCGCGCGACCACATCGAGCGCCTGCTGCCGATGATCGAAGGCACCCTGTCGGAGGCCGGCCTTGCGCCTCAAGCCCTTGATGGCATTGCCTATACGGCGGGACCGGGCCTGATCGGGGCTTTGCTGGTGGGTGGCTGCCTGGGGCGCGCGCTCGGCTATGCCTGGGGCGTCCCGGTCGTCGGAGTCCATCACCTGGAGGCGCATCTGCTCGCGCCGGGCCTGGAACCGGGCGCCCCGGACTTCCCGTTCCTGGCGCTGCAGGTCTCGGGCGGCCACACGATGCTGGTGGAAGTTTCCGGCGTAGGCCGTTACCGGGTGCTCGGCGAAACCCTGGACGACGCTGCCGGGGAAGCCTTCGACAAGACGGCGAAGCTCCTGGGCCTCGATTACCCCGGCGGACCGGCGCTGGCCGCGCTCGCCGAGCACGGACGCGCGGGTGCCGTCGAACTGCCGCGCCCGATGCTCGACCGGCCCGGTCTCGACTTCAGCTTCAGCGGCCTCAAGACGGCGGTGGTGGTCGCGGTGCGCGGCCGGAAACTCGACGACGCGGCGCGCGCCGACGTCGCGCGCGGCTTCGAGGATGCGATCGTCGAGACGCTGGTCGCGAAGTCGCTGCGTGCGCTGCGCCAGACCGGGCTCGATGCGCTCGTCGTCGCGGGCGGCGTCGGCGCCAATCGCCGGCTGCGCGCCGCGCTCACCGCGGCCGTGGAGGCTGCCGGGGGTCGTGTGCACTTCCCGCGGCCGGAGTTCTGCACCGACAACGCCGCCATGGTGGCGCTCGCCGGCCACCACCGGCTGGCCGCGGGCGAGCGCGAGGCGCTGTCCGTGCGCGTGCGCGCCCGCTGGCCGCTCGAAGAACTGCAACCACCGGGTGTTGCCGCGAAGGGCGCGAAATGAAGGGGACGCACCCCTTCATATTCGCGAACAAAGATTGTGCCGGCCTGTACGTGAAGGCGAATATGAAGGGGTGCGTCCCCTTCATTTCGCCCCCTCCGAGGTAATCGATGGACCGAATTTTCATCACTGCGCTGACCACCGAGGCCGTCATCGGCATCTACGACTGGGAGCGCGAGGTGAAGCAGCGCCTCGAGGTCGACCTCGAGGTCTGGAAGGACCTGCGCGCCGCGGGCCGCAGTGACGCCATCGAGGACACGCTCAACTACAAGTCCGTCGCCAAGCGCGTGCTCGCATTCGTCGAGGCGAGCAGCTACCGCCTGGTCGAGGCGCTAGCCTGCGAAATCGCGCGCATCGTGCTCGAGGAGTTCGAGGTCGCGCGCGTGCGGGTGACCGTGCACAAACCGGGCGCGATCCGCCACTCGCGCGACGTGGGCGTCGTCGTCGAACGTGCCCGTGAAGGCTGACCCGCGCCGTGCCTGACGCCTACGTCGCGGCCGGCAGCAACGTGCGGCCGCGCGCGTGCCTGCGCGAAGCCCTGCGCCTGCTGGCGCGCGATTTCCCGCGCCTCGAGGTATCGCAGGCCTACGCGAACCCGGCCGTCGGCTTCGCGGGCGACGACTTCGTCAACCTGGTCGTGAAGTTCGCGGCCGACCTGCCGACCGAGGCGCTGATCGAGCGGCTGAAGTCGGTCGAGCGGATGTGCGGCCGCGAGCCGGGCGCGCCGAAATGGGGGCCTCGCACGCTGGACCTCGACCTGCTGCTGCACGGTGACGCTGTCGGCCGCATCGCCGGCAAGGCGCTGCCGCATCCGGACCTGCTCACGCGCGCCTGGGTGCTCGGCCCGCTCGCCGGGCTCGCACCGGCGCTCGAGCATCCTGTCACGGGCGAGCGCATGGACGCGCTCTGGAGCCGGTTCGACCGGCACGCGCATCCGCTGAAGCCGGTCGCGCTCGACGACGCGGACGCATGAAAGGGCTAGCGATCGTCGCCGCCGGCGAGCCGGCCGCCGTCCACCGCCAGCACCTCGCCGGTGACGAATGGCGCGTCCGTCGCGAAGAACAGCGCCGCTTTCGCGACGTCTTCCGGGCTGCCTGCGCGCTTGAGCGCGGTGCGCGCGACGATGCGCTCGCGCAGCGGCGAATCGACGCCCTGCTCGGGCCAGAGCACCGGACCGGGCGCCACGGCATTCACGCGCACCGCCGGGCCGAGTTCCCGCGCGAGCGAGCGCGTCAGCATCACCAGTGCCGCCTTGGCGGCGCTGTAGACCGCGTGATGGCGCAGCGGCCGCAGGCCATGGATGTCGGCGATGTTGAGCACGAGACCCTCGCGCTTCGCCAGCTCCGGCGCGGCGGCCTGCGAGAGAAACAGCGGTGCGCGCAGGTTCGACCCGATGAGGTCGTCGAACTGGTCCGGGGTGATGGCGCCGACCGGCGTCGGATAGAAGGTCGAGGCGTTGTTGACCAGTACGTCCAGCCGGCCGAAGGCGCGCATCACGGCGAGGGGCAGCTGCGCGCAGGCTTCGACGTCGCCGAGATCGGCTGCAAAGCCGCGTGCAGATCCCTTCCGCAGGCCTTCGAGGCGCGCGACGAGCGCATCGGCTTCCGCGCGCGAGCTGCGGTAGTGGACCGCGACCCGCGCGCCCGCGGCGTGGAAGGCCGTTGCGATGACCGCGCCGACCCGCCGCGCGGCGCCGGTGATGAGGACGACCTTGTCGGCGAGCGGCGGGACGGCTGTTGGCATGCGTTTCGCGGCGCGGCGGTGGACGGGGCGCGACCATATCACGGGCCGCGGGAACGCAGGTGATGACGCCCGGTGGACCGGCGCCGCTCGAGCCGCAGGAGGCGCGGCGGTCCCGGGAGCTGGCCGCGCGCCTGCGCGAGCGCATCGCCGCCGGCGGCGGCTGGCTGCCGTTCCCGGCGTTCATGGAGGCGGCGCTGTATGAGCCCGGACTCGGCTACTACGTTTCGGAGGGCGCGATCTTCGGGCCGGCCGGGGATTTCGTCACGGCGCCCGAGCTCTCGCCGCTGTTCGCGGCCTGCCTGGCGCATGCGGTCGGGGGCCTGCTGACCGGCGAGGGCGACGAACTGGTCGAGTTCGGCGCCGGCAGCGGGCGCCTCGCCGCGGAGCTGGTCGCCGCGCTGGCGCGCGGAGGCCGCGCCCCGCGCCGCTACCGCATCGTCGAGCCGAGCCCGGTCCTGCGCGAGCGCCAGCGCCGCTTGCTCGAGGGCGCGCCGCGGGCGGCCACCGCCTTCGAGTGGCTGGATGCGCCGCCGCGCGAGCCCTGGACCGGCGTCGCGATCGCCAACGAGGTGCTGGACGCGTTGCCCGTCGACCGCTTCCGCATCACGCGGGACGGTTGCGAAGCGATCGGCGTGGCGGCCGACGGGGAAGACTTCCGCTGGGAGGCAGGGCCCGCGGACGCCGGGCTCGCGGCGGCGGTCGCGGCGCTCCAGCGGCGCCTGCCGGAACCCATGCCCGCGGGCTACGTGTCGGAGCTGCGCACCGGCCAGGGCGCCTGGCTGCGCGCGGCGACGGCGACGCTCTCGCGCGGCGCGTTCCTCGCGATCGACTACGGGTTGCCCGGCGCCCAGTACTATCACGCGTCGCGCGACGGCGGCACGCTGTGCGGATTCCGCCGCCACCGGCGGGTCGAAGACCCGCTGGCCGCGCCCGGGACGCGCGACCTGACGGCCTGGGTCGATTTCTCGGCGCTAGCGCAGGCAGCCCGCGCGGCGGGCCTCGAGCCCGCGGGCTTCGCGACCCAGGCGCATTTCCTGCTGGAGAACGGGATCGATAGCGAACTCGCGCGCTTGACCGAAGGCGCCGCCGAAGCCGGGCGAGCCGCGCACGCCCAGGCCGCCGCGACGCTGCTCCTGCCCGGCGAGATGGGCGAGCGCTGCAAGGTGATGGCGCTGGCGCGCGGAATCCGCGAATCCGTCCGCGGTTTCGGTTTCAGGGACCTCACGGCAAGCCTGTAGACTGTCGGCCATCTTGGACGCCGTACACGCCATCGTCCTCGCGATCGTCCAAGGGCTTTCCGAGTTCCTGCCGATCTCGAGCTCGGGACATCTCGTGCTCGTCCCGCACCTGTTCGGCTGGCCGGACCAGGGGCTCGCGTTCGACGTTGCCGTGCACGTCGGCACGCTGTTCGCCGTCGTGGCGTACTTCAGGCGCGAAATCGCGGCCATGGCTCGGGCCTGGTTCGGCTCCATCGCGGGCGGCGAACTGACGCGGGATGCGCGCCTCGCCTGGTGCGTCCTGGTCGCCACGATCCCGGTCGGCGTCGTCGGACTCGCCTTCGGCGGGCTGATCGAGGAGAAGCTGCGCAATCCGCTCGCCGTCGCGACCCTGCTCGCGGCGTTCGGCGCCCTGATGTGGCTCGCCGACCGCTACGGTCGCTCGGTGCGCGACGAGTACTCGGTCGGCTGGCGCGACGCGGTGCTGATCGGCTGCGCGCAGGCGCTCGCGCTGATGCCGGGCACTTCGCGTTCCGGCGTCACCATGACGATGGGCCGCGCGCTCGGCATGACGCGCGAGGCGGCGGCGAGATTCTCCTTCCTGCTTGCGGTGCCGGGCATCGGCATGGCGGGCGCTTACGAATTCCTGCAGCTCGCGACGTCCGGGGACCGTACGGTGGACTGGGGCGTGACCGGGCTCGGCGTCCTGGTCGCGGCCGTCACCGGCTACCTGTGCATCGCCTGGTTGCTGCGCGTGATCAACCGCATCGGGCTCGCGCCCTTCGCGCTTTACCGGTTCGCGCTCGCGGCGCTGCTGTTCTGGGTGTTCGCGTAGCCGGGCGGCAGGCCCTAGCCCGCCGGCGCTGATTTCAGCGCGGCCAGCCGGCGCCGCCGCAGCAGCTCGCCGATCTGGTCGCCGCGCTTGCCTTCGCGGTCGGATTCCTCGAGGACGACGGCGGCCGCTGCCGCCTGGGCTGCCCGCAGGCGGTCCGCCTGCGGATACGGCTCGAGCGCGAGGCCGCCGCGTCCGCGATGGTCGGCTTCGCAGGCGATGAGCAGCTCGCAAAACCGCTCCGGTCGCCGGAACGCGTCGCAGGTTTCGAGCAGCTCGAGGATCGTGCGCGGCCTGAGCTCGAGCGCCCGGTGCACGAGCCCGTGCCAGCGCGCCGCGAGCACCGCGAGGTCGCGATGGTCGGTGGGAACGCGCAGCCGCTCGCAGACCGCCGTGACCAGGCGCGCCCCGGATTCCTCGTGGCCGATGTGCCGCGGCCACTGCGAGCGCGGCGTCCGGCCCTTGCCCAGGTCGTGCATCAGCGCGGCGAAACGGATCCGCGGCTCGGCAGTCAACGCCGCCGCGGCCTGCATCACGAGTTCCATGTGCAGCCCCGTGTCGATCTCGGGATGCCATTTTTCCGGCTGCGGAACGCCATAGAGGGCATCGAGCTCCGGGTAGATGCGCGCCAGCGCGCCGCACTCCCGGAGCGCGCGCAACCAGGCCTGCGGGGCGGGTTCGGCAAGCGCCTTGGCGGTCTCCTGCCAGGTGCGCTCGGGCACCAGCGCATCGGCTTCGCCGGCGGCGACCATCGCGCGCATGCGCGCGAGCGTCTCGGGCGCGATGGAGAAGCCGAGCGGTTCGTAGCGCGCGAGGAAGCGCGCCACGCGCAGGATCCGCACCGGGTCCTCGTTGAACGCCTCCGAGACGTGCCGGAGCCTGCGCGCCTCGAGGTCGGCGAGCCCGCCGTGCGGATCGACCAGCGTTCCGTCCGCGTCGCGCGCCATCGCGTTGATCGTCAGGTCGCGCCGCTTCAGGTCTTCCTCGAGCGACACGTCCGGCGAGAACGAGAGCTCGAAGCCGCGGTAACCGGGGCCGGTCTTGCGTTCGGTGCGCGCGAGCGCGTATTCCTCGGCGGTCTCGGGATGCAGGAACACGGGGAAATCGCGCCCGACCTGCCGGTAGCCCGCATCCAGCATCTGCTGCGGCGTCGCGCCGACCACGACCCAGTCGCGCTCGCCGACCGGCCGGCCGAGCAGCTCGTCGCGAACCGCGCCGCCGACCAGATAGACTTTCATCGCATCATGTTACGCGATCCGCCGCCGCGCCCGGTCCGGCTGCTTGCCGCCGCCGTGGCCTGCTGCGTGCTGCCGGGTTGCTACTACGCGCACCTCGCCGCCGGCCAGCTCGAGATGAACGACAAGCGCGAGCCGATCGCCGAGGTGATCGAGCGGTCCGGCACCGCGCCCAAGCTGCGGCAGCAGCTGGAACTGGCTGCGCGCGCGCGCGACTTCGCGATCGACGAACTCGGGCTGCCCGACAACGGCAGCTACCGGACGTTCGCCGACCTCGGTCGCCGGTATGCCACCTGGAACCTGTTTGCCGCGCCGGAGTTCTCCGTCCAGCCCGAACGCTGGTGTTTTCCGGTGGCCGGTTGCGTGAGCTACCGGGGTTACTTCGACGAGGCGCGCGCCTTGCGCAAGGCCGAGAAGCTGCGTGCGCGGGGCTACGACGTGTGGATCGGGCCTTCGATCGCGTATTCGACGCTCGGGCACCTGCGCGACCCGGTGCTGAACACCATGCTCGCCTACGGCGACACCGAACTCGTCGCCTTCATCTTCCACGAGCTCGCGCACCAGGCGGTCTATGCGCAGGGCGACAGCGACTTCAACGAGGCCTTCGCCGGCGTCGTCGAAAACGAGGGTCTCCGCCGCTGGCTCGCGCTCGAGGGACGGCCCGAAGAACTCGCCCGGTACGCCCGGCGCCGCGAAAGGCAGCTCGAGGCCGCCGGCCTCATGGTGGCTTCGCGACGCCGGCTTGCCGGGCTGTACGACAGGCCGCTCCCCGCGGATGACGTGCGCGTCCTCAAGGCCGAGGAGTTCGCGCGCCTGCGGGAAGCGCTCGCCGCGGGCGGCCACCCGGCGACGGGCGACGTCAACAACGCCCGCCTGGTTGCGGTCGCGACCTACGAACGCTGCGTGCCGGCGTTGCGCGCCGAACTCGAGCGCCTGGGCGGCGACCTTCCCGCGTTCTATGCGGCGATGGCCCGCCTGGCCGCCAGCGCCCCGGCGCGCGTCGAAGTCTGCGCCCGCGGCTGAACGTTCAGGCGAGGAGGTAGCCGGGCATGATTGCGCCGAGCGGCTGCGGCCGGATGCCGAGCCGCGCGAGGCCATTGACCCTGCACACCGCGTCGACGAGCAGCGATCGGTAGTTGTCCGTCGAGAACGGCTTGCCGGGCAGGAAATCGCAGATCGCCGCCTGCAGGCGCGCCGCGACGTCCGGGATGCCGACCACGGCGCGCGCGATTCCGAGCCCGTCGCGCACCCGGCAGACGATCTCCCTGAGCGTCATCTGCTCCGGGCCGCACAGCTCGTAGCACTCGCCGGCGGTCGCGTCGTCGGCCAGCGACTGCCGCAGCGCGGCGACGACGTCGCCGACCCAGACCGGTGCAAAACGCGCATCGGGACGCGCCAGCGGCAACACGAGCGGAATCGCGCGCAGCAGCCGCGCGAACCGGTTCACGAAGTCGTCGCCCGGTCCGAAGATCACCGAGGGTTGGAAGATCGTCCAGGCGAGGTCCGGCCCCGATTCGTCGCGGATCGCGCGCTCGCCGCGGCCCTTGCTGCGCAGGTACTGGCTGGGGCCGTGGTCGGCGTCGGCATTGAGGGCGCTCACGTGCAGCAGGCGGTCCACGCGCCCGCGCCGGCAGGCCTCGACGAGCTTGCGCGGCAGCTCGGCGTGCGCCCGGTCGAAGCCGCGGCCGCCCCGGCCACGCTCGTTGAGGATGCCGACGAGGTTGATCACCGCCTGCCGCCCCGCGCAGAGCGCGGCGAGCTGGCCGGCGTCGTGGATGTCGGCGGCAACCCGCTTGACCGCGGGCATCGGGGCGAGGTGCCGGGCGCGGGAGGGGTCGCGCGTGGGGACCGTGATCCGCCAGCCGTCGCGGGCGAGTGCCGCGCACAGGTGCGTGCCCACGAAACCCGATCCGCCGAGGACGCAGATCGAACCCGGTGTCATCGCCCGATTATAGGGGTCGGCGCCTCATGCGCGCGCCTGGCCGGCCGGGGCGTGTGGCGGGCGTGCGAGCGCGGCGGGACTCCCGCTCGTTCGCTCCGCCGGAACTTCAGTCGCTCACTCGCGAGGTCCCGCCGCGCTCGCACGCGCCCGATACGCCGCCGCCGGTTGAGCGCTCGCCATGCCGCGACGCGTCTCGCGCGCGCGCCGGCCGGACGGGTCCCCGAGCGAAGCGACTAATGTTCCGGCGGAGCGAGCGAGGGTCCCCGGCCGGCCGGCGCGCGCATGACGGGTCCCGCCGGCGAAGCAGCGCGCCACCACCGCAGCCTGCCAAGCGCGCGCGAAACGCCGTGCCCGACCTTATCGCAGGGGCAACAGCAGGACCTGGTTCCCGCGCCGCAGCTGCACGAGCAGCGTGGCCTGGTCCTTGACCGCGGCCTTCAACTCCGAGAGCGAGGAAACCCGCTGGCGGTTGACGGCGATGATGCGGTCGTCCGCAAGCAGGCCGGACTGGGCTGCAGGACTTCCCGGAGCGACCGCACGGATGCGGACCCCGCTGACCGAGTCCTCGGAGACCTCGACGAGGTCCGCGCCGGCAAGCGCCGGGTGGATCGATTCGGCATCCGCAAGCTGGGCGGGCTCCTTCAGCACGGCGGTGACGGTCCGCGGCTTGCCTTCGCGCAACAGGCCGATCTGCACCGATTCTCCGACCTTCAGCATGCCGATCGTGTTGCGCAGCTCGGAATTGGTGCGGATCGCCTCGCCGCTGACCGAGGTGATCACGTCCCCGGCCTCGATGCCGGCCTTGGCGGCGGCGGAACCCTGGGTGACCTGCGAGACCAGGGCGCCCTGGGCGTTCTCGGCGAGGCCGAGGCTCTTGCGGAATTCCGGCGTCAGCGACAGGGTCGTCACGCCGAGCTGGCCGCGGTTGACCTGGCCGGTCTCGATCAGCTGCTCCATGACCGAACGGACCATGTTCGACGGGATCGCGAAGCCGATCCCGATGTTGCCGCCCGATTGCGACAGGATCACCGAGTTGATGCCGACCAGGCTGCCGTCGAGGCCGACCAGCGCGCCGCCGGAATTGCCGGGATTGATTGCGGCGTCGGTCTGGATGAAGTCCTCGTAGCCGTCCCGGCTGACCCCGGTCCGGCCGAGGGCGCTGACGATGCCGGAGGTCACGGTGTGCTGCAGGCCGAACGGGTTGCCGATCGCGATCACGAAGTCGCCGACCTGGACCTTGGACGAGTCGGCGAGGCGGATCTCGGCGGGCAAGAGCGTGTCCTTGACGCGCAGCACCGCGACGTCCGAACCGGGGTCGGCGCCGACGACCTCGGCCTTGAGTTCGACGTCGTCGACCAGCGTGACGGTGATCTCCGTGGCGTTCTTGACGACGTGAGCATTCGTGACGATGTAGCCGTTCTTCGCGTCGACGACGACGCCCGACCCGGCGCTGCGGAACTCGCGGTCACGCTGCTGCGCATCCGGCGGCAGGCCGAAGAAGCGGCGGAAGCCCGGGTCGTCGAAGAACGGGTTGCGCGGCGCTGCGACCGTCCCGCGCACCGCGATGTTGACCACCGCCGGCGAGACGCTGCGGATGATCGGGGCGAAGGAAGGCAGCGCGTTCTGCGCGGAAACTGCGGCGGAAACCGCGAAAGCGGCCAGGGCCGCGAGCATTGCGAGGGTTCTCTTCATGCGCTCTGTCCTCGTTGGGGCGCGAACTCTGACCGGCCGCGGCCGGCACAAGTTCCGGTGCACGCGAGCCTTGATTTTCCGGCGTGCGGGCGCTCGCGTGCACGATCTGCGCGTAAATTGTGGCGTTTTTCCGCATACAAGATGTTGTACTGCGCGGAAATCGGGCCTGGCGCGGGCGCGGCGCGGGCACTGACCGGAAATCGCCTGAAGTGACATTTATAACGTATTGATAAATAAGAATATTAATAGAGCCAATTTTTCCATAAGGAAATCCTTGACACCACCTGCCCTGCGGAAATAATTTCACAACCCTGACACAAGATCTTGTGGTCGCCGACCGAAAGCGGAACCGGCCGGCAGAGAGCGTCAGGGAGCCACGCGGAATCGATCGCAGGCGGCGCAGCAAAGCGCATGCCCGGGTGAGATTTCTCCGGCGAAATCGTGGGTTGCTGGAACGAGGGGAGCTTCGCGGGAAAAATGAGCACAGCGGTCAGGATCGAGCACAGAGACGTCGAAGAAATTCCATTCCAGGAGGCGTCGCTCGACATTTGGGACCGGAAATACCGGTTGACCGCCAAGGACGGCACGCCGATCGACGCGACCATGGACGATACCTTCGCGCGTGTCGCGAGGACGCTCGCCGACGTCGAGGCGCCGGAGCAGCGCGAGTCCCTGTACGAGCGATTCCTGTGGGCGCTGCGCAAGGGCGCGATCCCGGCCGGGCGCATCATGTCGAACGCGGGCGCGCTCGAGCACAAGCCGGCGACCTCGACGATCAACTGCACGGTGTCGGGCACCATCCGCGACTCGATGGACGACATCCTGAACAAGGTGCACGAGGCCGGGCTGACCCTGAAGGCCGGCTGCGGCATCGGCTACGAGTTCTCGACGCTGCGGCCGCGCGGGGCGTACGTGGCGGGCGCCGGCGCGCACACCTCGGGCCCGATGTCGTTCATGGACATCTACGACAAGATGTGTTTCACGGTGTCCTCCGCCGGCGGCCGCCGCGGTGCGCAGATGGGCACATTCGACGTCGGCCACCCGGACGCCGTGGATTTCATCCGCGCCAAGCGCGAGAACGGCCGGCTGCGGCAGTTCAACCTCTCCCTGCTGGTGACGGACGAGTTCATCGACGCGGTGCGCGGTGACCGGGAGTGGAAGCTCGCCTTCCCGCTGTCGCTGCGCGAGTACGACCCGGGGCAGCACGACCTGCAGGACCCGGCCGCATTCGTCTGGCGCGAGTGGCCGGAGGGCGAGGGATACGTCGCGAACGACGAGGGCCTGGTCGCATGCAAGGTCTACAAGACCCTGCCGGCGCGCCGGCTGTGGGACGTCATCATGGCGTCCACCTACGACTTCGCCGAGCCCGGTTTCGTGCTGGTGGACCGGGTCAACGAGCTCAACAACAACTGGTGGTGCGAGAACATCCGCGCCACCAATCCCTGCGGCGAGCAGCCGCTGCCGCCCTACGGTTCCTGCCTGCTCGGTTCGGTGAACCTGACGCGTTTCGTGCGCCGGCCGTTCACGGACGAGGCGAGCTTCGACTGGGACGAGTATCGCGAGGTGGTGCGCACCTTCACGCGCATGCTCGACAACGTGGTCGAGATCAACGGCCTGCCGCTCGGCCGCCAGCGCGACGAGATCACGCGCAAGCGCCGCCACGGCATGGGCTTCCTGGGCCTCGGTTCCACCATCACGATGCTCGGCATGAAGTACGGCTCGCCCGAATCGATCGCGTTCACCGACAACGTGTCGCGCGAGATGGCGATCTCGGGCTGGGAGGCGGGGCTCGATCTCGCGCGCGAGAAGGGCCCGGCGCCGATCATGAACGAGGAGTTCACGGTCACGCGCGCGATGCTGCGCAAGCGCCCGGAAATGGCGCGCGACGGCTGGAAGGTCGGCGACCGCGTGCCGGGCCGCATCCTGCACGCGCGCTACAGCCGCTACATGCGCCGCCTCGCCGAGGTCGCCCCGGAGCTGGTCAAGCAGCTCGAGTCCGTGGGCAGCCGCTTCACGCACCACAGCTCGATCGCGCCCACCGGCACGATCTCGCTCTCGCTCGCGAACAACGCCAGCAACGGCATCGAGCCGTCGTTCGCGCACCACTACTTCAGGAACGTGATCCGCGAGGGCAAGAAGTCGAAGGAGCGCGTGGACGTCTACTCCTTCGAGCTGCTCGCCTATCGCGAGCTGGTCAACCAGCGCGCCATGCCGGGATCGACCAACGCGGCCGAGGCGCTGCCGGAGTACTTCGTCACCGCGGACAGCATCGGCCCGCGCGAACACGTCGAGATCCAGGCGGCCGCCCAGCGCTGGGTCGACTCCTCGATCTCGAAGACCGCGAACGTGCCGACCGACTTCCGCTACGAGGATTTCAAGGACATCTACCTCTACGCGCACGAGAAGGGACTCAAGGGCTGCACGACCTTCCGCTTCAATCCCGAGGCGCACCAGGGCGTGCTGGTCAAGGAGGACGACCTCAAGAACACGACTTACGTGTTCATCGACGAGGACGGCAACGAGATCGAGGTGCGCGGCGACGAGGAGATCGAGTACGACGGCGAGGTGCACACCGCCGCCAACCTGTACGACGCATTCAAGGAAGGCTATTACGGGCGCTTCTGAGCGCGCGAGGAACCGACATGAGCCGGATCAGGATCGAGAAGAAGATCGTCAAGTACCGCGTGCAGAAGCCCGAGGCCGAAAAGCCCGCTGCAGCCGGCCCCCGCGAGGGCAAGGTGATCCGCAAGGAGGGCGGCGGCAAGGTCCTGCGCATCCACGAGAAGCTCGAGCGTCCCGACGTGCTGATCGGCTCGACCTACAAGATCAAGACGCCGGTCTCCGACCACGCGATGTACCTGACGATCAACGACATCGTGATGAACGAGGGCACCGAGCACGAGCACCGGCGGCCGTTCGAGATCTTCATCAACTCGAAGAACCTCGACCACTTCCAGTGGATCGTCGCGCTGACGCGGGTCATCTCGGCGGTGTTCCGCAAGGGCGGCGAGGTCGCGTTCCTGACCGAGGAACTGAAGGCCGTGTTCGACCCGCGCGGCGGCTACTGGCAGCCCGGCGGGAAGTTCATGCCGTCCCTGGTCGCCGAGATCGGCTACGTGGTGGAGCGGCACCTGCAGTCGATCGGCCTGATGCACAAGCCCGAGATGGACGAGTCGCAGCGCCTGCTGGTCGAGGCCAAGAAGAAGGAGTACGAACAGCGGCAGAAGCAGCAGGACGCCTTCGCCGAATCGAGCTACCCGGAGGGCGCGCAGCTGTGCGCCAAGTGCAGCACGGCGGCGCTGGTGCAGCTGGACGGCTGCATGACCTGCCTGTCCTGCGGCGATTCCAAGTGCGGCTGATGCCGCGCACGATTTTTCACGCGCCTGCCGGGTCCCCGCCCGGCGGTCCCTGACAACAGGGGCTGCGCGTGACCTCCCAGGCGGCCTTCGGGCCGCCTTTTTTCCGCGTGGTGCCGGGTCGTAGGATTCGTAGCTTTCATGATGAGTGATCGGTAGATCGGCATGCGCACTCCGCGAAAGCTACGAATCCTACGACCCGGCACCATCTTGGCCGTCGCCGCATTGCTCGCCGGATGCGCGACCGTGCGCCTGTACGACGGCCCGCCGCTCGCGCCTGACGAACGGGCGATCGTGCGCGCCGATCCCGCGGTGAGCGCCGGGTTGCCGGTCCAGGTGCGGCTGCGCCGCGTCAACGACCGCGAGGTGCGGATCTCGGCGAACCGCGTCGAACTGCCGCCCGGCAAGCACCAGATCCTGGTCGATTGCCGGGTCGAGGAAAGCGGTTCGGTGCGCCGCTTCACCGTCGAGGCGGATCTCGAAGCGGGCGGCCGCTACCGGCTGGTCGCCAATGCCAGCGCCCGGAATTGTGAGGCGGTCGCGCTGATCCCCGACTGACCCGGCGAAGCGGCGCGTTATAATGTCTCGCGACATGTATCGCAAGCTATTGATTTTGATCCTTCTCGCGGCTCCGGCCGCCGGGGCCCATGCAGACTCCATGGGTGGGCTGGCGGGCCCGGCCGGCATGCTGCAGCCGGTCGACCGGGTGGTCGTGCACAAGGGCAAGCGGCTCATGGAGCTGTATCGCGGCGCCGGTGTCGTCGCGAGCTACAAGATCTCGCTCGGTCTCGCGCCCGCCGGCCACAAGCAGCGCGAAGGCGACTACCGCACGCCGGAAGGCAGCTATCGCCTGACGCGCCGCAACGCGCAGAGCGATTTCTTCCTCGCCGTGCAGGTTTCCTACCCGGAGGCCGCGGATGTCGCGCTGGCGCGCAAGAACGGCTGGGCGCCGGGAGGTGCGATCATGGTGCACGGGCTTCCGAACCAGCTGAAGTACCCGCGCAACCGCTACCTCAGCACCGACTGGACCGACGGCTGCATCGCGCTCTCGAACGAGGACATGCTGGATTTCTGGCTGCTGACCGGGCAGGGGACGCCGATCGAGATCCGCCCGTGAGCGGCAACGCCGCGCCCGACCTGACGGCAGTCGTGCACGCGCGCGTCTCGCCGAAGGGCGTGCTCGACAACCTCTCGCAGCAGGAAGTCGACAAGCTGCTGGACCGCGGCCAGGGCGGCCTCTACCCGCTGTTCCGCCGCTGCGCGCTCGCGGTGCTGAATTCCGGCACGCTGATCGACGACGCGCGGCTGATCTTCGACGCCTACAAGGACTTCGAGCTGCGCATCGTCCGCGAGCCCTGGGGCATCAAGCTCGAGATGCAGCACGCCCCGGGCAGCGCCTTCGTCGACGGCGAGATGATCCGCGGCGTCAAGGAACACCTGTTCGCGGTGCTGCGCGACATCGTCTACACGCACAACGAGATCGTCGCGCGCTTCGACCTCGACGATCCGGCAAGCGTCACCAACGCGATCTTCTGCATCCTGCGCAATGCGCGCGCGCTCGAGTACAAGGGCCGGCCCGACCTCGTGGTCTGCTGGGGCGGGCATTCGATCCCGCGCGAGGAATACGACTACACCAAGCTGGTCGGCTACGAACTCGGCCTGCGCGGGCTTTCGGTGTGCACGGGCTGCGGCCCCGGCGCGATGAAGGGCCCCATGAAGGGCGCCACCATCGGCCACTCCAAGCAGCGCATCCGCGACGGGCGCTACATCGGCATCACGGAACCCGGGATCATCGCGGCGGAGCCGCCGAACCCGATCGTGAACCAGCTCGTGATCATGCCGGACATCGAGAAGCGCCTGGAGGCGTTCGTGCGGCTGTGCCACGGGATCATCGTCTTCCCCGGCGGCGCCGGCACGGCCGAGGAGATCCTCTACCTGCTCGGGATCCTGCTCGATCCGGAAAACGCGAACCAGCCGCTGCCGCTCGTGTTCACCGGGCCGCGCGAGAGCGCCGGGTATTTCCGGCACGTGGACCGCTTCATCGGCCAGACGCTCGGCGAAGAGGCGCGGCAACGCTACCGGATCATCGTCGACGACCCGCCGGAGGTCGCGCGCGAGATGCAGCGCGGGTTCGACGCGGTGCGGCGCTCGCGGCGCCGGGCCGGGGATGCCTACAACTACAACTGGCTGCTGAAGGTCCCGAGCGACTTCCAGCGGCCGTTCGAGGTCAGCCACGCGGCGATGGCGGGGCTCACGCTCACGATGGATCAGCCCGTGCACGAGCGGGCGGCCAATCTGCGCCGGGCGTTTTCCGGCATCGTCGCCGGCAACGTCAAGGAACGCGGCATCCGCCTGATCGAGGAAAACGGGCCGTTCGAGATCCACGCGGCGCCGGAGATCGCAGGGCCGCTGGACGAGCTCCTGCGGGTGTTCGTGGCCGAGCGGCGCATGAAACTGGTCGGGGAGTACCGCCCGAGCTACCGCATCGTCTGATCGCGTCTCAGCCGGGCCATCGCGCCCGGGACCTGTGATGCAGTTCCTGTTTGGCGTGGCATCCGACGCGTAACTTGCAGGTCATGAAGCCTGTTCAGGTGCCGCGGGCGTGAGCGACATCAAGAGCGACATCAAGGTGACGCCGCCCGAAGGCCGCGATCGCGCTGCCGCCGATCCCGCCCCGCGGCTGCCGCGCCGCGCACCGGCGAGCCGGCACGGCGCGATTTCGCGCGAACTCACCAAGTACTCGAACTACAAGACCTGGGCGGAGAAGGCGCGCGGCGCATTCGCCACCGAGGGCGATGCTCCCGGCACCGGCGGCGCCAACCTCGGCCGCCGCTCCACCGACCGCTGAGGGCCCGATGGAGCGCCTGGTCCAGTTGCTCGACGAGATCGAGGACATCCTCTCCGTCCTCCGCCACCAGCTCGGCCTCTGGCCGGGCGCGTAGCGCCCCGGGGTCAGACCCCTTCAGCATTCCGCCATCTATTACTCGCAGGAAGACAGTTCGCTGAAGGGGTCTGACCCCTCCGCCTGTCCCCGCCACCTTCTTTCGCTGCTATCGTTACGCCATGACGCGCCTTCTCGTCGTGGCCCTCGCGGCCGCCGTGCTCGCCGCCGACGCGCTCGCGCAGTCGCCTGCGAGCGCGTCGCCTGAAGTCATGCCGGAGCCTGCGGTGCTGGTGACGGACGTCGTGACAGGCGTCGGCGACGTGGCCTTGCCGGGCATGAACCTGATCGTCCACTACACCGGCTGGCTGCACGACCCGGCCGCGAAGGACCAGCGCGGGCGCAAGTTCGACAGCTCGCGCGATCGCGGCCAGCCGCTGTCCTTCCTGCTCGGCGCAGGCCGCGTGATCCGCGGCTGGGAGCAGGGCCTGGCGGGCATGAAGGTCGGCGGCACGCGCCGCCTGGTGATTCCGCCGTCCCTCGCCTACGGCGCCCGCGGCGCCGGCAATGGCGTGATCCCGCCGCATGCGACGCTCGTCTTCGACGTCGAGCTGCTCGCGGTCGAGACCGTGACCCTGCAGGAAAACAGCCAGTAATCCCCGAGGTTCCCCCATGCACTTCATGATCCGCCTGGCCGCCCTGGCCACGCTCCTGCCCGCCGGCGCCGCGACCGCGGCGACGCTGATCCACGCCGGCCGCCTGGTCGACGGCGTGAGCGCCGCGCCGCGCGAGCGAGTGACCGTGGTCGTGGACGACGGTCGTATCCAGGCGATCGAGGGCGGGTTCCGGGCGGCGGGCAGCGGCGACGAGGTCGTGGACCTCGCCGCGGCCACGGTCCTGCCGGGTTTCATGGACATGCACGTGCACCTGACTTCCGAGCACAGCCGCACCAGCGAGCTCGACAGCCTCAAGAAGGGCGAGGCGGACCGCGCCTACGACTCCACGGTCTTCGCCGAGCGCACGCTCATGGCCGGCTTCACGACGGTGCGCAACCTCGGCGACCAGTGGAACGTGTCGATCGCGCTCAAGCGCGCGATCGACACGGGCAAGGTCAAGGGGCCGCGCATCTTCACCGCCGGACGCTCGATCGGCACGCGCGGCGGCCACGCGGACGCGACCAATTCCTTCGGCCCGTTCCTCTCGAGCCCCGACCCGCGGCTCGACACGGTCTGCAACGGTGCGGACAGCTGCCGCGAGGCGGTCCGCCAGCGCTACAAGGACGGTGCCGACTCGATCAAGATCACCGCGACCGGAGGCGTGCTGTCGATCGCGAAGTCAGGCAGCGCGCCGCAGTTCACCGACGAGGAACTGGTCGCGGTCATCTCGACGGCGCACGACTACGGCATGAAGGTCGCCGCCCACGCGCACGGCGCCGAAGGCATCACGCGCGCCGTGCGCGCCGGGATCGACTCGATCGAGCACGGCACCTTCATGGACGACGAAGGAATGCGCCTCATGAAGGAGAAGGGCACGCACTACGTGCCGACGATCTCCGCGGGCCGCTGGGTGTACGAACAGGCCCAGGACCCGACCTACTTCCCGGCGATCGTGCGCCCCAAGGCGCTGTCCGTCGGCCCGCAGATCCAGGAGACCTTCGGCAAGGCCTGGAAGGCGGGCATCACGATCATGTTCGGCACCGATTGCGGCGTCTGCGCGCACGGCGACAACGGCAAGGAATTCGGCTACATGGTCGAGGCCGGCATGCCGGTGATGGAGGCCATCCGTTCGGCGACCATCGTCCCGGCCCGCTACCTCGGGATCGACGACCGCCTCGGCAGCCTCGAGGCCGGCAAGGTGGCCGACATCGTCGCCGTGCCCGGCAATCCGCTCGACGACGTCCACGTGCTGGAGCGCGTGTCCTTCGTGATGAAGGACGGCGTCATCTACAAGCGTTGAGCGGGGTCGCGCCCAGGCGTTTCCCGTCGCGCGCTCGGCGCGGGGACTCAGCCCTCGCTCGCTCCGCCGGAACTTCAGTCGCTCGCTCGGGTGGTCCCCGCGCCGAGGGCGCGACGGGAAACGCATGACCGCCGCATCACCCAGCGTCGAGAAAGTCGCCATCGACGGGCCGGTCGGCGCCATCGAGGCGATGATCGAGCGCCCGAATGGTGCGCGCAGTGACATTGTCGCCGTCTGCTGCCATCCCCATCCGCTGTACGGCGGGACGATGCAGAACAAGGTGGTCCACACGCTGGCGCGCGCATGCCAGGACCAGCGGGTGACGAGCGTGCGTTTCAACTTCCGCGGCGTTGGCGCCAGCCAGGGCACGCACGATGACGGCGTCGGCGAGAGCGAGGACGCGGCGGCGGTCGCGGACTACGCGAAACGGGCGACTGGCGCGACGCGGCTGTGGTCGCTCGGCTTCTCGTTCGGCGGCTTCGTCGCGTACCGGCTCGCCACCGCGGGCGCGGCGAGCGCGCTGGTCACGGTCGCGCCGCCGGTGCAGCGATTCGATTTCACGCGCCTGCCGGTACCCGCCTGCCCCTGGCTCGTGGCGCAGGGCGATGCCGACGACCTCGTGGACCACGAACGCGTGCTCGCCTGGACGCGCAGCCTCGCACCGGCGCCGGAGGTGACGATCCTGCCCGGGGCGGAGCACTTCTTCCACGGCAGGTTGACGGAACTGCGCTCGATCCTGGGGGCGTGGCTCGCCGCGCGCGCAGCGGAAAAACGCTGAAAAGACCCTGAAAAACGAACGGGGCGGCCAGGCCGCCCCGTCGCTTCTCGAACTCGGAAACGGAAGGCGGCTCAGCCCACCATCTCGTTGAGGTTCTTGAGGGCGCGGATGCGCACCTTCTTCGAGGCGGGCTTGGCCTTGATGGTCATCTTCTCGCCCGTGAAGGGATTGACGCCCTCGCGCGCCTTGGTGGCGGCCTTCTTCACGACCCGCATCTTGCACAGGCCCGGCAGCGTGAACACGCCGTTGCCCTTGAGCGACTTCTTGATCTGGTCGCCGAGCGACTCCAGCACCGCGTTGACCTGCTTCTTGCTGAGGTCAGTCTTGGCAGCGACCGCCGCAACGACCTGCGACTTCGTCGGAGCCGCATTTTTTTTCGCCATTTAGATAGTCTCCTGTGGTTCTGTCAGCGACGGGGCGATCCCGCCAAATCAATTCCGGCGCGCACCATACCACGGAAAAACCGGCTGCATAAGTGGGTCGGAAGCGATTTGAAGCGGTTTTTAAAGGCTCGGCGCGCAGTCCGGAAAATCAGTCGAGTCCGAACTCCCGTGTCAAGCGGGTGCGGATCTCGGGACTCGCGGCCGTCGCGCGCGCCCGGATCTCGATGGTGATCGGCACGCGATGGCGAACCTCGACGGGCGCGAGCCAGGTGGGGCCGCCCGGGTCGTCGTGGCGTACGAGCCCGAGACCGCGCCGCTCGCCCGTGAGTGCGACGGTTTCGGCCTCGAGGGAATCGGCGTCTGTGCGCGTGCCGGCCGGTGCGTCCCGGCGTTCGAGCGTGATCACGAGCAGAGCTAGATTGCGCCTGCGGTCAATGCCGTAACTGCCCGCAATCTCTGCCGGCAGGTCGGTCGTCAACGTGAGCGCGTGACGCATGCGGTAGTCGCCGGCCTCGACCATGCCGGGATCGCGCAAGGGGACCGCCGGTGGCACGGAGGCGGGCGGCCCGTCGCAGGCCGCCGCGACCAGGCCGACGAGGACGACGAGGACGACGACGCGCGCGCAGGCCGGCGCCACGGCTCAGCCGATGAGGATGCGCAGGGCCTGGAGGCCGACGAGGGCCACCAGCGGCGAGAAGTCGATGCCGCCGAGTACCGGCAGGACGCGCCGGAGCGGTCCGAGCACGGGTTCGCACAACGCGGCGAGCAGCGCCGTCGCCGGGCTGCGCACCCCCGGGGCGACGAAGGACAGCAGCGCGTAGACGAAGATCAGCACGGTGTACAGCAGCAGCGTCGACAGCGCCAGGGCGCGCAGCGCCTCGGACGCCAGGGGCAGGAACGGGTACACGACCCCCGTGCGCAGGCGGAACAGGATCAGGGTCGCTGTCAGCTGGACGGCGAGGAGGGCGACCAGCGAGGCGGTGTCGAATCGCCCGGCCGGGGGCAGGACGCGGCGCAGGGGCATCACCAGCCAGTTCGTCAGCGCGAGGACCGCCTGGGCGAGGGGGTTCCTGAAATCGGCACGCACCAGCTGCAGCAGCACGCGCAGCAGGAAGGCGTAGACCAGGAACGTCAGCAGCGAGTCGACGAGGAAGATCACGGCGTCCATGCTGCGATTCTAGTGCGCCGGCCCGTGACCGGAGCAATAATGCGGTGCGGTTTCCGGCAGAAGGGGCGCCACGCCATGAAGCTCAACGTCAACGGGCGGGATGTGGAGACGGATGCTGCCGCCGACACGCCGATCCTCTGGGTGCTCCGGGACCACCTCGGCATGACCGGCACCAAGTTCGGCTGCGGCAAGGCGTTGTGCGGCGCGTGTACCGTTCACCTGGATGGCGCGCCGATCCGGTCCTGCGTGACGCCGCTCGCCGCCGCCGAGGGTCGCAGGATCACGACCGTCGAGGGCCTGTCACCCGATCGCAGCCATGCCGTGCAGCGTGCGTGGCTCGAGCTCGACGTGCCGCAATGCGGTTATTGCCAGTCCGGGCAGCTCATGTCGGCGGCGGCGCTGCTCGCGTCCAATCCCGCGCCCAGCGACGCGGACATCGACGCCGCCATGTCCGGCAACATCTGTCGCTGCGGCACCTATCCGCGCATCCGCAAGGCCGTCCACCGGGCGGCCGAGCTGGCGCGCGAGGGAGGTGCGTCGTGAGCGCGGTCCTGGATCCGGGCCGGCGTGACTTCCTCAAGGCTTCGGCCCTGGCAGGCGGCGGCCTCGTCATCGCCTTCTCGCTGCCGGGTTGCGGACGGAAACAGGCCCTGGGCTCCGCCGTCGGCGGGATGCCCAATGCCTGGTTGCGCATTGCGGGCGACAACACGATCACGGTGCTGGTGGACAAGTCGGAGATGGGGCAGGGCGTCTACACCGCGTTGCCGATGCTGGTGGCGGAGGAACTCGAGGTGCCGTTGGCCGCCATCCGGGTCGAGGCGGCGCCGCCCGGACCTGAATACGTCAACACGCTGATCGGCGTGCAGATCACCGGCGGCAGCACCAGCGTGCGCGAGGGCTGGGACAAGCTGCGCCAGGCCGGCGCGACGGCACGCGTGATGCTGGTACAGGCCGCCGCCGCCGCCTGGGACGTGGATCCCGCGGAATGCCGCGTGGAGGGCGGACGCGTGCTGAACGGGGACGGCGACGCGCTCACCTATGGCGCGGTCGCCGAGGCGGCGTCGAAGCTGCCGGTGCCCCAGGACGTGGCGCTCAAGTCGCCGGACGCCTTCACGCTCATCGGCACGCCCGCGCGGCGCACCGACAGCGCCGGCAAGGTCGATGGCACGGCACAGTTCGGCATCGACGTGCGGTTGCCCGGCATGCTGTACGGCGCGCTCCTGCAGCCGCCGGTACTCGGCGGCAAGCTGAAGTCCGTCGGCGCGAAGGAAACTGCCGAAGGCATGCCGGGTGTGCGCGGCATCGTGCCCACCAGCTCCGGCGTCGTCGTCGTGGCTGACCATTACTGGCAGGCGCGCCAGGCGCTCGCGGCGCTCGAGATCGAATGGGATGACGGCCCGAACGGGTCGCTGAGTTCGCGCAAGATCGCCGGGGCGCTCTCGCAGGCCGCCAGTCCGGGCAGCGGCATTGCGGTACGCAGCGACGGTGACGCGAAGGCAGCGCTGAAAGCGCCGAACCGGGTGCTGCAGGCGACCTACCGCCTGCCGCTGCTCGCGCATGCCACGCTCGAACCCATGAACTGCACGGCCGACGTGCACGCCGACGGCTGTGACGTCCACGTCGGCACGCAGTGGCAGGACGCGGCGCAGGCGACGGCCGCAAAGGCCGCCGGCCTCGATCCGGCGCAGGTGCGCGTCCATACGACGCTGCTGGGTGGCGGGTTCGGGCGGCGCCTGGAGCTCGATTTCATTCCGGCGGCGGTCGAGGCCTCGAAAGCCGTCGGCAAGCCGGTCCAGGTGATCTGGAGCCGTGAGGACGACATGACGCACGACGCCTACCGCCCGCCGGCCCACCATCGGGCGGCCGGTGCGCTGGACGGCGACGGCCGGCTGCTCGCCTGGCAGCTGCACCTCGTGAGCCCGTCGGTGACCGCGCGCATGTTCCCGGCCGCGGTCGCGGACCCCAAGGTCGCCGACCCGTTTGCCGTCGAGGCCGCCCAGAACTACCCGTACGACGTGCCGAACGTCGCGGTGGACTATCGGCGGGAAGAGATCGGCATCGACGTCGGCTACTGGCGCTCGGTGAGCCACGCCCTCAACTGCTTTACGGCCGAGAGCTTCATGGACGAGCTTGCCCACGCTGCGCGGCAGGATCCCTTCGAGTTCCGGCGTGCGCTGCTCGGCAAGCAGCCGCGCTTCCGGCGCGCGCTGGAAGAGGCGGCCGCGATGGCCGGCTGGGGCCAGGCGCCCGCGGGCCGGCACCAGGGCATCGCGCTGATGGAAGGCTACGGCACGCACCTCTCCCAGGTCGCCGAAGTGTCGGTCGAGGGCGGGCGCCTGAAGGTGCACCGCATCTGCTGCGCCGTGGATTGCGGGCGCATGGTCAACCCGGCGATCGTGGAGTCGCAGATCGTGAGCGGCATCGTGTTCGGCCTGACAGCCGCGCTGTGGGGCGAGATCACGCTCGAGGGCGGCCGCGTGCAGCAGGCCAACTTCGACGGTTACCGGCTGCTGCGCATGAACGAGATGCCGGCGATCGAGGTCAAGCTGATCGAGAGCGCCGAGGCGCCGGGCGGCGTCGGCGAACCGTCGACTGCGCTGGTCGCGCCGGCCGTCTGCAACGCCATCTTCGCGGCCACAGGCCGCCGCCTGCGCGAGCTGCCGATCGCGAAGTCGCTCGCGACGTGAAATAAAGGGGACGCGGTGGATTCCACTGGTCAATGCAACACCATGAAGGTAACGGAGGTGTTGCATGGGACGGAGACGGTTTTCGAAGGCTGAGACGGCCGAGCTATGGCGGCGCTGGCGGGTTGGCGAGACGCTGACCGA
>Ga0268299_1001825_pt1 | contig 31555 bp, 25 predicted proteins | sample NOBtaG_FD_193484 | JGI IMG/M metagenome (GOLD analysis project Ga0268299, IMG submission 193484) | Activated sludge microbial communities from bioreactor in Nijmegen, Gelderland, Netherland - NOB reactor | ecosystem: Engineered > Bioreactor > Aerobic > Activated sludge | place: Netherlands... | reverse complement strand
CGCCACTTTCCCGCAAGCACCAGCGCGGCCGAACCGGTCACCACCAGGCCGATGGCCGGGAACTCCATGGTGGTCGAACGGAGCTGCCATCCCGCGATGTCGAGCGACAATCCCGAACCGACGACGACAAAGAGCAGATCAACGGCGCACAGCAGGGACGCCGTTATCAGCGCAGTGTGGAGCACCGCCGACAGAATTCGCATGCCTCTCGGTCTCAACGCTGTATTTCCGCTCGGATCGTCCCTTGAAGCTCCAAATAGAAACAGGCTTCAACGGGCGTCATGATCCCTCACAATCCTATCGACCGGAAGCGCGGACACCGAGACAATCCGGATTTCTGCTTCCGAATGAAGCAGCCACCTGGCTTAGGAACACTTCCGTTTGAGCAGCGCGCGCGTCCCAAGAGTGCTCTCTCCGAACCAATTCGAGACCTCGACGCCCCATCTCCTTGGCTGTGGTAGGATTCCCGGCCATGTCCGATACGGCTTGAGCCAGTGCATGACCGTCATCGGCAGGGAATACAAGGCCGCAATGATTCGATCGGACCAGTTCCGTCTGATAGGGAAAGTCGCTGACGATCGCCGGTATGCCACAGGCGAGCGTTTCAAACAACTTGAGCGGGGCAAGGCCGGTCATGGACCTGCCTCCTGGATTTGATATCGGAACAAGTCCGGCCAACGCGCCTGCGACGATGGCCCCCACTTCCGCGTAGGGTTGCCGCCCCAACAGCACCAGCTTCGCGTTGTTCTGCGCCGCCTGTTGTAGAGTGCTCGTCCCACTCCCTTCGCCGACGATCACGAGAGAGACTTCCCGGGGCCAGGAGGCATCCTGTACAGCCGCAACCAAGGTGGAAATGCCGTGCCAATGGGCCAGCCCGCCAAAAAACACGACATACCGATCGGGCAACCCCTGATATCGTTCCCTGTCCGGGTTGAAGAGCTTCGTGTTCGCGCCGTTCGGGATGACGCACACCGGCTGATGACCGCCTGATTCCTCTTTCAGCCATCCGGCCAGCTGCGGGGTCACGGCGATCAACCCGACTGCACGGCGATATTGCGCTCGCCACAACCGAGTCACGAGATTCCGACATCTCGCCGCCGCCGGGTATCCGATAAAAATGTCCTCGTAGGGACCGTTGACTTCGTGAACCACCGGGACATGACAGATGCGCGCGGCCAGAGCAACGAGAGCGGCCATGGGGTGCGCTCGAATATAGATCATCTGGAACCGCCGGAGGTAACGGACCAACCGGATCTGAACACGCAGATGTTCCCATAGCCGGCTGGAAAGAGACGGCCGAACCCATCGGTCGCTGTAAGAGGGAGCAAACAATTCCACGATGTGGCCCCTCTTCCTCAGACCTTCGATGATTTCGATCACGTGCACGTAGGACGCTTGTCCTTCCCGAGGAGCCTCCAGCGCTAGGTAGGCGATTCTCATCCCCCGTCACCACCCATCAGAATCAATATGCCGAAGCTCACGGACCTCCGTTACTATCGTCCGTCATGCGCGAACAGCAAACGTTCTCATCCAGACTCCAAAACTGATAAGGCGCCAAACAAGGAATGAGAAGGAGCGTTTCCCCTCGACGATCTTCTCGAACAGACTGCCGGCGTCCGACCCAATAATGCCGGACGAAAGATTCACGGCATTGTGCACGGCGCGGCGGAACAGATCGGAATCGTCTTCTTTCATCCACACTTCCTCCGGGGTCGCGAATCCGAGCTTATCCAGGCGCGCGCGCACGAGTTCGGGCAACACCCCGCGCAATCCTTCCCTCAATACACGCTTCGTCACGCCGTCTGCGATCTTGTACTCGTCCGGCAATCCCAGTGCGAACTCGACCAGACGGTAGTCGAGAAACGGCACACGAGCCTCGATGGAGTGAGCCATGGAATTGCGATCCTCCCAATGCAACAACATCGGCAAGGAAGTCGCGCCGATTTGTGCGCGGGACATCGCCTGAATCGTGCGGGCTTTGGCGGCTCCGGCCGCTGCGAAGGGATCCTGTGAGACGGCTCCGAGCCGTTTCATATCCAGCCACGATGCGGTGCTTCCTGCCTTGCCCGCCAGCAGACGCAGCCGCTGGCGGGCGACCTCCGGCAACACATTGTCCAGGAGCTGTTTGATGCCCCAGGACATGGGATATCCATGGATCGTGCGCAACCCGCGGAGTTCTCTCCACAGACCCGCCCACTGCCCTTCCCTTAAGAAACGGCCTAGATGAGGCGCAAAATACGCATGGTAACCCGCGAGTTGCTCGTCGGCTCCCTGCCCATCCAGCATCACCTTCACCTGGTGCTCGGCGGCCAGCCGAAACACATTCCATTGAGCGTAGATGCTGGTTGATCCGAACGGCTCGTCCTGCGCCCAGGTCAATCGATCCAGTGTTTCGAACAGCTCGCCCAGACTCGGATACACGTACTGCGCGTCTGCTCCCGTCTGCCGGACCACTTCATCGATATACTGTCGTTCGTCGAACCGATCGATCGTTGAACAGGAAGAAAAGGTCTTTTGCCGCGCAGCCGTGCTGTGGCGGCGAAGAAGCCCGTTCATCACGCAGACAATCGCCGAAGAATCAAGACCGCCGGATAGACAGGACCCCACCGGGACATCGGATCGCAGGCGAAGCCGAACGGAATCCGTGAAGAGCGAGAGAAATTTCTCTGCCGCGGCCTTCATGTCGCCCTCGAATGACTGCGGAGCCAGGTGGTACCAGCGTTTGATCGGCGGACCGGCCAGCAGGTCCTTCAATGAACAATGGAGCGATTCGCCGCCCCGCAATTGACGGACTCCCTCGAAGAGCGTCTCATCCGTATGATCCATCAGTCCCCAGTTGAGAAAGTCGTATGCGCGCTGACCGTTGACGGTGGGCGACCACTCGGGCAACACGGTGAACTGCTTGATCTCTGAAGCCATCGCCACCAGCCCGCGAGCCGAGCGCCACAGATACAGCGGCTTGACGCCGAATCTGTCGCGCGCGGCAAAGACCCGCCCCGCTTCTCGATCCACGAGGACGAACGCAAACATGCCGTTAAACCGTCGCAAACACTCCTCTCCCCACGCACGGTACGAAGCAAGAATGACCTCGGTGTCGGTGTGCGAGACGAAAGAATGTCCCTGAGATTCCAGTTCGGCGCGAAGCTCGAGATAGTTATAGATCTCTCCGTTGTGAATGACCCAGAAGCGGCCGTCGGCCGTGCACATCGGTTGGTGGCCGGCTGCGCTCACGTCAAGAATCGACAGCCGCCGGTGGCCCAACGCTGCGACGACGTCCTGATCGGACCGGCTCTGCTGACGCGGCGCATAGGCGAATGGCGTCTTGTACACCGCCTGCGGAGTATCGATCCCTCCGGACGCGGTCGCTGTCATCGTTCCGGCCGAGAACACCACCGCACCTTCATCGTCCGGACCGCGATGGCGGACGGCGTCGGTCATAGCATGGACCAGCGGTTCCAGCGGAGCGGGAGTTGAGGCGAAGAGCGCTGCGATTCCGCACATGTTTATGGAAGGCCCTAACGAACCATCGCCGTTTCGGCAGGCCGACCGCCGTGAGATTGGTTGACGAGGTTCTCATAAGTCGACTTGAGCTGGGAAGCGATCCGGGCGGGATCATGCCAGGCTTCGACATATCGCCTGGATCGCCTGCCCAGTTCACTGAGCTCATGGCGACGGACCGTCAGCAATTCACGCAGCACGCGCGTGATGGAATCAGGGGTGGCATTCACCACCGGCAGTTCCGTCCGCATGGCCGGCGGGATAAAATGGAGATCTTCGTCACGGATATAGGCAACCACCGGCTTGCCGAGAGCCATCAGCTCCACCGCCAGTCCTCCGTACCAGCCGACCAACAGCTGATCGACCAGGAGATCCGCCCCTGCATACAGTCTCATCGCTTCGGCATGGGGCAGCCCGTCCACTAAGACAAATTCAAACCGCACTCCTTCAGCCTTGAGCCTGTTGACGGCGTCAAGGATGAACCGGGTTCCTTTGACCCCTCGGTGGCTCGGCGCATGCAGGACCCTGGGCAACGCGTGATCCGTCACGCTGGACGGCGTGATCGCCACGACATCCAGGTGCGCGTATGGCATGAATCGGGTGCTGGAGGGGAGGACGTGAAGCAGATCGGGATTCACCGAAAACACGGCATCCGCATACCGTTCGACCGTTTGAATGCGCGACCGCTTGAGACGGTCCGACTCGGCCGTGTAATACCCCGCTTCGTCCGCCGCATGAATCGCGTAGTGCGCGCGAAGGAAGTCGCCCTGTCGGGCATCATCCCCCTGATACGTCATGACGATGGATTTCCCTTTCCGCTTCAGGAGCCGCAGATCCATCAGCTCGAGCGGCGCGGCATACAGGTTATACAGGCGTCTGGCCCATGACGGGAGATTGCGCTTCGACGCGGCATCCAACGGGAGCCGCTGCGGCATCGTGGATTGGCCGAAGTTGAAGTGAATGACGTCATAGTCCCGCAAAGCCATGGCGAGGAGCCGCCAGCGCGCCAGCTGGAGAGCCATCTCGCCGCCTGACGACAGAAACCGGTCGGCGGGATAGCCAAAGGGATGGGGCTGCAAGGCCACGCATCGGCTTTCCAGACCGATGGCTCGTTCGGCCTTGGCAAGTTGGCAGGGCTGCCCTCCAATGAGATCCGGACAATGCAGCACTCGTATGGGAGCGGGCGTACTCTCCATTTCAGCAGGCAACTAGCCGGGCCTGCCGCGCATGGTGATGCCGTAGAAATCGACGTGTTCCTGAATCACGTGCAAACCGGCCCGTTGAAACCAGCCCCGTATCTCCTCCACCGTGTGCCGCGAGCAGAGCTGCGGATGGTACCACTCGTAATTGATGACGGCGTTGTCCCGAAAACTCAGCTCCGGATTCCAGAAGCACTTCATGAAGAAATGATAGAGAAACCGCTGCAGGTCGTAGCGCCCCGCCGGGATTCCAAGCACATCGACAGCCGGAATATCGACGTCCGTGTGAAGCTCGGACAGCACTTTGCCCAGCGCGGTGATCTGCTCGGCCGTCTTCATCGCATCTTCATAGGCTAATCCGGAGATGCGTGCTCGCACAAAGTCATCCACGAACTCCCGCACCGGAGCCTTCTGTTTGTACACGTACACGGCGATCTCCCCTCCCGGCTCCAGCAGCGTGCACAGGTTGCGGAAGGCCCTTTCCGGATCAGCGGTATGATGCAGAACCTCCTGACAGTAGATGAAATCGAACCGCCCCAGCCCGGACAGATCTCCCAGCAGATCTCCCTCCCTGACATCGATTCGCTCGTATCCGGCCAGATTGTGTTTTGCCACGTCGGCCGCCACGAGGTCGAATCCCACGACTTCCGTGCGCTCGACCGATGAACAGGATCGCAGTAAGGCCGTCACTCGCCCGTTGCCGCAGCCGGCGTCCAGAATGCGGCGTTTGGTGGCCAGATAGGCCGTGAGTTCTGCCCTGCTCGCAAACCCGTTTCGGGTCAGGATCCATCGGTTGATGTCGCTGCCTTCTTCGAGCGTTTGATCAAGCGCCAGATGGGGATTCTTTTCCCATTTGTCTTTGAAACTATGCCGCGTGTTGTCCGTCATGCAGTCCTTGGCGGCGGCGAGGAATCACCGCCGGTTCCCTTCAACGTGCGCTCCAGTCCGTCGGCGAACCGCACGGTCGGAGGGGCCAACAGCCGGCACATCTTCGTGATATCGCCGCTGAGATGCCGGGGAGACGCGCCGTGATCGACATGGAACACGGGATCCCGTCCGACTGCTTTCCCAATATGGTTCGCGATGTCGCGCATGTGCATGACCTCAGGACCGGCCACATTGATGATGTGGCTGCCTGTCAATTCTAGCGCCCGGAACACGGCCAGAGACGCATCCTCGACGAAAATCGGATTGAGCCTGATGCCCTCTTCCCCTTGAAGCGTGACCGGCCTCCCCTCTTTGACGGAGTCGATCAGCCTCGGAATCAGCATCGATTGCTTCTGGCCGGGACCGAAGACGAAGAAGAACCGGAGAATCACCACCGCAAAGCACTCCGAATAGCTGGCCGCCACCAATTCGGAACATTGTTTGGAGGCCAAGTAAAAGCCGAGAGGCCCTCCGGGCCCGACCACGTCGTCTTCCCGAAACGAATTCTCCCCATGCCCGTACACGCCGCCCGAAGAGGCGAGGATGAACCGCTGGACGCCGGAAACCCGCGCCCAATCCAGCATCCGCTGGACATTGGCGACGTTGACTTCAAAAATGTCCCGCGCCTGCTCCGGAAAATCCCGAAAGTGCTCGGATTGCGCGAGATAGATGACGTCCGATACACCGTTGGGCAATACGGGGAGCGCGGGCTCCGACAGATCGTGCGTGATCCACTGGACGCCGGACACCGCAGGACGATGGCGTCCGACTGCCACGACTTCCGCATGCCGGAAGAGTCTTGCGAGCAGGCTTTTTCCGATCAACCCGGAACCGCCGGTTACGAGTATCCGAGCCATCTGCTTCGACCTATTTCTCCACCGTCGTGCCGGTCGAGGGGATGACGGCGGCAAGCGTCTCACTGAACAACCCACGTCGCCAGATCAGGAATAGGAGAAGGGCCAAGACGAGCATCTTAACGAGGACCATCCGAATCCCGGTATCGAAGCCGTTAAGCATCCAGGCGACGGGAACCGATACCACGCCGACGAAAAGGACGGACAGCAACTGAGTCCAGTTCAATGGCAATGGATGAACCCGCTGCGTCCAGTACAGGTAGCTTCCACTGAGGCCACAATACGTTACAGTTGTGGCCAACGCCGCGCCGAGCGCGCCCAATCTGGGAATCAACACGATGTTGAGCGCGACATTCAGGACAGCTCCGATCCAGGCCGAAACGGCGAAGATGCGTGTCCGCTTTTCCAGCGAGATGCCCACAGCGGTGATCTGCGTCGTCCCGAGAAATACCACTCCCAACACCGCGACAATTAGAATGTTCGCCGCCGGCCAATACCGTTCCGGCGTCGTAAGGACTAGAAGTTCCTTGGCGAACATCGACAGGGCGCATCCGGCGAGGGTAAGAAACAGAAACCACACGGAGAACACTTCGCTGTAGATTTTCCGATAGTCAGGCCGGTCAGCCCTTACCTTCATTGCCCATGGACTCCAGGCCTGTCCGAATGCCGTGTTGAGGAACATGACGACCGCGGCAAACTTGAATGCGATCCCGTACAACCCGACCTCATCCATGTTGCTCAGTTGGGCGATCATCCAGCGATCGATCGAGCCCAACGCCCAATAGGCCAACCCGCTAAAAATAAACGGGTAACCGAATTGAAACAGGGTCTGGGCGACGCCGGAATTGAAGCCGACCTCCAGATCCTTGCCGATCATCCAGAGTCCGAGCGGAACCGCCAGCAGGCCGGCGACGGCTGTCCCCATGAAGATTCCGGTCACGCCGAAGCCGAATGCCAGGATGAGTACCAGTCCCACTGCCACTCCAACGGCGTTCTTCAGAAAGGCGACGCACGCGTAGCGCCATGGAGCGAACTGGAGACGGAGCACGTCAAGGACGTACTGCAACGCCACTGAAGGGATGAGGCCGGCGAGCGCAAACAGCATGAGCGGCCAGGACACCCCGTACTGCTCCTCGATCGGCTGTCTGATCGCATAGAGACCTGCGGCCGCCGCCCCGACCACAGCGATTGTCGAACCGGACTGAAACAGCAGCCCGGTGGACACCAGCCGCCGTTTGCCTTCGTCTGTCAGGCCGGGATCCCAATAGTATCGCTGCACGGCGTTGTTTAGTCCGAGACCGCTGCACATCGTCAACAGCATCGAGAACGCCGTCACCAGTTCAATCACTCCGAAGTCTCGCACCGAGAACGTGTAGGCATAGATCGGGAACACGGAGAACGCCAGTACTCTGAACAACAGATCACTGGCTCCGTAGAGGACGACGTCCTTACCGAGACTCGTAAGCATTTTCAAAGTAGCTGCGCGGTATTCGGCTTTCCACCAGGGGATGTTTGATCACAGATTTTCCCCGGCAGTAGGCCGACTTGAGGGGATGGTACAGATTCATCAAGTCCACGTCCTCGCCGGCGAACTTCCTGTAAATGGAGCCGAAGAGGTATTGCGCCGTCGCATAAGAGTGATATTTCTCCACATACGCCCTGCCCGCCGTTCCCAGTTCCGTTCGCATCGACCGATTCGCAACTAACACGCGCAGGACCTCGGCGATGGTGCCAGGGCCGGCTGAAACGATGGGGCACTCGTCGAGAAACGAGTAGCGTCGGAACACCTCCGTCGCGGCGCGGTCTTCGAGGTTGGCGATGACGGGTAACCCACTGGCCATCCCTTCGATTGCATTGAGTCCGTATCCCGGAAGAATCAATTGGTCGGCGAGGATATCGACCTCCTGCATGAGCCGTCTGACTTGATCGTTTGAAATACGCTCTGCGAGCACCAATTCGACAGGTAACCCTTCCGCCTTTAGTTGATCGATCGCCGCCAAAATGTACTCCGTGCCCTTGACCCCGCGATGATTCGGCGCGTGCAAAACGCGAATCGGGCCGCTGGTCGACGCGTCCGACGCCCGTCGCGTCCCACTCCAGAGATCGGTATCAATACACACCATGTTGCCGCTGGGAATATCCCACCGTCCTACACCATCCATCGTAAACCCCATGACAATGGCATCCGCATGCTTGGTCCAGTAGCGGACCGACCGCTCCACCCGTGCCTCCCGCTTTGCTGCGTCTGGATAGGAAAGCAGCAAGGCTTGGCGAACCATGGGATCGACCACTCTTGAATACCGATAAATGTCCGCACCGTACGGAAGCACCACCGTCCGAACACCGGCCAGGCGATACAACCAGGCCTCACACTGCCATAGCAGCACGGTCTTGCCCAATGGTCCTCCGGAGAACGGAATGTGTACGACCTTGGCGTTTCGAACGACATACAAATGCGCGACGTACGAACCCAGTGTGTCGGCCAGGCATCCGAGCCAGCGCACCTTCAATAAGTCCTCATAGTACACGTCGTAGTCGCTGCGCTGGTTGATCGTCGAATAATAGGTCGACATCAGCGTGCGGGAACTCCAACCAGCCCGCCGCATGGCTTCCGACCAATACTTGTTGTTGATGATTGGGACAGGGCCCCAGATCAGGAGCCGCTGACTCCCCCTCGACGCAAGGCTCGCGAGCGCAAGCCACGGGAGACACGCCAAGTCAACGATGCACGCCACAGCCCTGGCCAGCCTCCGGAACACGGGCGACACATCCGTCATAGTGACGTCATCGGCGCAAGAGCTTCGAAGTTGTCAGCGACGGCAAGGCCGATCCCTTCACGGCCGAATCCATTTCCGTTGTAGAACATGTACAGCTTGTTTTCGTGCCGAATGACGTGAGGATAACAGATCATTTCGCTGTCGAATCCCGAGGCAGATACGCCGATACCTACGAGATCATCGTAGCGTGTCCATGTTACGCAGTCGGAGGATTCAGCGTAGCCGATGCGATAGGAATTGGCCGGAGACTTGATCGTTGAATACCACATCCTATAGATACCTGCCTGCTTGAGCACGCTCGAACGAGCAATATTTGTTTCGGAAGTTGACGAAAAGTCGATGGCGACTCTGCCGTCACGATGCCAGGTTATTCCGTCACGAGATTCCGCATACTTGATGTGATAGTAGGATTTGAGTTGTCCGCTCGCTGTCTCCTCCCATTTGGTTCCGGAAACATACGTCATTCTCAAAGTGTCGCCATCGGCAAAAACATGCGGAGACGTGACCAGACAAGGATCGTATTCGCTCCGAGCCATGATTGGCGCACGGGAAACTCGTCGATAGGTCCTACCGTTATCCTCGCTTCTGGCAAGCCCGATGGAGGCATAAAACATCGGCTGCTTGTAGCCGCGATTCCACCCGATGAAGTACATGTACTTTTGATGATCCACATTGACGATCGACGAAGGATAGACTCCGTGTTCGTCAAAACATCCGATAGGTCCCGGTTCCAGCACCGGTCCGACCGATACATCGAGCACCCTGTCCGGATTCGCAAGATCGATTTCGATGTAGCTGACGTGTGAACGCTGCAGATCATCCCGCCCAGCAAAGTACACCCTGTACCGGCTTCCGGACACATGGTCCGCTACCGGCAGTTGGCAATGCGATCTCATCCAGGGTTTCCTCGTGTCGGGAGCGTATATCAGACCGACTTTTTTCCATTGCTGTTTGAATGTCACTCGCGCATGACTCCGGTAAGAATTACCGCACCGCTCTTCTTGAATCTTGAGGCTGAATCGAGCCGGCTGTCACAGCGCCACCTATTTGAAAAAGTGACCACTGTCTTTGGGAAACTTCTTTGCTCGTTCTGCCAGGTACACTTCGCCGGTCGCTGTATCTCTCTGCACCAGCGCACCGGGCCCGATGAGGTTGTCTTCCCCGATGTTTGTGCTATCAGAAATCGTGGCATTTACTCCCAGAAATGTACGCGAACCAATTGTGCAGTGGCCGGAGACGACAACGTGGCTTGTTACAAAGCAAAAGTCACCGATCTTGCTGTGATGCCCGATATGATTCCCACTCCAAACCACTGTACCATCCCCGATTGAAACAAATGGCTGGATCGTATTGTCTTCCAGTATGAATACATTGCTTCCGAGACGCGTATCACCCCAGTGCGTCGCCTTAGAGCTGAGATAGGAAAGAAGATCGTACCCCTTTACACGAGCCTCAACGCAATATTTCTCTCGTAACCGATTCAGCTTTCTATACCCGATAGCGACAAACATGTCGTGCGACTCGGGAGAGAATGCGTTCTCAATTTCCTCGAACGCAACGACGGGACGTCCCAAGAAATTCGGGTGCCCCATCGAATCTCCACTCACCGTGAAGGCGACGACGGAATACGGACTGTCACGGGTGAGATAAAAATCGACAACTTCCGCCAGGCTGCCGGTGCCAAAGATGACGGCTCGTTTCGTCATGGCCTACGTCGCAGCAGTCAGGCCGTGAAACGGGACGACAAAGAAATCCGGATAAGCGGATAGGATCTCCGACCTCGACCGTTTCAAAACATCCGGTTGGTTCAGCTGCGTAAAATACCGGTAGGATGCATCCTTTGCACCCCATTTTCGCTTGAACCGCAGGACACCATCCTGACTGAGCCATGTCCCGCCCCAGTTCCAGCGGAGAAATCCCTGGTGCGCGGCGTCGACCATAGCTCTTGCCAAAATGAGGGCCATGGGCTGACTCTCGCGGTTTTTCGACACAGTCACAGGGGTGAAATATTCCACCGTCTTGTTGAAATAGAACAACAAGAGACCTGAAATCAACATCCCGTTCTGCTCGGCCACATAAATGCGATAGTCGGTCCCGGCATTGAAGTGTGTGCGCACCTTTGAGAAGAAGTCAGGGCTCTTCGCCTTCCCTCCGATTTCAGCCATGTTTTCGGCATGCACGGTCTGGATGAAAGAAAGCTGATCATTGTCGATCCGCACCGTGACGCCGCTCGATTCAGCCTTACGGATATTACGTCTTGCCGAGCCTTCTATGGCGCCGAGCAGGGCCGACTCCGGATCACGGCCTTCCCACAACAGCGAAGTCCACTGCGCAATCCGTTCGTCGATTATAGTGTGCGCGGGAGTGACCGAAAGGGTATGAAACGGATGACAGATCCACGTTGCCGCCGCGACATCGGACTTCGAGACCAGTTCGTCATACTTAGCGGTGAGTGCGGATGCGACATCATCGCCGGTCGCCAAGATTCCACCGTTACTGCCATAAAAAGGAAGCGAGTTGATAACCCTGCCGTACGGCCCGTCGCGCCACATAATCGGCAGCACGCCGGCAATCAGTTTCTCCTTCCATGCCAGCCAATACTGCGCTTCACACTGCAGCAAGTCCTGCAGAAACGCCTTGTACCTCAGCGAGTAGTAGAGCAGAGAGTCTTCGATGCCGAACAGGAAGGTTTCATAGGCGACTTCATCGCCCGGCCCTAGAACCGAGAGTCTGGACATCAACGCAGGTTCTCCTGTTCTCGCGCACCGCCATCTAGAAAGGTTCGGCACCATTCCTCAAAGTAGACCAGTGACCAGATTAAGAGCCGCCGATTCTGACGTCCGTCCAGATGCTCATCGACCAACCGCTGTATAGCCTCCCGATCGAAAAATTCATAGATCCGCGGAGATCCCTTGAACAGGAGTTTGCGCACATAGTCGATGCTTTCGCCTCGAAACCAACTGGCATCGGGTGCTGCGAATCCCTGCTTCTCCGCCTGGGTAATTGAGTCGGGTATATAGTTCTGCATCGCTCTCCGGAGGAGCAGCTTCCCGTCCTTGGTCCGCTCAAAGTATTTGCGCGTCTTGGCGCCAGGCTCGTTTTCATTGAGCTTCACAACTTCGTCTAGATTGCCGAGTTTGAATCGGACGGGCAGACGCTGGGCAAAGTCAGCCAGATCGTTATCCAAAAACGGCACCCGCGTTTCGAGGCTATGAGCCATGGACAGTTTATCTTCCACGACTAACAGCCCGTGCAGGAACGTCCGCGCTTCGAAATAGAGCGAATGACTCACGTAGTCTTCAGGCCTGGTCAACATCTCCGCGTGCTTCTGAAACACATCACGAAAAATGTCTCGGGTCCACACTTTCGACACGTCGTTCCAGATCGGCCTGAATACCTGCTGAATCGCCTTGTTGGGAATGAGTCGTTGCCAGAAGAGATAATACTTGTCGATGTAATGCTCGAAATCATCATTGACGACCGCTCGGTAATACCGCCAAGGATATCCGCCGAACAACTCGTCTCCTCCGGCCCCAGACAGGACAACCTTCACAAATTTGCTGGCAAGTTGGGCGGTATAAAAGTTCGGATAACTCTGTCCCACTCTTGGTTCTTCCAAGTGGTACACAAGGCGAGACATGACACGTTCCATGTCACCAGCCTTAAGGACCATTTCATAGTGCTCGGTTTTAAACAAATAGGACATGTGTTCGGCTCGGGAACGTTCGTCATAACCCAGCTCGACGCCGGACACTGAGCTGAGGTCGAACCCGGTTGTAAAGGTCTTGATATAGGGCAGCTGCGACGCGGCTACTGCGGTGATTGACCCGGAATCCATCCCGCCGCTGAGATACGAACCAACGTCCACGTCGCTGATCAGCTGGCGACCGACAGCCTGCCGGAACAGGTGGCTGAGTTGTTCGGCGTATTCCCGCTCATCACCGGCAGTGTCAGGTTCGACAAAGCGATAGTCCCAGTACCGGGTGCTCACCAGATCACCCCGTCCAGGACGGATGGTCGCATAGGTGCCGGCCGGCAGTAGCTTCACATTCTTGAAAAGGGTCCTGTCCGTAAAGAGGTTTTGAAAGGTGAAGTATTCGAGCAGCGCCTCGCGGTCGAGGGCGGTTTTATACGTCGGATGTGCAAGGATCGCTTTGATTTCGGAAGCGAAGAGCAGCGCGTTTCCTAACGCCGCATAATACAGAGGTTTGATGCCATAGCGATCCCGAGCCAATACCAGAGTCTGTTCTTTCTCGTCCCATAGAGCAAAAGCGAACATCCCGTTGAACCGTTCGAGCGCCTTGACTCCCCATTCGGCAAGGGCGTAAAGGAGCACTTCAGAGTCCGTCCTGGATCGGAACCGGTAACGAAGGCTTTCCAACTCGGCTCGAATTTCCTGAAAATTATAGATTTCCCCGTTGTAGGTGAGAACGTATCGCCCGCCAGGCGTAATCATGGGCTGATGCCCGGCCGGCGAAAGGTCGATGATTGCCAGGCGTCTGTGGCCGAGCGCCACGTTGTTTCGTACCCATTGCCCTTCCCCGTCCGGTCCGCGGTGGGCAATGGCGTCCGTCATGCGCTTCAGCAGCACCGGCGATGCCGGAGCACCGTCAAGATGCACTATGCCTGCGATGCCGCACATATTTCGATTGTGTCCTATATCAAAGGAAGATCAGGGCCGAATCTCGATTCTAAAGCCTGCAGAGAGCTCGCACGATGTAGGAGACGTCGTCATCGGTCATCCGATTATGTAGCGGGATGGCCATGGTGTTCCGGTCGCAGTCACGTGCGCCGGGAAAATCGTCCGGCTTCAGGCCGAACCGCTGTCGATAGTACTTGAGCATGTGCACCGCGTGGGTTCCCGGCCTGGTCGAGATGCCCTGTTGCTGCAGAGTTTCCATGATCTCGTTGCGCGAACGCGGAGCGGTATCGGAATTCACATAGGCCACGAAGGCCTGCCAGGCATGGCGACCCTGTGGGGGTTCTTCCGGCAGACGAAGCCACGTCACGCCCGCCAATTCCTTTCGGTACCGCACGGTCAGGTCAGCCCGCTCGTCGATGAACCGATCTAACTTCTTCAACTGGACCAGGCCTACTGCCCCCTGTAAATCGGTCATCCGATAATTGAACCCCAACAGCTCGAACTCCGGAAGCAGGTAGGGCCGAGGGCCATGATGACGCTCTTCTTCCGACACCGACGCCCCATGGTTGCGCAATTTTCTGACCCGGTCTGCCAGGCTGTCGTCGTTGGTCGTCACCATGCCGCCTTCGCCGGTGGTGATGGACTTGCGCGGATGGAAGGAAAAAACCCCGAGATCTCCCAATGCTCCGGCAGACTGCCCCTGCCAGCTTGCTCCCGCGGCGCAGGCCGCGTCCTCCACGATTTTGATGTCTGGGTGGAGGACATCCCGCAATGCAGCCATGTCGGCGCAGAGACCGAATAAATGGACAGGGACGATGGCCTTGGTCTTGGGAGTCAGCCGGCGAGCAACGTCTTTCGGATCGATGTTGTAGGTAACGCGGTCGACGTCGGCAAAAACCGGGGTGGCCCCGCAGTAGAGCACGACATTGGCCGTCGCCACCCAGGTAAATGCCGGAACGATCACTTCATCCCCCGGGCCAATCCCCAGAGCGGCAAGCGCCAGGTGAAGGCCCGTCGTCGCAGATGTGACGGCCACCGCATGTTTGACTTCATGTCGGACGGCGAAGGCTTTCTCGAACGCTGCGACTTTCGGCCCCTGAGTCAGCCAGCCGGTTTCAATCGGTTCGCGCAAGGCCTGCCATTCCTCTTCTCCGAGGTTCGGCGTGGCGATGTGAATCTGCCGACGTTCGGTCATGAGCGCGTCCTATCCTCCGGCCGCGGCACGGCGCGCGGCAACCTCATCCTTATGCGCCGCTCTCCAGGCGATCAATCGGGCCAGTCCCTCTTTCAACTCCACCTTCGCCGTGAATCCGATTTCTTCGCTCGCGCGCTTGGCGGACCCGATCCTGTTTCGCACCAAGGTAGCCTGACTGCGCGGCGCGTACTTGATGGGCTGCTTGCAGCCCGTCAGCTCGATCACCATTTCGGCCAATTGCTTCAGAGACGTCCTCTTGCCCGTCCCGACGTTGTAGAATCGGTCCGTCGTCTCGGCCTTCATTGCGCACACGTTGGCTCTTCCGCAATCGGCGACCGCGACGAAATCGAACGCCTCGCTGCCGTCCCCAAGGATCGTCGGGCCCTCTCCGCGATCGATCGCATCGAGCATCTTCATGATCACCGCGATATAGGCTCCCCGATAGTCCTGCCGCGGACCGTAGACGTTCATGTACCGCAAGCCAACGAAATCGAGCCCGTATCGGTAGTGAAAGGCACGGGCCATCGCTTCGCCGCAAATTTTCGTCGCGCCGTAGAAATTCTTGTTGTTGAACGGATGATCTTCCGTCATCGGTTCTTCGACGGCATCGCCGTAGACCGACGCGGACGAGGAGTAGACGAGCCGCTTAGTCTTGTTGGCCACGCAGGCCTCGAGAACGTTGAACGTCCCCCGTACGTTCACATCGAATGCGGAGCGGGGATACTCGTGGCACTGGAGCAGCCAGAGCGCTGCGAAATGGAACACCGCGTCCATCCCCTTCATCGCGGCGTCGAGGATATCGGTCTGACAGATGTCGCCGCCGACCTCGTAGACCTTGACGCGCGGATCCTTCAACGCTTCATTGAGATTCTCCTGCCTGCCCCGCACAAAGTTGTCGTAAACTCGAATTTCCGCGACGTCTTCCTTGACCAGTTCGTCCACGGCGTGGGATCCAATGAGGCCGGCTCCGCCGATGACGACCACTTTCTTTCCCTTCAGATCCACGTGATGGCTCCTCTCATCAAACGGTGCAAGTCCTTGCGGCGGTCTCCAATCGCCATGCTCTCTCGATTGTGACCGAAACCCCTTCCTTATAGCGCACTTATCAGAGCAATTCCCAGGACAGGCATCGTGCAGCCCCGCACACAGCTCCGCCCTCTCACTTACATCTGGAGGACTCCGTCAGCCCGCCTGCCCAGCTCAGGGCGCAGTGTACACGGCTCCGAGGATTGTTGGAAGTGACTGTGAAGGCAGGGATCTTTGGCCCTGGCTGGTCTTTCTTATGGAGCTGTAGAAACGGCCAGTCAGCGACAGTCAATTCAGGATAAGTGGAGTAGGTGATGGCAGCAGCATCAACGGGCTAGAGTAGTTGGAAATCTTCTAGCTTGCCTGCGGCTTGATCGAAGGTGACGGTCTCATCGCATCCGCCAAGCCGATTGGTGGTTCCCAGTAGACAATCGGTGAAGTCTGCCTTCCCTTTTTGATACGTGCGAAAAGCGGTCCACGCAGACTGCGTATCCTCAATTTTCAGCTGGCTGGTCCGCAACAGCTTTTCCAATACGGGTACGATCATGTCTTTTGAGTACCCGTAGGCGCTTTCCAGCACCCATACCAATTCACACAGGACGATACGATTGATAAACCCCGGGTCATCACGCGTACATCGCCTTGAGATCACTTGAGTGGCTTTCCGCGATTGTCCGGGGTCGTCCTGAACTAAGTATCTGACCAGGACATTCGTGTCGAGACCGATCATCGTCGGCCTCCTCGTTTGCGAATCGCGCGGTTCATGTCCTCGACACTTACCGACCGAGCCGGGGGTTTGAGCATCCCCGCCAGCTCTGACACATCAACGCTAGCCGGTAACACCAGCACGCGGCCATCCTCATCGATCACAAATTCCAGACGATCTCCAGGCCGAAGATTCAGTCGTTTCCGAACATCCTTGGGGATGGTTGTTTGACCCTTGCTGGTCAGGGTTGAGGTGGACATCTATCTCCTTACTGCAAATACATGTCCTTACAATATAGTAAGTCACAGTAGAAAACAAGCCATTGACGTCCATGCGCGAGTGTCTTGCTTCCAGAATTCTTGAATGTTGGAAGTCACTGTGAAGGCAGGGATCTTTGGCCCGGTGGGGTCTTCTTGAGCTGTAGAGGCGGCCGTCAGGCCGCGGCCGGTTCGTCGCTGATCTCGGCGTAGAACGCTTGATAGGCGTTGATCACGCTGGTGAGAGAATAGCGGGACTGAATACGCGCCCTCGCAGCGGTTCCCAGGGCAACGCGGGAGGCCGCGTCCCGGTCGATCAAGTTGATGACGGCAGAGGCCAGTGCCAACGGATCCCTGGGCGGCACCACCAGACCGGTGTTGTCGACGATTACCCTGGCATCGCCCACATCCGTCGTGACGCAGGGGACACCGCAAGCCATGGCTTCGCCCAGCACATTGGAGAACCCTTCGCCGAACGCGGAGCTGAGACACGCCACGTCGGCTCCGGCAAACAGGCGGTCGATGTCGTGCCGCAATCCAAGAAGATGGACATGATCTTTCAGTCCCGCCTTCGCCACCTCCGGCTCTAGCATGTGCGTCTGCTTGCCGGCCAACAGGAAGTGCACCTTGGGACGGAGTCTGACGATCCTCTTGGCCGCATCGAGAAAGGTGGCATGATCCTTCATCGGATCGCACCGCGCAATCAGCGCCACAAGCCTCGCGTCCTTCTCCAAGGCCAGTTCATCGCGCAATATGCGGGCTGCCACCGGGTCGGGCCGAAACCGGTTCGTGTCGAATCCGTTCGGGATATAGGCCCAGCGGCGCGGCCGGTAGCCGAACATTTCATGGATCCGCTTGCCGGCCTCGCTGTTCGTGACGATGGCCACCGGAATGCGCGAACACCAGCACAACATCTGCCGCACGCAACGGGTTTGGAACGGATAGTATTTGAGCTGCATGTCCGAACAGCGGATGTTCCACACCAATCTGGTCGATTTGATGAAACGGGCGGCGAGAAGACTGATCAAATCGGCATGGTAGAGCCAGCTCTGGACAATAGTAGGCTGCGCGGCTCGCAACGACCGGATCAGCCTGGGCAGCGAGGCCATGTCCGGACGGCCACGTTTCATGCCGAGCGAATAGACCGGAACGCCGGATGATTCGATTCGATCCCCCAACTGCCCTCGATCTGTCAGCGAAATGACTGTGTTTTGGAATCGACCCCGATCCATCCCGGTGACCAGCTGGGTGAGCATCATCTCGGCCCCGCCGACCTCGAGATTGGAAATGATGTGGGCAATGCGGATCATGCAAAATTCACGATAGCGGTTGCGCACAATGAGCATCACTGGGGTGACCCCTTGATCCTCCTGGTTTTCATCCGAGCGTGGAACTTCTGGCGTATTTTTCCATGACCTGAGGATCTCGAAGTTTGGACAATGGGCTAGAGGATTCCCTGGCGAGGGATGTCCGCAGGCGCGATCTCGAAATGTCCGGGTTCGGGCACAGAAAACGGCCGGTGAGCGTCACACTGACTTGAGCGAGCCCGCGAGCGTAAGGGCGCTGAACGAAGCTTCGACCAACCGATCCAAGCCAAAGCGCAGGACGATCCGGTCCCGTGCGGCATCGCCCAGCTGTGCCCGTTCCGACTGGCCGAGGGACAAGAAATCCCGCCATGCTGCGACGAGTTCATCGCTCCGGTCCGGCTGTACGATGGTGCCCGTGTCCCCGACGATCCGCCTCGCATCGCCCACGTCGGTCACGACACATGGCCGCCCGCACGCCATCGCCTCGGCGACCGCGTTGGAGAATCCTTCGCCGTAGGACGAGCAGGATGTCGGGAGATCCAGGCCGTTGTAGACCTCCTCGATCGGATCATGCTCGTCGATCCAACTCACCAGATCGGCGATTCCAAGTCGGTCGGCCTGCGAACGCAGTTGCTCCTTCAATTGCGCATCCCCATCCCCCACGCAGACGAAACGGGCGCGCTCTCCGGCGGCGATCAACGAAGCAGCAGCCGCGAGAAATGTCCCGTGGCCCTTCATCGGATCGATGCGTCCAACCAAGCCGATCAAGGGAACGCCATCCTGAATACCCAGCTTGCGGCGGAAACGCAGACCTGCTTCGACGTCCGGCTTGAACCGCTCCGTATCGATGCCATTCGGGATACACAGCATCTTCTCCACTGGAAACCCCTGCGCCACGGCATAGTCCAGCCCGCGTTCGGAATTGACGATAATGAGATCGCAAAACCGGGAAAGCCGCGACTCGAGCCGATAGAGCATCCGGTCGAGCCACCCATAGCGCCGCAAGTCCATGTTGCTTGCGCGTATGCCCCATACGACCGTGACGGAAGGCACCGCCATCTTCGCCAGCACTGCCAGAATATTGGCCGTGCCCAAATACCCGTGCAGGACGATGGGACGAATCCGGCGCACGAGCTTCACCAGACGAACGAGGCACCGAACCAGATCCCATCGCGTCTGTTTATTGAGGGAGAACAAAGGCGTTGCGGTCGCCTGAAGCTCAGCGTGAAGAAGGCCACCGTCGTAGAGCGTCGCCACCGCGACCGCGGCGTTCCGTTGCGCCAGGCTTTGCACCAATGCGACAAGCTGGCGCTGGCTCCCGCCGCAGTTGAGCGATCGGGTCAGAAACAGCCATCGCACCGGCCGCTCCACAGCCTGCCCGAGGGGAGTGCCCCCGGACGGCGGGTCTGCGAGCGCTAGACTGCCGAGAGGGCGCGGTCTCGACTCTGGCGGAGCCATAGTTCCAAAATAAGCAGGGGCCAGACCCGGTAGATGGAAAAGCAACCAGGCAACCGTTGCCGTTCGACCAATCGGGATAAAGCCGCCCGATCCGTATGCCGGCCGAGCTGGCCCGACGGCGCCAGGATGAGGTCTTCGGCCAGGCTCAACATTTCATCCCGAGACCAGGCGCTCGCGGGCAGGCCGAATCCCATCTTTTTTCTCATCACCCACGACTCGGGCAAATAGCGCGAGGCCAGCCGCTTCAGAATCCGCTTGGTCCCATGAGGCGCGCGCCAGCAATCGGCGGCCGACAGCGATTGGGCAAACTGTGCCACCTGACGGTCGAGCAACGGGCATCGTACCTCCAGGGACACCTGCATGCTCATCCGATCGACCTTTCCCAAGACTGCGCCCGGCAGATACGTCGCCACGTCGAGGTTGCGCATCCGATGAATCAGCGGCCGTGTCACATCGTTCAATTGGTCCCGCCACTCTTGGATCTGGCGTTCCAGCGCCGGCGAAAGCCCGCCGAGCAGATCCGCGACCTCCTCCGGCTGGAACATCAGCCACCGGGGGGAGAGATAGGCATCCGCCGGTCTGCTCCAGCGGCGCGTCCGAACGCTCCATCGAAGGCGGCCAAGCCAATCACCGGCGTCCAACAATGTGTCGCGATACCGCCCGTACCCGCCGAACATTTCGTCGCCTCCGTCGCCGGACACGGCAACCGTCACGAATTGCCTTGTGTAGCGGCATAACAGATAGGTGGGCAGGCAACTCGTATCCCCGTTCGGCTCATCCAGCATGGAGGCGATGTCCTCCACCATCGCAACCGCGTCAGGGCTCACGAGCTGCTCGTGATGATCCGTCCCAAGGTGGGCCGCAATCTCTCTGGCAAAGAGATGCTCCGTTTCATCGGTGCCTTCGAACCCGATGGAGAAGGTCTGGATATGGCGTCCAAGCTCTCGCGCGATCATTGCCACGACCAGCGAGGAATCGACGCCTCCGGAGAGAAAGGCCCCCAGCGGCACATCGCTGATCAAGCGCTTTTCCACGGCGTCCAGCACCAGACGCCGCAGCGCCGTTTCGCGATCACCGGACGACGCCGGCAGCGACAAGGGAGCGTCGTGCGCGTCGAACGTCGCATACCGATGCACAAGCGGCTCGAGGGTGGAGCGGCCTGAGAAATCCGCCGACAGATAGGAACCCGGCGGCAGTTTCCTGACGCTCCGGTAAATGGTCCAGGGCGCGGGGATGTATTGCAGGAGCAGATACAGGGCCAGCGCATCCTCATCGACCGTGTCGTCAAATCCCGGCACGCAGCGCAGCGCCTGCAGTTCCGACGCAAACGCAAACCAGCCTGCCCCGGCCGCATAGTACAGCGGCTTCTTTCCGAACGGATCCCGGGCCAGCAAGAGCCGCCGCTGTGCGCGATGCCAGCAACCGAAGGCAAACATCCCGTCCAGTTCGGCAAGACGACGCGGATCCAACCTGTCGAACAGATGGGGCAGCACCTCCGTGTCGGACCTGGAACGAAACCGGCGGCCCTGCCGTTCAAGCGATGCGCGAATGGACTGAAAGTTATAAATTTCCCCGTTGAACGTCACGACCACCGAACCGTCCGGATCGGACATCGGCTGGTGGCCCTCCTCGGTCAGGTCGAGAATCGAGAGCCGCCGGTGCGCTAGGGCGCACGAGCCGTCCGGCTCGATCCACAGGCCCGCGTCATCCGGCCCCCGGTGGACCATCGTATCCCGCATCGCGGTGACAATTTCCCGCAGCCGATGCGGCCCAAATCCGGCTCCATGGTCAATGAGCCCGGCTATACCGCACATGAAGCATCTCCGTGTGAAGCCCCACGGCTTTACAGCCGTGGTCCCTTATAGTTTCTTCGGCGGAATCCGCCGAAGCATGTCCTCCTTCGCCAAGGCTTTGGAGGACACCCGTCAGCATTCCTCCACGGCCTGACAGCCGTGGCTTCCTGCGTAGGCGGGCGACATGAACCTCCGCTGCATTGGGATCATGACGGCCTTTGCCGGCGAAAGAGCGCGCGCCAGCATCGCACAGCCAACCGCAGCAGCCTCGGATAGCGTCCCAGACGCAAGGCCACGCGGTACTCAAGACTCTGTTGGATCCCCGTGATGACCTTTCCCTGCTCGGTGATCCGCCGTCGGTACTCGGCCGTCTCCTGGCCATGTCGCACGATCGCCTGTTCCTGTTCCTGTACCATCGTGCTCGACCGGGCCAACATCCCCTCCAGCACGCGCACCGACGCCTCGCTTTGCCTGGCCAGTTCCTGGCAATCCGCAACCGTCTGTCCCTGCTCCAGCAAGCGGCGATCCTTCTCGGCGATCCATTGCTGCGCCGCATGCGATTCCTTGAGCGCATGCCGGAGCGCGACATCGCTGAACAGGCCCTGGAGTGTGAGGTCTTCGATGCGCCGTTCTTTTTCGACCAGCAGGGTTTCCACCGCCTCGTCGGACCAGGGCCGCGGGGAAGCGTCGCGGCGGACCAGATAGATGTTCGCCAGTTCCGTGGAGCGCACGTCGTAGATCGGCGCGAGAGAATTCGCGAACCGCAGCGGCTCAAAGCTCGGTCGGACGACGTCGTGAAAGCGATAGCCGTGTTTCCAGAACTCGCGCACCCAGCTTTCGATCGGCAACGCGGCCGCTCCCGTAACCCCCGCTTCGCCCGGCGGGGTCGAACAGAACAGAACCGTGTCGCTGCAGGCCACAGACGACGCCACGAGGTCCCGATAGGACGTGTCGCGGAAGTCATGCTCATCTGTCAGACAGAGGCACAGATCCATGCGCGCACGGGGGCGGTAGACGGATCGATAGTCGAACGCCTCCCAATGGAGCGGCACGGCATTCTGCGCCGAGTCGTGATCGGTCGGCGGAGCTTCTTCGCCGACGCTGATCAGCTGTTCGACTCCACAGCGTCCCAGCTGCGCCAGCAGGCCGCCAGGATCCGGACCGAGACAGAGGGCGCTCGATGGCCGGCAGAGGTTGTAGACAACGGCGGCAAGCTGCTCGGCGAATCCCGGCTGCTCGAACAAGCCTGAACCGGCCGACTGCACGGTCGCCGTGACGGATTCCCTCGAACGGTCGGCCCCCCGCTCGATCACGCCGATCGCCTCGTAGAGATCGGCATAGCGCCCATGCCGGAAGGTCCACCCCGGCGTCTCCGCCAGAAACTGGTACACCGCCCGTCGCACGTTCGATCCCCAACAGCCGATGACATCATGCAGGACGATCCGACCACCGGGACGCAGATACGGACTCGCCAGACGCAGATCTTCGAGGACCGCGTCGCTATAGTGGAGACCGTCGATAAAGATGAGGTCGAAGGGGCCATGCGACCGGCAGACCTCCGGCCCGACGACCGGCGCCGTGTGGGATGGGTCCGTCTTGGTCGAAACGAAGGTCGCCGGCGTGGAAAAGCCTCCGGCATGCAACACGATCTTGTGCGCCAGTCCCAACCGCTCCGCCGCGGCGAGCGCAAGCGCTTGGGAGCGAACCGACAGATCGGCGTCCTGACTCTGTGTCCGCATCGCCTGAAGTTCAACGTGCAAGGGAAAGTTGGGGTCCACAGTGTGGATGACGGCTTCCTCCCCCGTCTTCAACGCCATGGCCAGCGTCGACACCCCGACGAACGTGCCCACTTCGAGGAGCCGTTGCGGAGCCCCTTCTTCGATTTCCGCCAGGAGCTGCCGGAGGTCACGGCTCGGCAGCGCCCAATGGTTGACCAGCTCCCGCTGGTATCCCAAGTCGGCGTAGGTCGTCAGGAGCTGTTCGTGCAGCTCGCCAAGCTCAACTGACGGTCGCATGGCGTTCATAAGTTCCGCCTTGTCGCTTGAGAAAGATGCGCCCGCCCACGACCCGCAGCTCTTCAACCGAGAGGGACGCATATCGTTGTAATAGACCCGGACGGACGGTCTCGACGTAGGCGCCGTCGGCAAAACAATTGGGCTCGAAGCGGATCACGTCGAATCCGGCCTCCCGGAAAGCCGCGCGGAATTCCGAGGGTCGGACACGGTTGCCGCCGCCGCCCTGTCCGCAGGCGAACGTGCGCGCATACTTGTCGTCCGGCACGGCCAGGAAATCCAACGGGCGCCCGTCGTTCGAATGGTCTCGAAAATCGATCTGATGGATGCCGACACCGCCAGGCCTGGTGACACGCCACAATTCGCTACAGAGCTTCGGCACGTCCGCGACATGTTCCAGCGCGGCATTGGAAACGATCGCGTCAAAGGACCCGGTTTCGAGATCAATTCGACCGGCTCCGAGATCTCCGCGCCCCGTTTCGATGACTCCGTCGGGATGACAGTTTGCCGCAATGACCTGGTCGAGAACGCGCAAGTCCGACTGTTGATCGCTCGCTGCCAACTCGGCCCGCAGCAGGCGATAGAATCGCGGGTGATACGCTTCGTGCCATTCCACGAGATACTTGTCGAAGACGGCCACCCGCGCGCCCAGCATGGCGCAGACCAGACTCGCGCCGAAATTGATCCCGGGCCCTAATTCCAGCACCGACAGCGAGGAAAGATCTGGCATCGGCTCGTTCGGGCGGCCCAGCTCGCGGACGATGTTTTCGGCATATTCCCTTCCACAGGCCACAGCGAACAGGACCTCCTGCCGCAACTGGGCGTCGCTGTCCGTTCGTCTCGCATAGTACTCGTGGATGCGCTCCGGTGACGTGGCACAGCCGCGCAGACGCCGATACACACGCGAAGGAATGGACATCCAGGACGACAGCATGGTCAAACCCCCGATAGAGCTGTCTGCAGCCATTCCGTGGCCCCCACGATCCCACCGAGGCTGTGAATCTGTCGTCACACCATCGCAACATCGGTCTCATGCTGGTCGGCACGACCGAGGCCCATCATCCGGCCTTCCGCCCCAGCATGTGATAGGCGCACATGTTCGCCTCATCCCGATTGAGCATCACGACGTCCGTGAATCCCTCGGCCTCATACCATCCACGGATCACGTCCTCTTCGATGGTCCAATTGAAAAACGTGTTGAGCATGTCGAACAGATTGATCGCATTCTCCGGCCGGTCCGCGATTTCGTACGCGTACCGCAACCGCTCGTCCATGGTCGCCAACTCCCGGTGATAATGCCGGCGGCTTTCCAGCACGAACGGGGAATTGTGATAGGTCGGCGCATAGACCATCGCGTACAGCTCTCCGCCGGACCTGACGGTCCGCGCCACGTTCATGAACGCCAGCTTGGGATCGTGCGTGCACATTATGACGCCCCAGCAGAGCGTGAAGTCGAACGCGCCGTGCAGGTCCGGGCGGCGCTCCAGGATGTCGAACAGATTCAGCGACTCGGCGTCGTCGTTGAAGCGCCGCGTCGACCGAAGCGCGTGCGGAGACACGTCCGTCGATTTGACCGAAGCGCCGAGGGCCAGCAGCGTGCGGGTCCAGCGACCGGCGCCGCACCCCACGTCGAGGCAGCGCTTGCCCTGAAAATGGTCGACGGCGAATTTCGGATGCAGTTGCAGCCGCCCTCCGACCACCCGTCTCTCTTCTTCCTCCCGCCTGCGGCCGAACCGGCGCACCAGCGGATGCCATAGACCGAAACGGCGGCGGGCCAGGACATCCCTGGCTCCGGTCAATTCGAAAATGCGGTCGTCAATGTAGGGATCGCTCGTCTCTACCCCCGTGTGACGGCAGAATCCGACGCGCCGCTCCAGGAACAATCGCCACTGATCGTCGAACTGCTCGCCATATTCGACCGGTCGGTACTGGCCGCTGTATTCGTCGCGCCAGACGATCCGATGGTGATCGAAGTGCGGATTGGCTGATCGGATGTGCTCCGCGGAAACGGCCATCATGCGGCTCCTTATGCTACCCGTTGACGGGAAGAAGGCGGGAGCAGTTGCCGCTGCTCCAGAAATCGAAACACCTCCTCCGCCATCCTCATGCTGCCCCGTTCATTGAAATGACAATTGTCGAAGGTATCCTCCCGGACGAACGTGCCCGGTTCCGCCAGAGTCCGAAAAAACGGAGCCTGGAACTCCTCGGCGACCGCGCGATTGACTTCATTGTGCTCCCGCACGCCCCGCGCAAAGGCCTCGTCTCCCTCCTTCACCGCGATGAAATGCTGAGGCAGCACGACCACGCGCCGTTTTTCACCTTGCAGCAGATGGATAAGGTTGCGAAGGTGGCCCCGGTAGATATCCGGGTGGTTACGATCCAATGCGGCGGACCATTCGGAGGGTGACGGCCTGGGCGGGCTCACGACGCCGCCGATGCCGGTATGGCGGATATGCACGATGTGACGCGTGAGGAAGTAATAGCGATAGGGGGACAGCGGCGCCAGTACCGGATTCGGACGCGGCAACACGGAGCCTTCGCTCCTCCATGGAATGCGGTAGTTCGAATAGTCCGGCGTCAGCACGCCGAACAAACGGGCATCGACGTCGTTGATTCCTTCGTAGAGCAGCACCAGGTCCGGCTGCAGCTCGTTGAGCAGGATGAGGTAGTGGAGCGAATTTTCGAGCACGGTGTACCCCCCGACCCCGCCGTTGATGACCTCACACGCTTCTCCGCAACGGGACCGCACGCGCCGCTCGAGTTGATAGACCCAGGTGTCCTCTTCTCTCGGGATCAGCTCGCCGAACGTCGTGCTTCCGCCCAGCACCAGCGCCCGCCATCGCACCAGATCCCGAGGACGAATCGGTTCGCCGCGACGAATCAGATAGGCGGCGTTGAATTGCTTCCTGTCCCCGTAGGGCATCTGAGGGTTGAGGGCATAGTTCAAGTATTGATGCTCGGAAAAATTGACGGACTCGCCAGGCGCAAAGTCCATGGCGGCGCCTTCATGAAACACGTAACGGAACCACTCGGCGGTTTTCCGCCCCTGCTCCGCAAGCGCCCGTTCCGTCAGCACCCAGAAGAGCGCCTGAATCAACAACACGGTGGAAAGCGACAGCGCAAACATCCGCACGCCGGCATGCAACCATCTCCTTCGATCGGAACGCCGGACGCCCGCGCGGTCGATCGCGAACGCGACCACAAGAAAATCCAGCAGCAGCAGTGCAATGTACAGGACGACCGGCAGCGTCGTGCCGTAACGCAGGACATAGGTCCTGCCGTTCACGTTGGGGTCGCTGTTGTCCGAGGTAGAAAAATACAGTCGATCGCCCCAATGAGAGAATCCTCCGGTGCCGCGGCTTCGGATGACGTCGTGTGTCGTGTGGGGGATTCCCCGTTCAATGCCCTGTTCGTACAACTCCACGCGTGAGTTCTCCGACTCGAGCCCGTCGGAAGGCAGCGCCACCGGCATGTCGGCCACAAAGGCATGGCCGGAATCGTGGAGATAGGGCCCGGACAGCCGAACCTCGTGCGAGACCATCCGGTCCGGCGGCCAATACAGCCACAGCGCCGCGTTCGCCGCCGTCAGGCATGCCAGCAGCACGGCGGCCGCCGATCTGCGTCCGAACATCTCAGTCGCCATCATGCACCTGATACGGCGAAACGAACGGCGCGTCCTTCTCTTTGCGCAAGGCGACCACGTACATCATGTTCGCCGGCAGTTCGGACCCGGCCAGTAACTCATGCATCGGCTTCGCCATGCTGGTCGGCTCCCCCGCCCGGCGCGTGATGAACACCTGTGGACGGGACGGTCCGGCCGGAAAGACGTCTTTGAGCGCGTAATAGCCTTCCGCCAGCAGCTGGTAGTGATTGGCTTCGATCATCGAGTGAAACAGCAGAGGATTGAAATTGAAGAACCCGTGCTCGTACCACGTGAGCGGCGCCATGTGAATGAGCGTGCCGCCGGTCCTGGTCAGCACATGCAGGTTCTCCATCGCCTGCCTGACGTCGAATACGTGCTCCAGCGTTCCTCCGTTGAGGACGGTGCCGAAGCACCCGATGAGATCGGCCGGCACGGGGCGATTGAGGTCGAGCGACAGGCTGGCGCGGCCGTTGAGATCGCAGTCCCGATAGTCCCGGATGTTGTACCGGTCACGGAATAAGGCCCGCACTGAGCCTTCCTTTTCCAGCGAGCCGTAGCCGTACAGACGCGCAAACTGTCCGATCTGTTCGGCCGGCTCCCTGATCGTCAGCGAACCAAGTCCGAGGACAGGGTTCTGGATGCCTCCCAACTCGGCGCAGAGATCGAGAAATTCGGCTTGGGCGAAATCAATTCCCATGATGCGTCCTCAGCCGACGGTAGACGACGCCAGGACCATCTCGACCGATGCATTCAGATTGACAAGAGAATTCGTATAGGCGAGACCGTCCCCCGTCACCTCGAACAGCAGACCGTCGTAATGGAGATCATATTGTGTGCCGTCGGACCGCGCGGCGCTGGTAGTGAGAAAATAGGTGCCCGAGGCCAGCCACATCGACAGATGGAACGCCACCTGAACCGCCTCGCCCACCCTGACAGGCTCGATCGGCACGCCCCGGAGCAACGTGTCCGTACCGTAGAGATCCACTCCACGCCGGTCGCGGATGAGCAGTCCGGCGACCAGATCGTCCAGATCCTCGCGTGCGACGATCGTGAAGCGCACGGTGTAGTCCGATCCGGACTCCAGCCTCCGCACCGGCCGGCCTTCCTGATCGCAGATCACGAGGCCTGTGATCTCCGCCTTGCCGTTGCCATAGCGCATGCAGGCATGGCCTGAATGACCGGCAGAATCCGGCTCCGAGTCAATCCGCTTCATTCCGCGGGAAGGCGGCGCACCGGAGTCCGGCTCCTCTCCCCCGAACAGCATCCGGTGATAGTACTTGGTCACATACGAAGGCTCGCCGTCTGCCGCCACCGTGCCGTTCTCGAGCAGAATCGCCCGATCGCACATCGACGTGATCGCATCGGCGCTGTGCGACACCAGGAGAATGGTCTTCCCTGCCTCGCGAAACGATCGGAACTTGTCGCAGCATTTCTTCTGGAACCGGGCGTCCCCCACCGACAGAGCCTCATCGACGATCAGAATGTCGGGATTGGCGCTCACGACCGTGCTGAAGGTCAGCCGGGCCTGCATGCCCGTCGAATAGGTCTTGAACGGCTGATCGATGACGTCGCCCAGTTCGCTGAAGGCGATGATGCCCCCGATCCGCTCGTCGATCTCGTCGTTGGTGAGGCCCAGGCAGAGCCCTCCCATATAGACATTTTCGCGACCCGTGTATTCGGGATGGAACCCGGTGCCCAGTTCCAAAATTGCGGTCACTCTGCCTCGCACCTCGACGTCGCCCCCCGTCCGCTCCAGCGTCCCGGTCAGAATTTTCAGGAGGGTGCTCTTTCCCGCGCCGTTGCGCCCCATGATTCCGACGACTTCACCTCGTCGCAGCTCGAAGCTCACGTCGTGGAGCGCCCAGCGTTCCTCGTGCCTCGGCCGTCTGGTGATCAACTCGCGGAGCAGATCGGCCGGCCGCCGATAGATTTCGAAACGCTTCGACAACTGTCGCACCAGGATCGCCGGAACCTCCGCCTCGACCGTCATAGCACCTCGCCGAACATGAGTTTGAGTTTCCGAAAGGTCCGATGACCCAGAAACAGCACGGCCGGACTCAGAGCGAACAGCAGCAGCCAGGAGACGGGATGAACAAATTGACCGAAGTAGAGCGCATCCTGGTAACACCAAACCAGATGACTGAACGGGTTCAAGGGGAGCAGCGCGGCGAAACCCGGCACGGTTCTCTCGACCGCCTCTTCGGAATACAGGATGGGCGCCAGAAAGATGCCGGCGCTCAAAAACACCTGGACGATCTCGCGCAAGTCCCGGACATAGGCCCCAATCGACGATAACGCGTAGGTCACGCCGGTCATCAACGCCAACTGAAGAAGAAACAGAAGGGGCAGCGAGGCGGCCAGTGCAGGCACTCGTTGATCGACGAGCGCCATATAAAGAAGGAGAACCAGGGTCGCGATTCCTTGGGGAAACGCGGCGGCCAATACGGACTTGACCGGAAGGATCTCGACCGGGAAGACCACCTGCTTGACCAGCCCCGCTTCGTTCACGATCGCCCCGGTGCCTCGTGACATCGCATCAGCAAAGGTCAGCCACGGAATCAAGCCGGCCAGGATGTACGTGACCGCGCCGGCATGGCCACCGTCGGCGACCGGCACGCGGGACGGAAACACGAACGTGAACAGGAACAGGTACAGTCCCATCAGCAGAATGGGATGCACGACAGCCCACACTGTGCCCAGCGCCTGCCCCGCATAGCGGTCGCGGACCTCCCGCTTCGCCATCTGCCAGACCAGGCGGCGACGGCTGATGAGCGTCTCGATCAGGCCGCCTGTCACGCGCGGCTCGCGCCGGACCGTCTGAACGCGCCGAGCGCGCGGCGAGTCGGCGATCGACAACGGCACACTCGTCTGCGCCATCAGTCTGCCCCCCCGAATCACCCCGGTTCCGTGCCCACGTGAGCGGCATACACCCGCCACTCCCCATCTTCGCCCGACCGCTTCAATCGATACACGCGCCCGTTCTCCTTTGGATTGGAATCATCCGAGGCGCTGAAATACAGCTGCGCTCCCCAGATGGAATACCGTCCATTCCCATACTTCCGAATGTCGTCATGAAGAGAGGCCTTGGGTCCCAGCCTGGTATCGCCCTCCCAGAGCTCGTACTGTTCGTCGCCGATGCCCGGGGGAAGACTGACGATGGCGCAGCGGCCGATTTCTCTATGAATGAACTTCAGCGGCACCTCGCGACGCGCCTCCTTTTGCCCATGCGGGACGGCTTGCGCCGCCGATTCCCGCCGGCGTTTCTTCAATCGATAGATGCGCCCGTTCCGCCTGGCATCCGAGTTGTCCGAAGTGCTGAAGTACAGTTTGCGATCTCCGATGCAATAGGATCCGCCGCCGAATTCCCTCACGTCGTCGTGCAAGACTCGTTCGGGTCCGAGCAATGTTTCGTCTTCCCATAACTCATAGCCCTCGGTGTCGACTCCGGGAGGCAGGATGGCGAGATGGCAATGGCCGGCCTCCTGCTGGATCAGTTCGAGCTTGACGGCATGGTGGTCCGGCCAAACGAGCCGCTCACGCGACTCGGCCGTCACGCCCGTGCCGAGCGATGCCCTGCGATCGTCGTAGACGCCGGGCACGTGGAAGCGAATGCAGCCTTCGCAGTTGGGCAGCGGCAGCAACCCCGAGGCGTCGCGGCGGAGCGACGCGCGGATGCCGGTGTAGTTGTGGCCGAACCATGCATCCGCAAAATCTTTCACGGACGTGGCCGATCCCAGCACAATGTCCTGAGCCCGGCAGCAGGCGCTGATCTGGCCGTCAAGGCCGATCTCGACGTAATAGTTCGGCGCGACGCAGATGCGGAGCGGATCCGCCCGATACGCGTCAGGGCTGCGCGGGAACATCATCCGGTGCTGGCCGATCGCGAGCAGCCGTTTGAGATTCCAGTGCAGTCGGGTCCGCGTCGGATCCATCCAGACGCCGGCGGCGTTCAGCGGATTGCCGTCGAGGCTCACCCTGATGAGATTTCCCTTGCTCGCCAGCCAGTCCTGAATCTCACGGGCCGTCGTGTCCAGTTCCTCTGCGCTCGGCGCTTCTTCGAAAGAGTTCTGGATGGGGCTGTAGCGATGGAAGGCCACTTCCTCGATGCCGTGATCCGCTGACCATTGCACCACCCCGAGCGCATCGGCAATAGTCCGCCGCGTCAAGGTCGGATACACGCCGACCCGAAGCCGCCCGCGGTCCCGCCTGGTCAGGAACTTCACGAGCTGCGGCTCCGCCTTGGCCCACTCGCCACCGCTCC
>Ga0268299_1001824_pt1 | contig 31558 bp, 28 predicted proteins | sample NOBtaG_FD_193484 | JGI IMG/M metagenome (GOLD analysis project Ga0268299, IMG submission 193484) | Activated sludge microbial communities from bioreactor in Nijmegen, Gelderland, Netherland - NOB reactor | ecosystem: Engineered > Bioreactor > Aerobic > Activated sludge | place: Netherlands... | reverse complement strand
ACCCGACCGCCGGCCTGGATCTCGACGCGCTCGGCTCCGAGCACCTGACCGCGCACCTCACCCGCGACGATCAGGGTCTTCGCCCAGATCGACCCGTGAACGACGCCGCATGCGGCCACTTCGAGGAGGTCGGTTGCTCGCACCTCGCCCCGCAGGCGACCCTCGATCCGCGTCGGCGCCGCGAAGCTCAGCTTTCCGTTGACCTGCGTCCCCTTGTCGAGGACGGTGCGGACCTCGCGCCAGCCGAGTACGCCGGCTTCCGGCGCCCGGGCCGGAATCGGCTTCGGGGCGGCCGGCCTCGGCGGCATCACGTTGCGTCGCGATTGCCAACGCTCTCCCACGTGGTCTTCCTAAATCATTCCGCAGGAGCGGGAAAGACGTGACATGCGACGGCGTGCTCGCCGGCACCCGCGACGAGCGGCGGCGTCTCCGTCTTGCAGCGCGGCTCGGCGTACGCGCAACGCGGATGAAAAGCGCAGCCGCTCGGGGGGGTGAGCGGGCTCGGCACGTCACCGGCGAGCGTGATGCGTTCCGAGCGTCGCCGTGGATCCACGACGGGAACGGCGGACAGCAGCGCACGCGTATACGGATGTCGCGGATTCGCGTACAGCCTCTCGCGCGGCGCCTGCTCCACGATCCTCCCCAGATACATGACGGCCACACGGTGACTGATGTGCTCGACGACTCGCAGATCATGCGAGATGAAGAGGTACGCGAGCCCCATCTGCTCCTGGAGGTCGGTCATCAGATTCAGCACCTGCGCCTGGATCGACAGGTCGAGCGCTGAGACCGGCTCGTCGGCGACGATGAAGCGCGGTCCGACGGCGAGTGCGCGCGCGATGCCGATCCGCTGGCGCTGACCGCCGCTGAACTCGTGCGGGTAGCGATCGTAGTGCTCCGGTCCGAGCCCGACCTTGCTGAGGAGCTCCTCGACGCGCTGCCGCTTCTCGGCACCACGGGCGAGACCGTGCACCTCGATGCCCTCCGCGACGATCGGTCCGACCCGCATCCGTGGATTCAAGGACGCGTACGGATCCTGGAAGATGATCTGCATGGAACGACGGAGCCGCCGGAGCTCGGCGGGTGCGAGCGCGAGTACGTTCTGACCGTCGAACCGCACCTCGCCGGCGCTGGGCTCGATCAGACGGAGCAGGCACCGTCCGAGCGTCGACTTGCCGCAGCCCGACTCGCCGACCACCCCGAGCGTCTCACCCGCGCGGATCTCGAGATCGACCCCGACCAGCGCACGGACCGCGAGCGTCTCGCGGCTGAAGAGCCCGCCCGCCACCGGATAGAGCTTCGAAAGTCCGCGCGCGACGACGAGCGGCGTTTCCGATGTCGTCGGGGCGCTCATACGCGGATGCACGCGGCCTCGTGGCCGGGCGCCTTCAGCTCGAGCGCCGGGTCGATGTCGGCGCACTCGGGTATCGCGCGCGGGCACCGATCGCGGAAGCGACACCCGCTCGGCCGTTTGAAGAGACTGGGCACCGTTCCCGGCAACGCGTCGAGGTGGCGGCCGGTCCCGTGGCGCTGCGCACCGGCCTGGAGGAGTGCGACCGTGTACGGATGCAGCGGTCGCTCGAAGAGATCGACCGCCGACGCCCGCTCGACGATGCGGCCGGCGTACATCACGGCGACCTCGTCGGCCTGCTCGGCGACGATCCCGAGATCGTGCGTGATGAGCATCATGGCCATGCCGAGCGAGTCGCGGAGCCCGCGCAGGAGCTCGAGGATCTGCGCTTGGATGGTCACGTCGAGCGCCGTCGTCGGCTCGTCCGCGATCAGCAGGCTCGGCTCGCACGCGAGCGCCATCGCGATCATGGCGCGCTGGCGCATGCCGCCCGACAGCTCGTGTGGATAGCTCCGCGCTCGCCGCTCGGGTTCGGGAATCTCGACGCGGCGGAGCGCGTCGATCACCCTGGCCTTCGTGCCGGCACGATCGAGATTTTGATGAAGCCGCACCGCCTCGCCGATCTGGTTGCCGATCGTGAAGACCGGATTCAGCGAGGTCATCGGCTCCTGGAACACCATCGCGATCTGGCCGCCGCGGATCGAGCGCATCTCGCGCTCCGACAGGCGCAGGAGATCCCGGCCCTGGTAGAGGATTTCCCCCGAGACGATGCGTCCCGGCGGCGCCACGAGGCGCAGGACCGAGAGCGCGGTGACGCTCTTGCCGCAGCCCGACTCACCGAGGATGCCGAGCGTGCGAGCGGGGGCCACGGTGAAGCTGACGCCGTCGACGGCACGGCCCACGCCGTCGGCGGTCTCGAAATGCGTGTGAAGATCCCGCACTTTCAATAGCGCCGTCGTGTCTGGAGCAGCGCTCGCCGTCATCCGGCCGCTCCCGCGCTTCGCGGATCGAGCACGTCACGGAGATAGTCGCCGAGGAAGTTGAACGACATGATCGTGAGGAAAATGAAGACGCCGGGCGACAGGATCCAGGGGAACTGGGCGATGCTCTGCACGTTCTGCGCGTCGGCGAGCAGGTTGCCCCAGCTCGCATCGGGCTCCTGGATGCCGAGGCCGAGGAGCGAGAGCGCGCTCTCCCCGAGGATGAACCCCGGGATGCTGAGGGTCGCGGCGACGATCGTGTAACCGAAGGTCGCTGGGATCACGTGACGCACGATGATGCGGCCGCGCCGCGCCCCGAGCGCCCGCGCGCTCTGGACGTAGTCGAGCTCGCGGATCGAGCTCACCATGCCGCGAATGATCCGGGCGAAGCCCGCCCAGCGAATGAAGCTCATGATCACGACGATCATGAGGAACGTTTGTGCCGAGCTCAGCGACGGCGGAATGACGGCGGCGAGCGCCAACAGGAAGTAGAACGACGGCAACGACATCAGGATCTCGGTGCCCCGCATGACGACATTGTCGACTCGCCCCCCGACGTAGCCCGCGACCGCCCCCACCGTGAGCCCGATCACGAAGCTGATCGCGACGCCGAGGAGGCCGACCGTCAGGCTGATCCGGCTGCCATAGAGGATCCGCGAGTACAGATCGCGCCCGAGCCCGTCGGTGCCGAGCAGGAACACGCGCGCGGCCGGATCGGCGGTGGTCAGCAGCGTACCGCGCGTGAACCACGCCAGCGGGACCTTGTCTTCGGTGTGCGTGTACCGGCGCCCCGCCCCGGCCGCGAGCGTGTACGCGTGCGTGTAGAGCACGCCCTCGCTCGCCCAGAGACGCGGGGAATTCACGCGGATCGGCGACGGGGGACAGTTCGGGAACTCGCGGCTCTGGAGCGCGTAATGGTACGGCGCGAGGAACGGCGCGAAGAGCGCCCCGGCGTACAGCACGACGAGCAGGACGACGCTCAGCCGCACCGGCCAGCTCATCGGAGCGCGACGGCCGGCCATCTCAGCGCACCGCCTCGAGCTTCACGAAATCGATGCGTGGATCCACGACGGTCAGGGCGATGTCGGCGAGCAGATTGCCCAAGAGGAGCAGGATCGACCCCATCAACACCGAGCCCATGACCAGAAACAGGTCGAGCGAACGGACGGCGTCGAGCATGAGCGTACCGAGCCCCTGGAGGTTCATCACCGCCTCGACGAGCGCGGCGCCTCCGAGCAGCGTGCCGAGCTCGTAGCCCGCGAGGGTGACGAAGGGGTTCAGCGCGTTTCGCAGGATGTGCTTCGAGACCACGAGCCATTCGGGCACGCCCTTGGCGCGCGCCGTCCGAACGTAGTCGGCGCTCTGGATCTCGAGCAGCTGGCTTCGCATCAGACGCATCAGGCTCGCCATCCCGCCCGTACCGAGCACGATCACGGGCAGTATCAGGTGCGCGATCCGATCCCCGATCTTCTCGAGCGGCGAAAGGATCGGATAGTCGAGCGACGTCGTCCCGCCGACGGGAAACCATCCCGTCTCGAGCGCGAGGTACATGAGCAGGAACGCGAGGAAGAAGCTCGGTACCGACATGCCGAAGAACGCGACGAACGACAGCGTCCGGTCGAGGATCGTCCCGCGCCGAAGCGCCACGATGATGCCGATCGGGATGGCGAGCAGCCACGTGAAGACCATGCTCGCCACGGCGAGGATCACGGTGTTGAGCGCCCGGCTCTGAATCAGCTCCACGACGCCGACTCGATACGCGATGGACATCCCGAGGTCGAGATGGACGGCGCGCCAGAGCCAGCGGGCGTAGCGGATCGGCAACGGCTGGCCGTATCCGAACTCGGCCTTCATCTCCTTCACCAACTCGGGCGAGATCGACGGATTCATGCTGAGCGTGTCGAAGAAATCGCCCGGCGCCAAGTCGACGACCACGAACGACAGGAACGTGATCCCGATCAGCAACGGGATCATCTGCCCCATGCGGCGAAGAACGAACCGCAGCATCGGTCAGGGGCGGATCGCGATCCGTTCGGGTTGGTAGAGCCCCCACACGGTCGGCACGTAGTCCACGAGATAGGTCTTGGCGGCGACGAAACGCTGCTGGCGCACGAGTTGGATCATCGGCAGCTCGCGGTGCAGGATTTCCTGGATGCGCCAGTAGTGGACGCGGCGCTTCTCCTGGTCGAGCTCGCGCGACCCGGCGGCGAGCTCACCGTCGATCTCGGCTTCCCAGGACGTCGCGGGCTTCTCCTGGTTCGGCTGCCACATGTGGAGGTTGCCGGAGGAGCGTAGGAGGTTGGCGCCGTTGTGCGGCTCGACGCCGCCCGTGAAGCCCATGACCATCGCGTCCCATTCGAAGTTCGTCGACAGCTTCTCGACGAGGGTCGAGAACTCGAGCGGCCGGTAATTCACCTTGAAGCCGAGCTTGGTCCAATCCTCCTTCAGGATGGAGCACAGCCGCTCGCGCACCTGGTTGCCGGCATTCGTCGACAGCTCGAACTCGAGGATGTTTCCTCTGGCGTCCTCACGAAAGCCGTCGCCGTCGCGGTCGCGGTACTCGCCCTCGTCGAGCAGCTTCTTCGCGAGCTCGAGATCGTACTCGTACGGCTTCAGGTTCGGATTGTAGAACAACTTGTTCTCGGGCGAGGTCGCGGACGTCGCCGCTTCGCCGTACCCGAAGTAGGTGTTCTGGATCATGCTCTTCGTGTCGGCGGAGTGCGCGACGGCCTGGAGGAATTTCGGATCGGTGAACCAGTCGATCCGCGGATCGCGCTTGCCGCCCTTCACGTAGTGCGCCGGGTTGCGATTGAAGCTCACGAAGAGCATCCCGGTCTCGAGCCCGATCTTGTCGAGCGTGATGTCGAGCTCCGCCGTGCGCTTGCGGAGGTCGTCGATCTCCTCCGGCCGCGGGCTGTACACGTGGAGTTGGCGGTCGAGGAACTTCAGGTAGATCGTGTTCTGGTCGGGCACGATCAGATTGGTGCGCTCCGCGAGTCGCGGCAATGCGCCGCCGTTCTCGTCGCGCATCCAATACGTCGGGTTCCGCGTGTAGTGCAGGAGCTGCGCGGGGACGTAGCGCGACATCCGATACGGACCGGTGCCGATGATCTTCTCGGGCGGCGTGTCGATGCCCCACATCTGCGCAAACGTGCCGTCGGCGAGAGACGCTCCGAGAATGTGCTTCGGCAGGATGCCGAATCCGATGCTGTTGAGAAGAGGCGCGAACGGCTCCGCGAGCAGGAGCTTGATCGTGTGCGCGTCGACGACCTCGGCGCGGATCGGCTGGCCGCCGACCATGAGCACGTGCTTCGAGCTGTTCGGGACCTTGGGGTCGAAGATCGCCTCGAGGGTGAACGCAACGTCGTCGGCGGTGAACGGAACGCCGTCGTGCCACGTGACGTCCTTGCGCAGATGGAACGTCCAGGTCGTGCCCGCCTCGTCGTGCTCCCAGGATGTCGCGAGGACGCCCTCGATGAGCGTCGTCTTGGGATTCAGCCGTACGAGCCCGTCGAACAGCTCGTCCAGGGCGTCGCTCGAAGCCGAATCGACGGAGGTGATCGGATTGAACGTTTTGGGATCGCTGATGATGGCGGTGACCATGCGATCACCCTGGCGCAACCGATCCTCGCCGCCACTGCGCCGGCACCCCGCGCCGATACCGAGGCCCAGCACCGCCACGAGCAGGACGGCGACACGTGCGTTCCTCATCCTCCACCTCCCATCGGATATTGCTCGATCACCAGCTCCTGGAGCCCAGCGCGCGGCGGAAAACGGAACAGCGTGTCGGCGATGTCGGTGTTGAGCGACGGGGTCGCGTACCGCACCTGCACGACGCGGTCACCGGGCTCGGACTGCATGTCGATGGCGTGCGGGAACCGGAACGTACCGATGCTCCGATACTCGCCGAACGCGACCCGGAGGCGAAGACCATCGCCGAGCGGAGTCTCACTCGCGACCGGGACGAACGTCTCCGGATCGAACCAGACGATCTGTCGCCCGCCGACGACCGGCATGGAAAGCTTGAACGCCTTGGCCGCGTCGTCGCGGGTCACCGTCATGGGGCCCGTCGCGCTCCGCTCCGGAGGCGAGCCGAGGAGGATCGACGTGACGTCGGCGACCTCGACCGGCACCTGCGTATAGGCCCCGACGCTCGCCGCGCTCGCGGGGCCGCGGTAGATCTTGGCCTCGCGACGCGCGTACACGACGAGCTCGCGCGCGTCCGTCGCAATCACCGCGAGCGCCCCGAAGGGCGACAGGACCTCGAGCCGGAAATGATCGGGGCTGCGCACGAGCACGGCGTGTCGGGCGCCGAGGTTGTCGTCGCCGGTTTGGTAGGCGATCTGGGCGAAGCCGCGGATCGAGCGGAGCGCGGCGCGGCGTTCGGCGAGCGTCTCCATCAAACGCTCTGCCGTCGGCGTCGTCGCCGGGAGCCGCGGCGCGAGCTTCGCCGCCGGCCGGCAAGCCGTGGCCAGCAGGCAAGCGGCGACCGCGACGCCCAGACGCGCCGCGACGCTATAGCTCCGTCGCACCCGCGCGTGTCCCGACGCCGAGCGCCCGCAACTTCCCTTTCAGGCGGTCGATCTGCTCCGGTTCCTTGGCCTTGCCGAGAGCCTCTTGGTACACGCGAATCGCGTCGCGGGTCTTGCCGGTCTTCTCGTACGCGTCGCCGAGGTGCTCCGTGACCGTCGGATCCTCGCCGGCATGCTCGGTCGCGCGCTCGAGGTGCTCCACGGCGCGATCGTAGTCGCCCCGCATGTAGTACACCCAGCCGAGCGAATCGATGAAGAAGCCGTCCTCGGGCTCGATCGCGAGCGCGCGCCGAATGAGCTTCTCCGCCTCATCGAGCTGCTGGCCGAGCTCGGCGTAGGTGTAGCCGAGGTAGTTCAACGCCGCCGCGTTCTGCGGGTTGATCGCGATCGCCCGCTGCATCATCTCGATCGCCTTCGCCTTGTTCTTGGCTTCGTCGTAGGTCGCACCGAGCGAGAATACATGCTGATCGTTCTCGGGCTCGAGCGTGACGGCCTGCTCGAGGACCGCGATGGCTTGCGGATACTGCTTCTCCTCGCGATGCAGCGACGCGAGGTACGCGAACAGCTCCGCGTTCTTCCCTTTGGCCTCGAGGGCTTCCTGGATTTCCCGGATCGCCGCCGAGGTCTTCTCCTGGCGCTGGTACACCGAGGCGAGCTGGATGCGCGCGTCGACGTAGTACTCCGATTCGGGCTCGATCTTGCCGAGTTGCTCGGCGGCCTTCGCGAACTCCTGCGTCTGTGCGTAGACCGAGCCGAGATAGTAGTGGACGCGCTGGTTCTCGGGCTCCGCCGCGAGGACCAGATTGAGCTCGGTCGCGGCGCGATCGTACTCGCCCTTCTCGAAGTAGATGAGGGCGATCTTGATGCGCGTCTCCTCGGGATCGTTCTCGATCTTCTCGAGCGCATGGTACTGGAGCAGCGCTTCGTCGAGCTTCTTCTGGCCGATGTAGAGCCCGCCGAGCCGCTTTCGAACGAGCGCGCTCGTCGGATTCTGCGTGAGGATCTGCTGATAGAGGTCGATCGCCTTCGGGTAGTCCTTGCGAAGCTCGTAGAGGGTCGCGAGGTCCATCAGGATCAGCTCGGACTGCGGGTTCCGCGCCAGCGCCTCGCGAAAGTAGTGCTCGGCGCGATCGAGGTGGCCGGCCGAGGTGTGCACGCGGCCGAGGTAGTAGTAGCCGAGCACGGACCGCGGATTGAGCTCGATCAGCTTGGTGAGCGTCGCGACGGCGAGCTCGTATTTTCCTTGCTTGCCGTAGAGCGCGCCGAGGTAGAGGTAGGCTTCCTGGTTGCGCGGCTCGTCGGCGATCACCTGCTGGTACTGCGTGACGGCATCCTCGGGGCGATTGACGGCCGACAGGATGCCCGCCAGCAGGAGCCGCGCTTCGGTGTTCTGCGGCTCGAGCTCGACGACCTTCTGGCAGTGCTCGAGTGCCTCCGGGAGCAAACCCTTTCGCACGAGCAGCATCGCCAGTCGCTGGCGGAGAAGCGGGCTTTCCGGATCGTGCTCGACGGCGGAACGGAACGCCTTCAGGCCGACGTCGTAGTTCCCGTCGTTGAGGGCGACCTCACCGACGAGGAAGTCGCCCATCGCGGCGACCTTGGGGTCGACCGGCGCCTCGCGCCCGGGCAGCAAGCCCCCCTGGCGATTCCATTGCAGATCGTCCGGGGGCCCGGGCAACGTCCGCCGAACGGGTCCGCATCCGGCAGCGAGCACGAGCCCCGCGATGATCAGGCCGACGCGGACGGAACGGGACATGGCGACAGTCTGCGAAGGTATCACGCGCGTTCAAAAACGGTCAACGCAACTTCATCCACGCGATGCCAAAGCCGGCGCTCACTCGAGGTGCCGGCGACGCGTGGGTTCATCCACGCGATGCCAAAGCCGGCGCTCACTCGAGGTGCCGGCGACGCGTGGGTTCATCCACGCGATGCCAATGCCGGCGCTCACTCGAGGTGCCGGCGACGCGTGGATTCCGTGAGCGGCCGCCGGAAAACGGCGCGGAACGACGTCCGAAACCTCGCGTGGTCTCCTACTGCAACGGCTCGTCGCCGATCGACTGGATGCGCTCGATGACCTGATCCATCAGCCAGCCCGGTGTCGACGCGCCGGCGGTGACACCGACGTTGGATCGCCCACGTACCCAGGTCGGGTCGAGCTCGTGGGCGTCCTCGATGTGATGCGCGACCGCACCCTCCTCGCGGCAGACCTCGGCCAGGTGGCGCGTGTTGGAGCTGTTCTTGCCGCCGACCACGATCACGACCTCGACCTCGCGGGCGAGCTCACGCGCGGCTTCCTGGCGTTCGATGGTGGGGTTGCAAATAGTGTTGAAGATCTTGAGCTCCTTGCAGCGCGGCGCGAGCGCGGCCAGGAACGACGCGAGGAGCTCGATCTCCTGCGTCGTCTGTACGACGACCCCGACGCGCTTCGGGAACGAGGCCTGCGCGACGTCCTCGGGCTTTTCGATCACCGTCGCCTTGCCGCCGGCGTGGCCGATCGTTCCGATGACCTCGGGATGCTTCGGGTTGCCGAAGATGACGAGGTGGTAGCCCTCCTGGACGAGCTGCTTCGCCTTGTTTTGCACGAGGGTGACGAGCGGGCAGGTCGCGTCGACGACGTTCAAGCCCTGGCTCTTCGCCTGCTCGTACGTCTCGGGGGGCACCCCGTGGGTGCGAATGATGACGGTGTCGCCGGTCGCGAGCTCTTCGAGACCGTGCACGGACTGGACACCCTTCTCTTCCAGCGATTGCACGACGTGGGCATTGTGGATGATCGGGCCGAGCGTACGGACCGTCTCGCCCGGATGGGCCGCGGCCGTGTCCGTCACGATGTCGAGCGCGCGCTCGACGCCCCAGCAATACCCCGCGTGAACCGCCTTCCGAATCTTCATCTCACCCTCGTCCCGGCTCGGCGTGTACATGGTGACACGGGCCGACCCAGTGTTCGCCGCCTTCGAAATATTCCTTCTTCCAGATCGGTACGGTCGCTTTGAGCGTGTCGATCCCATGGCGACACGCGGCGAACGCCTCCTCGCGATGGGCCGCCGAAACCGCCACGGCCACGCTCGCCTCCCCGACCGGCACGACCCCTACCCTGTGCACCATGGCGACCGCAACTACCCGCCAGCGCCGCGCGATCTCCTCGCCGATGCGGCGCATCTCGTCGATCGCCATCGACTCGTACGCTTCGTACTCGAGCCGTTCGACGACGCGCCCTTCGTTTTCGTTCCGCGTGGTGCCGACGAAGAGCGTCGTGCCACCCGCGGCGGCGTCGCCGACCTCCCCCAGGAGACCCGCGGTATCGATGCGTTCGGCAGTGACGCGATAGGCTGATTTCACGATGCAATTCCGCCGCTTACGGGTGGGATCAGCGCGAGTTCGTCATTGTCGTGGAGGGGGTGGGCCTTGTCAACGTAGACCCGGTTCACCGCGAAGCGCGGTGGATCGGCGGGAAGTCGATCGAATTCAGCGCGGAGCGCTTTCCAGAGATCGTCCACGATCGCCCCGTCGGGAAGCTCGACCGTCGTCTCGCGCAAGCCACAACGCTCACGCAGGTACGCGAAGAAGAGCACGCGGACCGTCATGGGACCTTCCTACCGAGGAGCCCGACGACGTGCCCGAGCTCCGGGAGCAGTATCCGACCGAGCGCGAGCTCGCAGGCGGCCGGCGAACCCGGGAGAACGGCGACGAACGTGCCGTCGATCACGCCGGCCGTCGCGCGGCTGAGAAAGGCGGCCGGTCCGATCTCGGCGAAGCTGAGCGCCCGGAAGATCTCACCGAAGCCGGGGAGCTCCTTCGTCCACGCGTCGGCGAGGCTCTCGATCGTGACGTCGCGGGCCGCGACCCCGGTGCCGCCGGTCACGAACACGGCGCCGACCTCGGGTCGTCGAGTCGCGGCCGTCACCGCGCCGCGGATCGCGTCGACCTCGTCCGGAACGATCGCCGTGCTCGCGATCGGGTGACCGGCTGCCTCGAGAAGGCGCCGGATCACCGGACCGCTCCGATCGTCGGCGACCGTCCGGGTATCGCTCACCGTGATCACGGCGCACTGCACGCTTGCGACCGTCCGGTGGTGATGCTGCGACCCCATGGGATCAGCCGCTTAGCGGACCCGACCGGGTGAAGCAAAAATTCTCGAGAATGACTGGAGAGACTAGGAGGGCTGCTGGAAGAAGCCCCTCTGGGGGCGACACTCCCGGGTGCCGTGTCCGTGAGCGCCGCCCCCTAGAGAGAAGGAGGATAAGCCATGAGCACTTGGTGTTCTGGATAAGGCATTGAGGAATGCCCGAACCCAACTCCCCACGACGCGACCACTTATTTCGCGAGTGCGCGGCTATGTAAATGCATCCATTTCCCTATGGCCTCAAGAAAATTTCCCTAGCGGCACGAGATGGACTCCTCTCGGCGCTTTCGGGGCGGTCAGGCGTGAGAAATTCCGGCGCAAATACGGGCGCTTACTCTGAGTCCGGCGTTACCCCTTCCCGCAAAGCAAACTTCACGAGCTCTGCTGTGCGCCGACAGTGGAGTTTCTGCATCAATCGATCGCGGTGCTGCCCGACGGTCTTCGGGCTGATCTTCAGGGCCGACGCGATCTCCTTGTAGCTGTTGCCCTCGGCGATCAGCTGGAGGACCTCGCGCTCCCGCGGGGTGAGAACCGAGAGCTTCTCGACCGTCGCCGCCTTGCTGGTCTCGAGGTAGCCCTCGACGATCATGCGCGAGACCGGCGCGCTGAAGTAGCTGCCGCCGTTGCGGACGCTTTCGAGCGCCGCAACGAGCTCGCTGCCGGCCGCGCTCTTGAGGAGATATCCCGCCGCCCCCGCTTCAAGGGCTTGGCGCACGTACGATTCGAGGAGGTGCATCGAAAGCATCACGACCTGCGTGTTCGGAAAGCGGGTCCGAACCTGACGCGTCGCCTCGATGCCGTTCAACCCTTTCATCGCGATGTCCATCACGACGACGTCGGGGTGCAGCTCCTCCACGAGCGTGACGCCGCGCCGGCCGTCTTCCGCCTCGCCGACGACCTGGAACGCGCCGTGCTTTTCGAGCAGCGTTCGCAGCCCCTGGCGGAAGAGCGTGTGATCATCAACGAGCAGTACGCGCACGCTTCACCTCGATTGGGCAGGACACCAAGAGCCGGCACCCGCGTCCGGGCGACGAGCGCAGGTGCATCTCACCGTGCAAGTGCTCGACGCGCTCGCGCATGCTCGCGAGCCCGAGGCCGGCACGGCGTTCGGTCGGACGTTGACTCACTTCGAATCCGCAGCCGTCGTCCTCGATGCGGAGCTGCAGCCGCGCGCCGGAGACGGCGAGCCGCACGAGCACGCGTGTCGCCTCCGCGTGCTTCACGACGTTCGTCAGCGCTTCCTGGGCGATGCGATAGATCGCCAGTGCCAGGTCGGGATCGACCGCTCGCTCGATGGCGCGATGACGATAGTCCACGATCAACGACCCGGCGCTGAAGTACGTCGCGATCATCCATTTGAGGCTCTCGGCGAGACCGAGGTGCTCCAGCATCGGCGGCCGGAGTCCGTACGCGAGCTCACGCACCTTCTCGATGATGCCCGTCAGGAGCCCCTCGGTCTCGTCGACCTTGGCCACCAGGGCTTCGTCGTCGCCGTCGAAGTTCTTGAAGAGCTGGAGATTGATCAGGGTGGCCGAGAGCGTGGGGCCCATCTCGTCGTGCAGCTCGTGGGCAATGCGCTTCCGTTCGCCCTCCAGAACGCTGAACTGCTCGGAGTAGAGTTGCCGCAGCAGCTGACGGTGGTCGCGGACGGCATCGAAGAGCCGCGCGTTCTGGATGGCGATGCTGGCGTGCTCTCCGAGCAAGACGAGAATGCGACGGTCGCGCTCCGAGAACGCCCGTGGCGTCGCGGAGAAGACGTTGAGCGTTCCGATGACGCCGTCGGTACCACGAAGCGGCACGATCACGAGGCCGCGCACCCCGCCGAGCGTGACCAGCGCGCGCAGCATCGGCCGGCGCTCGGTGAGCGCGTCGCGGCACGAGTAGGGCCGCCCGCTGCGCACGACTTGCGCCGCCATGCTGCCCTGCGCGGGGAACCGGAGGCCGACCAGATGGAGGCTGCCGCGCGAATCACTTTGGCTCGCGACCTCGAACTCGCTGTGGTCGCGTGACGGCAGCATCACGATCGCGCCGCTCGCCCGCGTGAGCTGCGCCGCCGCCGTCGTGATCATGTCGAGCGCGGAGTGTTCGCCGACGCCGGCGCTCAGCGTGGTCGTGATCCGGCGCAGCGTCCGGGTTTCTTCGGACGCCCGTCGGTGAGCCGCGTGCGCGCGGTCGGCCGCGAGCATGCCACCGAGCTGCCGCGCGAAGGCATCGAGCATTCGGAGCGTCGGAGCCGCCGGGATCGTCGGCTGCCGGTATCCGACGCCGAGCACGCCGAGCATCCGCTTGCCGGCACGGATCGGAATCAGCGCACCCGCGCCGCGGAGACCCGCCATTCCGAGCAGCCAGATGGTCGGAACACGCGCCGGGGCGGGATGCGCCCAGACGACGCGACGCCCGCGCCGGACGAGCGTGCGCCCGAGCGCGGCGTCGACCATCAAGCGACGTAGCTCGAGCCGTAGCGTCTTCGGCATGCCGACGCTCGCCGCGAGCACGAGCCAACGCGCTTGGCCGTCGATGAGGCGTATAGTCAGGACGTCCGCGCCGACGGCGCGCGCCGCCGTGCTCGCGAACCGCTGGAGCGACCGCGTCCCGATCTGATGCTCGCCACCGAGGTCGGCGAGCGCCGCGAGTAACGCGGCCGAGGCGTCACGACGGCTCGCGACGCTCCGGCGGCCGGACGTCGCGCCCGCCTCCGGACGCGCGGCCGGGCGAGCACGAGTCGGAAGGGCGACGACGACCGCGGGATTCAGGCGTCGAATCGCGGTCTCCGCGCCGTCCCGCACGCGCGGACCGTACTGCCCTTCGTTTTGGAGTGTCAAGGCGATCTCAGCCGCGTCGCACGTCGCGCATCATCGTCCGAAGCGCGGCGGCGGCGGACGTTCGATCTTGGTGCCACACGTGGACGCGCAACGCTGACAGACGTACTCGAACTTGTCGCCCTCGGGCAGGACGAGCAGCAGGCGCTTCCGAACCGGCACCGCCACCCGGCAACGCGGACACAGCAGGAGCGTCGCCTCCATGTCGCTGAACTGCCGGCGCGGATCGTCGTGGCCACCGTGCACGCGCCCCGTCTAGCACAGCAGATCGTCGATGGCGCGCGTTGCCGCTCCGGGAGGCCGTCGCTATAGTCCCGCCGCCGTGCCTCCCGCCATCTACCTCGAAACCTACGGGTGTCAGATGAACTTCGCCGACTCCGAGCTCATCCTCGGGCACGCCGGCGACTCCGGGTACACGCGCACGACCGATCCCGCCGCGGCCGACGTCGTGCTGCTCAACACGTGCGCGATCCGCGAGCACGCGGAGGAGCGCGTCATCGGGCGTCTGACCGATCTCGCGCGGCTGAAGGCGGCGCGTCCGGATCTCGTCCTCGGGATGGCGGGATGCATGGCGCAGCATCATCGCGCCGCCGTCGCGGAGCGCGTGCCGATGCTCGATCTCGTGATCGGCCCCGACGCCTACCGTCGGTTGCCCGGGCTGCTCGACGCGGTCCGCGCGAGCCAAGGCCCGGTGACCGACTATCGGAACGCGAGCGACGACGATCCGAACGATCCGGCGCGCCGCGTCGCCGACGCCATCGCGGCCGACGTGCGGCTCGATCCCGACGAGACGTACGCCGATCTCCGCAGCGCGCGCGAGCCGGGTGTCGTGCGCGCGTGGATCACCGTCATGCGCGGGTGCGACAAGTTCTGCACGTTCTGCGTCGTGCCGTACGTGCGTGGGCGCGAGCGCAGCCTGCCGGTCGACGCCGTGCTGCGCGACGTCCGCGACGCGGTGGCGGGCGGCGCGCGCGAGGTGATGCTGCTCGGGCAGACGGTCAACGCGTACCGCGACGAGACGTGCGACTTCGCCGGACTGCTCCGGCGCGTCGCCGAGGTGCCCGGACTCGAGCGCATCCGGTTCACGTCACCGCATCCCGCCGACGTCACGCCCGAGCTGATCGCGACCATGCGGGACGTGCCGGCGGTCGCGCCGCAGCTGCATCTCCCGGTGCAGTCGGGATCCGACGCCGTCCTGGAGCGCATGGCCCGCGGCTACACCGCCGCCGCGTTCCGCGAGCTGGTCGCGCGCGTGCGCGACACGGTGCCGGACGTCGCGCTCTCGACCGACGTGATCGTCGGCTTCCCGGGCGAAACGCTCGACGACTATGCGGCGACGTACGCGCTGCTCGAGGAGCTGCGGTTCGAGCAAGCGTACCTCTACAAATACTCGCCCCGCACGCTCACGCGCGCCGCGACCTGGGACGACTCCGTCCCGGACGACGAGAAGGGTCGGCGGCTCTCCGAGGTCATCGCGCTCCAGGAGCGCATCGCGGCCGAGTGCAACCGCCAGTGGATCGGGCGACGCGTCGAGATCCTGGTCGAGGGCCCGGCGCGGCGGCCCGACGACCACGTCGCCGGCAAGACGCGGCAGTTCGTGACGGCGATCGTGAACGGCGCGCACGCGCCGGGGACGCTCGTCACCGGCACCGTCGTTGCGGCGACCGGTCACACGATGATCGCGCTCGCCGACGGCGCGCCCGCCCGCGTCGATCTCGTCGGCGCCTCGCCGGCGGTGCTCGCCGGCTGACTCAGCCGACCGAGCGCAGGAACGCGAGCAATCGCTCGTTGAACCCCGCCGGGTCCTTGTGGAAGAGCGCGTGCACGCCGCCCGGCACGATCTCGAGTCGCGCCCCCGCGATGCGGCGGCTGATGATCACCGACCCGCCGACGCCGAGGAAGTCCTTCTCGCCGACGATCACGAAGGTGGGCACGTCGATACGCTCGAGCTCCGCGGTGAGCGGGGCATGGTGTAGGCCACCCATCGCTCGCGCGATACGCGCGAACCCGTGCGGCTCCGGCGGAGCGTCGGCGGCATCGCGCGAACCCAGCTTCTTCAAGAGGGCGGCGCCGCCTTCGGTCTCGGAGGTGACCGCGAGCGACTCGTACCACGCGTGCGCCTTCGCGTTGCACTCGCTCGCGGTGCCGACGAGGACGAGGCTCCGCACAAGCTCCGGATGGTCCAGCGCGAAGCGCATCGTGATCACGCCGCCGGCCGAATGCCCGAGCGCGTGCGCCGGACCGCCCGCGGCTCGCACCACGGCGGCGAGGTCGTCCGCGAGCGTCGCGATCGCGATCGCCTCGTCCGGCGCGCCCGAGCGGCCGTGCGCGCGAAGATCCCACGTCAGCACGCGGTAGCCGGCGTCGACCAACGCGGGGACTTGATGCCGCCACGTTTCGGCGGTCGCGCCGAAGCCATGGGTCAATGCGACGAGCTCGGGGCCGTCACCCGCGATCTCGTAGCGGAGCGACCACCCGCCGCGGTCGACCTCAGGCATCGCCCGTCACGGTGAGCGGCGTCCCGACGAAGTCCTGCGCGGCGTCGTCCCACGCGTACGCTTGCACGTCGCGAACGACCCGGTCGTAGACCGACACGACGACCCACGTCGCACCCGGATAGGTCGGACCGCGCGACCCATCGATCGGGTCGGTGTACGACGCTTGCCCTTTGTCCGTCGGCGAGAAGTACGCGTCGTGCTGCGGGTGCGAGTGGTAGAAGATCGCGATGCTCCATCCCGGGTCGCGCGCCTGCTTCTCGATGTCGAAGAGCTCGCGTGAGTCCATGCAGTACGCCGTCGCCGCCGTTCGGGGATTCTGGACGGGGTCGGCGGCATGCAACTCGTTCTGGATGTTCTTGAGACGCCGCAGCACTTGTCCGCCGGGAGTCGCGAACACGACGCCACACACCTCTTCCGGAAAGCCCTCGACCGCGTGCGCACGCATCGCGTCCATCACCCGGGATTCGATGTCGATCATGATCCGCTCTGCTCTTTTCCGATGCGCTCCCGGAACCGCACGAGGCGCGTCATCGTCGCGTTCACCGGCGTCGGGATACCCGCCTCGCGACCGTAGCGCCAGATGCAACCGTTGATGGCCTCGATCTCGGTCGGCCGGCCCCGCTCGAGGTCTTGCAACATGGACGAGCGATGGTGCGCCGTCGACGGTACGAGTCGCCCGTAGAAGAGCGCGCGATACGCGTCGGCCGTCGCGACCAGCGGGACGACACCACGCGCATTCGCGACCGCGAAGCACTCGTCGAAGATCGCGTCCATGATGCCGCGCCCGTCGGGATCGGCCGCGAGGGCCCCGTACGGCAGACCGAGCAGTGCGCCGAGGGGATTCAGCGCGGCGTTGTAGAAGATCTTCGTCCAGAGGTGTGCTTGTACGTCGCCCGTGTACTCGGTGGGGATTCCGGCCGCCGCGAACCGCGCGGCCCAGACACGCGCCGCCGCCTCGGCGGCTTCGGTGCCCGCGACGGCGGCGCCGAGAGCGATCGGATCGGCGAAGACGGTCACCCGCGCGACCCCCGGGCGCGGCAACACGGCGCCGAAGATGACCCGCGCCCCGAGCGCCCGCTCCTCGCCGACGACCGCCGCCACCTGTTCGACGTTGCCGAGCCCGTTCTGGAGCGAGATCACGCACCCGCCCGGCGCGACGAGACCCGCGACCGACGCCAGGGTCGCCGCCGTATCGAAGGACTTCACCGTGAGCAGCACGGCGTCGAACCCACCCGTGACTTCGTCGGCGGTCGCGGCGAGGCTCATACCGGTCACGCGATGCTCGCCCCACAACCCTTCGATAACGAGCCCTTCGACGCCGATCGCCCCGAGGTGCGGCGCGCGGCCGAGCAACGTCACCCGATGCCCCGCCGCGGCCAAAAGTCCACCCACCACCGACCCGACCGCGCCGGCTCCGGCGACCAGCACCCGTACGCCCGTGCCCATACCCGCGACCATATAGCGGGCGACCTCGGGGTCGGAAGGACGGCGCTGACCGATTGGAACCTGCACCGGGTGTGATAGGGTGCGGCCCCTTCAAAGTCGCTGCGCCCCACGTCGAAACCACACCTCGAGGAAAGGCCGACCCCATGCCCGAGAACCGTGCTGCCGCCACGAAACAGAGCGATGCCCCCACGAACAATCCCAAGCTCCTCGCTTGGGTCGAGGAGATGGCGAAGCTCACCCAGCCCGACCGCATCGTCTGGTGCGACGGCTCGGAGGAGGAGAAGCAGCGCCTCACCAAGGACGCCGTCGACAAGGGCATCCTGATCCCGCTGAGCCCCGAGAAGCGCCCCGGCTGCTACCTGCACCGGTCCGACCCCAACGACGTCGCGCGCACGGAGCATCTCACCTTCGTTTGCACCCGCACCAAGGAAGCGTCGGGGCCGAACAACAACTGGATGGACCCGAAGGAAGCGTACGCGAAGCTCGGCAAGCTGTTCGAGGGCTCGATGAAGGGCCGCACGATGTACGTGATCCCGTACCTCATGGGTCCGGCGGGCTCGCCGTTCTCGAAGGTCGGCATCGAGCTCACCGACAGCATCTACGTCGTGCTCAACATGCGGATCATGACGCGCATGGGTCGCGTCGCGCTCGACACGCTCGGCGACACGAGCGGCGACTTCAACCGCGGCCTGCACTGCACGCTCGACCTCGACCCCGAGAAGCGGTTCATCTGCCACTTCCCCGAGGACAACACGATTTGGTCGATCGGCAGCGGCTACGGTGGCAACGCCCTCCTCGGCAAGAAATGCCTGGCGCTTCGGATCGCCTCGTTCCTCGGTCGGGAAGAGGGATGGCTCGCCGAGCACATGCTGATCCTCGGCGCGGAAGACCCGCAGGGAAAGAAGCACTACGTCGTGGCGGCGTTCCCGAGCGCGTGCGGCAAGACCAACTTCGCGATGATGGTGCCGCCCCCGGCCTTGAAGGGCTGGAAGATCACGACGATCGGCGACGACATCTCGTGGCTCCGCATCGGCAAGGACGGCCGCCTCTGGGCCGTGAACCCCGAGAACGGCTACTTCGGCGTCGCGCCCGGCACCAACAAGAAGACGAATCCGAACGCGATGGCCTGCGTCGAGCGCGACGCCATCTTCACCAACGTCGCGATGACGAAGGACGGCGACGTGTGGTGGGAGGGCATGGACGGACAGCCGCCGGCCGAGCTCACCGACTGGCGCGGCAATCCGTGGACGCCGGAATCGAAGACGCCGGCCGCGCACCCGAACTCGCGCTTCACGGCGCCAATGCGCAACAACCCGATCCTCGACGAGACGGCGGACGACTCCGAGGGCGTGCCGATCTCGGCGATCATCTTCGGCGGTCGCCGCGCGACGACCGTTCCGCTCGTCATGCAGAGCTTCAACTGGGCGCACGGCGTGTACCTCGGGGCGACGATGGGCTCGGAGACGACCGCCGCAGCCGTCGGCCAAGCGGGCGTCGTCCGCCGCGACCCGATGGCGATGCTCCCCTTCTGCGGGTACGACATGGGCGACTACTTCGGCCACTGGCTGAAGATCCAGGCGCGCCTCGCCGAACCGCCCCCGATCTTCCTCGTCAACTGGTTCCGGAAGGGTCCCGACGGCAAGTTCCTCTGGCCGGGCTTCGGCGAGAACATGCGTGTGCTCGCCTGGGTGCTCGCCCGGGCGGCGGGCAGCGTCGGCGCCTCCGAGACCCCGCTCGGCCTCGTGCCGCGCCCGGGTGACCTCGACACCGAGGGCCTCGGCCTGACGCCCGAGCAAGTGAAGCAGGCGACCAGCATCGACCTCGCCGAGTGGGGGACGGAGCTCGAATCGCAAGGCGAGCTGTTCACCAAGCTCGAGCGAACCCTGCCGGCGGCGATCCGGCTGGAGCGCGAGCTCCTGATCGCGCGCATCAAGAACTGACCGCAGTCGACGTAGCGTCTCTCATGTTTCCGGTGCCGGCGCTTCCACGGGAGCGCCGGCATCGTTGCGTTGGGCATGGCCACGAAACGTCACTCGGTTTCGGCGTACCCGAAGGTTCCGCCGAACGTTGACAATTCTTGGCAGCGACCGTCATCCCCATCGCCCTCAGATGGGGGCCGGCCCGCGGAGCTACTGAGAAAATTGCCCTGCGGCTACGAGGTCGCGACTCGCCGGCGCCCTCGATCCGGCGCTGGCACCTGGCTTGCTCCGGTTCCGGGCATGGCAACACGTCACGAGAGCGGGTTCACGCTCCTGGAACTGCTGGTGGTCGTCTCGATCGTCGGCATCCTCGCCAGCATCGCGATCCCGCAGTACGCGTCCTACCGGGCGCGCGGCTTCGACTCGATCGTCGAGTCCCAGGTTCGCCACGTGGCGACCGGTCAAGAAGCCTACTTCGCGAGCAACTCGACCTACAGCACCGACATCGGCAGCCTCGACGGCATGGTGCTCGAGGAAGCCGTCGAGATCACGATCTCGGCCGGGAACAGCGGCGACATCGCCAGCTCGTTCCGGATCCATGGCCTGCATCCGCAGGCGTCCCACGAATACGACTGGGTGAGCGACCCGCTCCCCGGCGAACCGAACCTCGTCATCAGTGACTGAGCTGCTTCACACCCCCCGCTCCACCACCACCCCAACGATGCCGGCGCTTCTGTAAAGGAGCGCCGGCATTGCTGCGTTGGGACGAGCCCACACGACGCGGGCGCTTTTGAAAAGGAGCGCCCGCGTTGCTGCGTGTGGACGAGCCCACACGACGCGGGCGCTTCTGAAAAGGAGCGCCCGCGTTGCTGCGTGTGGACGAGCCCACACGACGCGGGCGCTTCCGAAAAGGAGCGCCCGCGTTGCTGCGTGTGGACAAGCCCACGACGCCCGCGGTTCGATGAGGATCGCGGGCGTTGATGCGTGGGGGCACCGCCACGTAAGGTCCCGGTCATGGGAATCTCGCGCGGGCGGCTCACCGATCTCTTCCTCGACCTCGTCAGGATCGACAGCCTATCGCGCCAGGAGCGCGCGATCGCCGAGCGTCTCGCGAACGAGCTCCGCGCGGTCGGGGCCGAGGTCTGGTTCGACGACGCGGGCGAAAAGGTCGGGGGCACCACCGGCAACGTGCTCGCGCGCGTCCGGGGCTCCGTGGCCGTCGCTCCGCTCCTCTTGTCGGCGCACATGGACACCGTCAGGCCCGGCGAGGGCGTGAACCCGATCGTCGAGGGCGACGTCATCCGGAGCGATGGGCGGACCGTGCTCGGCGGCGACGACAAGTCCGGCTGCGCGATCGTGTGCGAGGTGCTGCGCGTGCTCCGCGACGAGGGGATCCCGCACGGCGACGTCGAGATCGCCTTCACGATCTGCGAGGAGGTCGGGCTGCTCGGCGCCAAGCACCTCGACGTGAGCAAGCTCACCGCGCGCGCCGGTCTCGTGCTCGACAGCGACGCGCCCGGCTACCTCTTCACCCGCGCTCCGGCCTCGACGCACCTCGTGTTCGAGGTCCACGGCCTCGAGGCCCACGCCGGCATGGCACCCGAGCGCGGCATCAACGCGATCCAGGTCGCCGCCGAAGGCGTGGCCGCCATGCGGCTCGGCCGGATCGACGACGAGACGACCGCCAACATCGGCATCGTCGGCGGGGGCACCGCGATCAACGTCGTCCCGAAGCTGGTCAGACTCGAGGGCGAAGCGCGCAGTCACGACGAGGCGAAGCTCGCCGCCCAGTGCGAGGCGATGCAAGCGGCGCTCGAAGCGGCGGCGGCCCGTCACGTGATCTCCCTCGACGGGACGGAGGTCCGGGCGCGAATCGAGTCGACGATCGAACGCAGCTACGACGCGATGGCGGTGCCCGACGCCGCGCCGATCGTGCAGCTCGTGCTCAGCGCCGCGCGCGCCCTCGGCCACACCGTCGAGAGCGGGCCGATGGGCGGCGGTTGCGATGCGAACGTGCTCAACCGCCGCGGCTTCCAGGTCGCCAACCTCGGCACCGGCATGCGCGACATCCACACCGTGAAGGAGTGGCTGCGCGTCAGTGACATGGTGCGGACGGCGGAGGTGATCGTGGAGATGTTGCGTTTGCACGCCACCGGAGGCGGCGCCTGAGCACGACCGGAACGCAGTCGTCGGACGCGACCGCCTAGTCGTCACCCCCCCGCGACGGGGAAGTGAAGGGTGACCGTGGTGCCCTTCCCGGGAGCGCTCTCGACCTGGATGAAGCCGCCGGCGCGTTCGACCAGAGCGTGGACGATCGCGAGGCCGAGGCCGGTGCCTTCGTCGCGCTTGGTGCTGAAGTAGGGCTCGAAGATGCGGGGGCGGGTGGCTTCGTCGATGCCGACGCCGTCGTCCGTGACGCTCACGACGGCCTCGTCGCCGGCGGCGCTCGTCGCGATCCGGACTGCGCCGCCGGTCCTCGTGGCGTCGAGCGCGTTGCCGACGAGATTCATCAGCACCTGGTCGAGATGGGTCGGGTCGAAGCGGACGCGCGCGTCGCCGGCCCCGAGCGCGACCTCGACCGTCTGACCGTGGCGCGGCATCGACCGGAGCCAATCGCCGGCCGCGCCGACCGCAGGATCCAGCGTCATGGGCTCCGCCGGCGCACTCTCTCCGCGACCGAGCTCCGCGAGCTGGCGCGTCAGCTCGCGACTCCGGGCGATCGCGTCGAGCACCGACTTCGCCTGCGTCGCCGCTTGGGCCGGCAGGCCCGGCACGGAAAGGATCTCCTGCACCCCCGACAGCACGATCGTGAGCAGGTGGCCGAAGTCGTGGCCGACCGCCGCCGCGACCCGGCCGAGCGACGCCATACGCTGCTCCTCGCCCACCCGCTGCGTCTCCTCTTCGAGTGTGCGCCGCGCCTCGATGTGGACCGCCTGCTCCATGGCGAGCGCGACGAGATCCGCGACCGCGGCGACGAAGCTCGTCTCCGCGTGCGTCCACGCCCGCGGGGCGCCGACGTGCTCGTGACAGACCACCCCGACCACCTGGTCGTGCCGCGCGAGCGGCGCATCGAGCATCGACGTGATGTGGTTCGGCACCAGATAGGACGGCGCGAGCTCGCTGGTCAGAGGGTGCGTCTGGGCATCGTCGGCCACGATCGCGCGATACTCGCCGAGCGCCTCGATGTAGATCGGATAGTCCTCGCGCTTCAGCACGTCTCCGAATCGGTACGAGTCCCGCGAGCGTTCGTACTGACACGCGCACCGCAGGCGCGTCCGCGTGTCGTCGAAAAGCCAGATGCCGACACGTTCCACGTCGAGCGTCCGGGCGATCAGCTTCGTCGCCTGGCTGAACATGCGCTCGAGCGAGCGCCGTTCGTCGACCGGCAAGCGGGCGAGGTTCTGGAGCGCGGTCTCATAGGCCGTGAGCGGGTGCCGAGCGGAACGATGGAGCGCTGTTCCCACGATGCCGAGAGGGGGGCCCGTACCGCACCACCCGCCTCGCCTCTCTCACAGCGCTCGCGCGGGCGTCAAGTTGAAGCGTCGCGGAAAGCGGGCAGACGCGCGCCGCTCGCGAGAAAGACCAGACCGCCGAGGAGGCTGTTGACGATGATCACGAGGAGCCACAGCACGCCGTACGCAACGGCGCTCGGCTGATCGACGCCGAACTTGGTGAGAAAGTAGAGATAACCTCCCTCCCGGAGGCCGATGCCGGAGAAACTCACGGGGATCGAGGCGACCGCGCTCACGAGCGGGTGGAAGACGGCGATGTACGAGAATGGAATCGTGATCCCGAGCGCGCGGCTCACCGCCCACTGCCCCAAGATCTGCACCAGGTGGAAGAAGAACGACACGACGGACGTCGACACCAACATGCCGCGGTCCGTCCAGAACGGCCCGAGATCGACCTCGACGAAGCGCCGGATCTTGTGATCGGCCGGCAGTACGAGCCGCACGAGCCATGGCGCGAGCGCCCAGCCGACGAGCAGCGCGCTCGCGAATCCGAGCGTGATCCAGAACATCAGCGTGAACTCCGGCGCGAGGGTGCGATACTCCGGGAAGATCAGAAACGCCGCCGCGCCGATCGCGACCAGGATGACGAGGCCGTTCAAGCGATCGAACAGGACCGAATTGAACGCGCGGCCCCGCCGGCCGCCGCCCTCGGCGAGATAGCAGCCGCGGATGAAGTCGCCGCCGAGCGTGCTCGGACCGAACGACATGAAGAACATGCCGATGAAGTAGAAGCGGACGTAGTCCCGGAAGCGATTGCCGAGACCGACGGAGCGTCCGATCAGCCACCAGCGAAACGCGCTCATCACCTGTCCGACCACGTAGATGACGATCGCGAGCACGGCCCACCCGAGGTGCGCCGACGCCAGGATACGCCCCGTCTCGCGCAGATCGACGAGGCGCGCGATCAACGCGACCGCGAGAACGGTGATCGCGACCTGCACGATCCGTTGCAACCCGCCGCCACCGCTCGCCGCCGCCTCCGCCATCCGCGAGCAGAGTCCCCCCTGTCAACCGTACCTGTCAAGACGGATTGCGTTCGTGGGCACACTCGCCACAATACCTCGCCATGCAATCGTTCGGTTTCCGGCAGCGATGCCGACATTCGAAGGAGGAACGTATGAGAACAGAAGTACGCGTGCGGCCCTGGCACCTGGCGCTGGTGAGCCTGAGCGGTGGGGCGGTCGGGGCACTCGTCTTCGCGGCGCTCACGCCGGCGAGGATCGAGTCGCAGATGGACGGTGCGATGCCGTCCTTCGCCGCACTCGCGCAGGAGGTGATGCCGGCGGTCGTCAACATCAACACGACCAAGAACGTCCCCGCCCGCACGCAGCGCCGCCAGTTCCCGCGCGGCCAGGATCCCTTCGAGCAGTTCTTCGGCGAGGATTTCTGGGAGCGCTTCGGACAGCGCCGCGGCCCGTCCAAGCAACGCAGTCTCGGATCGGGTTTCGTGATCGACGACGCCGGCTACATCGTGACGAACCGCCACGTCGTCGAAGGCGCGGACGACATCGACGTGCAGTTCTCGACCGGCAAGTCGTTCAAGGCGAAGCTCGTCGGCGAGGACGCGAAAACGGACGTCGCCCTCCTGAAGATCACGCCGCAGGGCAAGATCCCGAGCGTGCCGCTCGGCGACTCCGACCGGCTCCAGGTCGGCGACTGGGTGCTCGCGGCCGGCAATCCGTTCGGCCTCTCGCACACGCTGACGGCCGGCATCGTGTCCGCCCGCGCCCGCAACATCGGGGCCGGGCCCTACGACGACTTCATCCAGACCGACGCCTCGATCAATCCGGGCAACTCCGGCGGTCCGCTCTTCGACCAGCACGGACGCGTCATCGGCATCAACACGGCGATCTTCAGTCAGAGCGGCGGCAACATCGGCATCGGCTTCGCGACCCCGATCAACCTCGCGCGCGCGATCGTCGATCAGCTGCGCGCGAGCGGCAAGGTCACGCGCGGCTGGCTCGGCGTCAGCATCCAGCCGATCGGTCCCGACCTGCGGCAGGCGCTCGGTCTCGGCGACACCGAGGGTGCGCTCATCGCCGACGTGATCGCGAAGAGCCCCGCGGAATCGTCCGGCCTGAAGCGCGGCGACGTGGTGATCGGCATGGACGGCAAGCCCGTCACCGAGCCGGGCCAGCTCTCACGCACGATCGCGACGATGTCCCCGGGCAGCACGACGAGCCTCCGCATCATCCGGAACGGCCAGGAGCGGACGCTCGAAGTGAAGGTCGGGAAGCAACCCGACGATCGTGTGGGCCGTGGACCCGGCGGCGCCGGCGAGGAAGAGGGGAACGGCGGCGGTGAGGGCTCGGCCGCGAGCCTCGGCCTCCAGCTCGACACGCTGACGGACGCCGTGCGACGGCAACTCGGCTACGACCGCTCGATCACGGGCGCGCTCGTGACCGGTATCGCCGACGGCAGCCCCGCGGAGGAAGCCGGCATGCGGCCGGGCGACGTGATCCTCCAGGTCGATCGGCGAGACGTCGACTCACCGCGCAGCGCGGCCGAAGCGCTCGCGAGCGCATCTCCGCCGATCCTGCTGCTCGTGCGGCGCGGCGAGAGCACCGTGTTCCTGACCCTCACGCCACCGCGGCGCTGACGGGAGAAGCGGAGACGACGGCGCGCACCGTCGTCTCCGCGGTTCACCTAGTGTCGCTCGTCGCGCGCGCCAGCATGTCCTGCGTCCGGACGTCGGCGGGATTCAGCCGCACCGCCTCGCGCCACTCGGCGATCGCGTCGTCACGCCGGCCGAGCGACCAGTACGCGAGTCCGAGCGACGACCGTACGTCGGGCTGCTCGGGATCGAGGGCGAGGGAACGCTGATAGGCTCCGGCCGCTTCGTCCGTCAGGCCGATGCTCCGCAACAAGGTGCCGTACGATCGCTGGCGCCACGTCTCGGCGACCGGCACCGAGAGCCTGCGCTGCCATACGGTCGGCGGCGCCGGTGATACCGCACGCCGGCGCTCGGCGCGCACCTCGGCGAACGCGCGCAGCGCGCGCTCGCGCATCGCGCGGTGCGCCTCGTCGCTCGGGACGAAGACCGACGCGATTTCGTCGTAGTAGACCATCGTCCACCCGTGATCGCGGGCGAGGTAGCCCACGAGCGGCAAGCGGTTCGCCCAGCCGTGGTACAGCAGCGCATAGTCGAGCTCGTACGTCCCGATCATCTGCGGCCACCAGTTGGGATCGTCCATCGCCGCGAAGTAGCGCCGGAAGATCTCCTCGGGAAACGCTTCCAACCGCCCGTCGACGAACACCCGATCGTCGGGGCGACTCCACGTGAGATAGCCGCCCATCGCGAGACAGTTGAACGCGCGCCCCGTGATCCCGGTCTTCTCGATGAAGGCGACGGCGTCGGACGGGAAGCGCACCCGCGACACGCCGAAACCGAACTCGCGCTCGATCTTCATGGCCGCGTAGAACTGATTGGTCACGATCGCACCGAGGAAAACCACGAATCCCGCGACGGCGGCGGACACGAGCCCGACGCGCATCGCGCGCGGCAACGACCAGCGCGCGAGCCACGGCCCGACGTTGGCCGCGAGGACGGGGGCGGCGATCCATCCGAAGAACGCCATGTTGCGGAGCGACTGCGTCGAGAGGTAGCCGAACGCGAGCGCGGCAAGCAGGCGGCCGACGTGCCACCGGCGCACGTCGACGAGGAACGACGCGCCCACCGCGACCATCAGGCCGATCCAGATCTTCACCAGCGCGGGCGCGTACCCGGCCAGCATCGGCGGCCGAAACTCACCGATGCGACTCGAGAAGAGCGAGTTCCCGGTCACGCGCGGCAGCAGCTGGAACGGGAAGAGCGCGCCGTCGAGGCCCCACGGGTTCACGAGACAGCCGAGCGTCGCGAGCGCGAGCACGAGCGTGAAGCGCCCGAAGACCGCCGGCTCGAGCCCGCTCGACTGCTTCCAGCCGCGCGGGACCGGCAGGAAGGCGAGCGCCGCGCCGATCCAGTAGCACCCCATCAGCGCGAGCCCGACGGCGAAGAGGCCCTGCGTGTTCACCCATAGGATCTGGAGCGGCACGAGCAGGACCATCGCCCGGGGATTCCGCGGCAGACCTTCGAGGATGACGAGGTACGTCGCGAAGTACAGGAACGACAGCAGCTCCGGCCGCGGCACGAAGCGCGGGTACGAGATGGCGAGCGCGAGCGCCATCAGGAACGCCGCGAGGAGCGGAGGCACGAAGCGGCGCGCGAGCCCGTAGAGTACGAGGCTCGTCGCGATCATCAGCGTCGCCGCGAGCACGATGGCGCCGTTCGCGCCGCCGATCTGCCAGGCGCCGTACAGGATCAGCTGGAAGATCCAGTGCAGATCGATCCACGGATAGTCCGGCGCGGTGAGCGCGAACGTGTTGCCGGCCGGCCACGTACCGGTCGCCATCATGAGGCGCCCGGCCGCGAGGTGGAACCACACGTCGAAGTCCTCGATGCGGTGGATCGCGAGCGCGGCCGCGAGGAGCGCGACGAGGACCGGCGCGACGCGCTCGAAGCGCGCCCCGGTGGCAGGCGTGGCGGGGGCGGCGCTCCGCGACGCCCCGCCCGTCACCACCCGACGTGCTTTCGAAGCGGAGGCGCCGCCGGGGCGGCGTCCGTCGGGCGCGCGGCGCGCATCTCGCCGGCCAGCGCCCGGTACGCGCGGTAGTAGGGCGCCAGGTTCCCCGCAAGCACGGCGCCATGCCCCGGCGCGAGCACCGTCGGCTGGACGGACTCCAAGCGGTCGAGCGCGCGAACCATGTAGGTGTCGGGCGGTGTGCCGTAGAGCGTCTTGTAGAGCTGGACCGAGAGCGCCGAACGGTCGTCGCGCACGACGGCTTCGCCGCGACCGGGCTGAATGAAGAGATCCGAGGTGAACGCGACCTGCGTGTGCTCGTCGACCACCACGAGGCCGTCCCACGCGTGCACGTACGGCGTCTCGAGCATGCGCAGCGCGTGAGTACCGATGTCGACGACCTCGCCGTCACCGACCCCGCGCGGCGACCGGACCGCGAAATCGGCGAGCGACATGACGACCGTCCGCATCGACGCGAGCGGGGTCGCGTTCGGCGCGCGCAAAAGGAAGTCGTTGAGGGCGCCGCACTCGTCCGCTTCGAAGTGCGGGACGACCACATAGCGGAGCCGGGCCGGGTCGATCAGCTGCGAGATCCCGGCGAGCGTGTCCGGGAACCGCTCGCGGAGACCCGTCGAGATCAACGTGGGCGCGTCGTCGACCACCAGGTATTGGTTCACGGTGGTCCGACACGGCTCGTGGTACGTCGTGATGCGATAAGTATCGGCGGCAATCTCCGACACGAACGCTCGGTCCCGCATGAACGCGATCCTCCCTCGTGGTCGCGTCGGACGCTACCACGCGTCGTTTCGGGCGGGAACTGCGCATGTGCGTAGTCGAGGGGCGTGGGGCTCGAGGGCGTGGGTTGCGGCGCGGCGCCGGTGCGGGCGCGCGATCGCGACCGCGACCCCAGGACCCACGTCCGCCAGGCGCCCCATGTTCGGCAACGACGATCTGCTGTGGTAGACGCGGCTCGCCGCCGATGAGTACTGCGCGACCGACCGCTTCTGCCGGGACCGTGTTGGCGTTGCTGGACGCTGCGGCGGAGCGTGGGGCCTCGCGGCGTGCGGTCGCCGACGAGGACGTGGCGGTCGACTACCGGGCGCTGGCGGCGCGTGTGGCGGCGACGGCGGATGCGCTTCGGGGCGTGGGGATCGGGCGCGGGGATCGCGTGGCGATCGTGCTGCCGAACTCGGTCGCTTTCGTCGACGCGTTTTTCGGGGTGCTGGCCTCGGGCGCGGCGGCGTTGCCGCTGCCGGCGAACGCACGAAGCACGGAGCTTCGGCGGCTGCTCGCCGAGACGAATGCGGCGGCGGTCGTGACGGCGCCCGACGACGATCGGACCCGCGCGCCGATCCACCTCGCGGCCGACTCGCACGGCGTCGCGGTCGTCGCCGCACCGAAGGCGACGACGAAGAACGCGAGCGCGACGGCGCCGACGCCGGATGACCCCGCGCTCGTGGCGTTCTCGTCGGGCACGACGGCGCGGCCGCACCTCGTCACCCGTTCGCACGCGAACCTCTGGTGGGAGGCCGAGAACTTCGCGCGCGCGACGGGGCTCGGGCCCGACGACGTCGTGCTCGGCGTGGTCCCGCTCTCGCACGCGCACGGGCTCGGCAACGCGATGCTCGCCGCGCTCCGCGCCGGCGCGAGCCTGCTCCTCCGGCCTCGATTTCTTCGCCGTCAGGTGCTCGAGCTCCTCGCCGCCGAACGCGTGACGGCGTTCCCGGCCGTCCCCTTCATGCTGCGCATGCTCGCGGCGACCGATCGGCGGCGCCGGTTCGACCTCGGCGCGCTCCGCCTCTGCATCACCGCCGGCGCACCGCTGCCGCGCGAGGTGTTCGACGCGTTCGCCGACCGGTTCGGAGTCCGCGTCCGGCAACTCTACGGGCTCACCGAGGCGGGCAGCGTCACCTGCGACCTCGCGGCGCCGGATGCCGTCGACCCCGCGACGGTCGGCACGCCGCTCGGCACCGTCGTCGTCTCCGTCGAGGACGATCGCGGCCGAGCCCTGCCACCCGGCACGCCGGGCGAGATCGTGATCCGCAGCCCCGCGGTCGAGGGCGGCGACGCCCGCGCGCTCCGTACCCGCGATCTCGGCACGCTCGATCCCGTGGGACGCCTCGCGATCACCGGACGGACGAGCCTCTTCATCAATACGGCGGGCAACAAGGTCGACCCGGCGGAGGTGGAAGCGGCGCTCCGCGCCCACCCGGCCGTCGCGGACGTCGCGGTGTTCGGGCTCGCCGCCGCTCATCACGAGCAGATCGTCGCCGCGGCGGTCGTACTCGCGAGCGACGCGGGCGCGACCACGGCCGAGGTGCTGCGCGCGCACTGTCGCGAGCTCCTAGCCCCCCACAAGATCCCGCGCGTGTTGAGCTTCCGTTCGGCGCTGCCACGCTCGCCGCTCGGCAAGGTGCTGATCGGGCGCCTCCTGGCGGAGGCCTAGGGTGAGCGCGGCGGCCGATCGGCTGCGCCGATTCGCGTGGCTCCTCGACGAGCTGTTCCGCATCCCCGGCACGCAGCAACGCATCGGCATCGACGCCCTCATCGGGCTCGTGCCCGGCGTCGGCGACACGATCGGCGCGCTGCTTTCGACCTACATCATCCTGGAAGCGGCTCGCCGAGGTGCGTCGATCTGGACGGTCACGCGCATGTTGGCGAACGTCGGCGTCGAGACGGTCTTTGGAGCGGTCCCGCTCCTCGGCGACCTCTTCGACGTCGTCTTCAAGGCGAATAGCCGGAACCTCGCCCTCCTCGGCGAGACCCTCGAGCGCGACGCGCCCCCGCGCGATCCGACCGGCGTCCTCCGCCTGGCATCGGTCCTCATCGTGGCCATCGTGATCGCCATGCTCGCGGCCACGATGGCGCTCACGGTCGCGGTCTATCGCATGATTTTCGGATGACGGGCCTCGCCGATCGCAGATTTGACACCGACCCCCACCCATTGTTGATTCCGAGCTTCGTGAGCGCTCGAACCCCTCGAGTCGCGCCGGTCGCTCCAACCGAGCCGTTCGTGTCTTCGAGCGCGCTCGCCGGTCGACGGGCGCTCGTGACCGGCGGCACGCGCGGCATCGGCCGCGCGATCGCGCTCGCCCTGGCGGGTGCCGGCGCCGAGGTCACGGCCACGTGGGCACACACGGCCGACGATGCCGAGCGGATGGGCGCGGAGCTCCGTGCCCTGGGCGGGCAGCACGAGGTCGTCCGCTGCGACGTCGCCGATCCCGCCGCCGTGACCGCGCTGTTCGCCGGGCGGACGAGTTCACGTGCCTACGAGATCCTCGTGAACAACGCCGCCGTCACCCACGACGGGCATCTGATGATGCTCTCCGACGCCGCCTGGAACGACGTCCTCGGCACCAACCTGACGGGCGCATTCCTCTGCGTCCGGCCCGCGCTCCGCGGCATGATCGCCCGCGGATTCGGCCGCATCATCAACGTCGTCTCGCCGGCGGGCCTGCTCGGCAAGGCCGGGGCATCGAACTACGCGGCCTCCAAGGGGGGCCTGCTCGCGCTCACCCGCTCGCTCGCGGCCGAGGTCGCGGGATTCGGCATCACGGTGAACGCCCTCTGCCCCGGCGTCATCGACACCGCCATGGTGGCGAACGTCGCCCGCGACGCGCGCGAGGCGATGGCGACACGCATTCCCGCCGGGCGGCTCGGACGGCCCGAGGAAGTCGCGAGCGCCGCGGTCTTCCTGGCGCTGCCGCAGGCCGCATACATCACCGGAGCGACGCTCTCCGTGGACGGAGGTTTGACCACCGCATGACGATGGATCGCGACACGTTGAAGCGAAAGCTGAAAGAGCTCCTGGTCTCGGGCCTG